>Ga0302312_10000765_pt1 | contig 21600 bp, 15 predicted proteins | sample III_Palsa_N2_1_FD_200529 | JGI IMG/M metagenome (GOLD analysis project Ga0302312, IMG submission 200529) | Peat permafrost microbial communities from Stordalen Mire near Abisko, Sweden - III_Palsa_N2_1 | ecosystem: Environmental > Terrestrial > Soil > Palsa > Peat permafrost | place: Sweden... | reverse complement strand
ATTGACCAATCGTATTCGACGACCAAAAGTAGTATACCATGCACCCCTTGTGAGATTGAAACTGGTCTTCTGTAAGGGGTTGCGCTGGCCCGCGGGGCACCGAATGGGTACACTGCGGATACTGCTTCCCATGGCTTATTGTTATAGCTTGTACCACCCAGCCTGTATTACCGGAGCCTGCCCTTGGGACGATTTACCGGACTGCTCGGACTTGCCGTGTTCCTCTCGCTCGCCTACATCTTCTCGACGAACCGGGGGGCGATCCGGTGGAAGACGGTGGCATGGGGGCTGGGGCTGCAGATTGTTTTTGCCTTTGCGGTAATCAAGTGGAACTATGGGCAGATCATTCTGAGCAACGTCTCGTCCGTGATTACCGGGCTGCTGGGCCACGCGGCCGACGGGTCCGGGCTGGTCTTTGGGTACCTCGGCATCCCCAGTAATCCGTTGAGTGTGTTTGCGTTCGCCGTGCTGCCGACGATTATCTTTGTCAGCGCGTTCTTCGCGATTCTCTACCACATCGGGCTGATGCAGCAGATTATCAAGGTCGTCGCGTGGATCATGCAGTGGACCATGGGGACCTCTGGCGCGGAGTCGACCAACGTAGCCGCGTCCATCTTTATGGGTCAGACGGAGGCTCCGCTGACGATTCGTCCCTTCCTTTCGGGAGCCACGCGCAGTGAGCTCATGACCATCATGACGTCAGGGATGGCGCATGTGTCCGGCGGGATTATGGCGGCTTACATTCTGTTCGGCATCAATGCAAAGGACCTGCTGTCGGCGGTGATCATGACGGCGCCGGGAACGATCCTGGTGGCCAAGATGCTGGTGCCCGAAACCGAGGTTCCAGCGACGGCGGGTACGGTGAAGATGCCTCCGAATGAAGAGCACAAGGACGAGAATTTCGTCGGGGCGATTGCGCGCGGGACCATTGACGGCGGCCAGTTGGCGTTCAACGTGGCAATCATGCTCATCGCGTTCGTGGCGCTGGTCGGGTTGGCGAACGCGATTATGACGGGGATCTCGAACTCCTTGTGGACGATTCATATGCCATTTACAAGTCACGGCATTCCCTTCCCGCACACGTTGAACAATGTGCTTGGCGTGGCGGGAGCCCCGATTGCCTGGCTCATTGGAATCCCGTGGCGTGAGTGCAAAGTGATTGGCAACCTGCTGGGCACGCGGACGATCATCAATGAGTTCCTGGCGTTTGCCCAGCTGGGCAAGCTGAAGGCGACGCTGACGCCGCGGACGTTTTCGATTGCAACCTTCGCGCTGTGCGGCTTCGCGAACGTCGGATCGATCGGGATGCAGATTGGCGGGATCGGAGCGCTGGTGCCCAATCGGCGCAACGACCTGGCGAAACTGGGCGTGCGCGCAATGCTGGCAGGAACGATGGCAAACCTGATGTCGGCCAGCATTGTCAGCATGCTGATTAAATGAAGAATGAGAGAGCCGAAGAAAGGAAGCCAGTTATGTCTGACCACTACACGCGTGCGTTTGCCGCCGCAGAATATGTTCGCTCTATGCATAAAAAAGAACCGAGGCTGGCGATCATTCTCGGATCGGGGCTGGGGAACTTTGCTGCGCAGGTAGAAGAAGCGACGACAATCGAGTACGGAGAGATTCCTGGTTGGCCGCTGTCTACGGTGGAGGGACACTCGGGAAAGCTCGTGCTGGGGACGATTGCTGGCGTGACGGTGGCAGTGATGCAGGGACGCGTGCATGCGTACGAGGGCTACTCGATGAACGAGGTCACGTTTCCGATGCGGGTGTTGGGGCTGCTGGGATGCACGGCACTGATTGTGACCAACGCCGCGGGAGGCATCAACCAGACTTATGGCGAGGGGACACTGGTGGCGATCAGCGACCATATCAACCTCACCGGTACGAATGCCGCGCTGGGACGCAATGAGGAGCGCTTCGGCATCAAGCCTGGCGCGGGACAAAGGTTCTTCGATATGACGGCGGCCTACTCCCCAAAGCTGCGGGAACTGGCGCATGCCGAGGCCGAGCGGCAGAAGATTCCGCTTCCCGAGGGCGTGTACCTGGCAGTGCTGGGGCCGAGCTATGAAACGCCGGCGGAGATACGCGCGTTTCGCGTGCTGGGTGCGGATCTGGTGGGGATGAGTACGGTGCATGAGGTGATCATTGCGCGGCATATGGGCATTGAGGTGTTGGGAATTTCACTGGTAACGAACATGGCGGCGGGCGTCCTCGACCAGCCGATCAACCACGCCGACGTGATGGACACGGGGCGCCGGATAGAGGCGCAGTTCACATCGCTGGTCGAGGCGCTCATCCCGCAGGTGGCGACAGTTACGGCGTAGGGGGCACGGGTTTGGAGCGAGTGGAGCGGGAACCGAAACAATTGAGCCTGCCGCGACAGCCCACCGTGGTGGGGATTGCCGGCTGTTCAGGCTCCGGCAAGACCACGCTCGCGCGGGAGTTGGCAAGGGAGCTCGAGGCAACGCTGTTTCCGCTGGACCTGTATTATCGCGACCTGTCGCAGTTCCCGCTGGACTCGCGGGATAAGCAGAACTTCGATCACCCGGACTCGCTGGAGAGCGAATTGTTCATCGAACACATTCGGGAGCTCTCGGAAGGTCGCGCGATCCAGCGGCCTGTATATGACTTCTCGCGGCATACGAGGGTGGCCGGGCAGTTTGAGACCGTGGAGCCGTCGCCGTTCCTTGTCGTGGAAGGGATTTTGGCGCTGCATTATGAAGAGCTATGGCCGCTGTATGACTTCAGCGTGTACGTGGATGCGCCCAATGAGATTTGTCTGAACCGGCGAATCTATCGCGACATGCGGGAGCGTGGGCGGACCGAAGAAAGCGTGCGGGCGCAGTTTGAGGCAAACGCTCGCCCGATGGCGGAGCTATATGTGCTGCCCTCGCAGGCACGGGCTTCGATCACAGTGTCAGGCACGGAGGCACTGGACTGGTCGATCGAGCGGGTGCTGCGAGGGCTGCGGGATCGCGGCCTTCTGCGTTAGGCTGCGTAGCAACTACTTGCTGAAGTCGACCGTTGGGGCTGTGGCGTTCGCCGGATTGCCCTTGAAGTACTCGTCGCGGTAGTGGAAGCCCGCCATGTTGGCCCAAATGCTGTTGGGGAACTGGCGGATGTAGACGTTGTACCCTTCGAGTGCCTTGTTGTAGCGCATACGGGCGACGGAGATGCGATTTTCCGTGCCGGAAAGTTCATCTTCAAGACGCATGAACTGCTGGTTGCCCTTGAGGTCAGGATACTGCTCCTGAAGACGAAGCAAAGGGCTGATCGCGACGTCCAGCTGACTGTTGGCATTAATGCTGCTGGCATGGTTGGAGCCCGCAGCGATGACGCCAGCACGCGCGTTGGCGATGTTCGTAAGGACGGTTGACTCTTCGCTAACGTACCCCTTGACGCTGGCAACCAGGTTGGGAATAAGGTCGAGCCGGCGCTGCTGCTGGATGTCAACCTGGGAGTAATTCTGGTTGACGTCCTCATTGAGCTGCACCATTTGGTTTTTGGACGAGACGTAACTTCCGAAACTCAGGATGACGACCAGGACGAGGAGTCCCACGACTCCGAGTACAACCCAAAGAGCTTTCATCGATGTATTCCCCTTCGCATCTATCGTAGTTATTTGCTGCAAACCTTTGTGCCTGCTGAGATAAATTTATTCTATTGGCGCCGGCGATCTTACCAACTGCCGCTGGAACCGCCGCCACCGGAGCCACCACCGAAACCGCCGCCACCTCCGAAGTTTCCTCCACCTCCGCCGCCAAAGCCTCCACCACCACCGAAGCCTCCACCGCGGCCGCCCCCAAAGCCTCCGCCCATCATGTTGCCGAGCAGGAACCAGAGCCAGCCCCGGCCACCGCCGCGGAACATGAGCAGGATAAAGATCAGGAAGAAGATGATCCCGAACCAGTTGGTGTGGTGATTCTGAGGCTGGTAGTTCTCGACGGGCGCGGCTTGCTGGGGTGGGGTGAGGGTGACGTTGGCGTCGGCCGCAATGACGTTGGCGATCTGCTGGACACCCGATTGAATAGCCGGACCGTATTGGCCTTGGGCAAGTTGCGCGTTCATGCTGCGGCGAATGTCGCCGACCTTGGCGTCGGGCAGGATGCCTTCGAGGCCGTAGCCGACTTCGATGCGTGCTTTACGGTCCTGGATGGCGAAGACGAGGAGGATGCCCTTGTCAGTGGACTTGGGACCAACCTTCCAGTTGTCTTCAAGGGCGGTGGTCCAAGGGTCGATATCCTCACCATCGAGGGATTTGACGGTGACTACCTGGATGGTGGCGTGGGCCTTGGAATAAACCTGCCATGCGATATCTTCAATGTTTTCCTTGGAGGCAGGATCGATGACATTGGCGAAGTCGCTGACATAACTTGTAGGCTTCGGCAGCTTGTCGGGCGCTTCAGCCCGAGCCAGGCCGACGAGCGGGCAAGCCAGCAAAACGACCCGGAGAAGTATGCCTTTGGCAGTCACAACGATATGGTACGCCTAGAAGGGTGGTTGCATTCAAGAGTGGGGTATCGATGGCAGCAAAACGTGCGGGGTTACCCCAGTTTGGCGCCAAGATCGTCGGCCATGTGGGTGTGGGCAGCCACGACGCTCTGACCATGCATGACGGCGACCTTGAACTTGGCGTCCGTAGTGGTCTTCGCCTCTTCATTGAAGAGATCAAGGGCGTCATGGTGATCCTTCTCCATGATGTTCATGTATTCCTTGTCGAACTCCGTACCAGAAAGGCCACTGAGCTTGTCATACTCGGCCTGGTGATCGGAATCAAGGCTGGTCGGCGGGGTGAGTCCCCAGGCCTGGGCAAAAGGCTTCATCTGCGCAGCCAGGGCGTTGTGTTCCACAACCATCTTGTGCGCGAAGGCCTTAACCTGCGGATTGGTGGACTTGGTCTCCGCCAGTTCGCTGAGCTTGATCTCGTTGAAACCGCCTTGCGAGACCTTGGTGAGGAATTGCTTGTCCAAGTCGGTGACCGCCGCGTTCGCCGATACGGAGATCAAGCTTCCGGCGCAAACGAGCGTTGCGGTACAAATCAATTTCGTGATTCTGTTCATGGAGTTCCCTCTTCAAATGCGGCAATGCCGCGAGTTACGAACGGATACGAGGTGTAAGAGGGGGATTGCACGGGTTAGCGTTGCACACGTCGAAGACATTTATGCTGAGGTTGGAGTTCTGATGAAAATGACCCTGCCCCTTCCTCCTGTCGCCGAACGTGAGCCGAAAAAGACGCTGATCCATGGAACCGAATTACAGGATGATTTCGCGTGGATGCGCGAGAAAGGCTCGTCGCAGGTGACAGCGTACCTGGAGGCGGAAAATGCCTATACCGCCGCGGCGATGAGCGGGACCGAGGCGCTACAGAAGACCTTGTATGACGAAATCTTGTCCCACATCAAAGAAGATGACGTCTCGCTCCCCTACCGCGAAGGCGAATGGGAGTACCTAACGCGCACCGAGAAGGGCAAGCAGTATCCGCGCTTTTGCCGCAGGCCCGCGGGAAAGGTTGACGAGGAAGTCGTGATACTCGACTTAAACGTTTTGGCCGAGGGACAGCCGTTTATGGACGTGGGAACGATGAGCGTCAGCCTGGATGGAAAGCTGCTGGCCTACACCACCGACAACACCGGATTCCGGCAGTACACGCTGGCGGTCAAGAACCTTGAGACCGGTGAGTTGTTGCCGGATATGGCTGAGCGGGTAGGTTCAATTGTGTGGGCTCCGGATTCCGCTACGCTCTTTTACTCGACCGAGGACGAGCAGACCAAGCGGAGCAATCGGGTGTTTCGGAAGTCGTTAGGAGCCGAGCCGGTGGAGGTGTTTCATGAGAAGGACGAGCGGTTCAACGTGGGAGTGGGCAGGACACGGGACCGCAAGTATCTGCTGCTGGAGGCGGGAAGCCATACGACCAGTGAGACTTGGGTAATGAATGCGACGGATCCCACGGGGGCATTCCGAGTGGTGGCAGGGCGTGTGGACGATGAGGAATATGACGTCGACCATCGCGACGGATTTTTTTACATTCGGACGAACCATAATGCAGAGGAATTTCGGCTGATGCGCGCCCCGGTCACCGCGAACGCACGCGAGCATTGGGTAGAGGTGCTCGCGGAAGAGAAAGATGCGCCACTGGAGGATGTGGATCTGTTCAGCGGGTTCTTCGTAGCCAGTTATCGCGAACGCGGGCTGCCCGTAATGCGCGTATTTTCGCTGACGGATGAGGGGCTCCCAGGCGAACGAAAGGACATCCGCTTTCCTGACCCGGCCTACGAGGCGGACGGGGATGTGAATAGGGATTTTGCGGCGACCACCTATCGATATGCGTACCAGTCGCTGGTTCGGCCACCGTCGGTGTTTGAGTATGACGTGCGCACGGGCGCATCGGCCTTGCTGAAGCAGCATGAGGTCCCAGGCGGTTTCGATGCGTCGCTGTATTCGTCAGAGCGGCTGTGGTTCAAGGCCAATGACGGGACAGAGGTCCCGGTTTCGCTGGTCTATCGGCGAGACAAGTTCAAGGAGGATGGGAGCTCGCCGTTGTATGTGTACGGGTATGGGTCCTATGGGTACGCGCTGCCGCTGGGGTTTGGGGTGTCGCGGCTGGCGCTGCTGGACCGCGGCGTCGTGATGGCCTATGCGCATATCCGCGGCGGCGGCGAGTTGGGTGATCCCTGGCATGATCGCGGCAAGATGATGGAAAAGCGCAACACCTTCACAGACTTCATCGAGGCTACTGAATTTCTGTTACGCGAGGGTTATGGGGATCCATCGCGCGTCGCGATTGAGGGCGGAAGCGCCGGCGGCCTCCTCATGGGCGCCGTGGTAAATCTGAGACCGGACCTCTTCCGCGTCGTGCTAAGCCACGTGCCGTTTGTCGACGTGATGAACACCATGCTGGATGCAACGCTGCCATTGACTGTGGCGGAATACGAAGAGTGGGGCGATCCAAATGAGCCTTCGGCGTTTGAGTACATGCGGAGCTATTCCCCGTACGACAATCTGCATGCCACCACTTATCCAGCGATGCTGGTGAAGACGAGCCTGAATGATTCGCAGGTTATGTATTGGGAGCCGGCTAAGTATGTGGCGAAGCTTCGCACATTGAAGACTGGGGACGCGCCGCTGCTCCTTCACGTGAACATGGATGCCGGCCATGGGGGCGCCAGCGGACGATATGACTATCTGAAGGAGATTGCTTTCGACGATGCGTTCGTGCTGCGCGAGCTTGGTGTAGAGAAGGGGAACTAAACAGTGTCGGGAACGACATCGCCCTCGCCGGGCGCAAGGAACAAATTGGCTTCGAGGCCGTGCTGGCGGTCGTAGAGATCGCGGTATCGGCCGTTGAGGTTGTAGAGGGTTTGGTGGGTTCCGCGCTCGACGATGTGGCCTTGCTCGACGACGAGAATCTGGTCGGCGCGTCGGATGGTGGAGAGGCGGTGGGCGATGACGAAGGTCGTGCGACCCTGCATAAGGAAGTTGAGCCCCGTCTGGATGAGCGCTTCGGACTCTGAGTCGAGGGAGCTGGTGGCTTCGTCGAGGATGAGAATTCGTGGGTCGGCAAGGATGGCGCGAGCAATGGAGAGACGCTGCCGCTGGCCGCCTGAAAGCTTCACGCCGCGCTCGCCGACGATGGTGTCATACGCTTCCGGGAAGCGGACGGCGAATTCGTCGACGCGAGCGATGGCGCACGCTTTGAGGAAGTCCTCTTCCGTGGCCGAGGGGCGGGAGAACTTCACATTCTCGCGAATCGTTCCGTCGAAGAGAAAAGTTTCCTGCAGCACCAACCCAAGCTGCTGGCGGTAGCTGGCCAAACGGGCGGCGGCGAGATCGTGGCCGTCGATAAGCACGGCGCCCGATTGCGCGGTGTGGAAACCGCAGATGAGCGAAATGATGGTGGACTTACCTGAACCGCTGGAGCCGACCAGCGCTGTGACCGTTCCCGGGCGGGATTCGAAGCTGATGTTGTGTAGGACGGGCTTGTCCGGCAGGTAAGAGAACCCGACGTCGACGAAGCGAACGTCGCCGCTGAGCGGGCCAAGCTCGATGGAGCGCGCCGGATCTGAGTCCTCCTCGCGCTCGCCCATGATCTCGCGGGTCCGATCCAGACCGGCAAGCGCTTCGGTGAGTTGCGTGCCAATGGCGACAAGCTGCACGATCGGGGCTGTCATGAAAGCCAGGAACATGACGTAGGAAAAGTAGCCGCCGGTGGAGAGCTTGCCGATGGCGTTGAGATGCGCGCCCATATACATGACGACGGCGCCGACGATTCCGAGGATCACCGTCGACGAAAGTGTCATCAGCGACTGAGCCGTGAGAGAGCTGATCACATTTTGCAGGAGCCGGTCGACGCCACCGGCAAAGACTTTGGACTCGCTCTCTTCGGCGTGATAGCCCTTGACGACGCGAACGCCACCAAGCGATTCGGTGAGGCGGCCCGTAACCTCGGCGTTGATCTTGGCGCGTTCGCGGAAGATGGGCCGGATCACCTTGAAGGCACGCTGTAGGACGAGCGCGAATGCGGTCATGATGACGAAGGCCAGCAGCGTCATGCTGACCGAGACGTGCAAAAGGTAGCTGAAGGCAAGGACTGCGGTGAGTACGCCACCCACAAAGTCGACGATGCCAGTGCCGATCAAGTTACGAACGCCTTCGACGTCGTTCATGATCCGGGCGACGAGAGTGCCAGTGCGGTTCTCGTCGTAGAAAGACACCGAGAGCTTGCCGACGTGCTGTTGGACCTGCATGCGGAGTTCGGCGATGAGGCGCTGACCAGCCTTGGATAGTAACTGGGTGAGCGTGTACGAGGTGAGTCCCTGGATGAGTGTGGCGAGCAGGACGGCGCCGACGATCCGGGGTAGCAGGTCGTGGCGATGCTGGCTGAAGACCAGATCAATGAGCGGGCGGAACGACCATGGCAGCACCAGCGCGGAGACGCGGTTGACAATCATCAGCAAGAAACAGCCGAGCAGAAGATAACGGCGCGGACGGACGAGCGCCCAGATCTCCGGCCAGATGTCTTTGAACTTGGGCCTGGGGCGGGTTTTGGTGAGGTCGGCGGCGGCCGCGCGGCCGGAACCGCGGGTAGGTGCGTCCGCCGCACGCATGCGGGGCGGGCCGCCCATATTCGACATTCCATTGCTAGCCATGAAACTCCAGTTTACGCTGTAGGGGGGGCCATGCGGCCACGACGAGCCGTGATGAAGCTGCGAATGCAGAGTGCCACGTAGACCAGGCAGATAAGGGCGATGACAGATCGTTCATCAAACCCCATAGGATTGACCGACATGGCCGTGCCCTTCACGAGCGCGATCCCGGCGCGGATGCCCGTGATGAGAAATCCAATGAGCCCCAACGTCACCGCAATATGCATCCAGAGCATCCGTTTTTTGGGGTTCTCGGTGTTTGCAAGTGCGCCGCAGAGGATCAGCAAAACGCCGATGCCCGCCGGATGGAGCGCCGCGATTTCGGTTCGGCCAATTGCTAACCAAAAGCCCACGCTCACCGCCGCGATCAATGCTCCAAATCCAATCGTCAACTTAGCCAATGTCTTTCTCCTGTGCAGCTATAGAGTCTGCGTCCAGCGCTGACGGTGCACAAATTAGTTTGCCGCCCTAATTTCTGCGAGCACATCATCAACTTTCCAGTCGTTGGTAGGGTAAAAAGCGGCGACCTTGCCATCCTTGCCGATGACCACGGTGGAAAGCGAGTGTTGCAGGGTCTTATCCAGTCCGGGAGTTACGCCAACGTCGAAATATTGCTCCATCGAAGGCAGATCGGCGACGGCGGGCGCGGCAAAGTCCCAGTGCTGAAAAGTTTCGTTGACGAAGTTGCCGGTGTATGCAGCACCGTAGCTGCGCAGCACTTTGGGCGTGTCATAGCTGGGATCGAAACTGACGGTAAGTAGGTGCGTGTTCTTGTAGAGCGCGGGGTCAGATTTCAGTGCCTTGTCTATCTCGGCAAAGTTACGACTCATGCGAGGACAGAAATCCGCGAGCGGGCATCGGGTGTAAATGAACGTCATCACGACAACCTTTCCGCGAAACTGCTTTAGGTCGATCCTATGATTGGACTGGTTGAGCAGTCTGAAGTTGGGAACGTCGTCGCCTTTAGCGGGGACATGGTAGTTGACGGTCGGCTTGTAGTCAGGGCGCGCCTGGGCAATGACGACGATATCTCTGAGACGGAGATTGATAGGCCCCGCAGCATCATGATCGGCGAGCAAGTTCGCGGTGATGAGGTCGCCGGGATGCAACTCAGAGAGGACCGGGGCATCTTCCAAATGGTACGGCATGGTCATTGCGGGCATTAGTCCAACGATGGCGTCGTGCTTGAGAATCACCTCGCCGTTAGCCGGGTCAGTGCCGACGACCACTCCACGTACGGCGTAGGACTGCGAAGGGCTTTTACTCCCAGCGGGTGCGTTAGCCGCCCTTCGACAGCCGCTCACGCCAAAGGCAATCGCGGCGATCGCAACCAGCAACAAAACACAGGACCAGCGGACACGCATGATGAATCTCCTCAGAGCCCGCGCCATGGCTGGACCTTTCCTCCATGATAACCGTGGGCGTAGACACTCTTGGCAGTCAGGTGCGCGTCGACCTGCGTTCGCGTGGTAGCATCTGCTTCGAAACACAGCTCTTCAAATGGGGTCGGATTTCATTGAGCAGAGTGCAAAGCATATGATCCAACGACCCGCCTCGTCTGCAACCCTCCATGATGGCGTTGCCGGACCGTCCGTTTTGTGGCTGGCCATCGGCTTCTTGCTGGCGGGCATGGGAACCGTGATGCTTGGGCCGCTGATGCCCACCCTGCTGCAGGACTGGCGGCTTACGGATCAGCAGGGCGGCTTGTTGCTCGCAGCGAAGTTCGTTGGGTCGTTCCTGGGCGGCGTCTCCGTGCCCCGACGCCTGCGACTCGGCGTGCTCGGCGGGATGGCCTTTGCGTGTGCGGGGTTTGGGGCCTTCGCACTGAGCGGCGGCTTGATGAGCGGCGCCGCGTGCCTGTTCGTCGGCGGCTTTGGGCTAGGCCAGATCATCGCATCCACCAATATTGTGATTGGTCGAAGGTATCGCGAACATACGGGCTCGGCGCTGGCTTCGGTAAATTTCTTTTGGAGCCTGGGCGCGGTCCTGTGTGGAGTCATCGCGGCGGCTGCGTTGCCGCGCTTTCATCTTCGCGGTCCGCTCCTGACGTTTGCCGGCCTGTTTCTCGTTACGGGGGTAGGAGGACTTTTGAATCCCTCCCGAGACGCGACGTCGACGACCGAGTCCTCGGCGGAGGAGGCTCCTCCGTTGCCAGTGTCAATGCTCACGCGCTTCGCTCTGCTGTTGTTTCTCTACGGCGGCCTCGAGACCTGCATGACCGGATGGCTGACCACGTACACGTTGCGCTTTTCAGATGTCCGGCTGCTGGGCGGCCAGTCGGCCATTGTGCTCTTGTGGTCGGCTCTAACAGCAGGTCGGGCGTTGTCCTCGGCGGCGCTGAGGGTGATGCGCGAGGCAACATTGCAGCGCATTGGGCTGGCACTTTCGGCTCTCCTGATCGCAGCGCTGGTAACGACGCGACACGGGCCCCTGCTCTCACTGTATTGCGTCCTGCTCGGACTGAGCCTCGCACCCTTCTTTCCGACGACGTTTGCGCTACTGATGAAGCGGCGACCGACGGCGCGGGAGGCTGGATTCATCCTGGCAGTATCGGGACTGGGAGCGGCACTGTTTCCCTGGCTGATGGGTTTTGTGTCCACCCAGAGCGGCTCGCTTCGGGTCGCGATGGCCGTCCCGCTCGGGCTGGCACTGATTTTATTGCTACTTAGCCTCAGGGGCCCCGGCGCGGAAGCCGCAGTGCCATCCGCATAGCTTTTCCAGAAGGCGAAGTTTTGGAGAAGATTGGGTATAACGGTAGACGATGTCTTCTGCGACCCTCTCCGAGCTTCTCGACGCACTGGAACAAGGCGCCGTCCTGCTATCGCCGAATGCCCGCGCAGCCCGTGACATGCGAGCAGCTTTTGATTCTCGACAGCGATCGCGAGGGCTGCCCGCCTGGGAACCGGCCCAGGCGTTGAGTTGGTCGCAATGGACGAACTCGCTGTGGGGTGAATTAATCGTTGCGGGTAAAGAATCGCGTCTCCTGCTTAATGCCGCACAGGAGCATAGTGTGTGGCGGAAGATCATCGCGGACGATCCGAGCCAACGTTCGATAGGCTCGATCGATTTACTGGCAGAGCTTGCTCAGTCAGCATGGCAACTGGCATGCGATTACGACGCTACACGAAGGCTGCGAGAGTTCGCGGCGTCGCACGATAGCCGCATCTTTGCCGCATGGTCAGAAAGCTTCGCTCGACATTGCGCCGACCACGGCTACGTTTCTATGGGCCAACTGAATGCCGCGCTGCTGGAGCATGTGCGGCGTGGCCACTTTACCGTCCCGGCTTCCCTTGATCTTGCGGGTTTTGGACAGATTGTACCGAGCGAGCAGGCGTTGCTAACAGCTCTTCGGGAATGCGGAACTGTCGTTCAGCAGCGAATGCTGGAGTCGGCTGAAAATGGGAAAAGACTGGTTGCCTCGGTACTTGCGCCGACCGAAGGTGACGAGCGCTTGCTCGCGGTGCGATGGGCTCGAGAATTTCTTGAAACGCGCGAAATCGCAACACCACGTGTGCGCATAGCGCTCTTGGTTCCCAATCTTGTAGAGGAGCGCGATCAGCTTGAGGGCGTACTCCGCGAAGTGCTAGCTCCGGAATTGCAATCTATCGACGCCGACCTCTCGTCCACCCCGTGGGAGTTTTCCGGTGGCACTCCGTTGTCGTCCCTCGCCATGATTGTCGACGCCTTGGAGTTGGTGCGATGGACGCAGGGTCCGCTGCCGCTCGAGAGTGTGAGTTCGCTGCTGCTCTCCCCATATCTCGGCAAGATCGGAACGGATGCGAGCGCTCGTGACGCAGCAGCGCGTTTCGATGTGCGCCGGCTGCGACGCACGCTCCTGTTGCGGCCGGAGATCGACATGCAGGGATTGCTGGAGTTGGTCAACCTCGAAGGAGATCGCAGCGAGATACCGGCAATTCTTTCGTGGCTACGCCATGTTCAGGAGTTCCTCAAAAAAAGCGGCGATCTCAAGAGACCGCGGAGTTTTGCTGAATGGATGGAGGTTATGCGCGGCATTCTGCTAGCTGCGAATTGGCCGGGAACGCGTGCACCCAACGCGTCGGAGTTTGAGGCTTCTCGTGCATGGGAGAGCCTGTTAGACCTGCTGTCGACGCTGGACTTTAGCGGACGCCGTGTCGCGTTTGCTGGCGCCCTGGAGGCACTTCAGTTGCAAGCGCAGAAGAGCATTTTCACAACGCCTTCGATGGATGCGCCCGTGCAGGTGATGAGCGCTGCTGAGGCGGAGGGATCGGTCTTCGACGCTGTTGTGTTTCTGCATGTCACCGACGCGAATTGGCCGACGCCAGGGAGCGTGCATCCCCTGCTACCGTGGACGCTGCAGCGAGCCTTAGAGGTGCCGGGCAATGATCCCATGCTCGCAGCATCAAACTGTCGCGCATTTACGGAAAATCTGTTGCGCGCATCTCCCTCAGTGCTTTTCTGCCATGCGGGCGAGGACGAAAATGGGAAGCTACGACCATCGCCGATCCTGGATGAACTTGGGATCGAATCCATCGATGCAACGGAGCTGAATCTCTACACCCAATCTTTGGATCATGTGGACAGCGAGATCATGGCAGACGGTAGCGAGCTTCCTCCATTGCCATCCCATGAGGTCGGCGGTGGCGCGTCGGTACTCAAACTGCAGGCGGCATGCGGGTTTCTGGCGTTTGCAGAGCTGCGCCTGGAGGCCACAGAACCCAAGAGCGGCACAATGGGTCTGGACGCAGGAGAGAGCGGAAGCTTGCTGCATCGTGTCCTGCAATATTTCTGGCGCGAGACGAAAACACAAGACAGGCTGCGCTTGATGAGCTGGACAGACCGCGACGAGTTACTGATGCGCGCGATCGACGCAGCACTGCCCAGCCGGTTGCAGCTGCATGACGGTTGGGACCGCGCATATCTATGGCTGCAGAAACATCGACTGCGTTCGGTATTGCAGCAATGGCTGGAGCAGGAATTGCGCCGGGGGCCGTTCGCTGTCTCCGATGTCGAGCGCAAGGAGCTCGTTACAGTAGGACCACTCACACTGGAAGTTCGCGTCGACCGCGTAGACACCGTCGCGGAAGGCCTCTTCTTTGTCGACTACAAAACGGGCGCAGATGTCGATCCTAAGCAGTGGTCAGGGTTGCGTCCGGATGATCCGCAGCTCCCGCTCTATACGCTCCTGGCCGAAGCCGACGAACTGAAAGGGGTGGCCTTCGCAAGAGTGCGCGCCGGGCGTGATATGAAATGGCACGGCTACCAGGCAGAGGAAGGGATTCTTCCGCCGTCGCGGTCGAAGACGAATATCCGGGACCTCGCCTCGCTGGCAGCGGAGTGGCGAGACGTGCTTACGCAGCTCGCCGAAGACTTTGCCGCAGGAAAAGCTGAGGTGCATCCAAAGAGTTTCGAGATCAATTGCACCCGTTGCGCGCAGAGGTTACTCTGCCGTATTGATCCGTCCTCTCTTGGAGAATTCGCCGAAGAGCTCAATGAAGAAGCGGGGGATGCCGTTGAGTAAGCTGCTGCGCTTCCCTGCTACAACCAGTGATGCGGAGGCGCGAGCCGCCGCGCTCGATACAAGGACTTCGTGCATCGTCGAAGCACCTGCCGGATCGGGAAAGACTGGCCTTCTCGTGCAGCGCTATCTAAAGCTGCTCGGAACCGACACGGTCGAGCAGCCCGAAGAAGTGCTTGCCATCACCTTCACCAACAAGGCCACCTCCGAGTTGCGCCAGCGTGTGGTGGAGCAGTTGCAGCAAGCGAAGCAAGGAGTGCCCAACGAGCAGTCGTCAATTTTTGAGCAAGAGACACTCGAGTTTGCGAAAGCTGCCATCGAGCGCACCACAAGACTTGGCTGGGGATTGTTGGAGCGGCCGAATCGACTGAATATCCGCTCCATCGACTCGGTGTGTGCGGAGATTGCGAACTCGTTACCTCTTTTGTCAGGAGCAGGCGCCCCGCGCCGGCCAGTCGAGGATGCAGAGCCCCTGTATCGGCTAGCGGCGCGAAGAACTCTTCTGCAGCTTGGTGGCGAGGATCCCGCCTTGCATGCTGCGCTTTGCACCGTACTGCTGCATCGCGACGGCAGCCTTGCGGACTGCGAAACGCTTCTGGTAGACATGCTAAAGACTCGTGAGCAATGGGGCGAACTGATACCCCTTGCACCCAACGCAGCCGACGATGCCGAGCTTGACCGCAAAGTCCGCATGAAGCTCGAGCGATCGTTGGAACGCATTGTGTGTGCTGGCCTTTCACGGGCGCTGCAGGCATTGCCTGTCGATGTTCTACAGTACCTGACTTCCCTGGCTGCGCGACTGGGCATCGAACCTGGGATCGAAGAGAACCCCTCGCCGATCGCTCTATGCGCGGGTAGGCACGACCCTCCGGAGGCGGTCGCCGAGCATCTGGATCATTGGGTGGCCCTGATCTGGCTGCTATTAAAAAGCGATAGAGATTGGCGCAAGCGCCATTCGCGGTCGGACGTTAAGTTCGACATTCCCAAGGCGGCTGCGGCACAACTTAAGGACTTGGTGCAGAGAATTCAAAGTGACGAACTTCGCGAAGCTCTGGCCGCGGTGCTCGAGCTGCCGCCGGCAAAGTATCCGGACGATCAGTGGGAGGTTGCGAAGGCGCTCTTCCGCGTTTTGCGACATGCGCTCGCGGAGCTGCGACTGTTCTTTGCGGAGCGCGGCGAATGCGACTTCACAGAAGTTGCCCTTTCGGCGCGGGAGGCCCTCCATTCAGACGAAGGCTCCGTCGATTTCGCGCTTTCGGCCGGCGGAATGCTGCGGCATCTGCTCGTCGACGAGATGCAGGATACGTCGTCTGGTCAATATGAGCTGCTCGATCTCCTCACACGTTCGTGGGACGGGCACACACAAACCCTGTTCCTTGTCGGCGATCCTAAGCAATCGATCTACCTGTTCCGCCAGGCGCGCGTCGAGCGCTTTCTGCGCACCATGAAAGACCAATTGCTGGGCGAGATCAATTTGGAATCGCTGCACTTGACGTCTAACTTTCGCTCGCAGGCAGAGCTGATCGCAAACTTCAATGAGATCTTTGATGTTCTTTTTCCACGACCTGATGATCGACAGCTATTGGGAAGCGAAACTGTCGATGTCCCGTTTGTGGAGGCCGCCGCGGTACGCGCTCGGACCGGCGACGCGGGCGTGGTCTGGCATCCGGCAGTACGCGCGAAGGCAGATTCGCGCAACGAATACGCGGCACTAGAGGCTCGCAACGTTCGGTGCGTCATTGAACAACGCTTGGCCATGCCACTACCACCCGAACGAAGCGCACCTTCGCAATCTAAGCCATGGCGCATTGCAGTCCTCGGACGCGCGAAGAGCCATCTCTCAGCGGTGATCGAAGAGTTTAAAAGGGATTACGGTGATGGCGCCATACTCTATCGCGCCATTGATCTGGATCCGTTGGATCAACTGCCGGAAGTCCTGGACGCGCTCGCGCTCACACGGGCGTTGTTGCATCCGTCGGATCGCATTGCCTGGCTCGCGGTACTGCATGCGCCCTGGTGCGGGCTCGGGCTGGCGGATCTATTGGCGCTTACCGGCGAAGGCGAAGAAGCCGATCCCGGAGCGACCATTGCGCATCTGGTCCAGGAACGGCGAAAGTTTGTTAGCCAGCAAGGGCAGGCGCTCCTCGATCGAACGTGGCCGTTGCTCGAGACAGCCGTTAGGACTCTTGGCCGTACGTCGCTCGCAATTCACGTCGAGCGCACGTGGCGTTCGCTGGGTGGCGACGTGGCCTTATCCTCCGATCGGCGGAAAAACGTCCAACGCTATCTGCAAGTTTTACGCGAGGTGGAGAAAGAAACAGATCGAGTCGATCTGGGTTTGCTCAGGCGCCGCCTGAACAACCTGTATGCGGAGCCGGCATCCGGATCAGTCGTTGATGGAAGATTGCCGGTCGAGCTGCTGACCATTCATAAAGCCAAGGGCCTGGAATGGGACCTCGTGTTGGTGCCGGGACTCGAGCGGGGCGGAGGACAACCGCGCAATGTGCTGCTCAACTGGTTGGAGTTCGATGGCTCCGCCGATGGCGAAATGTCTGCGAACGTCGTGCTGGCGCCGATCGGACAGAAGGGCACCCATAAGGACAAGTTGGGCAGCTGGCTTACCGGCATCCGCGCGAAGCGCGAGGCGGCGGAGAACAAGCGTGTCTTCTACGTCGCGGCCACACGCGCATGCGAAGAACTACATCTCTTTGGCGCCGCGACCCTCAACACTAAGGGAGAGCTTGTGCAGCCGCGGCATGACAGTTTGCTCCGTGCATGCTGGCCGGCTGCCGCGCCTTATTTTGAGGAGCTACTGGTGGCGGAAACCCCTTCCATCGAGCAACAATTGATTGATTCTCTGAGAGAAAATGGTGACGAGGAGTTCGCTCTCGCAGCCGCATCAGACGTCGTTGAAGTTGACTTCGCAGAGGGCCGGGGTCCGACGATCGAAAGGCTTCCGCTCCGCTTCGACCCAGCTGCACGCTTTCGCGAGGCAAACAAGCAGCGCCTCTCCTATCCAGCCGCATCGGCGCTGCACCTCACGAGTTCGTTCGATCGACCAGAGGGGTCGTTTGCCGTCCGCGCATTCGGCAACGTGGTGCACCGCTATCTGCAGGTCCTAGCTATGCGGTTAGAGCGTGGGGCGACCTGCGATGAATTGCTTGTGGAGCTCCCATCGTGGGAATCCAGGCTCACTACAAGCCTGCGCGGAGAAGGACTGCCTCCTCCACTGGTTGCGCGTGAAGCGGTCCGCGCGCAACGGGCACTGGCATTGACACTTGGCGACCCGACCGGCCAGTGGGTTTTGTCGCCCCAAGCATTGGCAGCCAGTGAACAGGCGCTGACCGTGGCATCGCTCGGCGTCCGCGGATTCCGAGTCGATCGCACGTTTCTCGCCGGCGCTCGACCTTTGTCGATCGGCGAAAGTCACATCTGGATCGTCGACTTCAAGACCACCCTACAAGGTCCCCGCTCTGATGAGGAATTTAAGGCCACCGAGATCGCGAAGTACAAGGCGCAGCTTGAGGCTTACGCCGAACTAAGCCGTTCCCTGCCGGGCGGGGGCAAGCCAATACAGCTCGGGCTGTTCTATCCTCTCTTGCCACGGCTGCTTCACTGGCCGAGCGACGGCTAGTTGCCGGCCGCGGAGCCGTAGCGAGTTATCTCTTGAGCAAACGAATGAGGATAGTCGCGCAGCCTTCACATTGTTCGCGGCTGACGTCTAAGTGAGTGACCAGCCGCACCGCGTGTGGCCCGATCGCACTGCAGAGAATGCCTTGGCTCTTCAGCGCTGCAACGAACGCGGGTGCGTCTCGGCCGTCCTTTAGCGTGAAGAACACGATGTTGGTCTGAACGGAGGGCAGATCAATGTTGACACCTTCGCAGGCCGCAATAGCATCTGCCAGTAAGCGTGCATTGGCGTGATCTTCGTGAAGACGCAACGGGCCTTCCTCAAGCGCTATCAAGCCCGCCGCGGCAAGAATGCCCGCCTGGCGCATGCCGCCTCCAAGCGCTTTGCGATGGATGCGCGCCCGATCGATAGACCCGCGCGAGCCGACGAGAATGGAGCCTACCGGTGCGCCGAGACCCTTCGAGAGGCAAAAGTTTACGGTATCGAAGCCGCGGGTCAGTTCTGCAACGCTGATGCCCAAATAGACGGCGGCGTTGAACACTCGAGCTCCATCGAGATGCGTGGGCAGCCCGGCGTCTGTAGCTCCGTGCCAAATCTCTTCGTAGACTGGAAGCGACGTGACGGTCCCTCCCGCCATGTTGTGCGTGTTCTCAAGGCTGATGAGACCGGTGGCTGCGCGGTAGTAGATCTTCGGCGCAATGGCGGCGCGAATCTGCGACCAGGTAAGGATCCCGCGCTCTCCGGCGATGGTTCGCGGCAAGCAGCCAGAGAAGGCTGACATCATCGCCATCTCCCAGTCGAGAATATGTGCGCGCGCCTCGCAAATGACTTCTTGCCCGTGTTGCGTATGGAGACGAATGGCGATCTGGTTGCCCATGGTTCCGGTCGGAACGAAGATAGCGGCCTCGCGACCGAAGATCTCCGCGGCCCGTGCTTCCAGGCGATTGACCGTGGGGTCTTCGCCATACACATCATCGCCCACCTCCGCAGCAGCCATGGCCGCACGCATCGCGGCAGTGGGGCGAGTGACGGTATCACTACGAAGATCAATCACGCTCGAGTTAACATCCAACTTCTTGCCCTCCAAGGCGCTTAGGCCGCAACAGCCATCAACAGATTTGTGAATACGTCATTCGATATTAGGCGCCCGCGAAGTGTTAGCTTCCAGCGGTCGTCCCGTTCGATCATCAGACCCTCGCGAATCAGCTCACCTGCAGCGCATTCCGTAGACGCAAACAGCTCGCGGGGAAACTCCTCACGCAATCGCGATACGCTAAGGCCCTCGTTCATTCGGAGACCAAGGAAGATCGTCTCCTCAAACGCCTGGCGCTGATAGATATCGATGGGAGATAAGGCCATTGCCGACACTCCGTACTTCGCAAGTTCTTCAGGATTGGCGAAGCGAACGGCGCATCGGGCACGCTGGAGCATCGAATGGGCGTCGAGCCCGAAGCCCATGTAAGGATCGCGTTGCCAGTACTTGCGATTGTGACGTGACTGATGAGACGGAGGCGCGAAGTTCGAGATCTCATATTGCGGAAACCCATGATCCGGAAGCCACGCGTAGGCCCTCTCGTACAACTCGGCAGAGGCTTCATCCGCGGGAACGCCGTGGGCGTGAAAGCGTTGACCACCTGCCATCACCTCGCGTCCCAGCCGTGAATCCTCATCGATCTCGAGCATATAAACGCTGAGGTGAGTCAAACCGATACTGACCGCGACATCGAGCGAGTGCTGCCAACTAGCGGACGTTTGATAGGGTAGCCCGGCGATCAGGTCAGCGCCGACATCTCCTACACCCGCTGCCTGTAGCCTGAGAATTTCGCGTGTGCAATCACGCTCGGTGTGACTTCGCCCAACTGCGGCGCTCTCGCGATCAACGAAAGATTGAACGCCCAGGCTGATACGGTTAACGCCCTGGGCCTGAGCTTCGGCGAGCACAGCATCCGTGATCTGGCCAGGCGCGGCTTCGAGAGTAATTTCGGCGCCTGGCGTGACCTGGAAGGTTTGGCGCAACGCGTTAAAGATGCGGCGAAGCTGCGCGGGATCGAGCAGGCTTGGAGTTCCGCCTCCGAGGTAGACGCTGTCCACAGTCTGCGGAAGATCCGCCCGAAGGCGCTCGGCGGTAACGGGAGCGGCTACGATCTCCTGAGATAGCTTCGTGACGTAGTTTTCAATGGCAGCAGGTGAGGAAACGCCCGACGCAAAGTTGCAGAAGCTGCATTTCGCGCGACAGAACGGCACGGAGACATAAACGCCTAGCGCTGATGCTGGAGACGGCCGTTTCGATTCATCCAAACCCATATCTTTATTCTTTCATGCTGCGAGGCGGATCGAACCGGCTGCGCACACATCAAACCTTCTAAAATAGAACCAATGGACGACGAGCAAAAAACGACCGACGCGCCCACTCAACCGATCAAGCCGGATGACACGCGCAAAACCGCGGACGACGACGTTGTGGGCAAGGCGTACGACGGGCGGCTGATGCGGCGGCTGGTTCGTTACCTCGCGCCTTATAAACTGCAAGTTGCCGTCTCGGCAGTTGCCATTGTCCTCAAGGCGGCTAGCGACGTGCTGGGACCCTACTTCGTCAAAGTCGCCGTCGACAAGTACTTTGCGCCCACGCACGAGAAACATTCGTGGCTCGCCGACAGGCTTAGCTCCGGTCCGGTCCGTGGGGTTACCGAGATTGCCATCCTCTACCTCGCGTCCCTCGGGCTGATCTTCGGCCTGGAGTTTGTGCAGACCTACATGATGCAATGGACCGGCCAGAAGATCATGTTCGATCTGCGCCGGCAAATCTTTCGGCATATTCAGCAAATGCACGTCGGCTTCTTCGATCGGAACCCAGTAGGCCGCCTGGTGACACGCCTGACCTCGGACGTCGACGCTCTCAATGACATGTTTACCTCGGGCGTGCTGGCGATCTTCGAGGATGTCTTTGTGCTGGCCTTCATCGTGGCCATCATGGTGAAGATGAGCTGGCTGCTCGCCCTGCTCACACTTTCGGTGATACCCCTTATCCTGTACGCGACGCATCTGTTTCGGCGTCATGTGCGTGAGAGCTACCGGCGCCAGCGTGCTGCGACGGCGAAGATCAACTCCTTCACGCAAGAGTATGTGTCGGGCATGAGCGTAGTGCAATTGTTCAATCGCGAGCAGCGGGCGTTCAATGATTTCTCAGCCGTCAACGATGAAAACAAACGGGCATGGTCTGACGCAATCTTTGCCTACGCACTCTACTATCCGGTCGTCGAGTTCCTGAGCTCGATCGCCATAGCGCTGGTCATCTGGCGTGGCGGCATTACCGTGTTGCATGCGAA
>Ga0302312_10000750_pt1 | contig 21929 bp, 17 predicted proteins | sample III_Palsa_N2_1_FD_200529 | JGI IMG/M metagenome (GOLD analysis project Ga0302312, IMG submission 200529) | Peat permafrost microbial communities from Stordalen Mire near Abisko, Sweden - III_Palsa_N2_1 | ecosystem: Environmental > Terrestrial > Soil > Palsa > Peat permafrost | place: Sweden... | reverse complement strand
CGCGCGATCGGGGCAGAGCCCCTGAGCGTACTTAGCACTTGCGTTACGAAATAGACCGGAGACATGGTTTACAGCGAAGCGCGACGCTAACGGACACGCGCCGTTGGGGTGACACACGACGATGGTGTATGCCCTGGAAAGAGAGTTGTATCTTGGATCAACGTTTGCAGTTTTTATCGAGTTATCAGAAGGAAGAGATGTCAGTGGCGGACCTGTGTCGCGCGTACGGAATCTCACGTCCAACGGCCTACCGCTGGATCAACCGTTACAACGAGACCGGACCCGAAGGACTCGTGGATCGCAGCCGGCGGCCACATACCTGTTCGCACGCAACCCTTGAGCCGATGGAGAACGCTATTCTTGTGCTCCGAGCCAAGCATCCGTCCTGGGGCGCACGCAAACTCAAGGCAAGGCTGGAAATGTTACAGCCAGAACTGGTATGGCCTGCAGCCAGCACGTTCGGAAACATCCTGAGCCGGGCGGGCTTGACGAGTCCACAGAAGAAAAGAAAACGCATCACGCCTTGCTCAGAACCGTTCTCAATGGTCACAGGACCCAATCAGCTGTGGTGCATGGATTTCAAAGGCTACTTCGTGACGGGCGACGGCAAGCGATGCGATCCGTTTACGATAACCGATGCGTATAGCCGTTATCTGATTCGTTGCCAGATCGTCTCGCGCATAGACCTTAGCCAGGTTCGCGCGATCTGTGAAGCAGCTATGCGGGAGTACGGAATGCCAGCGCGAATCAGGACCGACAACGGCGCGCCGTTCGCGGGCACGGGGCTCATGGGACTTTCGAAGCTCGCGCTCGGCTGGATGAAGCTGGGGATTGTTCACGAGCGGATTCAAGCAGGCCGACCGCAACAGAACGGTCGTCACGAGCGCATGCATCGCACACTGAAGGAGGACACGACGAAACCGCCTGCGTCATCTCTTCGTGCACAGCAGAGCCGCTTCGACAATTTTCGCTACGTGTTCAATAACGAGCGTCCACATGAGGGCCTGAACAACGCAGTTCCGGCCAGTCTCTATCATCCCAGTTCTGTCCGACTGCCACGCAAATTGCCGGAGTTCAAGTACCCCAAAGGGCTTCTTCTGCGAAAAGTGAATAACAGTGGCGACATCAGCTGGCACAAGACGAGAATCTTCATCAGCGAAGTATTCCGCTTCGAAGAGCTCGCGCTTGAGCTAACCACACCTGGGTTCTACAGAGTTTACTTTCGAGACCTCGAGGTCGGAGAGCTGAACGCGGAAGAGCTTCGTTTCAGGGCGGCACGAAGAGTCTTCTGATCCTCAATGAGTGCATCGGCCTGTTCTCGTCAGATGAGTTCGGCATCGCTCAACGCAGGCCACGAGGGATGGTGTAAAAGATCACTGCTTCTGCAGCAGAAACTCAAGCATCAAGTCCAATCCAGCGTCGACCATCCCGGAGCCGTCGGCTGTTTTGCAGCCGGCGGCTTGAGCGGCCTCCAAGAGCGGTGTCTGTCCATGTCCCGCGACCACATCTCCAACAAACATGGATGCGGTGAGGAGCTCACTCGAAACAGGCAATGGATCCTCTGGATGCATTCCCATCGGCGTTGTGTTGATGACCATGTCGAAACCTGTGGGATCAGGCGGGCCGGATGCCACTTGACCGCGATGCGCCAGGAGCTTAACTAAATCCTCCGCCTTCGCGGTATCGACATCATGAAGGATCAACTCACGAATCCCTGCATCCAGCATGGCAGCCGCGATGGCGCTACCGGCCGCCCCTGCTCCAATCTGGAGAACTCGCGCGCCCTCGACCGTTGCTCCAGCCTTCTTCTGGGCCTCGACGAAAGCCAGGCCATCAAGCATGTCCCCATGCCACGAACCGTCTTCGTTACGCCGAACAATGCTGACCACTTGCAACAACTTCGACGTCTCAGAGGCCGTCGCGCAGTGTTGAAACATGGTGCCCTTGTGCGGCATGGTCACGAGCAGCCCCCGCACATTGGACACTGGAGCGATGCCCCGCAGCAGGTCGCTGAGTGTGCCCTCCGGGGCAAGCATCGGCACGCAGGCACCGTTGTGTTTGCGCTCCGCGAACTTCGCGGTGAGACGTTGCGGTGACTTCACAAAGCCGATAGGGTCACCAAGAATTGGATACAACTGTGTTTCGCCACTCAGTGATTCGAACAAGCCAAACCTCCTACCCTTCAGCTACCGCAATCGACACCATTGCGGTAGCTCTTGCTCTTTATCATGAACACTTCACTGCGCGTACTGTTCGTCCGTGACGGGTTCAAGCCAGTCGACTGCCTTGCCATCGAGTACTTCCGTGATGGCGATATGTGTCATGCCAACTTGAGAGGAGGCGCCGTGCCAATGCTTCTCGCCAACTTCAAAGAAGACAACATCACCCGGTCTGACTTCTTCGATGGGGCCGCCTTCGCGCTGAACGAATCCAAGTCCCTGCGTGATAATGATTGTCTGACCTGCAGGGTGTGTGTGCCAGCGGGTACGTGCGCCGGGTTCGAAGGTGACGATGCCGCCGTTCGAGTGCCGTCCGCCATCCGGCGGAAACAGGGAGTCAACGCGGACATTGCCGGTGAACCAGTCTGCGGGGCCGACCATAGAGGGTGTGGTGCCTACTCGTGTGATTTTCATGATGTCCTTTCAAACAGCTTCATTGTGATTACCAGGCATACGCTTGAGGAGCTTCTCCGCCCGGTCCGGGCCAGATCTCATCGAGACGCTTGAGCGTGTCTTCAGAGAGCTTAACGTCCAGCGCATGAAGTCCTTCGGTTAGCTGTTCTTTCGTTCGCGGCCCCATGATGGGAGCGGTTACGGCAGGATTATGCAACAACCAGGCCATCGCCACGTCAGAGGGCTTCTCTCCAAGTTCCTCGCAGAGGTTTTCGTATGCCTCCAACTGAGGGCGTAGCTTCTCAGTCTCTCTGCGCTTTGACGAGCGACGACCATCCTTCGCTTTCTGCAATACGCCGCCGAGCAAGCCGCCGCCAAGAGGGCTCCATGGGAATAGACCAAGCCCATAGTATTTGCAGGCAGGGATTACCTCCAGTTCAATCGTGCGAGCCGTCAGGTTGTAAAGGCTCTGTTCCGATGCGAGACCCATGAAGTGCCGGGCCTTTGCTTCGCTCTGGGCCGTCGCGATATCCCAACCTGCAAAGTTGCTGCTGCCCACATAGAGCACCTTGCCTTGTTGCACTAGCAGTTCCATCGCCTGCCAGATCTCTTCCCACGGCGTGCGGCGATCGATGTGGTGCATCTGGTATAGATCGATATGATCTGTCTGCAGACGGCGAAGACTGTCTTCACAGGCTTTGCGTATGTGGTACGCAGAGAGTTTGCGGTCATTCGGCCCCAAATCCATCGGCTGATACACCTTGGTGGCAAGAACGATATGCTCCCGTCGTCCACCCTGGGCGAGCCAGCGTCCGATGATCTCCTCGGACACGCCATACCCCTTCTCGATGTCAGGCTTCTGCGGGCCACCGTAGACGTCTGCTGTATCGAAGTGGATGACGCCCTGCTTCAATGCCTCGTCCATGATCTCGAAGCTTGTCGCCTCATCCGTGACCATTCCGAAGTTCATTGTGCCAAGTCCGAGCCTGCTGACCTGTAAGCCTGTTCTTCCTAGATATGCGTACTGCATGGAATACTCCTTCGTTTCGGTAACGCGTGCGGCTTGAGTTCAGAGAATCGCTAGGGTCTCGGCAGGATGCGTATCGTGGCCACACGCGCGCGGTCACCGATCATCGGGTTCAAGTACGGGCTGGACGCGTACTTCAAGCGATACGCAGCGTCGATCTGATCGTTGATCTCACCCTGCACCTTTTCGAACGAGACATCGTTCGTCGTGCCAGCTGCAGTGATCTGTCCGGCCTTATGTTTTGCTGCCGCTTGATACCAACGTGACGACGTTCCGTTATAGGCCCGCACATACAAGTCGCCATCGGCCACCACAGACCATATCCATGTCGGCGTGCCAGTTGTTGTGCCATCTTCGCGGAACGGAGCGATATGCAGGTCGTCTGTTGTGGCGATCTCGTGAAGCCGTTCCTTCGTCCATGCACTCATCCTTTACCTCCAAGAACTCTTACTTGCTGCCGTTATATTGCTGGGCCGTCACAGGCTCAAGCCAGTCCACTGCATTGCCATCGAGGTTGTCCTGAATCGCGATGTGAGACATAGAGGAATCAGGAGCGGCTCCATGCCAGTGCTTCACATGGGCTGGGATGATGACGACATCCCCGGCGTGGACAACCTGGATTGGACCGCCGTCCATTTGGACGCGTCCCGTACCAGCGGTGATGATGAGGACCTGACCGAGTGGATGGGTGTGCCATGCGCTTCGAGCTCCCGGAGCGAAGGTCACGATTCCGGCAGAGACACGCGAAGGTGCATTCGCAGGGAACAACTGTTCGACCTTCGCTGTGCCGGTAAAGAACTTCGGTGAGCCATCGACCACTGGCCGCACACCGGCATGGCTAATGGCAAGGCTTTTCGAAGCGTCAGGCGTCGTCGCCGGACTCTGAGCAAATCCTGTCACGCATACGAGCGGCGCGAGCATCACGAAACGTAGGCTTTTCATAGATTCCTTTCTGGATTCGCGCCCAGCTATTTCTGCCGCTTTTCGAAGACATCCTTCACCACAGGCAGAGCTGAAAAGGCGCATGGCCACCCCGCGTAGAACGCGATGTGTGTCAGCACTTCCGAGGCCTGCTCCTGCGTCAGGCCGTTATCCATTGCGCGGCCAAGGTGATAGGGGATCTGCGCCGTCTGCCCGTTCGCGATAAGCGCACTTACCGTCACGAGACTGCGATCGCGTGGCACCAGAGCGGGGCGAAGCCAGAGATCGCGGAAGAGCAGATCCGTTGTGTTCTGCACAAGACCCGGCGAGATCGCGCCGAAGTTGTTTCCCACCTGCGTTGCACGCTGGTTCTCTGCTTCCTCATTTAGGGGGAGCAGGTTGCCCTGAGCCGGTGGGAGCTGATCCACGCCGATGCTGCGGGCATGGAAGAGTTCCTTCGCGACCACGACTGCCGCCATCGCATTCGGCCATCCCGCATAGAAGGCCAGATGAGTGATGATCTCGGAAAGCTCTGCAGGCTTCACGCCGTTGTCGAGCGCGAGCGCGAAGTGATGCGACATATCTACGGACTGAAAACGGGCGATTAGCGCGGCCACGGTGACGACGCTCCGATCACGCGGTGAAAGCCCTGGGCGCTTCCACAAGCCATTCAACAGTGGACCCTCTGTGTAGTGAGCCAATGCCAGTGAGACTGTTTGAACATCGCTCATCGTCAAAACGCTGGGAAGTGCGCGGTGTTGAGTTTCTTTGGACATTTCATTCTCCAGAGCCCATACGGGATCAGACTGCCATAGCGCCAGAATGCTCGCTGCCAGCCCAGCCTTGAGGATGTAGCGCCTTCCAGCATCGGTCGGCACTCCATTCGGTTCTTCGGCCATATCACCAAGTGTGATCTGACTCATACGAATGCCTAGCGCATCACATAGCCACCATCGACGGAAATCGACTGGCCGGTAATGTAGCTGGCTGCATCACTGCACAGGAAGAGCACGGTGTTGGCGATCTCTTCGGGACGGCCTTCACGCTGCATGGGAACGAACATGTCGCGCATTGTCTTGAGTGCCTCACCCTGCCCACCGGCTTCCATTTGATCGGCCATTGCCGTGCGGATAAGACCGGGGCAAACATCATTCACACGGATACCGCGAGTCGCATACTCAAGGGCCGCGCTCTTGGTGAAGCCGATGACGCCGTGCTTTGCTGCGTGATAAGTTCCACGCTGATTGCCGCCGACCAGGCCGCCCAGCGAAGAACAGTTCACGATCGCGCCGCTGCCTTGCTCACGCATCACCTGCAGCTCGAACTTCATGCAGCTCCATACGCCACGAAGATTCACTCCCATGACGCGGTCGTAATCGTCGCGCGGCGAGTCAGCGGTTTCAGCAAGTACGTTCTGAATGCCTGCATTGTTATAGGCCGCATCCAGGCGTCCGAACGTCTTCACTGTCTGCTTGACCATCGCTTCGACTTCGTCGTCCTTCGAGACGTCGCAGCGGATCGCCAGCGTCTTGAATCCTCTATCTGAAAGCTCTTTGGCCGCTGCCTGAACAGCCTTCTCGTCCACATCCGCCAGAACAACGGCTGCGCCAGATTCTGCGAAAGCCTTCGCCGTTGCAAAGCCCAGTCCAGATGCCGCGCCCGTAACGAGCGCTACCTTGCCTGCAAAAGAAATGTTCATATCTCTTCCTCTCGTATCCGTTTCTCTATTTCGGCCCGTTCGGCCGACTTCGAGGTCAAGATCAAGCCTAGAGAGAGGGGCGATCCTTTACTTACCCAATCCTGCCGATTGTTTGCACAATCCTGTTCTGTCCTAAAATTTGTGGCAAAACGTACTACCCTTGATCTGGGAGCCCTCAGATGCCTGATAAGAAGAAAAACGTTGCCCTTGGCAGCCCAGACGTACAGGAAGCGAGGCGATCCCTTGCTCGTCGCATCGCTTCGATTACGGGGGGTGCAGGCGAACATGTGACTGCAATTCCCGGTGTTGTTCTGTATAACCGTGACGAGCCGACGCCGTGCTACCGAGCCTCGTATGAGCCCAGCCTCAGCATTTTTGTACAAGGGCGAAAACGCGTCATTCTGGGGGAAGTTGAATACGTTTGCGATCCCTCGTCGTTTCTTCTTTCTTCGATCGACGTGCCTGCGCGGAGCCAGATTGTGGAGGCATCAGAGAAGACGCCATTGCTGGTGATGTTCCTGCGATTCGATATGCCGATGGTTCGCGAGGTCTTGACCCGCGATGATCTGCCGGAACCGGAAGTCAACTCGCACCGTCAGGGGCTGGCAGTGGGCGAGACCACCGTGGACCTGCTGGCTGCGTGCCAACGTTTGCTCGATCTTGTAGATACGCCAGCGGACATCCCGTTTCTTAGCCCGTTGATCCAGCGTGAAATCATCTACCGTTTGCTCAAGACACCTCAGGCTGGCCGCCTCCGCGCGATCGCGACCAGTGGGGACCTCGTGCAGCGAACGGCACGAGCCATCTCCTGGCTACGCGCCAATTTTACAAAGCCGCTCAGCGTGGAGGAACTTGCCATCACAGCGCGCATGGGCGTCTCCACACTTCATCATCAGTTCCGGGCCTTGACGTCCATGAGTCCGTTGCAATACCAGAAGATGCTCCGGCTGCAAACTGCACGGGAACGCATGTTGATGGATGGTCTTGATGCGACCACCGCCGCTTATGAGGTTGGCTACGAGAGCATCAGCCAATTCAGCCGTGAATACAGCCGTTGCTTTGGTCTCCCGCCGATCCGGGACATCCGAGCACTCAAGTCAAACGGTCTGATGACTGAGGCGCGGGTCGGATGATCTCTCTGCAGGCGACCGAATTGCCAAAAAGCAATAGCCTCTGATGACTTCATGTCGCCAGGAGGAACCATGTTTCTGAAGCGAATCATCTACCGCGTCCTTCCATTGGCAGCGTTCGCTGCTTCCATCCTTGTACCGCCGGGGTATGCACAAGTGACTGAACAACGCATCGTGAGAATCGCAGAGCTGGAGATTGATCCGAGTCAACTGGCGGCCTATAAGGCGGCACTCAAAGAAGAGATTGAGGCGTCGATCCGGCTGGAGCCCGGAGTGTCAGCTCTCTATGCCGTGTCGGTGAAAGATCAACCCAACCAAGTTCGGCTCTTCGAAAGTTACAGCAGCCAGTCTGCATACGAATCGCACCTCCGGACGGCCCATTTTCTGAAGTACTAAAGCCACTACGCAAACGATGGTGAAGTCGCTCACGTTGATTGAGACTGATCCGATTCTTCTTGGCTCAAAATGAAACGCTATCGTTATAGGACGGGCCATGGATCCGGCTACGTGCTTCTCGGGAGCGTGTGCATTGGTGTGTGCTAGGTCGCCAAAGCACTCATCGACAACAATAACGACGAATATTCCTTCCGAGTACGGCCCATTACGTTGGTCGATGTAGCCGTAAAAACTCAGCGTCGCCCGGGCGAAAAGCAGGCCATGGAAATGAAAGAGTATGGAAAGCATGGAAAGCCATGAAGCCGGCTTCCCACCCTTCCCACACTCTTTGGAAATCCCTTCGGGATTCCCACATTCCCACGGCCTCGACGACTAGATAGTTGTCTTTTCGTACCTCCTCAACTCAAAACCATCGCCACCGCAAGGGGCTTGTAATGGATGTCTCAGGTCCACGACGTAACGCATGTCCCGGTACACTCACCCCTTAGCGAGGTTTGGCTCCCTTATTCATGCGCGCCAGCGCACGACATTTCTGAGGGTGGGCGTTGCGGGCAGGAACAGGCCCGCAGAGATGGGAGCGCAAGACCGTGGCTTGCGCGTGGGGAAGAGACTTCTTCCCGCCCTACGAAGGAAGGAATTTTCGGAGAATATCGTTCGCTGTAATGTTTCCCACGGATAATGGAGTTCCGGGCCACTGTGAGGAAGATATGGCAAACAGCTCTCAAAAGAAGCGGACGAAAAAAGCCGCGAAGAAAAGCGCGAAGGTCAAAACCGCACGTGCTGCTACGGCTAACGTCCCAGCAAAACGCAGTTCAAATTCCGTTGCGAAAAAAGCGGCGAAGACCCTACCCAAAAAGGAAAAGAAACTCGCAAAGATCAAATCGACTGGCGGGTATGGGTTCGCGTTTGAAGACAAGGCGGCGGCCCAGCTTCTTATTCGGATGCTGGATGGTCTTGAGCCTTGGAACATCCAAGGCAGCCGAGTGGAACGCCTCAGCTTTCAGGTTGGCGCGAGCGGATGGAAGTTAGATGACTTGCTCTTGGAGATGCGGAATGCCGCGGGACTTTTGTTCTGCTCCGTCTCAGTAAAGAGCCCGGCATATCTCACGAAAGATGGCTTCAAGAGTGATTTTGTTTCCGATGTCTGGGCGCAATGGTCTGCGGGAACTCCGTTCGACAAGGCGCGCGACTATATGGCGCTAGCGGTGGGACGTATGTCGCCTGATGTTCAAACGGCATGGGACGACATCGAACCTCGAAGCATTACCGGAGATCCGAAGCATCTGGCTGATCAACTCACGAGGACAGGAAGTTCTTCAGCGCTTGAGAGGCGGTTATTCAAGAGCCTAGCTGGTACACCGTCGAAGAAACGAACGACGCTTGAAACTGCACGTGTACTAAAGCAACTCCGTGTGCGGCACTTCGATAACACGATCGATACGGTTGCTGGGCGTGACTGCACGTTGCTGCTCCGATTCGAGTCCCCGGCTATCGGGAAAGACCTCTGGGTCGATCTCCAAACAATCGCGTCGCGATATCGCATATCCGGCGGAACGCTGGATCTTCCAGAACTCCTGTCTGAGCTTCGCAACAAGTACAAGTTGAAAGACCATCCGAATTTCAGAGCAGCATGGCAAAGTGTGAATCAACGCTCGGTTTCCAACTGCAACGCCGTGCATTCCGTTGCGGGACAAGATACGCTCGTCGTCTTCTCCGATCCCGATAAGGATGCTCTGAAAAATGCAAAACAGAGGCATGTGACCGCGGTCATTGGCGATTCAGGCACCGGCAAATCATCGCTGGTGAAGGCCGATATAAGTTCGCGAATCGAAGACATCAACCTCATTTGGCTTTCGCAGGATGAACTCGATAAACCTAATCAGCATGTCCTTGCATCCTCGTTGGGACTTGCGGATGATCTGCCTACCTTGGTCCGAAACTCTATGAAGCCGGTCTACCTGGTCGTGGATGCGGCGGAACAATATTCTCCGCTTGCACTAGCGCGCGTGTCGGAGATCGTTCAAGCGATGCAGTCGGTTGCTGCTCTGGACTATAAAGTGCTACTCACCACGCAGCCCCCCTACTGGTCGCGACTTCGTTTGGACGCCGGGACATGGAACACCGAGGGAGTGCAAGAATGTCTCTTTGCGGGCGCACCTTTCGAGAACGTTTTGTCTGCGATTGCGCAGAACAGCGTTGTCCTCTCGCTGCTCACGAGACCCGAATTAAGAAGAGTCTTCACCAATCTGGCGACATTAGATCAAGTTCTGAAAGTGACAACAGTTCATACAACCGCACCCGCGAAAGGATGGATTGGGGAGACAGAAATCATCGATTGGATCTGGGACTATTGGTGTGGCACAGATTCTGTTCAATACCAGAGGGCCGGCCTCATCGAATTGCTCGGGGATGAGGATGCCTCCGTCGGGCCTGTCGTTCCCATGGCAAAGCTTCCCTTTGAAGTTAAAGGCGTTCTTGGGGATACCAAGATCAAGACCCTCACTCTTGTGAGTTCTCAGGGCGTTCGGTTCAGCCACGAGGTGGTGGGCGACTGGGCACGCTATCACGCCTTGAAGGGGAAAGGCTCTGAGCGGCACGACCAGATTCTGAAGCATGTCAAAAACCCACGCTGGCAGCGAGCCATCCGGCTGTATTCCCAATCACTGTTAGAGCAGAACGAAGGTCTTCTCGCATGGGAGAAAGAATTTGGTGCATTTGGAAATGGAGACAGCGACAACCAGGTAGCAGCCGACATCTTCTCGGACAGTCTCTTGCTGGCAACGAATTCGCTGGAACTCCTGACGCGGGTCTGGCCGTCTCTGATCGCGGACAGTGGCTCTCGCCTCAAGCGTCTCCTCAAGAGATTATTAGTTGTTGGAACACTCCAACTCACCCCGAATACAGATCTCGGCGAAGAGTACAGTGACGCGGTCTCTCTGCTTTGGCGTCTGCCGATAACGGCATACTGGGACGGCCTGCTCCACGCCCTCTTGATGAAGGTCGATGACGTGACAGAGTTCTGTGTCGAGGAGGCTGGACAGTTGTGCGCTTTTTATTTACGTACGGTGCCACCTGGTTATGGGCGTAGGCGCCTTGCTGCGCAGATCGCACTTGCGCTAGGAAATCGAGCCAAGAAAAACTCGTTGGAGAATAAGCGTTATTCGTACGGCCACGGAGTGTCGCAGGCAGTGTTTGAGGCTGTGCTCCGCGCGGGGAAGGAATTCCCAGGCGAGGTCGCTGAGCTTGCACTGGTTTTCGCTGAAAGAAAACCCATCATCGACCCGACTGAAGTCACTACCACGATCATCTATTCCACCGGCTTCTCTCCGAGAATGTTTGGCCGAAAGCTCGACCCATGGCCCGACGGCCCGAAACGGCGAGTCGACGAAGAGTTTCGTGATGCGGCGTTGAAGACAGACTCGCTGTTAGCACTGATGTCTTCGCGGCCTGAGACTGCGCAAGAAGTGATCTTGGCCTGCTGTATCGAGGAACCGCAGAATGAACATGACCACCGTAATTCGCTGAGACTCGACGAAGTCGGATTCGCCTTCTGGCATAATCATCTGCCGGCGATGTACTTCACTGGGCCTTGGCTTCTATTCCTTCGCACATCTCCCAACGTCGCACTGAAGACGATTTTTCGTCTCCTCGCGTTTGCTACTGACCGGTGGGCAGAAGGATACAAAGCGTTCACCCAAACTGCTGAGCTTCCCGAATTCAAGATTTTGCTCGATGGCACCGAAAAGAACTTCGTCGGAGACGGGAACGTCTACAACTGGCACAGCTCCATGTCCAATCGTGCGGTTGTTCTCGAGAGCGCGCTGATGGCCGTTGAAAAGTGGCTCTATGAGCGAATCGACCGAAAGGAAGATGTAGACGACGATCTGCGGCGGCTCTTGACTGAATCTCGCTCGGCTGCCGTTCTCGGTTTGCTCGTGTCGGTCGGGCTGTATCAGCTTCCTCTATTTCAGGGACCGCTGCTGCCGCTTTTTTCCAATGAAGACCTGTTTATGACACAACGGTCCGCCATCATGAACACAAGTTGGTCGTTCATGTTCAACATCACATGGGGGCGCTACGGAACGAAGATCAGCAACGAAGTAAGAGCTTGGTTCGAAATGCCTCACAGGCGTTCGTCACTGTTTGAAGTCGCACGGTGGTGTCTCGTGGCTGATCCTGCAACAAGCGCCAGCATCGAAGCGTTTCGCGCAACTTGGGAGGCGGAGGCACGTGCATTGCTGGGTAAGGGGGCTGCTCTTCCGTCAACTACAGAATATTTCTTTGCACAGCTGACGAAGAGCAACTACGTCACGCGCGATGTTGGCAATGGCCAGGTTTCAATAGAGCTCGTCATTAGCGATGCGCTACAGAAGCGACTCGATAGCGAACGCAAGCGTCCTGAGCTGAGTCTCATGGCGTTCGCTTTGATCGCTAAGGCAGGACGCGCTATCGATGAAGATAAGAAATTAGCTCCCGCAGAGGCTTTGGAAACATATAGTCAACTGCAAGCGGTCGTCGAGTCCGACATGAGGGACGGAAGCTTTGAAATCTACCGACACGATGCGATTGCTGGCGGCTTGTCGGTGCTTTTTACGGCGTCGGGCGAATTCCTTGAGCAGCGACCAGATGCAAAGCAGTTCTGCATGGTCAATCTGCTGAAGTTTGCGGAAGAAGAGCCCTCTGCAAAAGAGTTTGATTCGGAGCGATCTGTTAGCGACGGTGCGGATTTATTTTTAGGAAACGCCGCACTACACCACATCAAGGCCGGAAATGCGACCCCAGAGCTATGGGGAATTTTGCTGAGATCTGTCTTTGGATATCACTACCAAACGACCCAGAAAATCATGCAGCTCGCATACCGTGATCGCTCGAATGGCGAGGTGCGTTTCTACGAGTTGGCCAACGCGCTCTTTCTATGGGCTGCCGTGCGCGGCCCGGCCTCTGCGATAGGGCACCACAACGATCCGAATATCTTGCTGCCCTACCAAAAGCTATTGGCCGATAGATTCCTGCGCGGTCATTTCAAGACATCCAAATATTCGGCACAGTTCTTGTTAAAGCTCAACCATCGCTTTGGGCGGCAGGTGTTGTCCGGCACTCCGAACTGGGAATGGCATGAACAACGGATGCAACTTCTCGAAACCAGTCCGGCGATACTAGGACATCGGGAACGTCTTCATCGGTACGAGACGTATCTGGATTTAGAACTATTGAAAAGCGGCTTTAGTTTTCTTGGGGTATTCGCGGGCCTTCGTTCTGAGGATGCACCACAGCTTCGCAGCTTTTTTGAACTACTGTTCTCACTCGAGCTAAGTCTTCTTCCAAACTCCGCACACGTCGATTCTGCGGAGTTCGAGACCCAATACGACTTCGACGACTGGGTCATGCTGGTGTCGGGAATCTATTACGCCACGCTGGAAATCAAGGAAGCGATGCAGTCGATAGGCGCACCAATCATGTCATTGGGTGCTGGTGCACACCGATGGATTGGCGACTTCCTCAATGGCTTCCTCTTGAACGCACCTTCTATATGTTCCTCTCAAGAAGATTTGGCGGATCGCTGGTGTGCCTTGATTGATTACGCCGAAACCTCGCCACGATGGGACTACGAAAAGGTCGGACTTCGTTACCATCTCGAGCACCTGAACAGAGATTTGCTTGGTTTTACGGGACATCCGCCACGCGCTGCCGCTGACAACCTCTCGGGGGCGCTAGTGAGCCTTCGCCCCGAACTGGAAAAGTGGTGCGACAGGTGGCTGTCAGATACAGATTTCAGCGCCCCGTTTGCTCGGTTCGTTAGCTCCGTAAAATCTCCTGACATGGTGGCCTTTGGTCTGATTAGGCTCGCACAGGTACTTCCGCCGTCCCAAACGCGGAACAGCCGGCAAAGGGATTTCAATGACGCACTGCTAGCGGCGATCCAGTATGTCTGGAAAGCTCACCGTACCTTGACGGTTACGCCGAGCGAAACGGGCGATTCATTCCGCAGCATTCTTGCCTATCTGACGGCCCAACTGGTGCCGGAAGCGATCGACCTGCAAACGAAAATTGCTCAAGGCTAAACAAGCTGGTATGGCACCCAAAGTTCTCGCTTCGCAGTTTGCTAATTGCTCTTGCTCGGCACGATATGACATAGTGACGCGCAATGGTGGCATGTACTTTTGGAACGCATTACGAATGAACCGTGATGGCGTTTCGAGTGAGGTGCATGCCTTTCAGAGCGAACTCCGGCAGCGATGGTACACGTTTATCAAAGAGACCCATGGCGTCACTGTGAGACAACACGACAAGGACGGGAATCGTGTTGACATTCTCTAGAACTGGCTGGACGATCGTCCTGGTGGCAGCTCCGACGGCAGGGCGGATCTGCGATTGCAGTCGCGGGAAGTCGGCCCATGGGAAGTTCTGTCAACTGGACGATTCCTAGAGTGACATACCCAATCCGGTCTGTTTGGCAACGTCTTGCCCTTGGCTGCGTTCCTCTCCGAGAGTTCCCGCAGGAGTCAACCCGAGGGGAGCCAAGGCCTGCTCGCGCGTGATCGCTTGCGCACTACGATCGAAAAACTGTCCTGCGAGGTCGATATGGAGCCAGCCTCGGGGTTCTGCGGACTGCTGATAGCTCTGGATGTCCCCATGCTCTCTCCTCCACAAGAGCGCCTCGGATTGGGAAGCTCCGAGAGCAATAATTGCTGGCCCCCAATGCACAACATCCTTGGGCGAGGGTTGAAGAATTTCCAAAACCTTTTCAGTCGGCTGCTCAGGCAGATGACGCACCAGCTCCGTAATGTGATTTGTGTAGCGCTCGGCCAAGGATAGGGTCGAAGGCTCAGCCTCTGTTCGGCGGACGTGGTCACCAGTCAGGTTCCTTATTGATTCAGGTTGCGACAACCCTTGCTCTAGCTGCCGTTCCGCAAAGCGAATGTCCTCCCTAACGACCTCGGGAGTAAGCGAAGACGCATAGATTTCCACGGGCATTCTCTGCGCTTCTTTGCTCGGCTCCCTCTTATCAGCGTGCTCGTTTTGAAAGTTCATCGTGTTCTCCTTTTGAGGTCTAGTCTCGATGGCTGCCGACTTACTCACATCTCGTCCAAGATCCTTTTCGAGCCGGTTTCCGTCATCCGTGTAGAGCCGCACGTCGTAAGCCGCGCGCGACACCGCTACGTAGGCGAATCGCTGATTGATAAGATCTCGATGCGCCGAAACCTCGACGTTGATGAGGACGCGGTCGGCAGTAAGTCCTTGGGAGCTATGCGACGTGACGGCGTAGCCGTGGTCGAAGTGGCGCATCTGCTCCGGTCGGAAGCTGATCGTTCGTCCTTCCTCACCATCAAGGCGAACCCTCATTTCGGACGGCGACGATTTCTCGACCGTGGCAAGTTGGCGATTGGAGATGCCAAGTTCACGGTCGTTCGTGGTGAACTGGAGCCGGTCTCCCTCGGCGAAAGGGCGTGCGACTTCTCTGTACGCCGTAATGCCGCTGAGCCGTTTCGGGTCGTAACTGACTTGCTGCCCGTCTTGTCTTTGTACCGTGAGGCGATTGGCTTGCTCGTCGACCGATCGAACGGTGGCATATCCCAAAGGCCCAACGCCTATCCCTTTGCTGCCTCGGGTGTACTGCAGCACATCCCCGGCCTGGTATTGAGCTGCCCACTTGCGGTCTTCGCTATTGAGTTCCGAACGGGCGACAAGCACTGTAAATTCTGTATCCGGTCCCCTGACGTCACCACGTTCCCGCAGCTCGACGCGAATCGCTTGGTTCAGTTCCACTCGGCTTGCGTTGTCCGGAGAAATGACCAGCGTTCCGTTGGGCTGCGCTGCATACTCCTTGGCTATGCTGACGATTCGCGCTGCACGCTCGGGCGCTTCCGACACGCGGCGTTGCTCGCGCAGGAGGCGTACTCCCTCTGCCGTCTGTCCTTGGGAAAAGCTTTCTACCGCACGACGGAGTCCCTCGTCTGTCTGTCGAATGATCTCGTCGAGCTTTGACGTCCTCATACCTGCATCCTGCAACTGCTCGAACGGCTTTCCTGCGTCTACACCCTGGTGTTGTCGGATATCTCCGATCAGCAAGACCCTGTCATTTGATCCGATCTTTTCGAAGAAGCTTTGCATCTGCTTGGTGCTGGTGAGACTCGACTCGTCCACCATATAAAGCCGCCTAGCGTCTGGATCAGACGCAGCTTCAGCGGACCCGCCACGTGCGAGAAATCTCTGAAGAGTTTCGGCGCTCACGCCGGCCTCTTTGAGCTGGTTAGCAGCTCGATTGGTTGGCGCGAACCCCTCCACGGCATACCCTTGACTCTCGGCTCCCTCGCGGATACTTCTGAGCGTTGTGGTCTTCCCACTGCCTGCGTATCCCTGAAGACCGTGGACCCGGTCAGTAGTGGATAGCACCTCCTCGGTCGTCCGCCGCTGCGCCGGATTCAGCATGTCTACAGAACCGGCGAACTTCGAAGCAGCCTCAATCGACATGATTGGTTCGACCGCATTCTTCGCGGCCAAAATGTAGTCAATATTCGAGCGCTCGGCGCGGAGCATGTCGCGGGTGGTGAACCGTGTGGCCGAGTGCTGGCCAGGCACTTCGACTTTGAGGAATTCGCCCGCCGCTTCGCGCTTTTGAAAGTTCGCTGCGATCTCGCTGTAGGAGACTTCGCCCATTCCTCGCCGTAACGCGTCGCGCATAATGACTCGCTCGTCGATCACGGCGTCTCTCTCGAAGTTTCTCGCCTTGGAAAAGCTCACACTCTCCCGCGCCTTCTGCTGCGAGTCGTTCTTTGTCTGATCGTTGGAGTGCTGCCGCACTTGAGCCCGCTGCTGAGCTTCTTTGACGACTCGGTCGGCCTGATTCCCAAACTCATCTGCAATCTGCCTGTGGGCTGCCAGCACCTTCTCTGGCGTCATGATCTGCTTGCGATCTCGGGTCGTATGGGCCGCAATCTGGGCGGCCTCGGGACTGGAAAAGCCGCTTCGCGCCAGAGCTTCTTCGATCTGCTGGCGGCGCGGGCTTGAAGCGGCCAAGTATTCGGGCGAATAGCCCTTGATCTCTGGAGCGCCGCTTCTGCCTGGCTGAATCTCGTAGCCGAGACTTTTGAGTCTGAACATCAACTCGGACTGGTAAACGGCGGTAGCAAACTGCTGAGACGCAAAGAGGCTCTGCGGCTGAAGTGCGCGGATAGAACCGTCCTCCCGCTCAGTCATATTGAAAACGACCGCGTGAGTATGGAGTTGAGGAGCGGCGTAGCCATTCACTGGACGGGCGGTGTCATGTTCAAACTTTGCAGCGATAAAGCGGCCCGTCGATTCAGGCGGATGGTTTCCGCCGATTCGTGCTTGCGTATACCGTTCCAACTGCTCCAGAGCGAAAGTGACAGCCTCTCGGTGTGCCACTCTCACGCGGTCATCGCCGCCTACCAACGCGGTCAGGGAGACTGACTTCGGCGCTGAAAAGGTGGCGTCCCATCCCGCACGATGTTCAACGGGTTTGACTGTCTCGCCTTGGGAGTTGGAATACTCTTGCGGCTTCCTATGCTGGACGAGTTGTTTCTCAGTTTGTGGGTGCTGGCCGCTGCTGAGACAAGCAAAGTCTTCGGCTGTCACGCCGCCTGAGAGACCAAAGCCTGCCGCCATCCGGCCTTGCCACTCCCCGACGATCTCATTTCCTTGCTTCCAATAATTCTGCTCCGCAGCCGTGAACTCCTTGGCGTGATAGGTCTGAGCCTGACCTGCGCTCAACGGTTTCGAAATCGTGAGCATGAATCAGGCCCCCGGCTCGAATTGACTTGCGAGGTCGTAGGGCTCGGCTTCGGCTTCGGCGACTGGGGCGTCGGTGGGTTCGATCTCATCCGCCTCAAGATCCTCTGGAATCGGTGTACCACCTAGACTCCGCGGGTCGTAATCGAGCGCGTCGTCCTCGACCGCACGAGGAATGAAGTCGGTCGCGATGATCGGCATCTCCATGTACTCGAAGGCGAAGCGCGAGACATTGTTTCCGAGCTTGAGGAACGCCCTGCGCTCCTCAAGCCCGCTTACCTCGGAATCGAGTACAAGCGGTTCGACCTGGCGGTCCACGGTGAAGTTCCTGCCAGCCCGACTCCCGTCAAAATGTGTTTCCTTCACCCGTTCCACCTCGACCTTGCCGATGGCGTTCGACACCCATTCGGCTGCTTTTGGCTCCGTGGTCTTCAGGAAGATCTTGGTAGCAGGCTGAGAGAGCATCACCTCGGCAATATGCCCGTAGATGTTCTCCAACTGGGCCTTCCCTTGAAAGCCAAGAACGAGAGGATTCTTGCTCTTTCGGTTCTCCGTGATGGCCGTGTGAAGCTGAGGAAGCCGCTGTAAGCTTGCGAGTTCGTCGAGCACAAACCAGACCGGTGTCTGGTGCTCCTTAGGCGCACTGAGGAGCCGTAGAACAAGCCAGTCGATCCATAGGCTGTGCAGCGGTTGGAGAGCGTCACGCTCTGTCGGACGGGACGTGATGAAGATCCATCCCCGGCGCGTCTCGGCCCATTCCGTAGCGCACCAACGGCGACCCTTGGCGCCCTCCAGGGTTGGAAGCATACGGAGGCTGTCAGCTACTAGACCGAGTGAGGAAAGGACGCCGTTGCGCTGTGGCGGAGAGTCTTTGGCGATCATCGTCGCCATTTCCGTACCGCGAACTTGCTTATCAATCTCAGCCGGATTTGCCATCCAATCGGCAAGCTGGCGCGGTGTTGGGCCTGTACGAAGGAGATGAGCAAAGATCTTCTGCGGAGTCTTGGTAAAGAACTCATCGCGCTGCGTGTCGGTTGGTTGATACAGGGACTTCGCCAGAGTTTTTGCCTCCGCCTTGCTCCGCAACTCCTCCGCCGGTCCCCAGTATGGGCAGCGGTCATCCAGCGGATTCAGAACGATGTCGCAACGATCCGGGCGGTAAAAGCGCTGGATGAACTCGCAGGCCGGGTCATAGACGATAGCTGTGTGTCCGCGTTCCTCGATCTGCCGAAGCACCTGCATGATGAGCGTGGTTTTTCCGGCTCCTGTATCGCCCATGAGTTCGATGTGTTGGGCCTCCGAGCGAGCGGGAATACGCATCAGCTCCTTCGATTCTGTGGTTCTGAAACCAATGCCGTCGCCGCCGATCTCTTGGTTGAACTGAGTCGGCGTCAGCATGACTGGACCTTTCAGCAGCCGTCCGTACTTCATCTGCCGGCGACGGTTGATGTCTTTGCGGATGGAGAACGGAAGCTGGACTGCCAAGGCAAGGATTCCGAAGAATAATGGTTCGGCATAGATGGAGCTGAGAGTCGTTCCGTTGAAGACGTTGCGCTTGAGATAGTCGCGCAATGCTGCATCAACGAAGCTCGTTTCCGGCCCGCGAAAGAGAACATCAAAGCCACTACGAAGAGCTGTCTGGCTCGGTATTAAAGGGATGGGCTTCTCCGCGTGCGCCGTCGTCAGACCGTCCTGAACATCCGCTTCGACGGGCATCTTCGGCGCTACTTCTACACCGGTCAAGAAGAGGAGCCGATACTTATCTTGCCTCTTCGCTCCGAATTCTGACGCTACACTCGCCCGCAGATAAATCGGCGTGTAGAAACGCTGCAGTGGCGTGTTCCCGAGAGCAAAGCGCATGTAGAGAAATAGCCCGGTCAGAACCAGAGCGATAAAGGCCGCACCGTAAGTGTAGATCGGTGAGTGCGGCGGCCAGATGACTGTCTCTTTGCGTCCCCATTGTGTTGGCATTAGCGGCCTCCGTTCGGTGCCAGGAGTTCGATTGCGGCTTGTACTTTCTCTCGCTTGACGTGTTGTGCAAGAGCGTCGAAAGTCTCAGCAGTCATCTTTTGCCCACCAATGAGAGGCTTCAGTATGTTGTGCAAAAGCATCCGGAGACCGACGATCTCAGTGAGGATCGGTCCCGCATCGGGCGCTTCGCTGCTCTTTGTCAGTTCGCGGAGAATCACTTCGCGAACCCACTCGCTCCGTGCTTGGCCGATTTGGTTGGCATGTTCTGTGACGAGCCGGTGTTCGCTATGCGTGAACTTCACCGTCACGGGACAGACTCGGTTTGCGGTTTCGATTTCGGGTGCGAGCAGGCTCATAGAAGTCTCGAATCCTCAGGTGCACCTAAGTGCACCTGAAATCGGTATCTTGTTGTTTCTTCTCAGGTGCACCCAAGTGCACCCTGCACGACCCTCGGAGGGGTGGAGTGTCAACTTTTACCCGGTGCGCAGCACCGCTCACGTACCGGGCAAGATTCCGATGGAGGTTCATGCCTTCCGAACCGCCGCGGACTCGTTGGATTCCACCCCGGATACTGGCTTCTTTGGAGTGGGCGAAGGCTCAGGTACAACCGGAGTCTTACGAACACGCAGAAGAGACGGAACGGATCGTGCTGCATCAGTGCGAAGAAAGTCTTGGAAGTCGCGGTCTTTAGAGAAGACATAGCCAAGAGCTTTGTCGACGACATCATCAGGCGAAGCCTTGATGAAAGCCGCATACTGATCGACTTGGGTTGCAGTGACTTCCTCCAGTCGGATTGAGGCACTGATCTGACGGTTGGTGGTGACTTCGATAAGTGGCATTGGGTTTCTCCTTTGAGTGGTGATTCAAACTGTCAAAACGGGTTCGATCTGGAAGCGTTTTGCGTCGCGGTCGTAGCCGGAAATTGCGAGAGCCTCGCGCACGATCCGGCGTCCTGGTACACGCTCGATGTGGACGACGAAGTCGACCGCATCGGCGATCTCTGCCTCGATGTCGGCAAAGGTCGATTGGGCGTGGCTTCGCATGACGAGATTGGCGAAGCGATGCAGGGCTTTCTCTGCTGTGTTCGCATGGATGGTAGCCAGCGAACCGGAATGCCCGGTGTTCAACGAATCGAGCAGCGTGCGTGCTTCTACGCCGCGCACTTCGCCGAGGATGATGCGATCCGGACGCCACCGCAGAGCGGACTTCAAAAGGTCATCGAAAGTCACTGCTGACTTGAACGTGTCCGTCTGGCATTCGACCGAAAGAATGTTTGGCTTCTGGATGGCAAGCTCAGCGGTGTCCTCAATGACAACGATGCGCTGATGCTCCGGTATCGCATCAGCCAGGATACGCAGGAGCGTGGTCTTGCCAGTGCCCGTTCCACCGCTAATCAGTAGAGTCTTGCCCTCAGCAATTCGAGCTGAAAGAAAGTCCGCAAGCGGGCGCGTTAGCGAACCGCGAGCAATCAGGTCTTCAACCGTGAAACGGCGGCTCGTGAACTTCCGGATGGTGACGGCGGGCGAAGGCTTCGCCACTGGCGGCATCACCGCTGCAAGGCGGCTTCCATCCGGGAGCTGCACGTGCAGGAGAGGCGAATCGGCATCCAGCCGCTTCTCCATTTTGTTTGCGATCACTTCCAAGCCGACGCGCAGGCTGTTGGCGTCCATCTTCACGCCTGCTTCACGCTGGACAACTCCCTCCCGTTCCGACCACCACGAACCGTCAGGATTGCCCATGATCTCGCTTACGCTTTCGTCAAGCAGTAGCGGCTCTATCGGGCGAAGGAAAGGAAGGATCAGTTCGAAGCTCATAAGGGGCGCCTCAGCAGTGGTGGAAGGCCGGCATCAGCCGGCCCTCCCGGTTGTGGTGAGGATGCGGCCTAAGCGGCCACTTCCTCGGCGGGGACGTCCTCCGCGACATCCCCGGTCTCGTTGTCTTCCGCGCTGGCCTTGGCTGCCCGATCCAGCTTGAGAATCGAGTCCACACGAATCTCGGTCACGGACCCTTTCTGGCCGGTCTTGGTGCTGTCGTACTCCCGGCTGCGGATCTCGCCCTCTATGAGGATGTGAGCGCCTTTCTTGAGCGATCCGGCGAACTCTCCGAGCTTCCCGAAGACGACGCACTTGTGCCACTCGGTGTGCTCAATCCACTTGCCCTCCTTCTTGTAGGAGGACTTGGTTGCGAGGGAGAAACGAGTCAGGCTGCGGTTGTCGTTGGTGCGAACCTCTGCGTCGTTGCCGAGGAAGCCGATGAGCTGAACGTTGTTCTTGTACATGGTGGTGATCTCCGTATCGTTGATTTCCCGTATCCTGCTCGGGTCACACATAGCGAAGCGAGCGAGTGGGCCCGGCTCCCAAGTGCCAAGCTCTGCATTTACGGAGGGTCCGTCGTAGACGGAAACCGTAACCCGAAGGGCGACG
>Ga0302312_10000748_pt1 | contig 22032 bp, 17 predicted proteins | sample III_Palsa_N2_1_FD_200529 | JGI IMG/M metagenome (GOLD analysis project Ga0302312, IMG submission 200529) | Peat permafrost microbial communities from Stordalen Mire near Abisko, Sweden - III_Palsa_N2_1 | ecosystem: Environmental > Terrestrial > Soil > Palsa > Peat permafrost | place: Sweden... | reverse complement strand
ACAGGCTCTTTTACCTGCAACAACTTGCCTTTTTCAACAATTCCTTCAATAGCCGAAGCGGAAGAATCAAGCACGACCCTTGAATTGGGCAGCGTGTCCGGCATGGTGGTGGAAAATAAACGCCATCCATTCCGGATGGAGGCCCTGGCATCAATCAGGTACATGCCATTGCCGGTCTTGCTGATGCTAAATCTCCAATCCGCTATTTTCCGGGTGGAGCTATCCTGCGCCTTTACTGAATGCCCGACGCTCAAGGCCAACAGCGCCAACGCAATTAAAAGGAATTTCTTCATGATTTAACTCCCCACCGGGATCTTAAAGTCAACGTCGGAAGGAGGCAGACATTCTTTATCATTACATACCATGAACTCAACCTTTCCAGCCAGGTTAGTCTTTACATTGGCCTTCAGTTTGACAACCTGTACAAAGTCTACGGTACTTTCGTAATAGTGCACTTCTGATTTAAAGGCGCTTTCATACACCTTCTTCATCTTCCCTACTTCCTTTACTGCACCGTTGGTCGTTACCAATGGATTTTTTGTGAAGGTGAACGAAGTCGAAATGGGCCCGTCTCCGGCGTTTTGTGCATAGATGTGCCAGTTCCCTCCGATATGGGCCAGCATATGTACTTCATACGTCTTGTCCGCGAGTTTCTTCGCGGAGTAAGTCCATTGTACTTGTTCGGCGCTTCCGGATTGAGCCCATGTCGCGGTACCCATGGCAAGCGCCAGTGCGAATAAAAATAACTTTTGCATATAAAACGGTTACGTAAATGAAAATCAGGCGGGCACTTCGCTAAATAACAATGCCTTCAATACTTCCCTTCCGTCGGTATTGCTCAAAGCTTCCTGAGAAGCCCTTTCGGGATGGGGCATCATACCAAAAACGGTGCGCTCCCGGTTGCAGATCCCGGCGATATTGCGGAGAGCCCCATTGGGATTGGCCGCAGGGGTGATATTTCCGTCTGTATCACAGTAACGGTAAATAACCTGGCCGTTGGTCTCCAGCGAATCCAGGGTGGCTGCATCGGCGTAATACCGGCCTTCCCCGTGGGCGATCGGTATTTTCAGCACCTGGTCGTCCGCCCCTTTAATATGAATATTTTTACATATATATTGCTGATTCGTGTTCTGAAGAAGCACTCCGGGCAACAGGCCGGCCTCGCATAAAATCTGGAAACCATTACAAACACCCAGGACCTTTCCTCCCCGGGCAGAAAAGTCCCCTAAGCTTTGCATGAGCGGACTGAAGCGGGCGATAGCCCCGCACCGTAAATAATCGCCATAGGAAAAACCGCCCGGCAAAACAATGCAATCCTCTGAAGAGAAAGCACTTAAATCTCTGTCTTTGTGCCAAAGCATCTTTACTTCAAAACCCAGATCGTGGGTCAGGGCATCGTACATATCCCTGTCACAATTAGAGCCTGGGAAGACCACCACTCCGAACTTCATGTGTTATTGATTTTGCCCCCCAAAGATAGAATTAATGTCTCACTTGGATGGGATTTAGTCTCACTTGCGTCCAAAAATAAAGCACAGCACAATAAACAGAACCGTCAGCCAGTGAAGCAATTGAACCCAGTAAATCCTGCGGGCATAGAGATAGCCCGCCGCATGGTAAACGGATAAGGGAATAGCGGCCAGCACCCAATATTCAAGGCCGGCGAATCCGTTTACAAACGGTATCAGGAGGGTGATCGACAAATAAAATAATAGCAGGGCTACACTCTTTCTCACCTGGATCAACATTCTTCCCCGGTTACGCTGGATATAATACCAGCCGATCAACAAAGGCAGAAACAGTAGGACGATCCTTGTGGAGAACACGAAATCAAAAGTGAATTTCGGATACTTAATGGCGATATCGGGCAGCAGGACGGACAATGAAAACTTATCCGCTAAAAACAGGTAGAGGCAAAGAAAGTAATAGGGCGTGGCAATACCCAGGATGGCGACCAGCCATTCCGTAATACTAAAGGGCCGGAAGATCAGCAAAGCAATCCCCAGGAGTACGAGGAAGAACAGGCTGGGTAAATAAAAGAAGCTGCAAATGCCCAAAGCCAGGCCAATATTGAAAATCGTGGATTTCGGAAAAGGGTGGTTATACAGGGAAACCATCCGGGGCCAGGCCCAAACCATCACAGAATTGGTGATTAATACCGCTGACAGGTAATTCCATTCGGGAACCAGGGAAGTAATGAGCAGATAGCTCATGGCGACCAGGTAATGAGGCTTGTACATCAACCTTTGTTCCCCGATGAGCTGGTTGAAAGTCAGGGCCTGCGTATACAACAGGATATAAGCAATAAACGGGTAGATCACAGGGGCGGACTGGCCGATTCTCCCTAATTGCCTAAGTAGGTCATAGTAGAGAAACCCGTCTGCCGGCGTGGCATCCGGAATAGTGGGATGCAGGAAGTAAGGCAACTTTAGCAAGAAGCCATATACAAACAGCAAAAATGCATTAAACCCGTTATTTTCCCTAAAGGTGTATACCACAGTTTATTGGATTTTTCCCGTGCAAACATTCATAAAGTATACGAACCTGCAAAATATTTCCTGAAATCATCGGCTTTATTGATCAAAATCCACCAGGGCAAAGGCTATACTGTTCCGATAAATGCAAGGTACCAGCATCTGCGAACTACTTACCTGTTTGCCATAACGGATCATGAATTCATACCCCCTGTCCAGGTTACGCAACGGTGGTTGTTTGTTGATGACTCCGTCCGGTGTCGTCGCATCATCCGTCAGGATGGGCGTCCTTCGGTTCCATTCATTATACAGAAAGTGAAGGGCGCCTCCCTGCAGCATGATCTGGAAAGAAAGGCGATTATCTTCATCGTCATCGAATTGGCTTTTGGGAATGATATTGCTCCATACCAGCCGTCCTTTCTCATTGAGGGCAAACAAGGCAATATCGTCCGAGTAATAACGTATGGGTTGATAATAGCCATATCCGTACCGGCTATAAGGGCCCCATCCATAGTTACTCCAGGGCGAATAAGAGTAATAATCAGGGTAAACCCCACTCCCATAAGGATTGTTATAGAGATAATCATAGCGGTTCCAACTGGTTCCCCTTGTACTCGAATATTCGCTTTCCGCAGTGACCAGGTAGCCTTTGTCCTTCGTGACGATGATGTGCTTGATAAAATAATCATTAAACGCGCCCTTCACACTGTTCTCTCCTTTGGCCGAAGCCCGCAGCGCAGGACTAAAGGCGATGGTATCGATCGTAGGAGGAACCTGCCCGGATTTATCTACGATCGCCGTGAACAGGCCGTCAATGTTGCCTCGCCTTTCCGTGGTATAAAAAGAATTCAGGAGAAAACGTTTATTATAGTTGTCCACCTTCAGCTTCACTTCATCCAGCAAAACGCCCCCCAGTTCTATGGGCATGGTCTGCAGAGAATCGCCTTGTGCGGGCTTCATGGCCAGCGTCAGGTGAACGAAATTCTCCCGGGAGCCCAGCCTTTCGCACCTGCCAAAGGCAAAATCTCCGTCGTTGTCTACATAAAAATCGGTCAGCATGTCTTTATGCTCCTCTACCCGATAGACAAACCTGCTCCTCTTCAATGATTGTAACTGATTATCATACAGGATCGTCGTGAAGGTTAAGTAATCGGTGTTCTTCCCCTTGATCTTGAAGATCATGATCTTGCTTTTATCCTCGCTGTTGACCGTTGAATAGATCTTATTGTCTCCAAAGAACCCAACATTGGTCGTATCCAGCAATTGTGGATCTCCCTTCACGTTCCCGTCGCTTCCCACTTTTAGCGCCATACAATAAACCACCCCCTTTTTCTGGTATTGGTAAATCATATAGGCGAAATCATCATAGGTCACAAAATCCACATTGATCAACCGGTCATTGAGTACATCCAGGTTCGTATTCTTCACCATCCGCATGTCCTGGTCATAGACACTGATATAGTGCTTGGAATGGTTGTTTTTATACACAAAGTACTGGTTGCCGATCTTGCCCAGCACGTCAAACCGTAATTGCCTGATGTCCTCCCGGTCCGCCTCGGAATAAGTAATGCGCTGCGCAAACAAAGTAACCGGTAAACAAGCGAGCAATATCCAACCCAATAGAAAGCGCGTATAGTTCATAATGGTTAATCTTAAAATAAAAATACTAAGGCAAATTGACATCTTCGCAGTTAAGATGGCGCTAACTTTAATTCGGGAACATTTCCCTGCCCCAAAAACGTTTTACACGGGGAATATGATATACAAGGACTGGTAAAGTTTAACAAACCACAAATTATTGTCAATGGCCACGGTATTGATCACAGGAGGAACAGGAATGATTGGAAAAGCCCTCACATCCCTATTGGTACAGAAAGGCCACCGGGTCATCGTCCTTACCCGCAAGGCCAGGCCTGCCGCCGGCCTTGTCGAATATGAGACCTGGGACCTCAAAAAACAGGTCTTCCCTACCCATATCCTTGCCGGAACGGACTACATTATACACCTTGCAGGCGCCAATGTCGGACAGGGTAGATGGACATCCAAACGAAAAGAAGTCATTCTCCGGAGCCGGACCGATAGCGCCGCCCTACTGGTAAAATCACTAAGAGAAACCCCCAACCGCGTGAAGGCCGTCATCAGTTCCTCGGCCACCGGATGGTACGGCCCCGACCACGGGCGCCTATTCCGGGAAGGAGATCCCCCGGCGGATGATTTCCTGGGAAACACCTGCCGGGAGTGGGAATCATCCATCACACCCGTTGTTCAGCTGGGCAAAAGACTGGTCATTCTCCGGACCGGTATCGTGCTGGCTACCGAAGGGGGCGCTTTCCCCGCCTTCCGTGGCCCCCTGAAAGCCGGTATAGGAGCCATCCTGGGAAATGGGAAGCAGGTGATCAGTTGGATCCATCTGCATGATATATGCAGGATGTACCTTCATGCCATAGAAAACCCAAACATGGGCGGGCCATATAACGCCGTTTCTCCGGAACCTGTCACGAATAAGGCGCTGGTACTAGCGCTGGCGCGCAAGTTGAAAGGCAGCTTCTTTATTCCCGTTCATGTGCCCGCTTTCGTACTCAAAATATTGTTTGGCGAAATGAGTGTGGAAGTCTTGAAAAGTTGCACGGTCGATGCAGGGAGTATCCGGGCATCGGGATTTCAATATACGTATCCAACCCTGAAAGCCGCCCTGGGTGAACTCACGAAACATTAAGGTAAAAGTATTGCCAGCTCTTTATCCAGGGCGTCGCCGCGTAATCCTTTGGCCACGATCTTCCCCTCCTTGTCCAGGAGGTAGTTCATGGGAATACCCCGGATCCCGTATAAGGAAGCGACGTCGCTGGACCATCCTTTCAGATCGGAGACCTGACCCCAATTCAGGTGGTCATCACCGATGGCTTTCACCCAGGCTTCTTTCTTTTCATCCAGGGATACCCCGAGTACGGTAAATCCCTTGTCGTGAAATGCCTGATAGGCTTTTACCACATTCGGATTCTCCCCCCGGCAAGGACCGCACCAACTGGCCCAGAAGTCCAGCAGGACCACATGGCCTTTCGCGTAATCAGAGAGCTTAAGGGGATTGCCGTTCACATCTGCCAGGGTGAAGTCAGGGGCTACCTGGCCTACATCGGTCTTCTTGTCCGTAGCCAACATCTCGGCGATCTTTCTCCCGACAACGGACTGTTTTACCGTTTGGTCCAGCCCGTTATAGGCGCTGTCAAAAGCTTTTACATCCGGGTTATAGGAGTAGAGCAGCTTTATTTGTTCCGCAGCCACAAAGGAGGCGGGATGGGCCTTGATATATTGCTTTGTAAAAGCAGTCCTGGAGAGTTCCACGGAGTCTCCCGCCTTTGACAGGCTATCCTGAACGGCTTTGTTATCTCCTGCGCTTTCAGAGGCTGACTCCAGTGCATTCTCTTTGTCATCGAATATCTTCGTGTCAGATAGGAATTGCAGATACTCGCTCTCCGCGGCGCCTCCTGAAATCTTTGCGGACTTTAGCGAGTCTGCCACGGCCGTTATGGTGGTCGTACCATTCTCCAGGAACAGGGAAGTCATTTCACCTGCATGGCTGCCCTTGATAGTAAGATAACTGAGCAGGGGCGTCGCCGTTTTGCCGGAGAACGTAAACCGGCCGACGATGATCCTGGCCGAATCCGCCTGATATAGCGTACTTCCTTCTTTAGGATAACGGAGCACCGCCCATCCGGTATCCAATCCCTTGATTGTTCCAGTCAGGGTATAGGCACTGTCTGAAGAGGAGGCGCTACCGGAACCATTGTGGCAGGCGGTCATCATCATACTCAAAATACCAACCACGCCTATGATAAGGCCCAAAGGGGCAAAATAATTTTTCTTCATCGTACTTTTTTTGGTGGCGGAAAGTTACTCCTTTTAACCACCGCACTGATTAATTCCTAACCGGTTTCCCGCCTTTCAACACGGATTGCAACCGTTCCAGTGTCTTCTTTTCCCCGCATAGACTAAGGAAGGCTTCCCGCTCGAGGTCCAGCAGGTATTGCTCGCTGACAGCCGTTATTTCGCTTAAGTCTCCTCCGCACATGACCCAGGCCAGTTTTTGGGCAATAAGTACGTCATGGTCCGTGATATAGTTGCCTACACGCATTCCATTAATTCCCGCATACAGCATCCCCAGTCCCATCCGGCCCAGGACCCGGATATCCTTTCGCTGTTCGGGCATCGTATACCCTGCGTTATAGAGGTCCAGGACTCCCTTTTTGGCTTCACTGATCCTGCGACCCTGATTCATGACTACTTCATCATGCCCCTTGCGGAGGATGCCGAGTTGAAAGGCCTCCTGGGCGGACGTAGATACCTTTGCAGTAGCCACGGTAAAGAACCGGTTTTTCAAAGGGATTGTTTCGGGTTCATCTTCCTGCATTTCATCGCTGGCGCGAAGGGCAAATTCTTTGGTCCCCCCTCCCCCGGGAATCAATCCCACTCCCAACTCAACAAGTCCGATATAGGCTTCCGCGGCAGCGAAAACCTTGTCGGCGTGCAGGTTCATCTCGCAGCCGCCTCCCAGCGTGAGTCCGTGCGGAGCCACTACGACAGGGATGGCGCTGTGACGAACCCTCATCATCGTTTGCTGGAATGTACGGATGGCCAGGTCCAGCTCATCATATTCCTGCTCGACCGCCAGCATGAAGATCATTCCTACGTTCGCGCCTGCTGAAAAATTGGGGCCTTCATTGGCGATCACCAATCCCTTGTATTTTTCCTCTGCCAGTCCGATGGAACGCTGAATGCCTTCCAGGACTTCGCCTCCTATGGAGTTCATCTTCGTGCTCCATTCCAGCCCCAGGACTTCGTCCCCCAGATGATAAAGGCGGCAGGCACTGTTCTTCCAGACCGTTTGCTGCTCGAAATTCTTGAGTAGGATGAATGATTCTCCACCGGGTACCGGTTTATACGATTTGCCGGGAATATCATAATACAACCGCTTCCCGCCCGCGACCGTATAAAAGGTTTTTATTCCGGCGGCCAGCATTTCTTCCACCCATGGAGCCACGGTATACCCCGCCTCTTTCATCTTTGCCACCGTCTTGGCCACTCCGAGTGTATCCCAGGTCTCAAAGGCGCCTATTTCCCAACCAAAACCGGCCATCATTGCATCGTCCACCCGGTACAATTCGTCGGAAATTTCAGGAATGCGGTGGGATATATAAGAAAAAAGTCCATAATGGAAAAGCCGGTAAAACTCGCCCGCCTTATCCTGTCCCTGGGTTAACATGACCAGGCGCTGGCGCAGGTCGTCCACCGGCTTGGCCGCTTCAAGGGAGGCGAATTTGGGCTTTTGCCGGGGACCGTATTCAAATGTTCCCAGGTTCAGGGTCAGGATCTCCGATTCTCCCTTGCTATTCTTTGTCTTCTTAAAAAATCCCTGTTTCGTTTTATCTCCTAACCATTTGTTGGCTACCATCTTGTCCAGCCAGGCGGGAATCTGGAAGATCTCCTTGGCCTCGTCACCGGGGCAATTGTCATGCACCCCCTTAGCCACGTTGACCAGGGTATCTATGCCCACCACGTCGGCGGTTCGGAAAGTAGCGGATTTGGGCCTCCCGATCACAGGACCCGTAAGCGCATCCACGGCATCGACATCCAATCCCAGTTTTTCCATCAGGTGAAAGATGGCCATAATCCCGTACACCCCGATCCGGTTGGCGATAAATGCCGGGGTATCCTTACAGAGGACGGTTGTTTTACCCAGGTATAGGTCACCGTATTCCAACAGAAAGTCCACGACTTCTTTATCCGTTTCTTTGGTAGGGATAATCTCCAGGAGACGCAGATACCGGGGGGGGTTAAAGAAATGGGTGCCGCAGAAGTGGCGCTTAAAATCTTCGCTCCGGCCTTCGGTCAGCAAGTGGATGGGAATACCGGAGGTATTTGAAGAAATGAGCGTACCTGCTTTACGGAACTTTTCCACCTGATCATACACACTTCGCTTGATGTCCAGGCGCTCCACCACTACTTCGATCACCCAGTCCGCTTCCGCGATATCTTTCATATTATCCTCAAAATTGCCCGTCCGGATCCGGCTGATCACTTCTTTGGTATAGACGGGTGAGGGATTGGATTTAATGACACCCTCCAACGCTCCGTTCACTATCCTGTTGCGCACTTTGGGGTTGTCCAGGGATAAGCCCCTGGCCTGTTCTTCGGGGGCTAATTCCCGGGGGGCGATGTCAAGCAATAGGACGGATAATCCAATGCCTGCAAAATGACAGGCAATCCGGCTGCCCATAACCCCGCTTCCAAGTACAGCAACCTTCCTGATGATACGTTTATGCATAAAACCGGTGTTTTTAAAATTAGTTGTCGCGCTAACTTTCCGGTTTGAAGGTAATGATTTTCCGATTAACTGATATAGCCCTTGACATACTCCCGGGTCAGCCGCTCTTTGGGATGCAGCAGTACTTCTTCGGCGGTCCCGAATTCGATGATTTCGCCCATATACAGGAATACAATGTTATTTGATAACCTGCGGGCCTGGCGTAGTATATGGGTCACCAGAACAAGGGTGTATTTATCCTTTAATTGCAGGAACAGCTCTTCGATCCTTTGGGTGGACACCGGATCCAGGGCTGAAGTCGGTTCGTCGCCCAGTATGATCTCGGGCTCCACCGCCAACCCTCTGGCCAGGCATAAACGTTGCTGCTGGCCAATGGATAAACGGGAGGCAGAATGATGCAACCGGTCCTTCACTTCTTCCCACAGATACGTGGCACGGAGATAATGCTCCACCAAACCATCTAATTCCTTTTTGCCCCTCGTGCCATGTATCCTGGGTCCGTAGGCGATGTTGTCATAAATGCTCATGGGAAGCGGAAACGGACGCTGGGAGAGCAGTCCCATCTTTTTACGCATGGTAGTCAACTCCACGTGTTTCCCGTAAATATTTTCTCCGTCTACCAGTACCTGGCCGGAAATCTGTACATTTTTGTTCCGGTCGAGCAAGCGGTTAAATGTTTTTAAAAGGGTCGTTTTCCCACAACCGGAAGGGCCTATGAAGGAAGTGATCCCTTTATCCGGAATGTCTATGCTGATATTTTTAAGGATATGGTTCCCGTTTATATGCACGTTAAGTCCTTGTACGCTGATATGTGGTATAATGCCCATGGTTATATTTTGTGCCTGGATAATCTTTTGCCGAAATATTTGCCCGCCAGGCTCACGATCAGCACTATAATGGTAAGGATCAATGCAGCCGCATAAGCACGGTTCTGTACTGCATCAATGGGGCTGCTGAGCTGAAAGAATATGGCCAGGGGCAAAGTCGCCGCCGGCTGATGGAGAGAAGTGGGAATGCTGTCCGTATATCCTGCCGTAAAAAGGACGGTGGCGGCATCTCCTATCGCCCTTCCAAAAGCCAGCAGGATCGCCGTCAGGATTCCAGCCGTGGACTGCCTGAGCAGTATCTTGGACGTCTCCCAACGGGTGGCTCCCAGGGAATAGGTGGCGTCCGATAGTTCCTCCGGAGCCAGCCTGATCACTTCATCCATGGCCCGGGCCAAAATGGGAACAATCATCAGGGTCACCGTGATGATTCCCGCCAGCAGGGACGTCTTTAACCCAAAGTAAACCATCACTGTAAACCCGAAGGCGCCATATACGATCGACGGAATACCGAACAGGACATCGAATACCAATCTCGTTATATTCGCCAGCCACGCATTGCGTCTGGCGTAGGCGTTGATATACAGGACCGCCGGAATGCTGATGGCGAGCCCCAGCAATACCGACCCGATGCTGATATAGACCGACCCTACAATGGCATTTAATATACCCCCTCCCTTACCGATATAAAATCCTCCCCCCGGGATTTTAGTGATCATATCCCAATTCAGCGAACGGATCCCCCTGGACATTATCGTCCATAGGATCATTCCCAGCGATCCCGCTATAATAAGGGTAGACAGGACCATTAACCCCTTAAAGAAGAGCGCTTCTATTTTTCTTCGTCTCATTTATTCATCCCTCCTTTCCAACCGGTAGAGCACCAGCCGCGAAACGGCATTAAATAAAAATATGATCGCAAATAATATCAGCGCGGCCAGCATGAGCGCCGCATCATACATCGGAATGGACAACATATCGCCGTAATTATTGGCAATAAGCGCCGGCAACGGATACACGGAATCAAATATAGAGTGGGGGATAGCCGCTATATTACCGCATACCATCAAGACGGCAATCGTTTCCCCCAGCGCTCTTGAAATGGCCAGGATCGCTGCAGCCAGGATACCGGGGATTGATTTCTTCAAGACGACGCTTTTAACGGTTTCCCACTCATTGGCTCCCAACGACAGGGAGGCGTCCTTTAACTCCGAAGGGACGGTAGCAAAGACTTCCAGGAGGATGCTGATCAGCAAAGGAAAGATCATGACCGCCAGCACAACCCCTCCGGCCAGGGCCGAATATCCGGAGGCAAAAGGAACGAAACGGGGCGCCAGCCTTTCCTGTATAAAGGGAACGATGGTGAGCACTCCCCATACCCCATAGATGATCGGGGGTATTCCCGACAACAGATCAATCAAGGGAAGCAATATCCTTTTTAACCCACGGGGAGAGAACTCCGATATATAAACAGCCGACAGGATGGACAGGGGCAGCGCCATCAAAAGGGCCAGCCCCGTGACAACCAGCGATCCTATGATGTAAGTCAAAAAACCGAATTGATGTTGGAAGGGCTTCCATTCCTTGGAAAAGAGCAGGTGAAAAATCGATTGCTCTCTTAATATGGGCGCTGATTTCCAATACAGTCCCGCCCCGATCATCACTACAGTCAAAATGGAAAATAGGCTGAGCGCAAGGAACAAGTTCCCACTCAGCCTATCTTTAAGTATCCTGAATTGTAAAAAGGTCATTTAAGTTTATTCAATCCTGCATTTATTTTTTCTTGTGGAAGCAGGATATAACCTGCTGAACTTACATATTTCTGTCCGTCGGTCAGTACCCATTTGATAAAGGCTTTCACTGAAGGACTGGCCAGGGAATCCTTCGTGAGAAAATATAGGTCCCGGGCAGGGGGAGAAGGATATTTACCTATCGCTATGGCCTGGGTGATCTGACCGATAGTGCCGTATATGGCTTCATCCGGATCTATCTTCCCATTCCCATTGAGGTCAATAGGCAATGGCACAACCCCATTGCTGGGCTGTCCGGTGGCGGCATCGTACACAAAGACGATATTGTTAAATCCGACCCCTTCAGGGTCTTTTTTTACCGCTTGCGCCAGTCCGGGATCCCCGAAAACTGCCACCCCTTTCAGGTCTTCCTGCTTTTTTCCAAAATAACCGGCCCAGGTTTCGGCAGCGCCCGCCGCATCTGAACGGGTATATACGCGCAACGGCGCATCACCCCCTAATCCCAACTGTCCCCAGGTGTTCACCTGGCCCGTGATGAAGATATTATTCAATTCCTCTTTCTTGACCCCCCTCGCCTGCAATTCCTTTAGAAAAGGATTGGCCGCACTGACGGTAGGGATAACGGCGTCTTTGGCCACCGCAATGGGATACGCTCCCTTTTGAATTTCCTCCGGTGTCAGGTTGCGGGACAACAAACCGATATTGGTGACGCCGGATAGCACATCGGTAATCCCTTTTCCTGCGCCTCCCGCAGATACATCAATCTTTAATTCCGGATGGATCTTCCTGTATTCCTCCGCCCATTTAACCGTAATCGGGTATAAGGCGAAGGCACCGGAAATACTGATCCCCTCATTTTGGTCAGGGTCCTTTTTTTCTGAAGAAGGACTGGCGCAGTGAAAGGAAATCAAACCTGCAAATATGATAAGCTTGTAGGGATTTGTCATGTCAATATTATTTCCTGCGTTCACCCATATATCCGTTCTGTTTCCCGCGCTCGCCGCGCCCCTAAAAGGCCAGTTGGACCTGCGCTTCAAATAAATTGTTGGCCACCTGGGCGCCGTCTTCCCTTCTCAGGGAGTAATACAGTTGAACCTTGGTCCAGACATTGAAAAAATAGTTCAGACCAAAGTCATAGTAGGTATTGGTCACATTCGCTTTTGCGATATTGGAATCGTACCGGTCGTACCTGACAATGCCTTGCAATTTCTTGTGCAGGATAAAGTAACCTGCCTGTCCGTAATATCCATCGTGAACAATGGGATTACTATTGCCTTCCTGACCCCTGATGTATTCACCCCTCAAGGAAAGTTGAGTAAGGGTCAGGGCCGCTTCGGCGCCCCAGCGGATCCGTTCCTGGTTTTTGGTCAGGGAGGACGTGAACCTGTCGTAACCGTTATAGTAGGATCCGCCGAAGCTCAAAGCTTTGATCGGATGAAAGATCAGACGACCGTCCAGATCCTTGGAAGAATTGTTATCGAGGGTATTGATCCCTGCGCCATTCAACAATTGAACGGTGTAGTCCACCACGTAGAAGTCTTTTACCCGGAACAGGCTTCCGTTTGCCTGGATACCAATATCCCGGCCATTCTGATTGCCGATAGAATCCACCAGTCCGTTGGAGGCATCCCCTTTCCTTCCCACCAATGCATTCACCACCTGGGAGCGTTCGATCAGGTCCAGATTCCTATCCTGGGTCATATTTTCCTGGGAGAAAGCGACGATCATCTGACCGGCTTTAAAGTTCAGGAATGAAAAGGGCTTATAAGTGACAAAACCCTCGATTAAAGTAGGCGAAATGAGCGCGCCTCCTGTGGGGGCGCTCCCGCTGGCGCCGCTGGCTCCTACGAAATCTACCAGCAACCGGTAGTCCCATTTGGAGGAGAAATGTCCCTGAAAGTCCAAACGGGCCCTTTTAATATAGAATCCATTGATCTTTCCGGATTGCTGAAAATTCTGATACCCGATCTGCGTATAGCCGCTCAGGTCCAGCGTACGCGCCAGCCTGAGCGGGAAAGAATCCTGTACTTCTTCGATGTGTTTTTCTTTTTTGGCATAATCGGCCCTGATGGAATCGGCCTCACTTTGGGTAATAGTCCCTTTCTGCGTCAATAGCTTTAACAGGTCACTTGTCGTTTGGGCACTGGCCGCTCCGGCAGACAGGAGCAGTAATAAGGATAATGCAGCGGTTAAAAATCTCATAAAAAAATGGTGGTTTGGATGATGGTGGATGTAACAGGCTTGCCTGTATCATTATAATCTACTAAATCAATGGACTAATTAGATAAAAAAAATCAACAAAGAAGGGAAGTATGCATTTTCACGGAAAGTGCAGGGACGGGGCTTAAGCAGCTCATTTTTGTAACAGACATATCCAGTAAATCGTTATTTAGTCTACAAATATAGTAGAGATTTCGGATCTGCCAAAAAAAACCGCTTTTGTGGTTGTCCATAGGGCTAGATGATAATTTAGCCCTATGGACAACCACAGCCAATGTCTGGCCTTCGGCCAACGGCCCGGGGCCGCTTTTTCGGTTTTAACTGACGAGGCTGCCCGGCGCCACAGGCATATCCGGATTGATAAAATGCAATTTCCCTTCCGGGTCTTCGGCCATCAGGATCATGCCCTGGCTTTCGATGCCCCTCATTTTCCTGGGTGCGAGGTTGGCTACCACCGTTACCTGCCGTCCCACAATATCTTCCGGGTTGAAGTGCTGGGCAATACCGGAGAGGATCGTACGCTGTTCGTGGCCCAGGTCAATCTGCAATTTCAAGAGCTTATCGGCTTTGGGCACTTTTTCGGCGCTCACAATCTTTCCTACCCTCAGCTCCAGTTTTCCAAAATCATCGTATACGATCTCGGGCTTGGCGCCGTTGGAGGGAGCAGAAGCACCATCAGGCACGGCAGCGACCGGGCCATCGGCCGTGGATGGCGCCGGAGCGCCGACCGCGGGGGCCAAATGACCAGACGTGGATGCAGGCCCGGCGGGCGTGGCAGCGATCGTTCCGGCGGGCGCGGGCGGCTTGACCAAACCCGCTTTCAGCTTTTCAATCTGGGTGGCTATTTCGGCGTCTTCAATTTTACGGAATAATAATTCAGGGGGCCGCAGGGAATAACCTACACTCAATAACCGTGTTTTACCCGCATTTTCCCATTCCAGCATTTTATCCACCACCTTCATTTTGATACACATCTTCTTAGCAGTGAAGGGCAGGAAGGGGTTGATCAGGATCGCCAGGTTAGCCGTCAACTGAAGGCAAACATGCAAACAATTATCAATCAGGCGTTGATTTTCCGGCTTTTCATCCAGGGATCTTACCAGGATCCAGGGTTCCTTTTTCTGCATGTATTTGTTGCCGGCCCTCGATAATTCCATGACTTCGGAAAGAGCATCCCGGAACCGGTACCCTTCGAGCGCCGCTTCCACCCTGGACTTGGTGGCAGCAAATTCTGCCAGTAATGCCCGGTCATCCTCATCCGAAAGGTCTTCGTGAAAAGCAGGCACTTTACCTCCGCACAGTTTATGCATCAGGACAAAGGCCCGGTTTTCAAAGTTTCCGAAGTTGTTCACCAACTCATTATTGATCCTGTCCTGGAAGTCTTTCCACGTAAAATCATTATCCTTCGCTTCCGGAGCATTCGTGCAGAGTACATAACGCAGCATATCCTGCTGGTCAGGAAAGTCTTTGAGGTATTCGTCCACCCATACCGCCCAGTTGCGGCTGGTGGAAACCTTTTCCCCTTCAATATTTAAGAACTCATTGGCCGGGACATTGTCAGGCAATACAAATCCCCCATGGGCCTTCAGCATGCTGGGAAAAATGATACAATGGAATACGATATTGTCCTTCCCGATAAAGTGGACCAGCTTGGTATCTTCCTTGCACCAGTAATCCGCCCAGTCTTCCGTCAGTTCCTTGGTAGCGCTGATGTAACCGATCGGGGCGTCAAACCACACATAAAGCACCTTGCCTTCCGCATCAGGCAAGGGCACCTTGATACCCCAACTGCTGTCCCGGGTCATAGCCCTGCTTTGCAATCCACTGTCCAGCCAACTTTTGCATTGCCCGTATACATTATTCTTCCAAATGTCTTTTTTCCCTTCCACGATCCACTCCTTGAGCCACTCTTCGTACTGCTGCAAAGGGAAATACCAATGTTTGGTCCTTTTCCTGATGGGCGTTGCATCACTCAGGGCGCTACGGGGGTTGATCAACTGATCCGGGCTCAGGGAAGACCCGCAACGCTCACATTGATCACCGTAAGCATTCGGGTTACCACATACTGGACAGGTGCCTATGATATATCTGTCGGCCAGAAAGGTCTTTTTTCCCTCATCGTAGAACTGCTCCGTTTCCTTTTCTTCAAACAGCCCCTGGTCATAGAGCTTCAGAAAGAATGCCGAAGCCGTTTCATGGTGGACCCGGTTGGACGTCCTGGAATAGATATCGAATGAAATGCCCATTTGGGCAAAGCTGTCCTTGATCAGGGTATGAAATTTATCCACTACCTGCTGAGGGGTAATCCCTTCTTTCATGGCCCGGATGGTGATGGGGACCCCGTGCTCATCGCTACCGCAGACAAACCGGATGTCTTGTTTCCGGGCGCGTTGGTAACGAACGTAAATATCCGCCGGCAGATAACATCCTGCCAGGTGACCTATATGGACGGGACCATTGGCATAAGGTAAAGCTGCCGTTACTAAATATCGCTTGAATTCAACCATTGCGCAAAAATACCCAAAACCAGGCAGGTCCCAAAATGCCATATAATTTCTTGTGATTATATGGCTTCCCGGAAATATCTTGCATCTATGGACAGAAAAGACTTCCTAAGCGGGCTTCTTCCCTTGGCCGTGGGCCTTCCGGCCATCGCCTCGGGGCTTGCCGCAGGGCGGCCACTCCGCACCGACGATCCCCTTTCCGTTCAAATCCCTCCCTATTTGAAACAGGGGGATACGATAGGCATTTGCTGTGGCTCTGGGCATATAGATGCCAAAGAAATACAGCCTTCCCTGCAAGTGATCGAAGGCTGGGGGTTCAAGACCCGGTTTGGACAAACCATAGGTAAACAGGATGGGATGTTCGGAGGTACCGACGCAGAACGGGCCCAGGACATTCAGGATATGATGGATAATCCGAATATTAAAGCCATTCTTTTTGCCAGGGGTGGATACGGCATGGTCCGTATCATAGACAAACTCGATTTCACGGGTTTAGTCTCTTCTCCTAAATGGCTGATAGGGTTCAGCGACGTAACGGTCATCCTTTCACACGTGCATACGCGCTGCCATATCGCCACCCTGCATAGTAAAATGTGCAATAGCTTTCCTGACGATTTTGCCAAGGCAGAACCAGTGATCCAGGATTGCATTCTCTCCATCCGGAAAGGGCTCATGGGAGAATTGATGACTTATACGGCGGAATCGTCGCCCGTCAACAGAAATGGCATAGCGGAAGGTCTTTTGATCGGGGGCAACCTGCGTACCCTGGAAAATTTGTCCGGAACGGTTTCCGATATATCCACGGAGGGGAAAATCCTTTTTATAGAAGACGTGGAAGAATATTATTATAACCTGGACAGGATGCTCTGGAATTTCAGGCGGACGGGCAAGCTGGATAAACTCAAAGGCTTGGTCGTGGGAGGATTTGTCCGGATGATGGACGACGAGAAGGAGCCCTTCGGAAAGACACACTACGACATCATCAGCAGTCACGTGCAGGGATATGATTATCCCGTATGCTTTGACTTTCCGGTAGGACACCAGAAAAACAACTATGCACTCAGGTGCGGGGTAAAACACCGCCTTTCGGTAACAGAGAAAGGGGCGACGCTCACTTCATTATGAACCAGTCTTTTCGCGTATGATCATTCCACCTTATCTTAAGCCGGGGGATACCATAGGAATTGTTTGCCCTGCCGGACATATGGATGCTGCAAGGGCGCAACAATGCATCGCTACCCTGCGTGAGTGGGGGTTTTCCGTTCGGGTGGGCAAAACCCTGGGCAATGCCTTTCATTACTTTTCCGGGACGGACGAGGAGCGGCGCCTGGATCTGCAGGAAATGATGGATGACCCGTCTGTCCATGCCATTTTATGTGCCAGGGGCGGATACGGCACCAGCCGGATTATAGACAGCCTTGATTTCACCCGGTTCAATGCTCATCCCAAATGGATCATTGGCTTCAGCGACGTCACCGTGCTCCACTCCCACCTCTATACGGTTTGGAATACGGCCTCTCTACACGCCCCGATGGCTGGGGCTTTTAACGGGGAAGGAGCCACCGGTCCTTACATAGATTCCCTTCATAAGGCATTGACGGGCCACGCTGCCGGATATTCCTGCGGTCCTCATCCTTTGAACCGGGGAGGAAAGGCAGAAGGTCGTCTTGCGGGCGGAAACCTGTCCCTCCTGGCCCATTTGACCGGCTCCCCTTCGGCCATTGACACGAAGGGCTTACTGCTGTTCATGGAAGATGTCGGAGAATACTTCTATAATATAGACCGTATGATGATACAGCTTGCCCGTAGTAAAAAGCTGGATCACCTGGCAGGCCTGATCGTAGGGGGCTTCACGGACATGAAAGATACGGTGACGCCATTCGGCCAATCCGTCGAAGAATTAATCTATGACAAGGTCCGTCATTACCCTTATCCCGTCTGCTTTGGATTTCCGGTCAGTCATGGCAGGGAAAACTATGCCCTCAAAGTAGGGGGCCGTTTCCGCTTGGAAGTAAATTCCGGTGCAGATGGACGAGAAGGCGGCCCGACCGTGGGTGCATTTTTGACAGAGCTATAATGTTCCTGGTGAACAAAAGCGTCCGGTCACCGCACAAATCGTATTTTTGACCGCTTAAATGCGTATCCATTCATGAGTGTCATAAAAAATTCTCTCTTAAGGATCCTGGGTGAAAAGAAATACCTGGAGACCCTGTGTGCCAGCTTCCAGGTCCTCCTGGGCGGGAACCTGCTGGCCAAAGACAGCTACCAGGACGTATATTTTCTGAAGCAGCATATCCGCGGGGGAGATACCTGCATAGACATCGGGGCCCACCTGGGATATTATTGTTTTGAACTCAGCAGGCTCGTGGGAGAAACGGGAACCGTAGACGCCATCGAACCCATTTCCAAATTCAATGGCGTTATCGAACGCTATATGAAGCGGCACCCGTTTCCTAACCTGCGCCTCCGGAAGGTTGCCCTGGGCGGGGAAGGCTCCGAAGTCGAGATGGGCATTCCCCAGGTGGGCGCCCGCAAGCGGTTCGCCTACGCCAAGATCATTGAAAAAAACGACCCATTTACCTTTGTGGAGACCGAGCGGGTTCCTAATGAAGATCCCAATGCGCTTTTTGGCGGCCTTGGAAAGATCGATTTTATCAAGTGCGACGTAGAAGGCTTTGAAGTCAGGTTGTTTACGAAAATGCTTCCTACCATAGAACGGTTCCGGCCAAAATTATTATGTGAACTGGGAACAGGCGCTGAAAGGCAAAAGTTCGCTGAACTGGTCAGACCGCTGGGGTATTCCTGTTATCGCTTACATGAAAACAAGTGGGAGGCTATCGATCCCTACGGTGATAAAATAGCACTGTCCCATAACCACTATTTCCTCACAAAAGAGCACGTGGACGCACATCCGGAGCTTATCCTTCGTGATTGACCCGTTTGAGGTGCAGGTGGGAAATGGCCGATACGATCAAAGGGAATTTTTCAATCGTTACGTAAGTGGGGTCCAATCCAAAGCCCCGCTCTTCCGACAGGGATACTTCTTTCAGGTAGAAGTAGGCCCGCATAATCAAGCGCTCCCAAAAAGGGAGTTCGTTATCATGGGAAAGGAATTTCTCCAGTACGATGAACTGGAAATCGCCCACCACATTATTGCGCTGCAGGGATTCATACCGGCTAACAATATTGACTTCTTTATTTGTTACCATGTCTTCTACCACCTTGCGGAACATGAGCTGCATCCGTTGTTCTACCCGGAATCCAAAACGGAATTCGACCCGGATGACTTCATTAGGTATGATCGTGTCTACCACGTATTCACAGGTATAGGGATCGTCCAGGATCTCTACGTGGACAAACCAATAAATATCCGCACGCTTGGGCTTGCGATTCAGGATAGAGTACATAATCTTGTGCTCGATCTCCTTTGGATTATTGGCGCTGGTCATAAAGACGAGGTGGGTGGCGTACTTAGTGACGCTCATATCATTACTGAGCTCTTGTAACAAGGGCAGGTAATGCTCCAGCCTTACAAACTCCACGTACCGGTTTTTGATCTTGCGGGAGCGAAACCATACGTACATCACTAAAAATAACAGGCCTCCCACGATCAGCGTGACAAACCCGCCGTGCGGAAATTTACTCAGGTTGGCAAAAAGGAAGCTGAACTCAATCGTGATATACACGCACAGATACAGGTAGATCCAGCGTTTGGAGACCCGCTTGTACACCATGAAATTGGCGAACAATATGGATGTAGCCAGCATACAAAGCGTGATAGCCAATCCATAGGCCGCTTCCATATTGGACGAAGACCGGAAGTAGATGACAATCCCCGAACAGCCCACCCACAATAAGGCATTAATACCGGGGATGAAGTGTTGCCCCCGTTCTTCCGTCGGGTAATTGATCTTTAGTTTGGGCCACAGGTTGAGGCGCATCGCTTCACTGATCAGCGTAAAGGAGCCGCTGATCAATGCCTGGCTGGCAATAATGGCCGCCATCGTGGCCACTATAATTCCAATGATCCGGAACCAGTCCGGCATCATGGCGAAAAAGGGGTTCTGGAGTGGTACCGCCCCCGGATATTTCACGAGGAAATGCGCTTTTTGAATCAGTTCGTCATTGGCAAACACTGTTCCATTGTGCGATAACAGATAGGCCCCTTGCCCCAGGTAGTTCAGAATCAGGGTGATCTTTACAAAAACCCAGGAAACCCTGATATTTCCCCTGCCCACATGCCCAAGGTCCGAATAAAGGGCTTCAGCGCCGGTCGTGCAAAGGAATACGGCGCCCAATAACCAAAATCCACCCGGGTAGTCGATCAGCAACTTAATCCCATAGTACGGGGAAAGGGCTTTGAATACACCCCAGGAATCGGATATATGCGCCAGCCCAAGGACGGCCAGCATCGCAAACCAGATAAACATTATGGGCCCGAACAGCTTTCCGATGGAGATGGTGCCAAATTGCTGAAGAAAGAAAAGAATAGCCAGGATCAGCAATACGATATACATGATCGAAGACTGGGTGACTTCAGCAAAATGGGGAATTTGCCTTAACCCTTCCACTGCTGAAGTAACCGAAATGGGCGGAGTGATCATACCATCTGCCAAAAGCGCCGCTCCCCCGATCATAGCAGGAAATACAAGCCATTTTTTCCGCCTGCGGACGAGTGCATACAGTGAGAAAATGCCGCCTTCTCCCCTGTTATCGGCTTTCAATGTCAGGATCACATACTTAACCGTTGTCTGAAGGGTCAGGGTCCAGATGATACAGGAGAGTGATCCCAGGATGAGCTCTTCGCTAATGGGCCGTCCGTTGATAATGGCATTGAAAACGTACAGCGGTGAAGTTCCGATATCACCGTAAATAATCCCTAATGCAATCACCAAGCCCGCCAGGGAAACACTATTTAACTTTATGCCCAAGGTCGAAAGTGTTTGTTGATGGAAAGTATCTTCTATCCTAAAGTTAGCGTCTAAACCACAATAAACTCCCGTCCCCGTAACTCAGGAACCTGAAATGATGCTCCAGGGCATACTGGTAAATGCTCTTCCAATCTTCGCCCACCAGTGCCGCCACCAACAACAGGAGGGTGGAACCCGGCTGGTGAAAATTAGTGATGATCCCATCCACCATCCTGACCCTGTACCCGGGAGCGATCAAAAGTTGCGTTTGAGTCACCAACCGATCCATCCCTCTCTGTTTCATCCAATTCAGTAGCCCCTTCAGCGCTTCACGCCAATCCGTATCCTGGGGCAGGTGCTCATAAATTTCCCATTGGCCAAGGGAGATCTCCTTCTCTCCCGTTACAGGGCCCTGCAATGCCTTTACTCCCATCCAATAGAGGCTTTCCAGCGTCCTGAGCGCGGTAGTACCTACAGCGATCACGGGTCCCTCAGCGTCCAGCAATTGTTCTATAAAGGTATCCGTCACGTCTATCCATTCGGCGTGCATCACATGTCCTGACATGCGTTCCGCCTTTACGGGCTTAAAGGTCCCAGCCCCCACATGCAACGTCACAAATCCGGTCTGCACCTCCGCCCTATTCAGTCGCTCCAACAGGGAAGGCGTAAAATGCAACCCGGCTGTGGGGGCCGCTACCGATCCGTCAAAACGTGCGTAAACCGTTTGATAGCGCTCCACATCTCCTGCTCCTGCACTTCTGTGCATGTAGGGGGGTAGCGGAATCAAGCCGGCATGATGTAACACCGATACAAAGGGCATGTCTTCGGGAGTCCAGGAAAAATGAATCCGGTAGCCATCCGGGACTTCTCCCCCTTTTTCGGCGTACAAGTGTATGACGGGATCTTCCCCGCTGCTATGCAAGGGCAACTCTTTATGCAATCGTCCGGCTTTCCATTTCCCTGCTCCTCCGACCAGGCATTTCCAGGTCGCCTTTCCTTCCTGATTCATCGCCCTGGAGGGCTCCATATC
>Ga0302312_10000743_pt1 | contig 22095 bp, 19 predicted proteins | sample III_Palsa_N2_1_FD_200529 | JGI IMG/M metagenome (GOLD analysis project Ga0302312, IMG submission 200529) | Peat permafrost microbial communities from Stordalen Mire near Abisko, Sweden - III_Palsa_N2_1 | ecosystem: Environmental > Terrestrial > Soil > Palsa > Peat permafrost | place: Sweden... | reverse complement strand
CTCGGTATTTCCAGCTTATCCTCCGCATCCCAATTAGGCCTTAGGGTTATTTCTGTTGGGTCTATCCATATATTCTCCGGATACAATTTCTTTTTCACGTTACCAGTGTCCCATTTACCGTTACGATTTGAATCATAAATTACCCTTATGTGATATTTACCTGTCAGGTAATTTTTATAAATTATATTTCCGTTTTTAGTTATCGGATATCTGTTTAATATGTTTTTATTATCCTGGTAAAACTCAACTATATATTGTTTTGATGTATCTGGTACAGTTACATGCAGCGTTAGTGTGCTGTAATTCTCAACTTTATCAATTGCGAATGACTTAATAAACTTTATGTTTTTCTGCCCGTAAATACTGGTAAATGCGCCAGGCTCAAAATCAATGATATATTTGGCATCCTGTTTCCAATGGTATTTAATGGAGAATTTCCGGGTACCGGATGTATCTTTTACCAGGTTAAAAGGTACAGAAGTTGAATCCTCACTTAAGGTTATTTGTGCTTCATCCACGTTATCTATTGGCGCCGTTGAAGTGATTAAGAGGTCGGTAAAGGGTTTTAATTTATTACTGGCACCACTGCTTAATGCAAAAGTAAAATCCTTTTTAAAGGTTTCTTTTCTGCCTTTATCTTTTGATATACTATCTATAGGTTTACCATTTTCAATAATGGCTACACGTAACGAATCAAAATCCATGTTCTTCATGTAGAGCCTTGCTGTGTCATTAGTTTTGCTAAACTCAACTATTTTTAAATTATCAAGCGCTGGTGGATAGATAACTTTTATGGATGGATTGATCAACTTTTTATTAAATACCATAAGTAGTTTACCATCCTGCTCAAATTTGTTTTCAACCATTCTGAATTTTTGAGGATCCTGTTGAAACAAGGATAACTTTATATCAGAGGTATCAGAGTAGAGACGAATAGGTTTTTTTAGGAAAGCGATCAGCTCATCATCTTTATCATAAATTCTATCCGGACTATTTTCTTTTAAAGCGTAGATGGTATAATCACCATCGTGCAAGTTATTTAACGAGAAGTTGCCGGCAGTATCAGTTGTAGCATAAATGGTAGGTTTCTTTTTACCGAAGTATACCGAATCTTTATCCAACGGGAAAAGCATTACAGTTACATCTTTCTCTCTTTGCTGCGTTATAGAGTTAGTAACATTACCAGATACGCTAAGTGAATCAATATGCGGTCCCGTTGAAAAAACGTAAGTGAAATTTTTTAAAGTGTTGCCTTCATTTACATCCTGTATCGCTTTGCCAAAGTTGATAACGTAGGTTGTATTTTTTTGCAACGTATCCTTAAAATTTATGACTAGGCTTTTGTCCTTAATTTTAAACTCAGGTTGTTTGTCCTGCACCGGGCTCATGGTGATTTCTGTAAACTGGTTATTCAGTTTAAAATATTCATCAAAATCCAAACGAACAGTTTTGGCGGCAAAGTGTCGTGTCATGTTTGGAGGGGTTGCCTTCAACAATCGGGGTGGGGTTACATCTTTTGGACCGCCATGAGGTAATTGCTGGCTGGCGCACCCAAAAATCATTAAAACTATAGCTGTAAACAGTAAATTTTTATAAAAAAACGGCTCCCTTTTATTTAACATAGTTTTTATTGGCTATAATCGATTTTTATGTTTTGACAACGGCTTATATTAGAAATTAAAAATAATGGCTCTAATCGAAAATTTTTATATTATATTGATATTCAGTTATTTATAAACCTATCTCGACATGTGAACCATTAAAACTGAAATATCTGATGGTGAAACGCCCGAAATGCGCGATGCCTGGCCTAAAGTGCGTGGTTTTATCTTCATCAGTTTTTCGCGCGCCTCTTTTGAAAGCGACTGCAAAGTGTGATAATCGAACGCTGCATTTATTTCACGGTCCTCCATTTTTTTCATACGATCAACAATGTCCATTTCCTTTTCAAAATAACTCTCATATTTAATTTTTATTTCAGCCTGCTCAATAGTTTCTTTATCATATTTTGATAAGAGCTCATCAAGTGCTGAATCTGCTTTTCTCAAATCTGTAAATGCGACCTGAGGCCTGCTTAATAAATTAAATAATTTGGCACCTTGCGAAATAGGGCTCGTCTCTAATGTCTCCAATAAGGTATTAACATTTGCCGGATCTATCGACTTTGCTTTTGTATAAGCTACAATCTCATCTGAATTTTTGATCTTCTTATTTACCTTCTCTAAACGCTCATCGTTGATCAATCCTAAGTCATGACCAATTGGGCTTAACCTGATGTCGGCATTATCCTGGCGAAGCAATAAGCGATGTTCTGCCCTTGAGGTAAACATGCGGTATGGTTCTTCAGTTCCTTTAGTAACCAGGTCATCAATTAATACCCCAATGTATGATTCTGATCTTTTTAGTATCAACTCATGTTTATCATTGATCTTTTGATGCGCATTAATGCCGGCCATAAAGCCTTGCGATGCCGCTTCCTCATAACCAGTTGTTCCGTTTATCTGCCCTGCGAAATATAGGTTACTGATCAGCTTAGTTTCTAATGTCAGGCTTAGCTGGGTAGGAGGGAAGAAATCATATTCAATTGCATAACCCGGGCGGAACATCTTTACAGTTTCAAAACCTGGTATTTGGGTCAATGCTTTATATTGAATTTCTTCAGGTAATGAAGTAGAGAAACCATTTACGTAGATCTCCACTGTGTTCCATCCTTCTGGTTCAACAAATATTTGGTGGCGCTCACGTTCGGCAAAGCGGTTTATCTTATCTTCAATTGATGGGCAGTAACGAGGGCCAAGGCCTTTGATCCTGCCTGTAAACATGGGTGATCTTTCAAAGCCTTCCTTTAAAGTTTCATGTACTTTGCTATTTGTATAGGTTATCCAGCAACAGCGTTGGTCATTGGCAAGCTCTACATCAGTGTAGGAGAAACGTCCACGTTCTTCATCGCCCCATTGTTCTTCCATTAAGGAATAGTTCAGGCTCCTGCCATCAACACGGGGTGGGGTACCAGTTTTCATCCTGCCCGATTCAAAGCCCAGTTCAACCAATTGTTCAGTTAAACCTGTTGCTGCTTTCTCACCTGTACGGCCACCGCCGAAACGTTTCTCGCCTATATGTATTACACCATTTAAGAAAGTACCATTAGTTAGCACTACAGAGTCAGCTTCTATTTCTATACCAATAGATGTTTTAACACCACAAACAGTATTGTTCTTTACAAGTAAAGAGGTAACGGTATCCTGCCAAAAGTCTACGTTTGGAGTTCTTTCCAATGCTAAACGCCATTCTTCAGCAAAGCGCGCACGATCGCTTTGTGCACGAGGGCTCCACATAGCAGGCCCTTTAGACTTATTCAGCATACGAAACTGAAGGGATGTTTTATCCGTTATGATGCCTGAATATCCACCCATAGCATCAATCTCACGTACTATCTGCCCTTTGGCTACACCACCCATAGCAGGGTTGCAGCTCATTTGTGCTATGGTGCCCATATTCATGGTAACCAACAATACGGATGAACCAAGGTTGGCTGCCGCCGCTGCTGCTTCGCAACCGGCATGGCCTGCGCCAACTACTATTACATTATACTTCTTAAACATGGCTATTTACCTATAAAACGTTCTGTATATAGAATGTTATTCTTCTGTTTTATTAATGTTCCACGTGAAACATTAATTATTATTCTTAAATATTTGAGCTATAGAAGCTCATATGTTCCACGTGGAACGTTTAATATATTACTTATTGTCGTCTAATGTTCCACGTGAAACTTTAAACAATGATACTAATGCAAATATTGACCAGATACTTTCAAGCACTACAAAAGGATAAAACTTTATTAAATAGGATGAGAAACCACATATAGCAGCACCTAAAAAGTTCATAAAAGTGTATACTCTGCTTGTTGCAGATATCTTTTTATACAGGTTTAACAGGAATGCTATTAAAAGTATAATAACACCTATTGACGCTATAATATCCGATACCTTCATTTTTTACGACTCTTTTAGTTCGGTTAACGCTATCCAGCGCATACTTTTCTCATCAAGCTGACTGTTTAGTGCGTTGATTTTATCCAGTATCTCGTTCAATTTGCTGGGTGCAATACCTGCTGTATCCAGTTCCTTATTACAACCAGCTATTTGGTTTTCAATCTTAGCTATCTCCTGTTCCAGCGTTTCAAGTTCCTTTGTTTCTTTAAAACTCAGCTTGCTTTTCTTAGCTTGAACGGCTTGTGGTGCTGCTACAGTTGGATTCTTTTTTTGCTGACGAGCTTCTTCCTGCTCAATGCGGTATGATGAATAATTGCCGTTATAGATCCTTACATGGCCTTTTTCTTCTACTATAAATAGCTGATCGGTTAACTTATCCAGTAAATACCTATCGTGCGATACCATCATTAGTACGCCGCCATAATTAGTAAGGAACTCTTCAAGCACGTTAAGCGTATCAATATCCAGATCGTTAGTGGGCTCATCCAGTATCAGGAAGTTAGGGTTCTTCATCAGGATACTCATTAACTGAAGCCTTTTCTTCTCGCCACCACTTAAATTGGCAATAAAGCCATACTGTTTAGCTGGCGGGAAAAGGAACAAAGTAAGCAGGGCAGAGGCTGAGATGGTCTTTCCATCAGCCATAGTTATAAACTCAGCAACGTTTTTAACTACATCAATTACACGCTCATCATCCTTAAAAGTAATACCCGCCTGGTGGAAATAACCCAATACAGTAGTCTCACCGGTTTCTATGGTTCCTTTATCAGGATTAAGTGAACCGGTTATCATGTTCAACAGGGTTGATTTACCACTACCGTTCTTGCCTGCTAAACCTATACGGTCGCCTTTTTTAAATACATAGCTGAAATTATCAGTATAAGTAATCCCGTTAAAAGCTTTGCTGATATGGTGCAGCTCCATGATCTTGTTGCCCTGGCGTGCAGTTTTTACGCTCAGTTCAACCTTTTCCTTTAAGCCGGTATTCTTTGTTTTATCTTCCAGTTCATAAAAAGCATCAATACGCGCCTTTGATTTTGTGCCACGGGCTTGTGGTTGCCTGCGCATCCACTCCAGTTCCTTCTTTAATAAATTACTGTTTTTTTGAAATTGTGCTTCGTCAGCGCTTTCACGTTCTGCCTTTTTCTCCAGGTAATAACCATAGTTACCTACGTAGGGGATCATCTTGCCACGATCTATCTCCAGTATCTCGTTACAAACATTGTCCAGGAAATACCTGTCGTGTGTAACCATCAGAATGGTTTTTGATCCTTCAGTTAGTAATTTTTCCAGCCATTCAATGGTATCAATGTCCAGGTGGTTGGTAGGCTCATCAAGAATATAGATATCCGGGTCTTCAATTAGCAGTCGAGCCAGGGCCAAACGCTTCTTTTGTCCACCCGATAAGGTATCTATATGCTGATTCAGATGGTGAATATCCAACCTGCCTAAAATGGTTTTGATCTTATATTCATACTCCCAGGCATCCACATCGCCTAATTCTTCCATTGCTTTATCAATGGCTTTGGCATTATCGGGGTCGTTTTCCAGCAATTCTTCATACTTACGTATGGCCTGCTGCTGCACGTTATCAGCATGAAAAATGTAATCGCTGATAGTAACAGCATTCTTAAAGTGCGGATCCTGCTCCAGATAGCCCAATCTCAAATCACGACTACGTACAACTTTACCCTCGGTTGGCGAAAACTCACCAGCCAGAAGCTTTAATAGGGTTGATTTACCTGCGCCATTAATGCCTACCAGCGCAACCCTACGCCCGCGGTTAATACCAATGGTTACATTTTTAAACAACCACTTATCATGAAAAGAATGGCCGAGGTTTTCGGCAGAAACATAAGTACTCACGCTATTTGTTTTATATTATCGGAGGGATGTATAAATAGGCCCTCTTCGTTAGTAATCGATTCTTTGAACATAGCCATAGCAATGGTTTGCGCAGCTATGCTCCTGTATTTTTTAAAACTGCCAAATAATAAAGGATCTATTAACTTCATTATCGGGATCAATATCTTTTCGGAAAGCCTGTGCTCTTTCCTGTCGCCTGTTATAAATGACGGCTGATAGATATGCACAGTTTTTAATCCAACTTTCTCAATATCTTCTTCCGTTTCACCTTTCAGTTTGAGGTAAAAGGTTGATGATTTAGCATCAGCACCAAGAGATGATACCAAATGAAATTGCTTAACGCCATTTTTCAATCCTAATTGTGCCAGCTTAACCGGGTAGTCATGATCTATTTTACGATAGATATCTTTATCCGGCGTTTTGTTATTTGTTGTACCCAGGCAACTGAAAATCGCATGACCACTTATTTCATCAGCATAATTATCCAGCCGGTCATAATCAATAACCAGCTCCTTTAACTTTGCATGCTTAATGCCGGTTGATTTTCTGACTAAAATCACCACTTCAGCGTACTCCGGCTGGTTCAGCAGTATGGTTAATAATTTACTGCCAATTAGTCCGCTTGCGCCCGCAATTATAGCTTTATATGCCATTTGTAAACAAATTTCCTTGCAAAAATACATATAATTAAATTATGGAATAAAAATTGCGTGTTTAAACATGTAAATACAATAATCATGGAAAAAATATATTATGCCGCTGATAAACGCGGCCACAACGATATAGGCTGGTTAAAGGCAAATTTCTCATTTAGTTTCGCCTCTTATCATGATCCTGAAAAGACAAATTTTGGCGCTTTACGCGTATTAAATGACGATATTATTGCAGGAGGAAAGGGTTTTGGTACGCATCTGCACGATAATATGGAGATCATCACTATCCCAATTTCAGGTGCATTAGAGCATAAGGACAGCATGGGAAACATTGGTGTTATACATGCGGGTGAGGTGCAGGTAATGTCGGCAGGGAGCGGTGTTACGCACTCGGAATATAATCACTCAAAAACAGAGGCTGCCAATACCTTGCAGATCTGGCTTTTCCCTAAAGAAAGGAATATTAAACCACGGTACGATCAAAAAAACTTTACCGATGTTTTAAAACTGAATGAGTTAACCACATTGATATCAGCGGATAAAAATGCTGATACGCTTTGGATAAACCAGGACGCTACATTTTCGATGGGTGATTTTGACGCAGGCAAGGAGTTTACTTATGACATTAAACAACCGGGCAATGGGGTTTATGTATTTGTTATAGATGGTGCTGCCGAAATAGATGGCACAACATTAAACAAAAAGGATGCATTGGGTGTTTATAATACCAGTTCGATATCAATTATAACCGAAGCGAAATCCCGTTTACTTTTAATAGAAGTACCTATGTAATAAGCTGCTGCGTTAAGCCAAGGTTAAGTTTTTTTGAACGTTAAAAAAACAAATAAGCAATTATTTGTTGTAACATACACTTAACTAATACCTATGGCAGCAGTACAGGAGCAGGAGCTCACGGGCTGGAGAAAATGGTTTGCAGGCATTGGCGATCAATGCGTTTTCTTCACCAGCTTTTTAAGAAATATTTTCACAGGAGGTTTCGAGTGGTCGGAATTTGTGCGGCAGTGTTATGAGATCGGTTACCGGTCGATGATGCTGGTTGGCATAACCTCCTTCATAATGGGGGCGGTACTTATACTGCAATTAAGGCCCTCATTGGTATCGTTCGGCGAGGAGAGTATGTTGCCTACTACTTTAAGTGTATCGCTCATCCGTGAAATTGGGCCGGTAATTACCGCGCTCATCTGCTCAGGCAAAATAGCATCAAGTATAGGTGCCGAGCTGGGCAGCATGAAGGTTACCGAGCAAATTGATGCTATGGAGGTATCGGGCGCTAATCCGCTACAATATTTGGTGGTTACACGCATTCTTGCTGTAACCTGCATGGTGCCTCTGCTTACCATAATTGGCGATGTGATCGGATTGATAGGCGGCTTTATCGCCTTAAACATTACCGATAGCATCAGCTATGTATTATACTTCCATAAGTGTGTAGCCGCTATTGATTTCTCCGATTTTTTACCCGCATTTGTTAAAACCATATTCTTTGGCTTTGCCATTGGTTTTGTGGGATGCTATAAGGGTTACAACTCAAACAAAGGTACCGAGAGTGTTGGTATAGCGGCAAATTCAGCTGTTGTAACGGCCTCATTATGGGTTTTTGTGATCGACGCGATAGCTGTTCAGATAACCAGTATATTATTTTATAAGTAGTATGGAAGCGGTAAAAGAACATAAAGCGCCTGCAAAATCTACTAAAAAAGAGGTGGTTATAGCTATTAAGGGCCTCAAAAAATCCTTCGGTAAAAAAGAAGTACTTAAGGATATTAACCTCGAGGTGCATGCGGGTGAAAATGTGGTAGTTCTGGGAAAATCGGGCCAGGGGAAATCTGTTACTATACAATGTATAGTGGGTATGCTGGTGCCAGATGGTGGCTCGCTCAAAGTTTTTGGTGATGAAGTGGCTGACATGAACGCTGAAGAACTGAAGCATTTGCGGATGAAAATAGGCTTCCTTTTCCAAAGCGGGGCGCTTTATGATTCCATGACGGTGCGTGAAAACCTTGAATTTCCGCTTACGCGAGTTTTAAAGCTAAAGGATGAGCATGAGATACAGGAACGCATAAATGAGGTTTTAGAAGGCGTAGGATTGCTTGACGCGGTAGATAAACTGCCCTCTGATCTATCGGGTGGTATGCGCAAACGCATAGGTTTGGCGCGCACGCTGATCATCAAGCCCGAAATAATGTTGTATGATGAGCCAACAACAGGCCTCGACCCCATAACATCCAGGGAGATAAGTGAGCTCATCCTTTCTATGCAAAAGAAATATAAAACCACATCAATCATCATCACCCACGATATGGAGTGCGCACGCATAACGGCCGACCGTGTAGTGATCATGAACGATGGAAAATATATAGCCGAGGGCACATTTGAAACCCTCCACAAATCCCAAGACCAAATTGTAAAAGAATTTTTTAAGGATATATCATGAAAACTACCGCATCTCAAAAAATAAAAATAGGGTTATTCACCTTTGCCGGCTTAGTGGTGCTGGTATTGGCTGTGTTTCTGTTAGGGAGTAAAAAAAGCCTTTTTAACTCCACATTTAATGTTTATGGCAGGTTTAAAAATGTAAACGGCCTGCAGGTTGGTAACAATGTGCGGTTTGCCGGTATTAACGTAGGTGTAGTTGATGCCATAACCATTGTAACAGATAGTTCTGTAAGAGTGGACCTTACGTTGAATACCAGCGTTAAGAAATTCATCAAATCAGACTCAAAAATGAGTATTGGCAGCGATGGTTTGATGGGCGATAAATTAATAGTGGTTGCTCCCGGCGGCGCTGGGGGTACACAAGAGGTACAAAACGGAGGCCAACTGGCTACGGTAAACCCGATGGACATAGACAAAGTTATGAGCAAGTTAACCGGTATAGCGGATAATGCAGGTAACCTGATACAAAACCTGGCAGATATTACCGGGAAAGTGAATGGGGGCAAGGGAAGCCTGGGCCGATTACTGAATGATGATAAAATGGCCAAAGATTTGGATGCCACCGTTAAACAGGCAAAAACAACCATGGCAAATGTGCATACCACCACCTCAACATTAAATGAGGACCTTACGGCGGCACAGCATAACTTTTTGTTAAAGGGTTATTTTAACAAAAAGAAAAAGGCGCAAAAAGCCAGAAAGGATTCAGTAGCAAATGTTAAGAAAGACCAAAAAGATCAAAAGGCGCAACAGGATTCCACTAAAAAGGCTAAGAAATCGGGTAAAGATTAAAATTGAGATATAAAAGAAAAGCCACTGAACATTTCAGTGGCTTTTCTTTTATATCTCGTTAATGCTTACAATGCATTTGTAATTGATGGGTCCAATGGTTTTACTGCTGAACGGTAACGGTGAATCAGCTTGCCATTTTCATCAAGCAGGAATTTTTCGAAATTCCATTTTACTTCACCTGTAAAATCAGGGTTTGGTGCTTCTGTCAAATATTTAAACAGTGGTGCAATATCATCGCCTTTAACACTCACCTTTTCGCTTAACGGGAAAGTAACGCTGTATTTGCCTGTGCAAAAGCTTTTAATTTCGGCATTAGTACCAGGTTCCTGACCGGCAAAGTTGTTTTCAGGGAAACCAACTACTACAACTTTGTCTTTATATAGGTCTGCCAATTTTTGCAGATCAGCGTATTGAGGGGTGTAGCCGCATTTTGATGCAGTGTTAACTACCAATATCTTTTTGCCTTTGTATTTGGCTAAAGAAAAGTCCTGACCGTCAATAGTTTTTAATTTGAACTGGTAAACTTCAGCTGCGGGTGTGATCAGCATTAAAGTTAAAAAGATCGCTAATAATTTCATGGCTAATTGTTTTTATAATGATGTGTTTATAACGTAAAATTAGCTAATAAAGCTTCGCTTGTTCAAATAGAAATCTTCTTTTTGTGTCATTTTATTCTTATCCGCCGCTGATTTATCCTTGTAGCCTAAAAGGTGCAAAATGCCATGTATAATTACCCGGTGTAATTCGGTTGCTTCGGTAACGCCAAACTTGGCAGCGTTCTCCCTGATACGGTCTATGGAGATAAAGATATCACCAACAATTAAGCCTTCAACCTCCGAGTTATCAAAGGTTACAATGTCGGTATAAGTATCATGATCAAGGTATTGCTGGTTTATTTGCAGTAGATAGGCATCAGAGCAAAAAATATAGGTAAGTTCCTTTAATTTATAGCCTTCGGCAAGTATGGTATCTGTTATCCATTGCCTTACCTGTGTTTTGTTTTTTAATTTATAAACAATATCCTCTTCAAAAAACTGTATAGCAGGCATTATATTTTAAAATGAAGTTCAATCTCGTTGCCGGAGGCATTAAATATGCACTGATCGGCAAGGTGTTTTATAATAAATACACCACGGCCGGTTAAATTTTCTAAATTCTCGGGCGCGGTAGGATCTGCCAAATGTGTGTAATCAAAGCCATCACCTTCGTCGGTAACGGTCCACACAATGCGTTTTGGTTCAACCTCAGCATTTATAATTACCTTTTTATTCGGGTCCATTTTATTGCCATGTTTCATGGCATTTATCAAAGCTTCATTAAGGCAAGTCATCATATTAGCAAAGGTATCTTCGCTTATTTCATATCTGTCCGCTATGCTTTCAATTAAATTTTCCAGTTGAGCTATACTTTCCTCTTTGGCCTGAAGCTGTAAGGTGTATAATTTGCCTACCCGAACTTTTTCCTCTTCCATATTACTTGGCATTAATTTGATCAAAGTACAAATTTATTCTTTGTTTATAATATAAGTTAAGTGCCGGAGATACCGTTCTGATCTGTTCTGTCTGTTTCGCTTTAGCCTGTTGGTAGTCCTGCAATGCTTTTATATACCCGGGAGGCATGTCTTTGCCGGCATGACTTTCGCGCTGCTGATCCTGTTCGCGCTGTTGGTCAGCCTTTTCCGCGTCCAGTAATCTGCTTTGAATTTGCTGTTGCCTTTTTAATGCTTCATCGGTGATTCTCTTGTTTACGAGATCGCGCTCGTTTTGTTCCATTTGTTGCGAAATTTTATCCAGATCGCCCAAACCATTTCTCCCATCCTTGTTTTCGTCCTGGTTAATTTGCTGAAGCATCTCACGTATCATTTGCTGCTGCCTCGCCATTTTAGCCAATTGCTCGCTCATGTTATTGCCCTGGCCCGCTTTTGGAGTTCCCTGACCTTGTTTTTGGCCATTTTGTCCCTGGTTACCTTGTTGCTGCATCTGTTCTCGTGCTTTTTGCATATTCTGGTTCAATTGCTGTTGCATTTGGGCTAATTGTGCAAGAGATTGTTTTTTTCCTTTTCCTTTTCCCTGGCCGTTTTTTTGCATATTTTGCAATTGTTCAAGCGCTTCACTCAACATTAGTGCCAAATTGTTCATCGCCGTCATGGCGAACTGCTGATTACCGGAAGCCTCGGGTGTTTGGCGGTCGCCTAAATTAACAAGCGCTTTATCAATATGGTCGTTTATCCCGGTGATCTCTTTATTTACGGTTGATTGTATTTGCGGAACCCGTCGGCTTAGCGCATACAAACTATCCTCTGCTGTTTTGAGGTTATCCTTTATATCCTTTTGCTTTTGCGCAAGGGTAATATAGTTAGGATCGGTAGGACTAGTACCCTTTAACGTTTGCATGATATTTTCCTGCTGAAAAGAACTGTTTACCAGGCTTTTCAACAATTCGCGCAGTTCCTGTATATCTATATTGCTTCATTTTGCTGGCAAGCTGCTGCATTTGTTTGGCGGCTTGTTGCTGCGATTGCGATGCTTTTGAATTATTGTTTTTTTGCAGGTCATCGCTGCTTTGCTGCATTTGATCATCTATATTCTTAACATCCTTTGCAGGATCTTCAAAATCCATCTTCTGCTCATTCTGATCGTTTTCTTTTTTCAACTCATCCAGCGTTTTTTTAACATCCTGAAAATCATTGGCTACTTTTTGCTGCTCCTGCTGTGCTGCTTTTGTATCAGTATTCGGCTGTTTGTTCTGATCGGCTAATTTTTGCTGTTGCTGCGCCAATTGGTTAAGCTGGTTAGCCGTTTGATCCAGTTTCTGATCGAAAGCCAGCTTTTTATAAAGCTCCAGCATCCGGTCAAGTTCCTTTTTTAGCGATTTATTGTCCGTCTGTATTTTTGCCAGCTCATCGCGGGTCGCATCCTTTTGGTCTTTTTGTAAAAGCTGTTGTAGGTTTTGCAGCATTTGCTGTGTTTTTGGGTCGAGCACATTGTTGAATAGCTTCTCCATTTCCTTCTGCTTGGCCAACATATCCTGATCCTGCTGCTGGTTTTCCTGGCGATTGTATTCGTTCTTTTTGTTCTCGTTCTGTATATCCTTTACCAAATCATCCAGGTCTTTCTTCTTTTGCAGCAGGTCTTCAATCTGTTTTTTTTCATCGAATGATATAGTGTTCTTATTCAGTAAAAGCTCGTTCAGTTTTTGTGAATCATGCTCCACTTGTCCGGCAATTTTTATAGCCGACTGCATTTTTTGTTTAACCGACTGCGTGCCCGCATTTAATTGCTCATTCAACTGCTTTGCATCCGGAACGTTTAGGGTATGTTCGGGAGAACGCACTCTTTTTGGGCCGTTAACACCATCGTTATCGGCAACCTCAAAAAAATAAGTTACCTGGTCGCCGGGCTTTATGCCCAGGTCCTTTAAATTCCAGTAGTAAAAGAAACCGGCCTGTGGTTGGCTCAAATCAGCCTTAACAGGCAGCGTATACAAATGAGCTTTCCCTGTTTCATTTTCACCGGGCGCGCCAACTTTGTAATGGAAAACGAGAGATGAAAACCCATGATCATCCTGAATCTTACCCGAAAAATAAAGTGCTTTCATGCTGATGGAGTCTGGTTTCTCCTCAACATAAATGGTAGGCGGCTCATCGGCAATTACATTAATGCGGTAACTGGCCGAATCGCTGTTTTTAACAGAAGTGTTGAGCGGGTTTATTTTATAGACGGTGTTTTTATAGATCTTTTCATTATGCTCGAACAAATCATGGCTACTTAAACTAAGCGCCTGTGTTTTATTATCCATAGAAAAAGCCATCCCGGTAGCATTTTGGGTATGGAACTGCCAGTTTACAATAGTTCCTGCCGGGATAGTAAGATCTCCTGCATTAGGCAGTGTTTCATTCTTTTTATGCAGATAAGCAGGGTAAGTTAACCGCACATCAAAATGCAACAATGAGGGGCGTAGGTTTACTTTGATCTCATATGGAGTTGATGTGAAACCATTAGCTGTTAATTTAAAAGCTGTATTCTGCTGTAAATTGCTAAACAGGTATTGAAATCGGCTTATATTTTGTTTGTCGAGCTTAAATGTATTATTAGATGTTTCGACATAAACATCAGCGGGTAGTTTATTGCCCTCCAGCTTCAGATCCAGCTTAAAATCCTGCCCTTGTACCACGGCTAACGAGTTGTTTAAAACAATAAATTTAAACGGCGCAACTGGGGCGAAATATTCATTATGCCTTAATAACCTTTTGGTACTTTCAGTTAAAACCGATGGTGCAGCTAACGCGATAACACAAATTACTGCCACAGGAGCTATGATCCATTTAAGGTATTTACTGTTCTCCTTAATGTTTATGGCCGATGGAAAACTGACCGGTTTTAAAAGCTCTATCTTTTGATCGATACTGGCCTCGATCAACGCGCGGTGCCTTTCATCAACAACGGCCTGTTTTTTTAATTGGAGTGTATTAAGCAGTTTATCATTAACGCCGCTAAAGTGTTTGCCAATAATTTCGGCGGCTTCATCATGGGTTAAGGTTTTGCCTAATTGCAACCAGGCTAATAATGAGGGTATCACCAGCCAGCAGATAAGCCCAAGATTTAATACAATGAAAAAGTAAAAGAGAATAGTACGTAGTACCACGCTGAAGTTGCCGAAATATTCGCCCAGAGTGATAACTACGTAAGCTGAAAATAAGCCCGCTCCTAAAAAGATCAACCCCCGTAAAAGATTATTTAAATAATACTTCCGTATAAAGGTGTTGATCTTGCCGATTAAAAGCTCATAATTTTCAGTAGCACTCATTTCAGCAGATTTTCATAGGTTATATCATTAACGGAAAACAGTTAGTAATGATACACGTAGATGTTCAAGATAATAAATTTAATGGCTAACCTAAAATAGTATAAAAAATTTATAACAATAGGATGATAATGGCTGTAAATACAATTAACAAATAGACTGTATATTTGTAAGGCAAACTTATTAGTATAACTTACTATAATATGAGTAACGAAAAAGACCTTCAGTATGTATCAGACCTGCGAACAGTTGTAACCAGACTGATAAAGAAATTACGTAAGGAATCAGTAACAGCACAGCAGCTTTCGCTTACCGAGCGCTCAACATTGGGGTTGCTATTACAGCACGGAGGCTTATTGCCAAGCGAGCTTGCCTCAATGGAAAAGATCACCAACCAATCGATGTCGCAGATATTGAGTCATCTTTTGGAGTTGGAGCTGATTACCCGCACCAATTCAGAAACAGATAAACGCAAAGTGGTTATATCACTAACTGAAAAAGGGGAGCAACTTATATTAAAGATGCGAAGCGAAAGGGACAAATGGCTGGAAAAAGCCATTAACGCAACCTGCACTGCCGAAGAGCAGGAAATACTTAAACAGGCTATAGCGCCGCTAACCAAAATAGTTGATTTTGAGTAAGGCGATAGCAATTAAATAATAAAATAGAGGGTGATAATGAACATAAGCACATTCAGAGCATTTAAGAGCAGAAATTACAGGTTATATTTTGGCGGACAATCCATTTCATTAATAGGGACATGGATGCAGAAAACCGCGGTGAGCTGGGTTATATATTCGCTTACACATTCCACATTTATGTTAGGGGTAACGCTTTTTGCAAGCCAGTTCCCATCGTTTTTATTTTCATTGCTGGGCGGGGTGGTATCAGACAGGTATAACCGTTACCGGGTGCTGCTCACCACGCAGGTGGCATCAATGATACAGGCTGTTTTGTTAACGATCCTCATATTTTCAAAACATTATGTGGTTTGGGAAATACTGGCATTGAGTGTGGTTTTAGGTATTATAAATGCTTTTGATGTTCCAGCCAGGCAATCATTGGTTTATGAAATGATTGAGGATAAAAATGACCTGCCGAACGCGCTGGCTCTTAACTCATCTATGGTAAACCTTTCCCGGCTTATTGGCCCGGCAATAGCAGGTATAGTATTAGAGAACCTTGGTGATGGCGTTTGCTTTTTAATGAATGCTTTAAGCTTTGTGGCGGTTATCATCTCCTTATTATTAATGAAGCTGCCAAAATATATTAAAAAGCCACATCCTAAAAATGTATATGGCGAACTTAAGGAAGGTTTCAGCTATATAAAACGAACACCCGAAATATCATTTATACTGGTAATGCTGATGCTGGTGAGCTTATTCGTTTTGCCATATAGCACGCTTATCCCATTTTATGCCAGGGATGTTTTTAAAGGTACTGCATCAACCTTTGGTATTATTGACAGCTTTATTGGGCTGGGTGCATTTGCCGGAGCTATATTTCTGGCATCACTTAAACCAGGGCATAACCTTAAAAAAATACTGGGTATAAACACACTGGTATTTGGCGCAGGCCTTGTTTTGTTTTCGCACGAGCATAATTATATATTGGCGTTGATGTTTTCAGCAGTTGCAGGTTTTGGTATGATGTCGCAGATCACGATCAGTAATACGGTGATACAAACCACATCAGATATCAATATGCGTGGCCGGGTTATCAGCTTTTACGCGATGGCGTTTTTCGGGATGCAGCCCTTGGGTGGTTTGCTTATCGGGAGTATCTCCAAATGGATCGGTACCACCAATACTGTATTGGGCGAAGGCATTGTTGCATTATTGATAGGTTTATTACACCTGCGCTTTTTACGTAAAGCAAAAATGAAAAAACAACAAGAACAGTTGTTAAATCAGGCTGTAGTAAGCGCGGCGTAATGATATGCTTTTTGGTTGTATAAAAGTCGAATAAATTTCATATAACCAAAAACATTTGGTTCTTTTATGAGTTTTAAGATAATCGCAGAATTATACCACTTCCATACTGATGAGCAAAACAGGTAAAAAAATTATCATTTTTGATGACGATGAAGATATCCTTTCTATCTGTAGCTATATTTTAGAGGAACAAGGTTGGGAGGTATTCACTTTTACCAATTGCAATAACATTGTCGACAGGGTTGCAGGCATTTTACCAGATGTGATATTGATGGATAACTGGATCCCCGACGATGGCGGTATTATGGCCACGCAATCACTCAAAATGAACGAGGCTTTAAAAGCGATCCCGGTCATCTATTTTTCTGCAAACAGTGATATCCAATTACTTGCCGATCATGCTGGTGCTGAAACTTATCTGGCAAAGCCATTTGATCTGGAGGATCTTGAACAGGTTATAAATGCTGTATTAATAAAGCAATAGGTACATTATATACAGGAAACGCAAAGTATTGAGTCTCTACAAAAAAAGCTCACATGATCTTACCATGTGAGCTTTTTTTATGTTCTGATAGGTTGAATTGAATTACTATTGAGGTCCGCCGCCAAAGCCACCACCACCTGGGCCGCCTCCGCCAGGTCCGCCACCACCCGGACCGCCGCCGCCTTCTCTTCTGAAACCACGCGGGCTGTCTTGCTGAACAGGCGCTTTGCCCGCAAATTTTTGCAGCCTGATAGTAAAGGTTGCTAAATAATAACGTGAAAGTCTGTTAGTTTGAGTTTCGGTAAATGAACTTGCTGTAGATGTTGCCGCGTAGCCGGTGTTTTCGTTAAACAAATCGAATACCGACAGGCGTATAGTAGCACGGTTTCCCTTTAAGAACCTGCGCTCCAAATAAACATTTAAAATGTTAGGGTTGGTAATATTTAAACTTTGCGCGTAACCGTAATTAAATTGTTTTGAGTAATCATAGCTGAAGGTCCAGTCGCCAAAGTAGTTTTTGCCGTTAGCACCAAGGTTCCAGCTGCGGATGTTTGAAGTACCTTCGGTTATAGCATCCTGTACAGAGTTGTTTGTGCGGTTTATAGCATAATTGGTGATGAACTGTGCATCAATAATGTTAGTTAAATCAACCCTGAATTTTAAACCCGGTGTAAACTGTAAGTTTTTCGAGATGTTTTTTTCAGTTGTCTGCGCAAATGTTGTTGAATCAACACTGGTTAAATAACCAACGGTATTGGTATAAGTTACAGCACCGGTAAGCGATAAAGTGTATTTGCGGTTATCAAAAGGTTTTGCGTACACTACATTGCCAGATGCTGTGTAGTAGCCATCGGCATTTACATATTTTGTTAATATGGTGTTTGCAAACCGTGGGTCGGGAGCATAGGTACGTGGGAAAGTTATGGTATTTGTAGTTATATAATTGCTTATCTGTTGAAAATTAAGGCTTGTAAACAATATGTTCCCTGTATTAAAGTCGAATGAATTATACCTAACAGTTAAGTTGTTGGTAAACTGTGGTTTCAGATCAGGATTACCCTGTACCGGGTATAACGCGTTTGAGAAATCGGTTACAGGCTGTAATTGCGAGAAACTCGGCGAAGAACTTGAACCATTATAATTAAACATGAAAGTATGGCTTCGCGAAAAATTATAAATGAAGCGAACCGTAGGTATAATGTTAAAAGTAGTAACGTGTGTTGTTGCTCCTGTTTGCGGCGAGTTACCATCTAAAACAGATGGCTGTGCTGCCAAACCTAAAGTGTAGTTATATTTTTTCTCGATAAAACGATAATTTAAGCCAACGCGGTTGGTCATAAATGTAAAGTTGTAATGATTGCTTAATGCGCTGTCAGGTGTGAAAAATGCCGCCGGGGGTAGGACAGAGCTGGTATCGGCGGTTTTATCATTTGTGGTTGATGCATAGTTGAAAGCATAATTTACTTCCAGATAATCGCGACGGCCTATTGGCGATAGATATGATAAGGTTGTACCCACGCTGTTTGTTCGGCTATAGGTGGTGATCATCTGATCAACCGGAGCGGTTGGTACACCCACGGTATAGTTATATTGTGGATTTTGGTATTGATTGCTGGTGGTAGAACCTAAAGTAACATAGGCGCTGAAGTTATGGCGATGCTTAAATTTATGATTATATAAAACATTCAGGCCAAAATTTGGTGCCGATGATGTTGCATAGGTATTAGAGGTATAGGCAGATGTAGTATCACCTTTTCTTAATAAAGCAACAGACTCACTTTCGTTGGTATTAACGCTGCCGTATGAAAACGTAGGTGTAATTTTCACATAGTTGCTTGTATCAGGCGTGTACTCCATATTCCAGGTGAAACGATGGTTAATGTTCCTATCGGTTTCATTACTGTTCTGATTATTAACACTTGGGTTTGTTGCAGAAAAGTTTTGTTGATTATTATTAGTAATAGTATTAACGGTGTTATCGGCAAAGCTATAACTACCGTATACGGCAAGATGTTTACCCCACTGATCGCGGAAGTTGGCACCAATAGAATGTGCATCGGTAATACCATTTTGGCTGGTTATAAGGCTACCCGAACTCATAGCGGCACGGGCTGCATTTCCGCGGCCGCCACCGCCGCCGCCACCTCCTCCAAAACCACCGCCGCCTCCGGTACTGGTTGAGCCAAAAGAAAAGGTATTTACGTTAGTGTTATTGATGCTTCCCAATAAGGCTATTTGCTGATCACCGTTAAAAATAAAGCTATTCACAGTACCTAAATAGCGGTTTTCATTAGCAATACCATCGCTTTTAGGGAGCATATCTTCACCATCGCCGCCTGTGGCCTGCAGTGTGTAACCATAGTTCCTATCTTTGCGGATGGTGATGTTCATGATCTTATCCGGATCGCCAGTTTTAACCCCGGTTAAATTTGCCTGATCGCCATAATCATCAATCATCTGGATATTCTCAACCACGTCGGCAGGCAGGTTTTTGGTGATCGACTGCACATCGCCCCCCATAAAATCTTTACCGTTTATACGTACTTTGGTTACCTGCTTGCCCTGTGTGGTGATATTGCCGTTTACGTCTACATCAACGCCAGGCAGCTTTTTAATTACATCTTCAATAGGTGCATTATCCCTAACCTTGTAGGCGCTGGCCTTATATTCGGTAGTATCCTCTTTAAAGGTAACCTCATTAACCCCGTGAATGGTTACCTGTGCCAATACATTCGATTCGGTTTGCATAATAATAGAACCAAGCATCATAGGCGTGGTATTATTATCAAGCGTATAGTGTTTTTTAATGGCCTGGTAGCCTATTGATGTTATGCTTAGTGTGATTTTGGTGCCCTTTATGCCTGTAAAAACAAATTTTCCGGCATTGTCGGCAGCGGTAATTGTGCTGTCGCCTTTGTCTGATACCAGTTTTATTATTGATCCGGGAATAGATTGTTTTGTTGAATCAATGATGGTTCCATGTACTTCGCGGCCCGTTTGGCCAAAAGTATATGCAGTGGTTAAAAAAATAAGTGATAATATAAGTAAAAAGGGTTTCATAAGTTTTTTTTGATGCGCTTGCTTTATAAATACACGCATAATACGCAAAGGTTGCATTTATAAGTTTTAATTGGTTAATAATCATATCATTGTTACACATCAGCTGTAAAACGGACATATATTGGTCCTTGTTTGTGTCACAATAAAATGACTTTTACGCTAAGTGCAAGAAACACAGGAGTTTTGCACCCAAAATGTTAACAATTGTGTGGAAAATTTTCTCGGTGGTTGAAACAAGTATGATTATTTTTCGTTTAAAAATTAAAACGTTAACCTATGAACAACATTCGGCCCAATTTGCACTCGAAAGTGCACAGATGGATTGATAGCATTGGCTTCAGTCTGAATGCATCACAAACCAACACGAAAAATAACATAACAACCAATCATTATTTTTTTAAGACATTCAATTTTTTCGAAAAAGCGAAAAATAACGATGTTAAGAAATCACAGTTTTTGTGTTTTGATATGTATGGAGAAAAAATGGATGTAAGGTCGTTATTGGATCTGCAAACAGCCTTTTTTGAAAACATCAGTCAACTTAAATAGCAATGTGTTGGGTTGCTATTAAATCCGGCGCTTTAGGGTAATGATCACCTGATCGTATTTGTTATCGTGGAAAATTTCTAATAAAATAGTCCGCTCGTCTTTTGATTTAAACAGGGCATCAATCTCCTCAAGGTTCATTTTCGAAACCGCTCTGAAGTTTATAGTTACAATTTCATCACCCTTTTCAAGCCCAATTAAATCACCTGCCGAACCAGGTTCAACCCGGCTGATGATCACGTGCTGGTAATCGGTACCGCTGGCGTAGTATTCCAAACCGCTCATGTCATGATCATAGCTCTCTTTGTAAAGAAAGCCTGGTTTTAAATACATGGCGTTATTGGTATAATCAAAAATCACATCAAATTTTTTAAGAAGGCCAATGCCCAGGTTGCCATCACGCGGTACACTGGTAACAATTTCAGATTTTCTATCATCAGGAAAAGATGCCAGCACATTTTTAATTTTATATTTTCCCAGATCAACCTCGTTTACCCGGCTTATAAAGCCATCAATGGGCCCGTTTAGGCCTATACCTAAATTAGCTGCTATAAATTTTTGAGGCAGGCCATTATTTTTTATCATGTTTTCGATAGAAATGGGATGGCCGGCACCAATATCTATCACCAGTTTACTATCTATCTTTTTACCATTTGGGTAAACGATATTAGCCTGCATATAAGGTTTTCTATCTTCAATAGTGATGGGTATTTTGTCGGCATTGCGGTAAGCATGCAGATCTTTTGGCCTGCAAATACTCATAGTGCTATCACCAAAATCAAGTTTAATGGCGAGGTTATTGAAAAACTCGTAGCCCAATAAACCATGTATTGGCATACCTGCATAGTTCGACAGGCCGAAATAATCGGTTTTTAATATGGCTGCGCTAACATTATAGCTATCCAGCCCCTGAATGCCGACGTTTAATACAGGGGTAACATAGGCCTCTTCATCTTCACCAGCACCCAGGCCGGGTATTTTTATGAGGCGTTTTGAGGAAATGCTTATTGAATCGACCAAAGACGGTTGTGTAATTACCATAAGACCAACACCTGTATCCAATATAAAGTTATATGGCCCGGTGTTATTTATTTTTAGGGCAATAATAACCATGTTACGCACTATGCGGAAGCGAATAGTAACATGCTTCTTGTTTGGCTGCAAGTCGAAGTACTGTGCTTTTGCTGATAAAAAGCAATAGCACAGCAAAAAGCACAAGCATATAGCACGCAGCCGTTTCATAAATAACGATTTGGTTGAGGAAACCGGGTCTGTAATCAGTAAATTAAATTTACGAAATTAAACCGGTATTAAATAAGTGATTACAACCAAAATGCGTGGGATATATGTTGATCTTAATCGTAGATATGAGATTATTCGGCCTTTAAACTTTTTACAGGATTAACGCTGGCGGCCTTAATGGTTTTAAACGCGATGGTACAAAAGGCTATAATTACACCTGCAGATAACGATACGGCAAACATCCACCAACTGATACCTATTCT
>Ga0302312_10000740_pt1 | contig 22197 bp, 16 predicted proteins | sample III_Palsa_N2_1_FD_200529 | JGI IMG/M metagenome (GOLD analysis project Ga0302312, IMG submission 200529) | Peat permafrost microbial communities from Stordalen Mire near Abisko, Sweden - III_Palsa_N2_1 | ecosystem: Environmental > Terrestrial > Soil > Palsa > Peat permafrost | place: Sweden... | reverse complement strand
TACAGGCACCATAGCGCAGCCGCGCCCTTGCCAACTAAATGCACATCCCCCTGAGCCTTACCTTCGCGTTCGAAGACGTAGTCGATACTGCGAATCACGTCTATCACCCGCATCCCCAGGAGGGACTTGTTCATGGACCAGGACGCATAGGCCATCGCGGTATCAAAGCTAAAGAGCTGGCCAAAGGGCTCAGTGGAAAGCGACGGAGTGGAATGCGGACGCGTCTTGCCGATGCCGCGAACATCTACCGCCAGCACCAGGTGGCCCTCGCGAACGAGCTGGTCCAGGATTCCGTGCTGCAGGCCGGAGCTGTCGGCAGCCTGAAACTCCATGCCATCCGCCTCCATCCCCTGGTCCGAAACATACAGCACAATCGCCCGGCCTTCTCTCCTTCGTTCAGGCACGAACACCCATGCCGGAATGAAGATGCCGGGCTCGGAAAGAAATTCGATGTGTTCCACCTGGTAGCCCTCACGCTGAACTGTACCAAGGGCGCGAATATTCAGAGGACCAATCTCTCCTCGAAAGCGAAGAAGGCTGGTCACACGTGCTCGTATTTCGCCCTGTTGTTTGAGGATGTCCGCTCTCGGCTTCCCCGTTGTCCGACCGACCGCCAGTTCAGCCGCACGGTTCGCAGTCAGGCTGGAGAGAGTCGCACCTAACCCGCTGTAGCGAAGCGAACCATCGGGAGTGCAATACAATTCCTCCGGTCTGCAGGTGTCCTCCACCTCCGCCATGGTCGGACCAGGGCGCCCGTAAAACCAGCGGCTAAACCAGTCTGTCGTTGCAACGCGTAACGCGGGGGTCCAGGCATGCGGATCGTTCGCAATACTCGTGGCAAATTTTTCTTCTACACCCAACTGGCGATAGCGGGCGCGGACCGTTCGCGTCGCCTCATCAAATGCCGCTCCTTCGTGCTCGATGCCCACGAGAAGCGGCCGCGGAGCGATAGCAACATGGAGATCAACATTATCGATCCCATACCGCGCTGCCGGGAAAAGATTTTGCTCCACATCTCCCAGGCCAATGGACGAGTCCGGCCACATATTCGCCGTGCCACCTTCGAGGATGGCCGCGCACTGAATTCGATCGTCCGCCACAGTAAGGAACTTCGTGATGGTGCCTCCCCCGGAATGACCTGCACAACCAATCCTGGCGCCATCCACTTCAGCACGGGCGAGCAGGTAGTCAATGGCCCTGATTCCATCCCAGAGCATGTAACCGGTAAGAGTTTCCCCGATCAATAGAAGTTGTTGTCCGATCATGGAATGCTCAAAGACAGGCCCACCCACATCGGTAACTCCGGTAGCCGGGTTCCAATACTGACGTCGTTCTCCCTGCCCAATCGGGTCATAGGCCAGAACAACAAAGCCACTCCTGACCAGGCTGATATAAGCACTTTGATATTGCGGCACCATCCTGGCGAGGGGATAGTGTCCGCAGGGAGACAGGATCGCCGGAAACGGTCCTGGTCGATTTGTTGGCACATAAAGATTCCCTGTGACCCAGAAATCGGGTCGACTGCAGAACCTGACATTCTCGATCCGATAATCCTCTTTATCTATTGAGCCAACCGTGGACGATCGCAAAGGGCATTTCTGTGGAAAGGCGCCCACCATCCGCAGCACGTCTTGCCGCACTGTCGCATTGCGTTGCTGCAGATCGCTCGCGGTTTGCAATTGAGCCCGCCTTTGATCCCAATCCGCAGCGAGTCCGTTCAGTTTCCTGGTCAGGAACGCGACCAGCATGTCGGGCATCTCTTCCGCGTAGGAGCGCTCACGCTCTTGTGGAAGCAAGGATTTGGTCAAACCCCACCTTCGCATAAGTGCTGGGACTAGAAGAGACGCCCCGGATTCGACGAAGAACCGTCTTCTAGTCATGCCGCTTCTCACAATTCACAGAGGCTGCCAACGAACTCGGCCTTCGCCGTGACCCGGTTACCAACTGATCACCACAACTCCATACGTACTTAGCGAGGAGATCGTGAACAGCGCTTGCGACCCCTCCGTGCGAAAATTGAGTGGCCTTCCGCCCTCAACCTCCGGCGAATAGTATTGGACAGCGGACGGAATCTCCCCTTCCGCAACATCGCATCGAGCGGCAATATTCTCAACATGAGGATTCTTCTCCGCTCCATAGTTCACCAGATGAAGGATTCGACGCCGCTTTGTAACCTGCTCGGCAAGGTTCAATCCAAGGAACTCAGGTCCGACTACGGATGCTGGAAATTCGCCACCGGCCCACACGATTGCATCGACCAGATCCTTCCAATTGCGAGGCCGCTTCCAGAATTCGGGTCCGATCGTGAAGTAAGGCTCATCAGGTGGCAACTCCCCGTCGAAGTCGATGGACGAAATATACGCAACACGCCCGCGACCAGATTGCTTCCTGCTTGCGCGTCCGCCCAGAGCAGCATCCTTCGCGATACCCTTGCCACGCAGCGCGTTCGTCTGCTCCGGCAGCAAGTCTTTCAGCGCGGGCTCGACCCTCGAGCGCCGCCAGGCGTCAAAGAGCCCCGTCTGCTCTGTCGCGACCAGTCCTCCTCCCTTCGCAACGTATTGACGAATCTGCGTCGACTGCTCATCCGAAAGGCACTCCGTGTTCGGAAGAACCAGGACTTTACAGGTCGATGGCGAGAGCTCGTCGAGGTGTTCATCGTAGAGGATGCGGAAAGGCACTCGTGCCTGGATCAACGCCTGCTCGAACAGGATTGCGCTCAACCCGGCACCCCCATTGTTGTAGGTAATCGACGCATAAGACCGCAGCACGGCCACTGGCGCCAGATCCTCGGCACCAACATAGAGATCGCGTTGCTGACGGTAAAACGAGATATACTTCACCATCTCCGCCGGCAATGGGTAGACGCCCGCAAAGCCGATCGTTTGATTGAACGTCAGGCACTCAGCCATCGCTAACTCACTCACGGAGATATAGCTGAGCACAACGTTCCGATAGGTCCGCGCCATTTTGTATGTGCGGATTGCGGTGATCAACCTTCCGTCAGGCATCAACTCAGGCTTGAGATCGGACTCATCCCAGAAGACCTGCGTGTTCGGCAAGAGGCGAGCAGCATCGGTCCCGCGAATCCACGGGCTGTTATATCCGACTACGCATCCGTAGTTAATTTCGAGAACTACCTCAGAGTTGAGAGACCGAACCAACGCTGCCATTTGATTCAATGCGATCGCCATTGTTTGGCACCGGTAGTCGATCCACTCCTGAAAAACTGGATCGGAGATGACGCGCATTTTTTCCGGCCGGTTGGTTGAGTTCCAAAGAGGCGGGTTAATGTAGTCGACGTTCTCGAAGCCGAAGCGATTCTTTCGCTCTTCAGCCTTATATTTGGTCCTGAGATGATTGCGAAAACCTGTTTTGCAGGCAGCACAGTGACAGGAATAGGGTTCGGCGCTTAACGTGAAGTTGTCGAAGTGAATGAAGTCCGTCTTGACGTCGACAACGGCATAACGAACAACTTTCTTCAGGTAGTCAATAAACTCCTGATTGGAAAAACACGGAAGATAACGGAATGACTGCTGATAGCCGTACTCCAGCATGATCGGCTGACCGAATGCATCGCACTGGATCCAGCTCGGGGCGCGCGCTTCCTCAGCAAAGAAGGTCTCATACATCAGGCTGTCCCACTGGATGTAGGTATCAATTTTCATGCCTAGCCGGTGGACAATAGCCGCGGTGCGAACCGTGTCCTCCATCTCCGGCTTTTCTGCCACCATGCCGAAACCCTTGTACAAGTGGGTGTGGAACACCTCCACCCCGGCGTCTCTCAACTTTCGGATGACGTCTTCGCTCTGATCTCGCTCATACATCTCGCGGGCGTCAAGGCTTTGCCCTCCGCGTCGGACGACAAAAAGATAAGGCTCGTGAGACCCCCCCGCATCGATTAAACCGTTCTCAATCCAGCCTCCCTGGTGCGGCAGAGTGCTTTGCGGTCGTGCAGGCGTCGACCCGAAGACTGCGCCGGGAGCAATCCTCGACAGTGCGATGCCTCCCGCCACTGTCCCCATGAAATTCCTGCGATTCATTTCGCCTCTGCCTTCATCGCTGCTGCACAACACGTAAAGGCTCCGGGACTACACACTTCACCAGGGGCCGTCGCAACTCTTCAGTATCGCGGGAAGCACCTTCCTAGCGTGAAATATAGGAGCGGCGAAGGATGCCGTCAAATATCAAGTTCCACCATGACCTATCGAAATTTGTGATGGATAGATCGCGCGCCCCGGGGCTGCACGCACTTCACAAATGATCGCCGCAAGGGCGCCGCTGCCTGCTTCAATAACGATAGGGCTCTCCCCAATTCAGCATCCGGTGCAGAAATTCGAAAGTGCCGACTCCGTGAATTCCATGCGGACCGTTGAAGTATTCGATTCGTGTTCGGTCGGATAAGCCGAGCAGGTCGTAATGACGCTGCACCTTCGCATACTCGTACGCCACCCACGAATCAACGGAGACGGGGTCATTGTGTCCTCGCTCCACCATGAATGGACGTGGTGTCATCAAGTTGGCCATATCGCTGTGATTGAACGTGTTGCCGAGGTTAAATTCCGGTACCTCATACTCACGCGTGAAACAGTACGTGAAAGGAGCATCCGTTCTCGCCACCTTCCATATCCATTCATTGAAATCTCCGGAACAGATGGACAAGGCATATTTATCCAGAAGCGGGGGAACACGCATCGCCGTCTTTCCGCCATAGGAGAGGCCGTAGAATCCAATGCGTTTTGGATCGACAAAGGGCTGAGAAGCCACCCAGTCCAGCATGCGCTCGCTCTGGCTCAGGATGAACGAGTACAACGAATACTTTAGCGGGTTGGCAAGGCGCTGAAGCGTGCGGAAGCGGTCTCCTCCGATATACGGATTTTGCGGGCAATAGACAACAAACCCATGGTTGGCAAGGTCTGCAGCGAAGTTGTGATTGTAGTGCTCTCCTTCGCTGTCCCCGTGTATCAGATCTTCCGGCTTCTCTTCCAATCCATGCTGGCACACAACTACAGGGCGTCGCTCATTCGGCCCAATCGCGTAAGGAACCAGCAGAATACCAAGGGCGAACACCTCGCCCCATAATGGCAACAGAACTTCATACCCAACCCAATTGGCTTCGTCATAGAGCTTGCGGGTCTGCACGGCTCGATGGTCAAACGGCTCATCCAGCTTGCCGAAGATCTCTTCCCACAGATATCGCCGATAGGGTTCCGCTGTGCTCTGCCACTGCTCAACAGAAGATCGATCCGCTTTGGCCCAGAATTTGTCGCGAACCGCGTCGGCACCCAGGATTGCCTTTTGCGTGAAGTCGACCAGTTGGTTCAGCTGTTCGCGAAGCTGAGCGGATGGATCGAATCCACGCCGACTATCGTTGGGGGTTCGGCCCTGTGCTTTTAGTTTGCCCGTGGCACCCAAGCCGCGAAGAAAAGCGACGAGAGCCTCCTCGCAGCCCGGGCCGCCAAGACCATCACGGCTGGCCACCAGGGATAGGCGTTCGGGCACATGCAACTTTTCGAAGACGGCCCGTAAACGCCGGATCTCCGCACGCACTGCGGGCAACTCCGGCGTAACGATTGCACCGGGAGCTGCCGCATTCACGCGGCCCTCGGCCGCTGGTGGAGGGCCGGGGATATCCGGACCGCGCGATGCCTCAACGACCAGCGTCCGGGGAGCAATCATGCCTGCAATTTCCGCGTCGCCAAACTCCTGCAACAAGGTCCACACATTGCGATAGAGCGGCTCCTGCCAGAGATCCTGACGGGAGGTAAAGTATCCACTTACGCAAGTGGCATAGATCCTCGTATCGATGGCCGCACTATACAGCGCAAGCAAACCGCCTTCGCCATAACCCATCACCCCTATCGGCGCCGCTGCAGGATCACGCGCGAACCAGTCCACTGCGGCCAGCACCTTCTGGACCTCGTAGCCGATAACATGACGGCCCATTTCATAGGCCATGCGATAGATGAATTCGCGATGCGTTAGGTTCGTCTGGATCCCAAGACGTTCATTGCCTGACCACCGATCGTCGCGATTGATCAACATCGGAACCAGGACTCGGCAGCCGTTCTCCGCCAGGCGCCTCGCGAACTGCGCCTCTGCAGGAACGCCCGCGACCAATCCAATCGCCATCTCGGGCGACCAATCGGCTTCTGGAAGCACCACCACCTGGGCGACGGGCGCCGCGGCGGGTTCCAGCAACAGGCCTTCTCCATCCACTCCGTCCAGCACGGGCCAACGCACGCTGTAAACCGTGTACCCGTCTCCTGCCGCGACCGCTAAAGCATCCCGCAGCCGCATGTCCACACTCGGATCTACGTACGGAATGCGTGGATCGATCACACCGATCGCCTTCGCGAATCGGTCACGGTTCACAGCAATGGATGCCTCGTACGACTGAGAACTTGAATAATCACGGCGCCACAGGTTCTGACGATCTTCCACGGACGCGGCCGTGCGCTGCAGCAGGTAGGCATGAATGCCATCCACCATCTGAGCCGCAAGATCGCCTTGCCTCGTGAGTAGCTCCGTGCCCGGGAGGTACGCCGCACCGTTGCGTTTGGTGGGCGCGACACTTGAATCCGCCTTTGGCTCGGCAATCGCAATCGAGCGCGTGCCGGCGGCCAGGCTAAGTGCTCCCATCCCTTCAATGAGTTCTCGTCGAGTTAAAGTCATGAGCACCTGAAAAGGTATTGCGGTGTTTGCCAGCCGCTTCGAAGGTCGCGCCTAGCTTCTTCGAGCTGCCGTAGCTACCCCCAGCAGAGCGCGATTGTCACCGGAGCGTTTTCAATGAAGGCGCGGGCGAATTTTGCTGCGATGCACACTCCGGGGCTCGCTGACTGCCCTCTTCACATTTACCGGGCTCCCGACAGTTTGTCGAATAGAACAAAAAGATCGCATCGATCCAATTGCGATATGTTGGATTACTCTTCCGCTGCGGATCCTAAAGGAAGATTTTTGCGGTCTGCGCGCTGGCATTCCTTGAACAGTCGGATCAACTCGGCCAGCATCTTCGGCACAAACTCCGACTTGTGATACACCAGCCCCACTTTCCGAACCAGTTTGTAGTCTCTAATTTTGAGACAGTGCAGCTCGCCGCGCTGCAGTTCCTCAGAAACGGAACGCAGAGGAATAACGCTGATTCCGAGGTCGATCTTCACCAGCGGCTTGATCAGAGCCACGTTTTCGGCCTCCATCACAATCCGCGGCGCAATGCCAACGTCACGGAAAAATCCGTCGAGCACGTCGCGGGTTCGCGCACCTTTCGGAAACAAAATCAGGGGATAGTTCTGCAGTTCTTTTGCGCTGATCTTGCTCTCTTTCGACAACACCGGATGCTTCGGACTCGTCACCACTACCATCTCTTCGGTGATCAGCGGAACTACCTTCAGATCAGAGTGCTTGATGGGGAGCGTGAAGACCCCAAGTTCGATGAGATTGTCACTCAGCTTGGAAAGCAAGATGTCGGTGGGAGCCGTAATCACTTCCAAATCGATGCGTGGGTGCAGAGCTTTGAACTTTTCAAGGACCGGCGGAAGGATATAGGTGCAGGCGAGCATACCTGCACCCAGCCGCAATTGCCCGCGCTCCAGGTGCGCAATCTCCGATATTTCCAGCTTGGCGTTGCGCATGTCCTGGAAGATGCGACGCGCGTAACGCAGCAGCGTTTCACCGGCGGGCGTTATGTAGATTTTCTTATTGACCCGCTTGAAGATGGGCTCACCCAACTCCTCCTCAAGCAGCTTGATCTTGCGGCTGATGGCCGATTGCGCAACATAGAGATGCTGGCTCGCACGCGTGAAGCTCGCGTTGTCCGCAACCGAGATGGCCATTTCCAACTGCCGCAGATCCACGCGCCTACTATATCAAGGTTGGCTGATATCAGCTAGATCAATCTTTATCAAAGATGGAATCCTTTCGCCCGCTATCAACCCTTGGGAGTCCGTTCTTGCAGCTAGCCCCAAAGCTCCGTACTGAGATATTTCATCCCCGAGTCATTGATGATCGTCACTACCGTGCCACCGTCCAGCAGCTCACGCGCCGCGGCCACATTTGCTCCCGAAGAGAAACCAGCGAAGATACCTTCCAACTTTGCAAGGGAACGTGCCGTGTCGATGGCTTGCTCATCTGAAACACTCAGATACCCATCAATCTGCTTCATGTTGATCAGTGGAAGATCGGGCATCGAATAACCTCCGCCTTGAATCCGGTGGCTCGGCTGCGATACCGCGTTGCCCGCCAGGACCGCACTACCGACGGGTTCCACAACGTAGCACTGGATGCGCGGATCATGTTCCTTGAAGGCCGCGGCACAACCAGCGAAGGTACCGCCGGAACCGACGAAGTCACAGAAGGCATCAATCTTCCCATCCGCCTGCGCGAGGATCTCGCGCGCCGTATGCAGATAGTGCGCGCGGAAATTGCCGCGATGATTGAACTGGTCCGCCCTGAACGCCCCACGCTCCTTCACGATCCGGGATGCTTCGACGTTCACCAGTTCGAGATCTGCCCCGGATACCTGCCCATGCGTGGAGCCCGGCATCTGGTCGACCAATGCCACTTCCGCCCCCATTGCGAGCATCATCTTCATGCGCTCCGGTGAGTTCCCTTTGGACATGACCGCGATAAACGGGTAGCCCTTCACCGCACAGACAATCGCCAGGCCCGTTCCAGTGTTTCCACTCGTCAATTCGACGACCGGTTGACCCGGCTGGAGGGAGCCGTCTGCCTCGGCATCCTCGATGATCTGGCGAGCGACCCGATCCTTCTTCGATCCGCCGGGATTGAGATATTCGAGCTTGACCAGAAGCCGTCCGCTCACGCCGCGAGTCAACCTACTCAGTTCGACGAGGGGAGTGTTCCCTATGGTCTCAACCGCAGAAACTGAAAGATGCATAAATGCCCCCTTGATTCGCTCAGTGAATCAAGCTTATTTTCGAAGCGCGGGTGTGGTCCCGTCCGTAGATTGTTCTCCGTCGTCGGGAAAAAAAAGGTAGAGCTTGGAGATTCGCTCATCTTCGCCGAGATAGACTGTGCCGTCCAGACCACAGATCATCGCTCCAATCGTATAGGCCTGCCACGTGTAGTAGGGTCTCCGATTGACATCCACAAAGCCCAACACGTCGTAAGCGCCCGATGATGGCGTATAGCGGAAGAGCCGCGCCATGTCGTCCTGATCGCCGCCGATTCCGTACAGATCACCGTTGGCCAAACGAACCAGTCCGGCGATTCGATATTGACTGAGTGCTTTGCCAAGATTTGTCACCGTCAGCCGAACCGGATCGAGACGGAAGAGATATCCATCAGACGTGCCGCCATAAATCATCCCGGACGGATCAAGCACGAAGGCATCCACACGTGTCCAAGGCTCTCGCCCGGGTACAGCTGGCGCATGTATCCCAAGCTTCTCGAGCTTTTGGGTCTTCGGATCGAACCGGAAAAACGATCCATTCTCTCCCGACGCGAAGACCACCCCCTGCTGATCCACAACCAGCATGCGCGACATGATCTTGTCTTTCTCAAACTTCTCGCTAAACGGTGCGACCTCTGCGACTACTCCGAGGTCAGTAGCCTTCCCACTCTCAATCGAGTATTCGAAGAAGTGAGCCCCCGGCGCTGTAAGGCCATAAATCACATGCGCGCTGCGATCGATGGCCATCGCTGCGATGCCCTCTCCTGCGATCGGCGTGCCGAGATTCGTTACAGACAGGGGCCGAGCAATCTGGATCGACTTCTGATCGTCATCGTGAGGAGAGTACTTCAGAAGGGTCCCTGCAGGAGTTGTCCCCAAATAGACATCGCCGTTCGCTGCGACAACAAGCGCGTTCGAGAGAGAGGTCGCATCGGGGATCACGCCGAGAGGGTGCACGTATCCATGCCGCGGATTCAAGACGAACAGGTGAGCGCGGCTTCCGCTCGTCGCTCCATAGATATCTCCATTCGGCGCGACGATCAGCGACGTGATTCCGGACTCGCCGTCTGGAATCACGTCGACAGGCGCATAGCCCAGGTCGCGGGCATCAATGCGGTTCTGCGGAACAACAACGTTGTCGTACGCGAGATCACGCTGGCACAGGGCCGGCACGGAGAGCAGCGAGAGTACGAGCAACATCTGTGGGGCTCGCATGCTGGGTTAGTTCCCCTTCGGATGCAGAATAAACAGCGCCAAGCGAAACGGAGTTCCCTGTATCTTCCCGCCGTACCCTTCACCAGGAGGGTCCCCCTTGGTGCTGACGGCGCCAACGAAGTAAATGGTGCCATCGGGCCCTGTGTCGGCGGAGTTGGTTCCCAGCACGGCTCGCCCATCCGGAAGGTGCATCTCGCCCCGGTCTTCCAGCTTCCCAGTGCGCAGGTCATACGTCATCAAATGAGACGCGGCCACATTTGCGCTGGAGACGTAATCAAACTCCGCTCCCGCCGCGGCGTAATACAACTTGCGGTCCTTTCCGAGAGCCAGGCTCAGCGTGGCATAGGGAACATCCCGCTGGGCTGCCAGGTCCGCAAGGGCCATCTGACCGAGTACGTTGATCTGATTGCCGGGGGACGCGGCTGGGTCGAAGGAAAATAAGGTGCTTGCGCTCTCTTCGACTCCGTAAAACTTTTTCGTCTCGTGATCCCAAACGACCACGCGCCACGCAGTCTCCGACTTGTTGTAATCGCGGCCCAGCGAAACTCCCTTTGGCCGGATCGGCAACTTTGCATCGAGCTCGCGAATGACATCTGTTCGCGGACTGTATACGAAGAGGCGGCCCGCGCCGAAGCTCCCGTAGACATTCCCGTCATCATCAATTCCCAGTGTGCGGCAGATTGAATCCCAATTGTTGATTCTGCCTTTGTCCACCTTTTTACCAGTGGCAACGTCGTAGTACACGAAGTGCGCCCGAGGGTGCGTCAGACCATAAATGCGATTGAACCTTGCATCGTAAGCTCCGGTATTGATGCCCTCGAACCTTGGACCAATCCCAAAGTCTTCCACCTTGCCCGACTTCGGATCGAACGCCATATAGTGTGCGCCCGGATATCCTTCTGTAGTCCCAAAGCGCGCATAGTCAAACCACCATCCACCATGCGTCGCAAAATAGATGCGTCCGTCTTTGCCCTCCCCAAACTTCGCGTGGATCTTTGACTGAGGGCCAAGGCCCAGACCGGTTTCGCCCGACAGTGCCGTCAGATCTCCTACGTCCACCATGCGATCCTTGGTTGAATCGTAATAAACAAGATGGCCGTTGCAACCATGACACGCCAGACCCACATAGACCTTGCCATCGCTTCCGGCCTTCAGTGCAGCCCAGTTGCCATCCATCGTCGCAAGACCCGGGAAGTAGCGGAAATCAACAGTAACGCCGTTTGTGGGACTCTGCGCGCTGGAATCAGTCCGATGCATGACAACGCCCGACAGACACACCACAACGCACAAGCGTTGGAGTCTCTTGACGAGTATTCGCAATTGGCTATGCTGCACTCTGTTCCTTTCCAAGAGACTGCGGCATGGCTCGGCGTGCTGCAGCTCACGCACGCCAAGCATGCTCGAACGTCTCCCCATCAAGCTCCGCCGCAGACTCTGCGTCAAGGTAGACAGTCGCGTCCGGATGGGTCCGCAGAATCGTCGCTGGGCAGGCAATCGAGATCGCCTCAGTAAGTGTGCGTCTCACAATCTTTGCCTTCCGCGGCCCTGGTACCGAGACGATGAGCTTTGGCACCCGCAACAGCGCGGGGATCGTCAGCGTCAAGGCTTGAGCAGGAACCTCGTCAACGTTCGCAAACCATTCTTCGGCTACCTGCTGCCGCTTGCAATCATCATCCAGGTCAACAACCTTCATATCCAGCGGATCCTGAAAATCCGCAACGGCGGGATCATTGAAGGCCAGGTGGCCATTCTCTCCAATACCCAGCAGGCACAGCTGGGGATCAGCCGCGCGAAGCTCTTCGGCATACCTCCGGCATTCGCCCTCGGGATCCGCATTCCCATCGATCTCGTGGAATCGATGCATCGTGACTCGCCCAGTAAGGTCGCTTCGCAGGTAGCGACGGAAAGATGCTGGATGTTCCGGCGAAATCCCGACATACTCATCCATGTGAAAGCCGTTGACACGGCTCCAGGGGAGATCCTGCGTCGCCGTCAGTGCACCGAGTGTCGCCAGTTGCGAGGCGCCCGTAGCGAAAATCACCTCGATCGATTCCCGAGTGCGGTTCAGTCGCTTCAACTCGTCCCCGACCGCAGCGGCAGCCGCGCGACCAGCCTCTTCGCGAGTTCGATAGACTTCGACTTTCAGCCTCTCCCAATCGAAGCGCTGCATCTTTGCTCCCAATCGCTCCAAGCCTTCCTCCTTCACAACTGTCTATACCCTTGCGATCTTGGGGAATAGGAACTAAAAGATATCTCGGATGGTATGGAAGCCCGATCTTAGCCGAAAACCATCCCGGGCATACTCGTAATTTGCCCGGATCCATTCGGGGCTGTTTCATTGGGATTAGTAAGACGTTTAGCCGCATTTTTGAAGCTGCCCGGGACATCAAGCTTAGTGCTCCTCCATACCGAGCCGCAGGAATCGTACAAGCTGCCGGGTTGAAGAGGTTCGTGATGCTCTGCTTCCTGACATCCTTAGAAGGAAATGAGGCTTGGGCCCCATTTAAGCGCATAGATGGAAGTCGCATCCACATCGCGAAGATCAATTCAAGATGAACTGTAGACTACGAACACCATGCTGTCTAATATTATGTTCCGTATCAATCGATCTAATTTCGAGAAGCATTTTGCCACCGCGCTACTCAAGGAGCTAGGAGCGTTTGCTTCGAATGTTGACTTTTCAGTCCAAACAGTCATCGCCAGCTCTTGACAGGCATCGCTCGTACTGAACGTTTCTCTTCTTCATGCGATTGGCTCTACGGACGCCGATGCGGCCCTCTCTCTGAAGGTGATCCCGAGCTCGCCAAAGATGCCTTTGAAGGCATAGTGCCAGCCGTCGTCCCCGTAGATTTCAAAACCGAGAATCTGTTTCTCGTATTTGCCAGGTCGTTACGGGCCTTCCGGAAATCATCGTTGATCTCGGACTCCGCATCCAGAAAAAGCCTCAGAAGCAAGGCCAGCTGCTCTTCGGACAGCTTCCTGTCGCAGGTGGGGATTTGAATCATCCATAGCGCCTAGGGGCTCAGGTGCGTGCGGTCCGCCTCAAGACTGGCGAAGGAGGCTGCCGATCCACATAGAGTCGAATTTTGCATTTTTTTTGCCTTTCCTATCAGGGAAAACGCTCCCTTCGAAGCACTACTTAACTGAGAGCCCTCTGTTTGTGCGGTGTTGTGACCCTGAGATCCACATCGAGATTGGTGAATGCCATGAAGACTACCGACCGACCCCCAAAGACGCTTTCCTGTTCGCGCGCAGCTCAATACGTTCGTATGTCGACCGAACACCAGCAATGCTCTCCCGAGAACCAGGTGGAAGTCATCCGGCAGTACGCGGCATCCCACAGTATGGAGATCGTCAAGGTGTACTCCGATCATGGCAGAAGCGGCTTAAATATCGCCGGCCGGGAAGGCCTGAACCAGCTCTTATCGGATGCCGAGAACCACCGGGCGGACTTCACTGCGCTGTTAGTTTACGGCGTCAGCCGCTGGGGTCGGTTTCAAGACGTCGACGAGAGCGCTTATTACGAGTATGTCCTCAAGCGAGCCGGGAGGGAATTCAGCCATCGATAAATAATGTCTTTCGAGTGGTCCCCAAATGGCATTATCTAGGTACAACCTGGATCGAGAGAATTCTCCGAAGGGATTCGGCAGGAATAAATTACTCAAGTCTCGGCCTTGATTCGAATCTAGGGAGGCGAATAAATGGAGAGGTAATTAGGGGTCCTCGGCATAATTTGGCCACGGTGGCCAGATTATGCCGAAACTGACAAAATTATGGGTTATTTTTCAAACAATGAAAAAGAGACCTAATTATGGGCAATTGGAACCATAAACTGTCCAACTAACCCCTTTGTTCTCAATGCTCGTCTTAGCCCCAAGGTGGGCTTTGGAACCATAAACTGTCCAAAACATGCCATGGGAACCATAAGCATGTCCCAGACTTCGCCGCTGGCACCTCGGGCGGCTCGTTCTAAAGGATTTTGTTTCCGAGATACTTCATTCGGAGGCTGGCATATCGACCTGCGGTTTCAAACCATGCCTTCTCTAGTTCTTCGGTGGCCGCAGAGATAAGCCACACCGGCACACCCTTCTCACTGATTCGAAGGTGGTTAATACCGAGCACTCTATCGGGGTAACCCAACTCTTTTTCCTCATCAGGCCGAGCCCAGATGGAAAACACGTCGACGAGTTGGTACCCGACGGACCCTCCCTTCATTGTTCCGCTTCCGTAGAAAAACCTATCCATGGCCTCTAGAAGAGAAAGTAGCTCCTTGTCTTTTTCTTTTTCTGCATGGGGACGAAACGCGTTGACGATTCCGCGTACTTTCAGCCGACTCGTAAGGAATTCTTCTCGGCGGTTTTGCATCGTTTCCAACAGCTTGAATTTATCTTTCTGGCTTGCTTTCTTACCCACCTTCTCGAGTGCAGTACGGGCTTCCCGAAAGACCTTCAAGTAGTCTTCGCCTACGACGGAAAATTGTGCGTACAAAGGGTCGATGACCTTGTCAAAATAGTCACGTCTGCGGATCTGTCGATCTTTGAGGAAGCCAAAAACCTTGTCTAATGTGGAGAAAAAATCAGTTATTGGTAGGGGCAGCATTTGCACAGAATTATATCGTTCTAATCCTGCGGAGTTCTAAGCTTCATCCTCGCATGCTGCTCTGAACTCATCGAGAATCAATGATTGAGCTCCTGAGTAGTCGGCGTATCGAGCCGTGTCAGTCAGTGGTCGCCGCGCGACGCATCGAGCAAACTGCGCACTTCTCGCAGTCCCGGGATTCCCCCGCGCACCATGTAACGGAGGGGTGGGTGGCCGCTAAAGAGAAAATAGTCGTTCGGCTGTGTAACCCAATGATCCGCCAGATTGTTTGGAAGAAGGCTGTGCAGAGCCTTATAGATCCCAACGACGTATGAGATCCGCGTCAACTCGTCCTGACGAAGCAGCCGTGCAGCTGATCTCCACCGGTACACAGTGGACCGAGGCACACCTCCCAGGAGCTCTCCAGCCTGTCGGTTCGATACCTGCCATTTGTCTATGACCGCGAAGAATCCTTTGATTGATGACTTAGTCAAACGTTCGCGAGTTTCTAGTCGGCTAAGGTCCGGTGTGACATCAACGGGGTAGCCGGGCACGACGCGACTTGGCAAAGGTGTCATAATAATTGCCTCCCATTTGCGGAGTTTCTCATAGGGGACATGAAATATCCATATTTGGTGGCCGAGCTTCGGTCAGCAACGTCCAGTACTGAAGTGGTTGGCTGGTACCTAGCAGAAGTATCGCAGATAAGCCCCGGCGGATTATCAGATTGCCCCACTCGTCAGTTTCCTGCTGGCTGCAATCAATTTCGCCACCCGAAACACTGATATGCCGCCCCCCAGTGCAACGTTATGCCGCCGATGCAAACGCATCATCCGCGCCCGAGGCGTGCTCTCGAAATCGAAGTTGCTCAAAACCCCGTTTTTCATGTAGTAGGGCACGAATGTGCCCTTTCAGTTTTTCCGTTACGTTATCGACAGTGTTGGTCGGGGTCGGCGATGAGTCTTTTCCAAGTCAAGACGTACGCCGATGAGTATCGGGAAGTGCTCGCTGGGGGTTCAGTCGAAGAACCCGTCAGTCAGGACGAGACTGTAGGAATTGTGGCGGAGGAGATTGAAGAAAACACTCGAGACTTCGTTTTGAAGACCCTCGCCCAGGAACTGAAAGGGCATCCCTTGGCACAGTTTGTCGCGAACCTTTTGCGAACTATGGGATACCGGACTCGTGTTTCACCAGAGGGCCCCGATGGTGGCGTAGACATAATTGCTCACCGGGACGAGCTGGGCTTTGAGCCCCCTATCATCAAAGTCCAGGTTAAGAGTGTCGACAAGGGAACGGTTGGCGACCCCGTTGTTTCGGCCCTTTATGGCAAGGTCGGTCACGGCGAGTTCGGCATGGTCGTGACGCTTGGGACATTCACGAGTCAAGCCACAAATTTTGCGAAAAGCAAGGGTAACCTCCGACTCATCAGCGGACCTGAATTGGTGGACCTAATTCTGACTCACTATGAGGAGTTTGATTCCAGCTACAAGGGCCTGCTGCCACTACGTCGCATCTACGTTCCAGAACCGTTGAGTTCGAAAGAGTAGTCAGGATCGGTTGATCATGAGCAAGTTGTCTGGCTCAGTTCGCGCCACCAGCTGCGCCGACTCGGACGACAACGTGAACGGAACAGCATGGTGTTTCATCTAGGACACACAAAGCCCGATAATTAATAAGGGCAGTGACTCAAGTCAGGTTTACTTTCTTAGCTTATCTCGCTGCGCGCGTCGTCTAGAGGCTCGATTTAACTGGAAAGAGGGCCCGTGCGCAAGCATAACTCTCAGGTGCGGTGCGGCCTTTAGGTTCCTGCGGAGGTGCTTGAGCCCCAATAGTGCCTCGGAGTGGCAGTCCTTTAAGCGACAGTGCTTTGAGCAAAAGCATCTCTCGAATCCGTTAATTTCGTCGGATCGCTGGAGCAACGGACGTATCATCTCCCACGCTGAAGGTTCACGGTGTAACTGTCGGAGGCACTCTGTAGTGACTTCGTCGGTGAAGCTCTTCAACCGACCGTAGGATTCCAGCACGCCAGCCAACCCATGCGAGTATTCGCCCCACGGCCATCTCCCATGGAGCTCATAAAATCGCTGACCGTAGAGGAAGGGCAGGATCAGCTGCTCAAAGAAGACACGGAAGGAGAAGTCTGGGCGGAGGAACGGCTCTTCTTCCAAGGGACTAATGAGACAAGCAGTACCGCTTGGCTGCTGAAGGTGACGGTCCAAACATGCCCCTAGCCCCACAACGTTGAGCTCTGGCAAGCGAGAAGCGGAGTTCTCCCGTCTCGGAGAAATCCGGATGCTGTAGGTGACGGTTAAAGTCTCACCAGTGGTTTCCTCTTCCAGCGACGGCCAAATAATGAATTCTCGACCGGCGCGGTCGCCGTCCCAATTCGCCGTGAACGTAACAGGACCCTGAACGCCTTCAGCGACGACGTTCAACCCAGAGAATTCTCGATTGAGCCATTCGAGTTCCTCAATGTTTACCATGATCAGGGCACCAGGGCGCTCGCGGTGTAAAGGCCCTCGACGCGCCTACAGCTTGCAGAACACCTGCTGACGCGGTTTCGACTTTCTTAACAATCTCTGTGATGTTTTCTGGAAGGCCGACCTTTTTGCGGATCTCTACGGCTTCCTGACTCCAACTTCCAAGATTGTTCCGGCCGTCATCGTTGACCCAGTCATAAACCTTACACACAGAGGAAAGCAGGGAGGCGTCCGGCAACTTAAAGCGATCGAAAGGATTCGGACCATAAGAGTCGGTTTGACTTTTCACATCCTTCACATTTTGGATGCGGACCCCAACAACGCCATTGCCGCGGTTCCAGCTTTCCAGAATCTCGTACCTAACCCATTCGCGCTCGGCGGTTTCAGCGCCGATGAGAACAACTGTCACGGCAGTTCCTTCGAGTTGTGATTGGATCCACCGTTTGATGGAGGCATCGCCTTCGCGCTCGATCTTCTCCCACTCGACTGCGTCAATAAAACCGTGCTCGTCTTCGGTCGCAAGCAGGTCGCAGTTTCTGACCTGGCCGGCGCGCCAAGCATCGCGTTCATAATGAAAGCTGAAAAATGTGTTCCGTGCCATGAATCACCTCAGATGAACCTTAGTATCAGGAGGCTAACCGCGAGCAGGCCCCCGTAGAACAGCAAAATGGATTTCGAAAAGGCGCACCTTGCCCAGCGGCAAGATTTGCCGAACGAGTGTGTATGCATGGAAAAGTCGATGGCAGCTTCGGGGAGGATCCGAACTGAGTTGTAGAGGGCTACGAAGCGCCGCTCGTGGGACAGGTAGAAGCTGTCCAGCGACCAAAACACAAGAATCACAAGAAGGGAGAGAAGGACATATTTTCGGTCTGCTTCCTTGAACGTCAAGGCCAGCAGGCTTCCGGCCAGCGTTACTGTCCAACCTTTCAGCAGGAAAGAATTTCCTGCCATGCGGCTAATAGCCGCTTGGATGAACTCGAGATGTTTGACCTTGGCTTCCAACCAGCACCACCCTAGAGTCCGTTCGAATGGGGGCCCAAACTTATTCGCATTGATCAGTGTTAGTCTTACGAACGATGCGATTTACTATCTTGTACACGCTCGTGGACGCCATGTCAAACAAATCCTTACATGTGAGACAGGAGCTCTAATGTCTCTTCTACGTTTGGGAAATCTTTTACGTGAAGCTAGGGGAAGCCGCGGCGTTCGGGATGTCGCTGCAGACATTGGGGTAAGCCCCGCCACCCTGTCGAGAGTCGAGGGTGGAAAGTTGCCAGACATTCTGACCTTTCGAAAGCTTTGCGACTGGCTAAAGGTCGATCCGGCTGAGATATTGGAGCTGCAGAATCAGCCTCACGGTGCACCTATCGCCGCAGTTCACTTCCGAGCGGACGTGCTGCTAAGCGTCGAGGCCGCCAGCGACATGGCCAAGCTCATTTTGGCAGCTCAGCTTGAAGTGAGCCGAAGACCACGGGAGCAGCGAAACGATGTTTCGACGTGGTTTTAAGACATCCTGCGAAGAGACTTCTGCCAAACTGCGGCGTCGGCTCGATCTGGAGCCTACCGCTCCCATCGATATGTCCGCCGCGGCCAAAATTATGGGGATTTCAATACTCGGTCCCGCCGACTTGCCAGATCTAAGCGCTGACGTATGCGCGCGACTGCAGGGGGAGCACTCGACAATTTGGTCAGCGATAACTGTCTCGAATGGAAATGGCCATCTGATAATCATCAATCCTAGCCACTCTTCGGCAAGGTCAAACAGCAGCTTGGCCCACGAGATTTCGCACGTCATATTGGGGCACGAGCCTTCAAACATGTTCATGACCGCGCAGCCCGAGATAGCTCTTCGAAGCCACAACAGAGAGCAAGAAGAAGAAGCAAATTGGTTAGCCGGATGTCTGCTGCTGCCTCGCGAAGCCCTGCTGAAAATGAGACGTCTGAAGGCCAATGATGATCAGATTTGCTCCGAGTTCGGCGTAAGCCCCGCCATGCTCCGTTTTCGAATCAACGGCACCGGCGTAGATTCACAAATGCGTCGCACAAGCACATACAAGCGCCGCAGCGTCTAATTCGCACTACGCTAATTCATTGCCCCATCAGGTTGTACTCAGTGACACATCCCGCTCAGCCTGGATACGTCAGGTGAGATCAGCTTCGTCCTACTGGATATTCAGGGCGATTAGAAATGATCGTAGTAGTAATCCCGTGACGAAAGACACGGGGAGATCACGAATGGATTCACTATAGACAGATTGATACGGGATACTTGAATGCCCGGTTGATGCCTGTTCCGGTCGGCGTCAACGTAGGGCCGCCGCCCAGTTCGAACTCGACAGCTTTCTTATTGTCGCGCTCAGGATCATGGCGCTTGTCGTTTCAAATACCAAACAACTTAAGCTTTCTAAGGCTCGGGGTAACAGCGAAATCGGAAATTTACCCATAAGGTGTCCGAATGGACAATTTATGGGTTATTTTTCAAACAAGCAGGTTCCTCGCTGCGGTCAGATGCGCATAGGCATTAGGATGTAGCGGTACTTGACGTCTTCGTTGGCGTCTTCGGGGCGCATCTGGCCGGCGGATTGGGCGTCCTTGAACTCCAGGCGGACTTCGCCCTGGACGCCTGTAGCGCGGAGGAAGTCGACCAGGTAGGACGAGTTGAAGCCAACTACGAGAGGGTCGTAGTTGTAGGGGGTTTCAATGATGTCTTCGGACTCGCCGGCGTCGGTGGACTGGGCGCTGAGCTTTAGCTCGTTCTGCTCGAGGCGGATCTTGATGGCGCCGGAACGCTCATCGGCGAACTGGGCTACGCGCTGGATGCTGGCCATCAGGTCTTCGCTGCGCACGATGACGAACTTGTTATTGTCGCGCGGGAGGACCGCTTCGTAGTTGGGGAATTGGCCGGTGAGCTTGCGGCTGGTGAGGACGCGGCCGCCTACTTTGAAGAAGAGGGTTTGGTCGTCGTCGCCGAACTCCAGTGTAGTGGCGTCGGATGACGCTAGCAGGCTGGAGAGCTCGGCTAGCGCTTTGCGGGGGATCAGGGTTTTCTTTTCGCCGGAGATGCCTTCCAGAGATTCGCCGAGCTTTTCGATGTGAGCGAGACGGTGTCCATCGGTTGCGACCATCGCCATGGACTCTGCCTTGAGGACCAGGAGAGCGCCGTTGAGGGTGTAGCGGGACTCTTCGTTGGAGATCGCAAAGATGGTTTTCGCGATCATGTTTGCCAGCGCGGGCGAGGAGATTTTGTAGGCGCCGGCGGCGGGGAACTCGGGGACTTGCGGGAAGTTGGCGCGGGCCATGCCGACCATTTTGGTGTTCGAACGACCCGACTTGATTTGTACCCAGTGGTTGTCCATTAGCTTGAGCGAGATGTCGCCGTCGCCGAGGAGCTTGATGTAGTCGTACAGCTTGCGCGCGGGGATGGTGCAGGCGCCAGGCTTCTTTACCTTGGCAGCGCAAGAGGTACGCAGGGACTGGTCGAGGTCCGTCGCGGTGATGGTGAGCTTGCCGGCTCCGAGCTCGTCGACGGTGGCCTCGAAGAGGAAGTTCGAAAGGATCGGGATGGTGGTCTTTCGCTCGACGACGGACTGCGCCGCGGTGAGCTCGCGGAGGAGTTCGGCGCGCGAGACCGTGATCTCGAGATTGCCAGTGGGGACGGCTTCGGGGGTGATGGCGGCGGTAGACACGATGGGGGCTCTCCCTTGCTCTTGCGCTGCGGCAGATTGCTCTGCCGGTGTGAGGGCGGTGGTGGACATGACGCGGATCTCCCCTCGGATTTACTTAGAGCAACACCCTGATTCTAGGTTGTGCAGGGGGGTTCGTGCGAGGCGTACACCCTGTGAATTTCAGGGGGCATCTTGTGTGATCCTACGGTGCTACGCGCACGGCGAGATGCTTCGCGTGGTGGCGGCGAGGGTGTGCAGGGAACGGGAAAATGCTGACGGGGAGAATGCTTCTAAGAAACAGAGTGAAAGGATAGATATTTCTAGTAGTAGTAGTCGTTGTGAGTGGAAGAGTGGATAAGGGGGGAGAATCCCGATGGCTATTGGGCGCGGAGTGGGTACATGGTTTCCAAAACCGGGGTAGAGCAGAGACCGTATGAGGGAAGACGGGACAAGGTGTGTCTATTGGGGACTGGGTTTTCCAATCTACGCACAGCGGCGGGGTGGAGGGCTCGAGCGAAACCGGGCGGGTATGTGCGGGGATCGTCCGAAACCGCGTGGATCGTGGCGAATCTTGCGGGCAGGTTTTGTACAGGGATTTGAGGGGGCGAGGAAAAGGTGTTCTGCGCGGATGGTAGTGAATAGTGAGTGGGGGTTAGGCGAGCTATTGTTTGGCGTGGAGGGACGCGCGTCGGTATCCCGGGTCCCATAAGCGGGACCCGGGGCACCCAGATTTTCTGCAGGGTCGGTGGCAGAGCGGAGTTCGAGGATGAACGATGAGAAGGGCAGAGGGGAGAAGGCTAGTAGCGGGGGGAGGAGTTGCGGCGGGGGGAGCGGCCGCGGCTGTCGGAGGGGCGCTCGGGAGGAATGCGGTAGCCCTCGGGGTAGAGGACGACGAAGCGGCGGGGACCTTCGCCGGAGCTGGCGGTCTGGAGGCCGGAGTCGCGGAGAAACAGATGCAGCATGCGGCGCTCGCGGGAGTTCATGGCCTGGAAACGGAAGGGCTCGCCGGTGTCCTCTACTTCCTCGATGGCCGCATCGGCGGCGTCACGGAGGGCGCCGGCGCGGGCTGCCTTGTAGCCATTGACGTCGAAGGAGACGCGGTCGTGATCCTCAGGCTCGAGGCGCAGCATCTTCGCGGAGACGTGCTCGAGGGCGCGCAGCAGTTCGCCCTCGTTGGTCAGGAGAAGATCGCTGTCAGGACCCTTGCACTCGACGTAGATGTCGCGGCGCTCGAAGCCGTCGGGGTCCACAGCACCAGCTCCGGCTGTGATCCGGTACTTCAGGCGCAATCCCCCTGTGGTGGTCAGAAGCCTCATCAGGCTCGCAACCTTTTCAGCAGCTACCGCTAAAT
>Ga0302312_10000735_pt1 | contig 22301 bp, 16 predicted proteins | sample III_Palsa_N2_1_FD_200529 | JGI IMG/M metagenome (GOLD analysis project Ga0302312, IMG submission 200529) | Peat permafrost microbial communities from Stordalen Mire near Abisko, Sweden - III_Palsa_N2_1 | ecosystem: Environmental > Terrestrial > Soil > Palsa > Peat permafrost | place: Sweden... | reverse complement strand
GTCCGGCCGATATTGGCATGTAGTTGCTGGGCAACGGCAGTGGGGGAAGGATGTGGCGGCAGGAAGCCGTGGGCCACAGACAGTGCAGACAGGACGGGGATGCCCAGGTAAAGGAGGGGCAGTTCCGTAGCGGCCCCCACGGCATAGACCAGCGGGATCAGCACCATAAAACCGGCCGAGTAGAACATGGGGAGGCCGACGAGAAAGCCGGACAGCGCCATTGCCCATTGGATGCGGCGGATGCCGGACAGCCGCACCAGTGATTGAGTGATCTGCTGGGCTGCTCCGCTATCGGCTATCATCCTGCCCAGCATGGCCCCGAAGCCCAGGATGATCACCAATGAGCCCATGATGTTGCCGATGCCTTTCTGAATGGCATTGCTGATCTGATGGATGTCCAACCTGCAGGCCAGTCCCAGCCCCACGCTGACCACTACGAAAGATATAAACGTGTCCAGCCGGCACCATACGATCAGCAGGATCAGGCACAGGATAGCCACGAAAGACAGTAATAATGGCATGTATTAAAGATAGGCATGTCCTGTCAAATAAAAAATCCCTCCGGGGAACCGGAGGGAATAAAACAACTAAAAACAAACTAACGTATAAGTATTACGGATGGGTTATGATCCGCATGGTGCGGATGGGGTTGAATGATCAGTCCGGTCGTTTTCCATCCAGGAATGTATTGATGGTACTGATCTCCGTATTATTATTTTCATCGGTCTTGACTTCGTAATTGCTATAGAAATTTTCTACGTTGGAGATCGTGTTATACAATTCCAAATTACGGCGGATGTAGGCCGGCACAGTTTCAAACTCATTATTCGGATCGGCGGCATTGATATTGAACGACAAGTTTCGCAACTTGTTGATCCGTTCTGCCGCCCTGCGCTTGGGATCATCCGCATCGTCCTGCTGGGCAGGCTCCTCTACGGGTGAGTTCGGCACCGAAAGCGAGTGAGTTTGGTGGGCCCCAGGCTCATCCGCCGTTGGGTCCGTATCCCTGAACACCAGTTGCATATCGGGTGAAGAATCTTCTTCCAATGACGGATCACCTGCAGCGGTGTTCCTGATCGGATCCTTCACGGGAGCGTTGTGTTCCGGCATAGCCTTGGGAGAACCTTCGGCCGCCGTTGGGGTGGATTGTTTGTCATTCCAAGGGTCTTCTGCATAAATATTGGAGGGCCTTGCAAGGTATCCTCCTGACGCTGCAGACGCAGGAGAACTTTTTGAGGCGCCGGGCGCCTGGTATTGTTGCGTGGGGGCGGGCTCGGGATTGAGAATCCATTCGATGCGGGGGGACCTGTCATCGACGGGGCTGATGGGAGGCGTCTTAGCCGAGATTTCAGGAGCCGGGGTTTCGGCGGACGGGCTCATCCTGGCCTGCATTTCGGTAGGCAGGTCGGAGAAAAGGGTCAGCGGAGAGGAGGCGGCTGGGGCAGTCTTCGCCGGGGTTTCGGTGGCCAGTTGGGGTTGAAGGTCGGCCGGTAATGGAACAGCAGCAGCAGTCTGCTCCACTACCGGTGAGGAACCTTGCATTTCTGTCGCAATTTCTACAGAGGATCGAACAGGCCGTATGTTCATAGGACGTTCATCTTCGGGCAATCCCAACGTCATGAGAATTTTTTCTTCCTTTTTAGGGCTGGGAGTGGCTTCAGCCGATTTAACGGTGAAGGGATCCCGATGCTCGAAGCCAGTGGCGATAAGGGTAATGCCCAGGCTGGCGCCGAGGGTATTATCATAGCCCAGGCCAAGGATCACGTCGGTATGTTCGCCGGCCTGGCTAAGGAGAAAGTTTTGGATGACCTCTACTTCGTCCATGGTGAATTCATGTTCGCCTTCGCTGGAATTGATGTTGATCAGTATCCATTTCGCTCCGCGGATATCATTGTCATTGAGCAAGGGCGAATTCAGGGTTTCTTCTATCGCCTTTTGGGCGCGGTTGTCCCCTTTGGCTGTTGCGCTGCCGAGGATCGCTACGCCGCCATTTCGCATGACGGTGCATACGTCGGCAAAGTCGACATTGATCTGGCCAGTGCTGTTGATCACGTCGGTAATACATTTGGCTGCTGTCGCCAGTATGTTGTCGGCTTTGGCGAAAGCCTCTTTCATCTTCAGGTTGCCGAACTGGTGCCGCAACTTGTCATTGCTGATGACCAGGAGGGTATCGACATATTGCTTCATTACGCGAATGCCTTCATCCGCCTGCAGCTGCCGTTTTTTTCCTTCGTAGGAGAAGGGGGTCGTAATAATGCCCACGGTAAGGATGCCGAGATCTTTGCAGATCTTGGAGATGATGGGAGCGCCGCCGGTACCGGTACCGCCGCCCATACCAGCCGTGATGAAAGCCATCTTGGTATTGACTTCGAGGATCCCTTTGATCTCCTCCAGACTTTCTTCCGTCGCCTGTCTGCCGATGTCGGGGTTGGCGCCGGCCCCCAGCCCTTGCGTCAAATGGGGACCCAGCTGTATCTTGTTGGGAACCCGGCTTTGCGCTATTGCCTGCGCATCGGTATTACAAATGATGAAATTCACCCCTTCTATGTTCTGGCTGAACATATGGTTGACTGCGTTACTGCCACCACCACCCACACCAATGACCTTGATAATGGATGATTTCTCTTTCGGTAGATCAAAATGAATCATAAACAAAAAATTTAAAAATTAACACACAAGTTCACTTCATTCACGGGGTAGGATTGTGGAGCCGGGCCGGTGGGCGCCCGGTTCACTTAAAGGCCACTTAAAGGGTATGATCCTCTTCTTCTTTGAAAAGATCTATGATGCCGTCTTTGAATTTGCCCCAGAAATCTTTGACACCTTTCCGGTTGCGTACATTGACCGATTGCAGCTGCTCTTCTTCTTCTCCTACGGTTCCTGCCTGCGCCGTTTGCGGTTCGGCCTTCCTCAGGTTGTCCGGCACTTCCACCTTCCGGTAATCTTTTTCAAATTCCTTTCGGTTGTGCTCATAATCGCTGTATCCTTTCAGGATCAGTCCGATGCAGGTGGAATAGGTCGGTTTAGCCAGCTCTTCGATGTGCCCTGCCGCGAGATGTTCGGTGGGATAGCCGATGCGGGCATTCAGGCCGGTGATGTATTCGGTCAGCTGGATAAGATGCCGGAGCTGGGCGCCGCCGCCCGTCATGACGACACCACCATTCAGCATGCGGTTATCGAGGCCTACCTGTTTGAGGTGATAGGTCACGAAATCCATGATTTCGCTCATCCGGGCCTGGATGATACCGGCCAGGTTCTTTACGCTGATCTCCTTGGCAGGCATCCCGCGCAGGCCGGGGATGGTGATATAGGCATTGGCTTTGGCTTCATTGGACAGGGCTGAGCCGAATTGCACTTTCATCTGTTCGGCCTGGGTCTTTAACACGCCGAGGCCGGTCTTGATATCGTTGGTGATATTTTCTCCGCCGAAGGGAATAACGGCCGTGTGTTTGAGGATACCTTCGTAGAATACGGCCAGGTCGGTGGTACCGCCGCCGATGTCGACGATGGCTACGCCGGCCTCGAGATCTTCCTGGCCCATCACCGCTGCAGCGGAGGCCAGCGGCTGCAGAACGAGGTCCTTGGTTTGCAGGTTGCTCTTTTCCACAGCCCGGTTGATATTCCGGATGGCATTCTTGTCACCGGTAATGATATGGAAATTGGCGCCAACCTTCACGCCGCCATAACCGATCGGGTTAGGAATATTCTGAAAGTTATCGACGGTAAATTCCTGGGGAATGACGTCGATTATCTGGTCGCCGGCAGGGATATAGGTTTTATACTGATCCGCGACGAGCTGATCGATCTCCCGGCGGGTGATCTCCTCTTCCGTATTCTGACGGACGATGTCACCGCGGGTCTGAAGGCTTTTGATGTGGTGACCTGCGATGCCCACATAGACCTCGGTAATCTCGAGGTTGGGATTAGAGGCATAGCAGTTATCAAGCGCCATGCGGATGGCCTTGATCGTCTCGTCTATATTGAGCACCTGGCCATGCTTCACTCCGTTGGAGTTGGCGCGGCCGAAGCCTAATATTTCCAGCTTGCCGTACTCGTTCTTACGGCCGGCGATGGCAGCAATTTTTGTCGTTCCGATGTCGAGACCGACGATTATGGGTTGTTCGAGATTCATAGCTTAGTTTATTTTATTTTAGTTGTTTTTTTATTTTTAATGGCACTGTCTGCGACAGGCAACAGATCATGGTTTTCCAGGTCCTGTTCTGTCATCGTATTATGTTCGAGGGGCCGGACAGCTTGCTGCCGGACCGTATCGGGCTGCAATTGTTGGGCCGTACGGATCAGCTGCCGGATATTATTCATCCCCTGCAGGGAATCGTAACGGCTTTGCCCACTTCCCTTCCTGGTAGCGACCACCTGGCCGGCATAGGAGACATCGATACGCTGGTATTTATCGAATCCCGTCCGGCTGAGCACTTCGCTATAGAAGAGAAAGAGCCGGTGGAATTTTGGGCCGATGTCGTTGCCGTCGCCAAAGGTGACCCGGTGGTCCCCTATTTCAGGTTCGAGCTCGAAGGTCCTGTCGGGCATGATATTGACCTGGGCGATCTGGGCATTCCAGAATGAATCGCTGCGGATGAACCCGCTGAGGCGGAGGATGGCTTGTGTCAGCAGGCTGTCCGGCGCCTGGTGGCTGACTGTCCTCGATGGGTAGGCGGTGAATACCGGCAGCCGGGCGGGCAGTGCGGCGATAACCGGCAATTGTACCCCCTCGCTGTCGAGATAAAAGCTGTTGCCTTCGTTGGTAAAGATCCGGGTGGCAGGAGTACGCTCGACCACGTCGACGTGCAGGATACCATTGTTATCAAAGAACAGTCGTGCTTTTCTGATCCAGATATTCTTTTCCAGGGCAGTTTCCATATGGCGCAGGTCGAAAGACTGGATTGGCCTGTCCTGGATTTTCAGGGCGCCGGCCGGGGCCAGCAGGGATACGATGTCTTTCTTCCCGATGAAGGTGGCGCTCGGGGGCCCGGATATTCCGATAAGGATACCTTTACAAGTATTATTATTCCGGTAACGGATAGCTGCTACCAGTAATACCAGTACACCGGCGCCTGTACAGCTCCAGAGAATGATGGAGAAAATTCTCCTGATATGTATTCCGATGCCCATTTTTTTCTTACTAGACCCGCCTGACGACCTTTCGGACCGTCAGACGGGTACAAAGGTGCCCGGGTTAGTAGAGAGTCCCGTTCACAATATGTTCCTGATCGGCTGAACCAGCGTATCAATATCTCCCGCCCCTGCCGTGATCAATAATTTCAAATCGTCCTTCGCCACTTTATCTTTTATGATCGTCAACATTTCTTGTTTGTCAACTACGGTAGCCTTGCCCGGTATCATCTTTCCTGCGATCAGCTGGCTGGTCACTCCTTCGATGGGCAGTTCCCGGGCCGGATAGATCGGCAGCAGGAATACTTCATCTGCCAGGTCCAGGCTTGCCGCAAATCCGTCCACAAAATCCCGGGTCCTGCTAAACAGGTGCGGCTGGAAGATGATCGTACATTTCATGCCGCCGAACAGTTCTTTTGCCCCTGTGATCAGCGCCCTCAGTTCTTCCGGGTGGTGGGCATAATCATCGATAAAGACCCGATTGGGTTTTTTGACGATATACTCAAAGCGCCTTTTGACGCCCCGGAAGGCTGCGACAGCAGCTATGATCTTGTCACCGGCTATGCCGAGGCGATGTGCTACGGCGATGGCTGCGGTGGCGTTCTCTACGTTATGCCGGCCACCCATGGAGAGTACGATCCTTTCCAACCACCAGTCGCCGGTCTGCACGTTGAACAGGTAGTCGCCCTGGTCAATGGTGATATCCGAGGCGAAAAAGTCAGCGCCGCCATCCAGGCCATAAGTCCATTGCGGGTCACCTTTCAGGTCCAGTCCTTTTTTGTTCAGCAAAAGGCCGCCGGTTTTAAGCCGGCCGGAGAACTGGACAAAAGCCTCATGCACTGCCGCAGCCGTCCCATAGATATCGAGATGATCGGCATCCATAGCCGTGATGACGGCGATGTCGGGGCTGAGTCGCAAAAAGCTCCGGTCGTACTCGTCTGCCTCCACCACACATACATTTCGCGGGTCGCTCCAGAAATTGCTGTTATAGTTAACAGAAATGCCACCCAGAAAGGCATTACAGCCATAGCCGCTATGCCGAAGGATGTGGGCGATCATGGTCGATACGGTGGTCTTGCCATGTGTGCCTGCTACACAGATATTAAAAGAACTACTGGTGATCATGCCCAGGACATCGCTGCGTTTCAACAGCGGATAGTTGTTCTGTTGATAATAGAGCAACTCCTGATGATCTTTGGGCACCGCGGGTGTATAGACGACAAGGTCTGCATCCTTCGGCGCCGCTGCCGGATCGTCTTCATAGTGAACGGGTATCCCTTCGTCCTCCAACTGCCTGGTAAGAACCGTAGCCGTACGATCGTAGCCACTGACTGCCTTACCGTGGAAGTGGAAGTACCTTGCCAGTGCGCTCATCCCGATACCGCCGATGCCGATGAAATAGATCCTTTTTATATCCTTTAGTTCAACCATTATTCTTCTTTCGGGTCTCCGGGACGATGCCGGCTTTTGGGCCGATCGTCGCGAAAATCTCATTCGCAATCAGGCCGGCTGCATCCCTGACGGCGAGCCTGCCAATATTCTCCTTCAATTGTTGCTGCAGGGCCTTATCCTGCACCAGGCTGATCGTGGTAGAGACCAGGCGGTCCTTTGCCTCACTATCCCTGACCATCAGGGCCGCTTTCTTATCCACCAGGTGTTGTGCGTTGACCGTCTGATGATCTTCTGCTGCAAAAGGGAAAGGGACGAAGACCACGGGTTTGGCTACAACACATAATTCGGCAATCGACATGGCGCCGGATCTTGATATGACTACATCGGCTGCGGCAAAGGCATATTCCATCTGCGGAATGAAATCATTGGTCCAGATGTCGCCATGATCGGCGGGTCTTGCGGCGGCATGTGCGGCAACGAGTGCGGCAGCCTCTGCAGCGAAGGGCTTGCCTGTCTGCCAGATCAGTTGAATATCCCGCTGGCCGAATTCGTCGAGATGAGTAGCAATCGCCTGGTTGATTCCTTTGGCGCCGAGGCTGCCGCCCGTCGACAGAACAACCGGTCCGGAAGGGTTCAGTCCGAAATGACGGATGGCCTCTTCCCGGGATACCTTGCTTTGCACAATCGACTGGCGGACAGGATTGCCGGTAATAACGATGCGGCCGGCGGGGAAGAATTTCTCCATGCCGTCACTGGCGACGAAGATGCGGGTGGCCTTCTTTCCCAATAGAATATTGCTCTTGCCCGCGAAAGAGTTGCTTTCATGGATGAAGGTCGGGATGCCCCTGGCCTGTGCAGCGCGCAGGACCGGGAAGCTGGAATAGCCCCCTACCCCTATGACCGCATCGGGGCGGAAGTCGCGCAGGATACGGCCGACCTGGAAAAAGCTTTTGATCAGCTTGAAAGGTAATCCTGCATTTTTTATCAAAGAGCTCCTGTTGAAGCCGGCGATGTCGATGCCTTCGATACTGTAACCGGCCTGGGGGACCTTCTCCATTTCCATTTTACCTTTTGCTCCGACAAACAGTAATTCGATCGAGGGGTCTATCTTTTGGAGCGCTCCCGCAATGGCAATAGCGGGGAAGATATGCCCGCCGGTACCGCCACCTGCTATGATGATACGCCGGCTCATGCGGGTGAGCCCTCCGACTGCTCTACGTTGCGCGCTACGCTGAGGATGATGCCTATGGCCAGACAGGTGAACAGGAAGGAGCTGCCTCCCATGCTGACCAGGGGCAGCGTTACGCCGGTGACGGGAAATAAGTTGACGTTGACCGCCATATTGGCGAGTGCCTGTATGACCAGGGTGAAGCTGAGCCCCAATGCCAGGAAGGCCCCGAAGGCAAAGGGACATCGCCGGAAAATGCGGATGCTGCGCAACAGGAATACCAGGTAGATGACGACGATAAAAATGCCGCCTATCAGGCCATATTCTTCGATGATGATAGCAAAGATGAAATCGGAATAAGGGTGCGGGAGAAAATTTCGTTGCTGGCTGTTACCGGGCCCCAGTCCGAAGATACCACCCTTGGCGATAGCGATCTTGGCCTGGTTCGTCTGGTAGTTGTTATCCTCAAGATCCTCTTTTCCTCCATACATAAAGGTCTCTACCCTGCTGATCCAGGTATCGACGCGAACGAAGAGCCGGGACCGGCCTTCTGTTTTGGGTTTTTCTGTCGCTCCGCCGTTGGATTTATGGCGGATGACCGCGGCGCCGATGAGGATCACTACGGGTATGGCCGCGACGAGGATGGTCAGCAACAGGTGTTTGGCGCTGACCCTGCCAATGAACAGCAGGAGGAGACTTGTAGCGCCGACCAGCAGAGCAGTGGACAAATTAGCCGGTGCAATCAAGAGGCAGACAATGGCGATCGGGGTAATGACCGGCAGAAAGCCGGTGCGGAAATCCTTGATCACATCCTGCTTTTTACTGAGCAGCCGGCTGAGATACATGAACAGCGCCAGTTTGGCGAGATCCGAGGTCTGGAACGTCATGTTAATGATCGGCAGGCGTATCCAGCGACTGCCTTCGTTGAGCTTGACCCCGAAGAAAAGTGTATAGAGCAATAGCGGGATAGACACCAGGAAGATGATCAGGGCTACCCGGGAATAGATCGTATAGTTGACCTGGTGGGCGAAATAAATGATCATGACGCCGACCAGGATGAAAGCGAATTGTTTGAAGAGATAGATTTCCGTATTGCCTTTATACATTTTGTAGGCAAGGAGACCGGTGGAACTATAGACCACCAACAACGATACGACAGCCAGCAGGAAGACTGCTGTCCAAATGACCTTGTCACCCCGTGTACGTGACCGGAGGCTGGCGAAGGGCGTTCTTTCTATCGTTGTCGTGTTACTCATTTACAGATATCTTACTACTTTACAGATCTCTTACTGCCTCTTTGAATTGTTTGCCCCTGTCTTCATAATTCTTGAACAGGTCGAAGCTGGCGCAGGCCGGGCTCAGCAGAACGGTATCCCCTTTGGTGGCGAAGTGGAAGGCGGCTTTGACGGCTTCTTCCGCACTGGCGGTGTTGACCATGAGAGGCACGTCGTTCTGAAAAGCTTCATGGATCTTCCGGTTGTCCAGTCCCAGGCAGACGATAGCCTTGACCTTCTCCTTTACCAGGTCGCGGATCAGGGAGTAGTCATTACCCTTGTCCACCCCGCCCAGGATCAGGATAGTGGGATGTTCCATGCTTTCCAGGGCATACCAGGTGCTGTTGACGTTGGTGGCTTTGGAATCGTTGATGAATTGGACGCCGCGGACCGTGCTGACATATTCCATCCGATGTTCCAGGGCTTCGAAGCTGCGAATGGCCTCCCTGATCTTTTCCTTCCGGATGCCAACGGTGGCGGATGCGATACCTGCTGCCATAGTGTTATATTGATTGTGAATGCCTTTGAGGGCAAAATCATAGATGCTCATCTGCAATTTCTCACTGCCGGTATTGATAGTCATCTGTCCGTTCCTGATCGATCCTCCTTTGTTGGTTTCCTGTTGCATAGTAAATGGTAATGGGTTAGAATGAAAGGGAAATTGGTCTATGTATTTTTTTATCACGGGGTCGTCCTGGCAATAAATAAAATAGTCTTCGGTTGTCTGGTTCATTACAATCCGGAATTTGCTGTGGATGTAATTTTCAAATTTGTACTCATAGCGGTCGAGGTGGTCTTCGGTGATATTGGTAAGGATCGCCACATCGGGCCGAAAGGTGGCGATGTCATCCAACTGGAAGCTGCTGATCTCGGCCACATACCATTTCTTCGGATCTTCCGCGACCTGCCGGGCAAAAGAATAGCCGATATTCCCGACGAGGGCGCAGTCCAGGCCGCCATGGCGACAGATGTGATAAGTCATGGCGGTAGTCGTGGTCTTACCGTTGCTGCCGGTGATGCCGATAATTCTGCTGTCGCCTTTATAGCGATAAGCCAGTTCGATCTCACTGATGACGGGTATACCTTTCTTCCTTACCTCCTTTACCAGTTCGTTCTTTTCCGGGATGCCGGGGCTTTTCATGATTTCGTCGGCAGCCAGGATGCGGGAGGCGGTGTGCCGGCCTTCTTCGAATTCGATACCGTGGGTACTGAGAGTATGACGATATTCATCCTTCAGCGGGCCGCCATCGGACACGAAGACGTCATAGCCGCGTTCGGCCGCCAATATGGCTGCGCCTACACCGCTCTCACCACCACCCAGTATGACCATTCGCTGTTTCATGTCACTTTTGATTTCCTTTTCACCAGTTCACAGGGTCGCGATCGTTCATCCGATCCGACGGATTATGGGGGTTCTTCAGAAGTATGGATTTACTGCACCACAATTTCTTTTCGTCAGGGGCCACGCTTTCGTCAGCCGATTTGGTTTTTCATATACCTATTTACCTGATCTTTAATGTAGCGATTGCGAACGCCACACAAAGAATCGTAATAATCCAGAACCTGGTAACGATCTTACTCTCATGATAGCCTAGCTTCTGATAATGATGATGGAGCGGGCTCATGAGAAAGACCCTTCGACCTTCGCCTTTCTTCTTCTTTGTATATTTGAAATAGGATACTTGTATGACTACGCTGAGGCTTTCTACCAGGAAGACACCGCAGAAGATGGGTATCAGCCATTCCTTCCGGACGATGATCGCGAGGGCTGCGATGATGCCCCCGAGGGTAAGGCTGCCCGTATCGCCCATGAATACTTGTGCCGGATAAGCATTATACCATAGGAACCCCACGCACGCACCGATGAGGGCGCCGATGAAGATCGACAGTTCGCCCAGGTTAGGGATATACATGATATTCAGGTATTCGGCAAAGCGGATATTACCGCTGGCATAGGCAAATATGCCCAGACATGCGCCGATGAGGGCGCTGGTGCCGGTGGCCAGGCCGTCCAGTCCATCGGTGAGATTGGCCCCGTTGGATACTGCCGTGACGATAAAGATCACGATGATGATATACAATGCCCAGGTCAATCCTCTCAAGGCTGGCGGCAGCAGCTTGGAGTAGTTGAATTCATGGTTCTTGACGAAGGGGATTGTGGTGATAGGTTCTCTTGCCTCTACGAAGACCTTTCTGTCCTTCCCGAGGGTGACTATCTTCACGCCGGTGGTATCGGCGGGCAGGCCCGTGCCTACGTACTCACGCCATACCCGGGTATTGGTATTGAAATACAGCGTGTATCCGACTACGAGACCCAGCACTACCTGGCCAAGGATCTTGAACCAGCCGGCGAGGCCGTCCTTATCGCCCTTTTTATAGGCGATGCCTTGCTGTTTAGCGATGCGTTTGGCCCGGAGTTTCAGATAATCGTCGATGAAACCGATGATGCCCAGCCAGATCGTGCTGAAGAGCATGAGTCGGATATAGGCTTTGTGTAAGTCGGCCAGGAGTAAGGTCGGGATGAGGATGGCCAGAATAATAATAAATCCGCCCATGGTAGGGGTGCCTTTCTTCTGCTGCTCACCTGCGAGTCCCAGGTCCCTCACGGTCTCGCCGATCTGTTTTCTGAGGAGATATTGGATCAGGCTTTTTCCGAAGATCATGCTGATGATGAGAGAGAAAAGCACGGCCAGCAGCACCCGGAAGGTGATGAACTGGAACAGTGCGCTGCCCGGCACTTTAATGCTATTCTGTCTGAACCATTCAAATAAGTAATACAGCATGCGGTCAATTTATACGGACCCTTCGTCCGCTATTTATCAAGTAAATCCAATAACCCCGTCAAAATTTGTTTGTCGTCAAATGGATATTTTACTCCTTTTATCTCCTGGTATTTTTCGTGTCCTTTTCCTGCGATGAGCAGGATATCTTCGGCTGCGGCGAGGTTGACGGCGGTGCGAATAGCCTCTTTGCGGTCGGTGATCGAGATATATTTTCTTTTTGCCGCCGTGTTGAGGCCTTCTTCAATATCGCGGATGATCTGTTCGGGGTCTTCGCTGCGGGGATTATCCGATGTAATGATCACTTTATCGCTGTACTCGCAGGCGGCGGCGCCCATGAGCGGCCTTTTCGTTTTATCGCGGTCTCCGCCACAGCCCATGACGGTGATGATCCTTTCGTGGCCCTTGCGCAGTTTCTGGATAGTGACCAGCACATTGATCAGGGCATCCGGTGTATGAGCATAGTCTACGATCCCGATGATCTTTTCCTTTGGCGATACGATATAGTCGAACCGGCCTTCGGCCCCTGTCAGTGTACTGAGGCAGCGCAGCACCTCACTCCTTTCTTCGCCCAGGCAGATGGCGGCGCCGTACACGGCCAGCAGGTTATAGGCATTGAATTCCCCGATCAGCCGGAAATGGACTTCCTGATCGTTGATCGTCATCACCAGCCCGGTCAGATTGTTTTCGAGGATCTTTCCCTTGAATTCCGCCAGGGTCTTCAAGCTGTAGAAATATTTCTTCGCATGGGTGTTCTGCAACATTACTGCTCCGCGTTTGTCATCTGCATTAGAGATGGCGAATGCTTCGGAGGGAAGGGAATCGAAGAAGGCCTTTTTGACCCGGATATATTCGTCGAAGGTCTTATGATAGTCCAGGTGGTCCTGTGTGATGTTGCTGAACAGGCCGCCGGCGTATTTCAGGCCTGCGATCCGTTGCTGGTGGATGGCATGCGAGCTGGTTTCCATGAACACATGAGTACAGCCGGTATCTGCCATTTCTTTCAGCAGGGCGTTCAGGTGGAGAGGATCAGGAGTCGTGTGCGTGGCAGGCACGATGCGTTCGCCGATATGATTTTCCACGGTGCTGAGCAGGCCACAGGTATATCCCAGTGCGGAGAAGAGCTTGTACAGCAGTGTAGCGATCGTCGTCTTGCCGTTAGTGCCTGTAACGCCGACCAGTTTGAGCCGTTCGGTAGGCTGGCCATAGAAATTATGGGCGATGATGCCGGCCGCCGCCGCCGAGCTTTCTACTTGTACATAGGTCACTCCTGCAGCGAGAGATGCGGGCAGCTCTTCACAAATGATCAGGGTGGCGCCGGCTGTGATCGCCTGCGGAATGAACTGGTGGCCGTCGGCGTGGGTGCCTTTAACGGCAATGAACAGGGTGCCGGGCCCCGCGAGGCGGGAATCCGTCTGGAGGTTATCCACCTGTCTGTTCAGTTCGCCGTGGACCGACCGGATGCTTACCTTATATAATATGTCCTGCAGATGTGCCATAGCCCTTTCGGGTTTCGTTTCGTCAATCCAGTTGAATCAATATTGTTTCGTTCTTTTTGCACGCCGAGCCTGGTTGGAGGCTTTGCACTTTTACTCTTCCGCTGCCCCGTACCGCAACTTTCAGGTCCATGCCTTCCAGCAGGTAGAGTGCATCCTTCAGTCCCATCCCCTTCACGTCGGGTACAGCCTGCCGGGAGACCAGTTCTCTGTTGAGTACCGGCCGGGCGCCTTCCGTGGAGGCATAGAGACGGCTCCATTCGTTCTTTGCCGCCGAATCGGTATAGGCGAGATCGAAGGTCTGTTGCACCTGCCGGATATCGCGGGTGTAACCGGCATAGTAGTACCGGGAGCTGTCCCGGTTGAGGTCGGGAGGGTGGAGCAGGTCGGGATCGACGCTCATCAGTTTATCGGCCAGCTCTTTGAATACCGGTCCGGCGACTTTGGCACCGAGGTACACCTTGGCAAAGGGATGATTTTTGATCACTACGATGCAGGTGTATTTCGGATGCTTAGCGGGGAAATAGCCTACAAAGGAGGACTGATAAATATGGTCCGCATAGCCCCGGGTGCCGTTAGCGACGAGGGCGGTGCCTGTTTTGCCGGCCACTTGATAAAAGGAATTATGGAATAGATTGTGAGCGGTGCCTTCCGGGTCAGTGCATACGCCTTCCAGGCATTCTTGCAATTGCCGTAGTGTTGTCTCGCTACAGATCTGGTCAATCAGCGTGACGGGTTCATTCTCTTTAACCGTGATGCCCGATTCCTGGACAGCGCTGACCAGGTAGGGCTTCATCATTTTGCCATTGTTGGCTACTGCGTTGTAAAGGGTAAGGGTTTGCAGCGGGGAGATCAGGATCGAGTAACCAAAGGCCATCCAGGGGATGGCGGTGGCGCTCCAATTGCGTGATCCGGGATGCAGAAGGACAGGGTTAGCCTCGCCGACGAGGTCGATACCGGTAGGCCGGTCGAGCCGTAATTTTTTCAGGTGCGAGATGAACCCATTGGGATTGCCTTCATAGTGGCTGTAGGCCAGTTTGGCCATGCCGACGTTCGAGCTGAGCTCGAATGCCTCTTTGACCGTGAATTCCTTGTTGTCATGAGGCTCTGAGTCAAAGACCGTGCGGCCTGCTACTTTCCAGGTGCCGCCTTCGAGATTGATCTTATCAGTCAGCGCTACCTTTTTATCTTCCAGAAGAGACAGCATGGTAGCCAGCTTGAAAGTCGATCCGGGTTCCGTGGCACGGATGGAATAGTTGAGGTCTTCCCAGTAGGAGCTATCCGGTTGGAGGCCGAGGTTGGCGATAGCTTTAATCTTGCCCGTAGCCACTTCCATAACGATACAGGCGCCGTGTTCGGCTTTGTTAGCGATCATTTCCCTGAGCAGGGCATTCTCGGCGATGTCCTGGATATTGACATCGAGGGTGGTAATGATATCCTTCCCGTTCTGCGATTCTATCTCATAACCTTCGACCGGCACATAGGTGCCGCCGGCTATGTATCGTACAAGCCGGCGGCCGGATTCACCTTTCAGAAGGGTATCGTAGGTACGTTCTAACCCGACATTTTGCGCATTCGCTCTTGCAAGGCCAATGGTACGATTAGCCAGCAAGCCGAAGGGGTTCAACCTTTTATTGTTCACTTCCGCGATGAAGCCGCTTTTGTTGCGGCCTTCGCGGACGAGCGGGAAGTTGCGGAGCTGTTGGTATTTTTCGAAGGAAACATTCGACTCCAATTCGTAGTAGCGGTCAACACGGCGATAGCCTTGCAGCAGTACCCTTTTGTAAGCCGCGGCGGACTGGTCGCCGAAGAGGTGAGCCAGACAAAAGGAAAGGGAGTCCAGGTTGTCGGTAAAGCGGCGGCCGTTCTTTTCCCTGAGGCCATCGGCGCCGAAGTCAACATAGACATTGAAATAGGGGATGGAAGTACTGAGCATGCTGCTGTCTTCGCTGTAGATAGTGCCCCTTTCCGCGTCGAGCTCGATGAACTTCTGGTGGAGGCTGTCGCTGAGGCTTTTCCAGTAGGCGCCCTGTACGCGTTGGATATAGAAGACTTTACCCAGTACGATGCCACTCAGCACTGCGATGCCGATAAAGCTAACGTAAACTCTCCATAATATGTCGCGTTTGACTTCCATTTCTATTTTTGAGCGCTGTCGATGAGCACGAAAGGCGGGCTGGTCAACTCTTTCAATCCGAAGGGTTCGACGGCTTTGGCCAGTTCGCTTTCCTTGCTGCGGAACATCACTTCACTCTTCAGTGTCTTGTATTCGTATTGCAATTCTTTCAGTTCTTTGTTGGTCCGGTTGAGGTCCCGGGAGATCTTATCGGCATAATGGCCGTTGTAGATGTAGATCACGGCGAGCGATGCGAGGAACAGCAGGAAGCTGACATTCCGGACGACCCAGCGATAGCCCATTTGAGACGGTTGCCAGCGGGTGCGGCCTTTTCCGGAGGTTTTGCCGGCAGCGGTTTCCGGGTCATTGCCTGTGGCCGGCGAGGTATCGGCGGAGGGCCTTTCACGGTTAGCGCTGCCAGGGATCGGGCCTTTGCCAGGGATGACCGCGGCGGCGGCTGAAGCTTCAGCGGCCGTGATCTTTTGCGGCGCTTCCGGAGCTTCCTCCCAGGGAGGCATCGATTCGTTATCGTTTGTCGTTCTCTTCATGCTGGCTGATCAGGCGGTGACTATTGGTTATATGCGTTCGGCGATCCGGAGTTTGGCACTACGGGACCGCGGGTTTTCTTTCAATTCTTTTTCGCCGGGTGTTACCGGTCGTTTGGTAATGACTTTTAACAGGGATGTCGCCTTAGATTGCCCGAATGGGTCCGGCGGATCTTCTTCTTCGTCCAGGAATGAACCTTTTTTAAAGAAATTCTTCACGAGCCTGTCTTCCAGGGAATGAAAGGTGATGATGGCTGCACGGCCGCCGGGCAAGAGGAGACCGGGGATTTGCTGCAGCATTTCTTTCAATGCGCCCAGCTCATCATTGACTTCAATCCGTAAGGCCTGGAAGACCTGGGCAAAGTACTTGTTAGGATTTCCTTTCACCACGCTGCCCAGCGCCGATTTGAAATTCGGGATGGTCTTCAGCGAAACCGAGCGGCGCACCTGGACGATCGTACGGGCCAGGGTTTTAGCGTTCGTCACCTCGCCATATTGCTCGAACAGCTTGTGCAGCTGTTGTTCGGGCCAGGTATTGACCACTTCGTAGGCGGTGAGTGACTGCCGTCTGTCCATGCGCATATCCATCTCGCCTTCAAAGCGGAAGGAGAAACCCCTGCCTGCTTCGTCGAACTGGTGGCTGCTGACACCGAGGTCAGCGAGGATACCATCGACTGCGGTAGCGTCGTGAAGACGAAGAAAGCGGGCCAGGTGACGGAAATTATGCGGCAGGAAGGTGATGCGGTCGTCAGGCGGCAGATTCCGCCGGGCGTCGTTGTCCTGGTCGAAGGCATAGAGGCGGCCTTTGGGCCCGAGCCTTTGGAGGATTCCCCTGGAATGACCTCCACCGCCGAAGGTGCAGTCGACGTAACGACCCTCGGGGCGAATGTTCAGTCCGTCAAGCGCTTCCTCCAGCAGGACAGGCAGGTGATAGGCGTCCTGGCTGCTGTTAAGAGGCTGGATCATGACTGAGGCCCTCCGGGGTTCATCACCTGTCTTGCCAGGCTGCTGAATGTTTCCGGTGAAAAAGATTCAAAGAACTGTTGGTACTTAGTTTTATCCCAGATCTCGATTTTGTCTACGGCTGCTACCAGCACGATGTCTTTTTCGAGGCCGGCATGTTCTTTCAGGTTTTGAGGGATGAGAAGCCGGCTTGCCGAGTCCAGTTCCGCCATTGTCGCCCCGTTGAGGAAATATCTCCTGAATTGTCGAACTTCGGGGTCAAAATCATTCAGTTGGCTGATTTTGGCGAAAATGGGTTCCCAGCTTTTCATCGGGTAGAGGCTCAGGCATTTTTCAAATCCCCGGTTGATGACAAATTGGGCAGATCCTTCCTCCGGCAGCTGTTTTTTGAAGCCGACAGGGAGCAAGAAGCGACTTTTCGAGTCGAGAGTAGCTTCGTATTCGCCCAGAAAACCAACCATTTATGAGGAGTTGAATCAATTAATAGTTAAACTAACACAAAATAACACTTTTTCCCACTATACCTGTGGAAATTGAAAAATTTAATTTTTCCACAACCGTGTATTACGCCAAGGCCATTCAGGAGCGGGTGTAAAGCGGATTTTGACCCTGGTTTTGGTCGGATTCGACCGTGAATAGGCTGTGGATTACAGTGGATAAGGTGGGGATAAGCATATGGCTACAGCAGGATACTCAGGAACGCCTTTGCTGAAGAAGCTGGGGTTGAAGGAGGGGCAGCGGGCAAAGCTGCTGCATCCGCCGGATGACTATTTCACCTGGCTGGCCGCCGATATTTCCGGTCAGCTGTGTGCCGGAGGAGAATGCCCGGACTGGGTGCACCTGTTTGCTGCTTCGCGGGCGATTTTCGAGCAAGGGATGCGGTCGCTGGGGGCTTCGATACGAAAGAACCCGCAGATCGTGATCTGGGTGTCGTGGTATAAGAAGAGCTCGGGTGTGGCTACCGATCTGACCGAGGATGTTATCCGGGGTTTTGCGTTGGCCAATGGGCTGGTGGATATCAAGGTGTGTGCCGTCAGCGAGTTATGGAGCGGGCTGAAGCTGGTGGTTCCGGTGAAGAACCGGTAGGCCGGGGCGACGGTACTGATGGCGACGGCGTTCGGCGGCTCAGTCGACCTTTAATTCATAGACCCGTGCCTCGTAAGGCCGCAGGGTGTCTGACGACGGGGAGTCGGGATAGTTATTCAGCAGCAGCTTTGCGTGGGTGAGGTCGATACCGGTCGTTGCCGCGGCAGGATGATCCCTGAAGTTCAACAGGATGAGCATTTTTTTCCCGTAGCCTTCCCGGGTGTAGGCATATACGTCGGGGTTGTCTTTATCCAGCAGGGTATACTGACCATAGACGAGTACCAGATTGTCCTTGCGCAGCTGGACGGCGCGCCGGAAATAATTGAGAATGGATTGAGGGTCTTTTTCCTGGGTGGCCGCATTAACGGTGGCATAATCCGGGTTGACTTCGATCCAGGGTGTACCGGTGGTAAAGCCTGCGTTGGCAGTGCTATCCCATTGGAAGGGGGTACGGCTGTTGTCCCGGGATGTCTGTTGTTGTCCTTTCAGGAATGCCGTCAGGTCACCGCCCTTATTTTTGACTTCCTTATATTTATTGATCGTAGCGATGTCGCGGTAGTCTGCGATGTTATCGAACCGGATATTCTTCATGCCGAGCTCATCGCCATTGTAGTAATAAGGCGTGCCCCGCATAGCCATGATGAACGTAGTCAGCATTTTGGATGAAACGGCCCTGAACGCCGGGCTGTCATTTCCCCAGTGGCTGACCATGCGTGGCTGGTCGTGATTGGCGAGGAAAATAGATAGCCATCCTTTTTCAGCGAACGCGCTGTCCCATTTGGAGTAAATGTGCTTGAAATCCGCCAGGCTATAATCCGGAGAACCATGTCCCAGATCTATGCCTTCGAAAGAATACGCCATATTCAGCTCATGACGTTCAGGGTCTACCAGCGAGTGCGCATCTTCAAAGGTGCTGCCGGCGCCTTCCGCTACGGTCATGATATCATATTTGCCGAGAACTTGCTTGTTCATTTCCTGCAGGTAGTCGTGCAGGTGTGGGCCCATGCCGTAATATTTGTTGATGTTTTTTTCATATCCTGGCGGCAGTACCGGCCACGTGGTATCCTTGGCCACGAACTGAAAGGCATCCATGCGAAAGCCGTCGATGCCCTTATCAAGCCAGAATTTCATGATGTCGTGTACTTCCCGGCGAACCGTCGGATTTTCCCAGTTGAGATCGGGTTGTTTGCGGGAAAAATAATGCAGGTAATACGCGTTGGTTGCCGTGTCGTATTTCCAGGCGTCGCTATTGACATCGAAGAAGCTCCAACGGGGGGTAGGCTTGCCTCTTTCCGCATCCCACCAATGATAATAATTCCGGTAAGGGTTGGTACGCGAACTGCGGGATTGTTGAAACCAGGGGTGTTCGTCGCTGGTATGATTGACGACGAGGTCCATGACAAGCCTGATGTTACGCCGGTGCATTTCACTTAGCAGGGTGTCGAAATCCGCCATGGTCCCGAAGTCCTTCATAATATTGCGGTAATCGCTGATGTCATAGCCATTGTCATCATTCGGGGAAGAATAGATGGGGTTCAACCAGACCACGTTGACGCCGAGGCTTTTGATATAATCGAGTTTGGAGATGATGCCTCTGAGATCGCCGATGCCGTCGCCATTGTCGTCTTTGAAACTACGGGGATAGATCTGGTAGACTACCGCCTCTTTCCACCATTTACGTTCTGTCGTGTCCGTGTCTTTCATCGTCTGTTTTGGGCCTTTGTTGTTACAGGCGGCCAGCATACCTGCGGCCATTATAAATGCAACAGCTTTTCTCATAGCTTTTTCATTATGGTTGAATCGTCAGCGTGAATGGGCGAGACGGAAATTACGAATTATCCTGTCCGTAAAAAAATCCCGTCCTGCCGGGGCTGAACGGGATTGAGGAGTGAGGCGGAATCCAATTATTTACCCAGCAAGTCGGCCAGTTTCTTATCCATGGCGGCGGCCTCCTCGTCGGTTCCCTGGTCATAGCGGCCGACGATCATGCCCTGCGGGTCGATCAAAATCTTGGTAGGCAGGGAATGAATGCCGAATTTCTCGCTGATGTCCTCGTCGTTGGGCAGGTTCTTGCGCCGTTTCTCCCAATCGAGCCCCCGCAGCACGTTATGCCAGATACCGGTGCCATCCTTGGCTACGGCCTTCTTCCAGACCGTCGAATCGTGGTCGTCATCTGAGACCGCCAGGACTTCCAGGCCCTTGCCCTTGTACTGTTCGTATAGCTCTCTGACATGGGGCATGCTCTTGCGGCAGGGCACGCACCAGCTGGCCCAGAAATCGATCAACACGTACTTACCCCGCAGTGCGGACAGCGAGAAGGTGCTGCCATTGAGTTCTTTTGCCGTAAAATCGGCGGCGGGACTGCCGGGCGAGCCGGCCGCTAACTTGCGGATCTCCTCCGCGATATCCTTGCCTGCCTGGGTCTGCTGCAGCGTGGCGCCCATCCGGTCGTAGAAGAGCCGGACGGAATCGAGCGGCATCTCGCTGACCAACATGCGCATGGACATCAGCGTGACATAAGACTGAGGATTGGCGGCGGCAAAGCCGATCTGGATATCCCTTAGCCTTTTGTAATAGGGATCGAACTGGTCGTGAATAGCCGCAGCCCGGTATCGCAGCGTGTCAATCAGCTTGTCATCCTTGCCAGCCTTCTGAGCGGCCCTCAGCGCCTCGCCCGCCGCGGCATAGATCGGCTCCAGCGGTTTCATCTCCGCATACACGGGCTGTTCCGCCTGCTGCAGCGACCGGTATTCGTCTTCCACGGGTGACCCGGTAATGACGGCCTTTTTATAGTCGTCGCCGGGCAGGGTGATGGTCATCGAACCGGGTTCCAGGAAGAATTCGACCGTGTGGGGATCGTCCCATGCACTAGCGCCAGATGCTCCCAGGAAAACCATAGACGGCTCAGCAACGGTGCCCTGGAAGATGAACCGGCCGCCGGTAACCGCACAACTGTCCCGATGACGTTGGCCGGCAGAATCCGTATAGTAGAGCTGCACGCGGTCGGGAGCCTGACCCTGGATAGTCCCTGATAAAGAGAAATCATGCGAGGGCGGGGGCAGCACCTTCGCCAATTCCTTTTGCAGTTCGTCGCCATGCAGGTCTTTGGCAACGATCTTCCCCTGGGGATCGATCAACAGGTTGGAGGGAATGGACTGAATATCGTATTGTTTGGCCACCGCATTGCTCCACCATTTGAGATCGGATACCTGTGTCCAGGCGAGATGATCGTCATGGATGGCCTTGAGCCACTTGTCCTTGCCGGCGGGCTGATCGAGCGAGACGCCCAGGACGGTAAAGTTCTGATGGCGGTATTGGTTATAGGCGGCGAGTACATTGGGGTTCTCCCCCCGGCATGGCACGCACCAACTGGCCCAGAAATCCACCAGCACATATTTTCCCCGGAAATCCTTGAGTGAGACGGGATGCCCGGCGGTATCGTCCTGGGTAAAGTCCAGGGCAGTCCTGCCGATGCCAGTAAGACTGTCCACGCGGATGCTGTTGGCAATCCGTTTGGCCGGCGCATTTTCCCTGGCAGCGGGTGATAACTGGGCGAGGATTGCGGCCCGCTGGTCGAGCCCGAGCCGGCCAAGGTGGAAGGACAGGAGGAAGGCGCTGGCAGGGGAGCTCTTGTGCGCCAGTATCCACTCCTTCGTCAAGGCATTGGTGGTGGAGTCTAAGGCTTCGAGCCTTGGTTGCAAGGCGGCAAAGGCCGCGGTATCTTTCTTTGTGTAAAGCTGATTAGCCAGTTTGTACAACGAGTCCCTGTCTTTCAGCAACGGGCTGTTCTTGATATAGGCATTGTAGGCGCTCATGTCATCGACGGCTTTGGTGCCGGAGACCTTCGCATTTTTGAAAAGGGGACCGTCTCCCTTAATGCGGACATTGCCCTTATCGAGATAGACCAATTCCAGACTGTTTTCGACGTAGGGGCCACCGAAACGGATGACATAGCCGTCGCCTTCGCCCGGCGGAATATCCAGGGACAGCTCGAAGCCGCCGGCGACAGTCTGAACAGAATCTTTTCGCAAGTTGTCGGTCAGCGGGTAGCAGTAGATCCACTGGCCGGGGGCAAGGTCTTTAATGGAGGCCTTGACGACAGTATTTTTTTGAGCCTTTGCCAGGATGAGTACCGGCAAAAAAAACAAAAATGCAATGATCTTTTTCATGTTATGGTTTTACTGTTGACAGATCTAATAATCCGGGTTTTGTTGTGCGTTAGCATTCTCCGATGTCTCGCTGTAGGGTATCGGCAGGATCAGCAGGCTGGGCATGGTGATCGTCGGCTCGAGACCCTGTATCGTCGTGAACGGCAGCCGACGCAAAGCGAACCAGTCCTGACCGGCCTCGG
>Ga0302312_10000730_pt1 | contig 22344 bp, 20 predicted proteins | sample III_Palsa_N2_1_FD_200529 | JGI IMG/M metagenome (GOLD analysis project Ga0302312, IMG submission 200529) | Peat permafrost microbial communities from Stordalen Mire near Abisko, Sweden - III_Palsa_N2_1 | ecosystem: Environmental > Terrestrial > Soil > Palsa > Peat permafrost | place: Sweden... | reverse complement strand
GATTGATAATCATGCGCCTTTCCGCATTACTGATCAGGTTTTCGTAGGCTGATATAGTTAAGCGTGCCGATACACCTGATTTTTTATCGATATATTCAGAGTTACGCGCTTCAAAAGCCAATTGTTCCACCATGTTTTTCACCAAACCATCAGCCTCAATAGCGGTTTTTTGTTCGGGCGATAATAAAGCTTCCTGCTGGGTTATCTGTCGGGAGATCTCTACCGTGCGTGGATAGTGCGTTAATATCTGGCTTTCGATCCTGTCCTTTAACGGCGTTACAATAGAACCGCGATTGGTATAATCTTCAGGATTGGCCGTGAAGACAAACTGGAGATCCAAAGGTAAACGCAGTTTAAAACCACGGATTTGGATATCTCTTTCCTGCAAGATGTTAAATAACGATACTTGTATACGAGCTTGTAAATCGGGAAGCTCGTTAATTACAAATATGCCACGGTGAGCACGTGGTATTAAACCGAAGTGGATCACACGCTCATCGCTATAAGTCAGCTTCATAGTTGCGGCTTTGATAGGATCAACATCGCCAATTAAATCGGCAACGGTAACATCAGGCGTTGCCAGTTTTTCGGTATAACGATCAGAGCGGTGCAGCCATGCAATAGGAGTAGCATCGCCTTTGGCTAAAACTTCATTATGGCCAAACCACGAGATGGGTGCCAATGGATCATCAAATAATTCAGATCCTTCAATATAAGGCACATACTCATCCAGTAAATTAACCAGCAAACGCGCGATACGGGTTTTTGCCTGTCCGCGTAAGCCTAATAATAAAATGTTGTGGCGCGAAAGTATAGCAGTTTGCAGATCAGGGATTACCGTATCCTCAAAACCGATGATGCCTTCAAAACCACCTTCGCTTTTTTGCAATTGCGTTATCAGGTTTGCCCTCAATTCATCTTTAACGGAACGGCTTTTATATTCAGTTTTTTTTAACTGGCCAAGTGTTGTTATCTCTAATAATTTGTTCATTCGTTCAATAGTTCATTTGTTCATTGGTGATTTGCATGGCTCAGATAAGACATCTCAAATCAATTTATTAGTAATCTGCACATCTGTATATAAGTACATTTGCACATCAAATTACCTCACCGTTCTTCGTCTATTCTTAATATAATCCTCAAAAATGTATTCCCCCAACCCATTTAGTGAGCTGTAGAATGCCTTACCACCGTTCGTCTCTGTAAACTTACGTACAAACTGTTGCAGGTAAGGGTCCTTTGCTATCATAAATGTGGTGATCGGGATCTTTAACCTTTTACATTGAGCCGCCATGTTCAGCGTTTTGTTTACCACTTTACGATCAAGCCCGATGCTGTTTTTATAGTATTTTGTACCTTCTTTTAAGCAGGTAGGTTTACCATCGGTAATCATAAAGATCTGCTTATTTGATGTTTTACGGCGGCGCAGCAAATCCGTAGCCAACTCCAAACCCGCATAAGTATTGGTGTGGTAAGGGCCAACCTGTAAGTAAGGCAAGTCCTTTAAACTGATAGGCCAGGCATCGTTACCAAAAACAACAATATCCAGTGTATCTTTTGGATATTTAGTGCGGATCAATTCAGCAAGCGCCATAGCTACTTTTTTGGCGGGGGTGATCCTGTCTTCGCCATAAAGGATCATGGAGTGCGATATGTCAATCATCAACACGGTTGAGGTTAGGGTTTTGTAGTCCATTTCCTCTACCTCCAGGTCGCGCTCGGTCATCATAAAATCGCCGATGCCGTGGTTAACCTGTGCGTTGTGGATAGATTGTGTCATATCGATCTGATCCAAACTATCGCCAAACTCAAATTCACGACGCTCGGAATTTCTTTCATCGCCCTGGCCCGATTGTGGTGAGCGATGATTTCCTTTGCCTGATTTTTTGAGCTTGCCGAAAATTTCTTCCAGCGCCGACTGGCGGATGCTCTGTTCCGCCTTCGCAGTGATGCGAAACTCGCCGTTCTCTTTATTCTCGTCTAAATAACCTTTTTGCTTTAGCTCGTCAATAAAATCACCCATGCCATAATCGTCATTGGTGATGTTATATTGCTTGTCGAGTTCATTTAGCCAGGCCAAAGCTTCGCCTACATCGCCCGATGTATAATTAAGCAATTCGAGAAACAACTTTAGTAATTCTTCAAATCCCCCTTTAGGGATTTCGTTGGGCTTAAACTTGGAAAATCCAAAACCGCGCATAGTGTACCTTTCTGATATAAAATAACGGATTATTTTACGCAAAAGTTTGACTTAAGCAGTTTTAAATTCAATTGTTAGTTAGGAATGACAAAAGGAGGCTTATTTTAAAGCAAACGTCATTGCGAGGAGGAACGACGTGGCAATCCCCAACTTGTAGAGCGAACTTGTATATCCTCTCTGTAAGTTGGGGATTGCCACGCTTCGCTCGCAATGACGCGGGTCTAAATGGACTTAATTCCTTTTTAAAACCGTATGCGCTTTTGCCTCATCGCATTCAATATCTAAACCTATTGAATCAGGATAGATTTTGCCGGTATGTATCAGCACCATTTTATCAAGGGCTACGTCAAAGCTGAAAGTATTGCCATGGATTTCGCCGTCGTTTATGGTGAGGTCGCCGTGTGGGCCTTTGGCGGTGCCGGTGAGTTTATCGCCATCAACCTGAAAATGGTATTGTAAAGGATATTCGTTACCATCATCCATTTTCAAAGTCCCGGTCCATTCGCCGTTAAGGGCTGTTGTAGCTGCAAGTCCTACCAACACGAAGCACAACAAAATCGATAATAAAAACGCTTTTTTCATGGTGTTTTTTTTATCGGGATAAAGTTACGGATGCAATAAAAACCGGGAATTAACTGGTTGTTAAATTTTTATAAGTTATTGATTGTTAAGGTTAAGTTAGTGTTTAAGAAACCATGTCAATTGCGAGGAACGAAGCAATCGCGAACTTTGCAAGGCGCTTTTCTCCGTGCGATTGCTTCGTTCCTCGCAAGGGCATGGTGAATAGGTCGACAACGTTACTTACCCGGTATCTTATAATAATATATCGGCGAGTATACACCTTCGCTGGTAGTATAATAGCCTTTACCATCAGGTGTAAAGCCAATGGCTTCGCCTTGCTTCTCCATATAATAAGGGAGTTCCTTTGGTTTTTGGGTGAGCATTACTTTCCAAACGGGTTCGTTTAGCGGGCGTTGCCAGTAATAAACTTTGTTGTAGCTTTTTATCAGGATCTGGGTGCCGTCTTTGGATATATCGCCGGCAGTTATCCATTTTAATGGTTTGATGCCATTGAAAAACAGTTTTCCATGTAAAGTTAAAACCTCACTATCATGATTTTTAAACATTAGCGGAGCGGTATAAATACCTACCGAATCCCTGCGTTTTGATACGATGTAAATAAGATTTTCTATTGGATCGATCATCAAAGTCTCCGCATCTTTTGGCCCATCCGGATAAGTATAACGAACAGATTCTGCAAAAGTACGTTTAAAGCCGGTATCTGCCCACGCCTTTTGCTCTGGCATGCGATATACCACAATGTATCTCCTTGCCGAGTAGTTGTCGCCGATATCACCATCATATAAGTAGCTTTGCCCTTTAACCGGGCCAGGGCCCACCGCAATATCTTCACAATCGGCAACACCATATGGCTCACCCCCGGCACCATTAAAGTATATGGTTGCATGATTCTTTCCACTAGAGTCAATGGCGAAAACCCGACTGGTATCGCCGCTGTCGTTCTCTACATAATAAAGCCCTTTATTGATGCTTGAAGCCGCGATACCCGATATTTCATCCATTTCGCGGATTTTTAAAGCGCCGGTGATGGTGTTTTCCCGTTGCTCGTGTTTGTACCAGGCATGTGCGCAAAAAAAAGCGATAAGAAGTACCGGGATTAAAATTTTAAGCTTGGTGGGGTTAGTCATGCCTTTTATTGTGGGGCAAAAGTACAAAAAGATAGCGGTTGTGGTGCATAGGTGCTATAGCTATGGAGTGCCCTTGAAACAACAATCGGCAAGCTGTTATAACAACTTGCCGATCATCAAATAGGTATAGATCCGTTTTTTAAACAGCCGAAACTTCAACCATTTCAACGTCCGGTTTCGAAACGTCGGTTAACGCTACTTTACCGCGTTCCCTGCGTAAGATCCTGTTGAATAAGGAGATCTCGCGATCAAAAAGGAAACGGAAGAATAATTTTGTCCATGAAGTATGATAATATAAGGTATCATAATACTCAGGCGCGGTTTTCTTTATCTGCGGAAGTTTGTTCCATGGGATAGAAGGAAAATCGTGGTGCTCATTGTGGAAACCTACGTTAAATGCTACTGCATTAAAGTTGCCATAGTAGCTGTACGTTTCCTGCTCAACACTGTGGGTAAGATAATGTTCCTGTACCCAACGAGCACCCAGTGGATGCAATCCGACTGAAAAAGAGAAGCTCAATAGCAAGAACGCAAGCGCGTGCCAGCCCATAAAGTAATAAATGGCACTGGTAAACACTACTTGTACCAATAAATTAGCTACTACCCACCAGTCGAATGTTTGTAATTCGCGCAAGCGTGATAAACGGAAAACCTGGAATACAGGGTAAAATAGCAACCAAAGCGCTTTACCAAAAAATGAGTTATTAATCAATTTAGCTTCCCAGCGGTTAGGTAAATCAGCATCAAGCTCGTGCACACCCTGAAAAGAGTGGTGTTTGATATGGTAACGCTCGAACGAGATTGAACTTGGGAAAATTTGCGGTAAATTGGCAAATATGCCAGCCCAACGGTTTGCCGAACGGCCTTTAAATAGCAATTGGTGCGCACACTCATGTATCATTACAAACAAGGCGTGATCGGCAAAAGCACCTAATAAATAGGCTGCGCCAAATACCCACCACCACGACTGATCGCGAACAAACCAGGCCAAAACAACCTGGAAAGCGACTAAGCCGAAGATGGCGAAGATAGTCGCGGGGTTTTTACCTATCAGGTTTCTCATTTGCGGAAACTGTTTCAGGATTTTTTTGGTACGAATACGATGCGGTTCTGAGGCCTCTGAGTAAACGAAATCAGTTTTATTGATCATATAATTAAAATGGTTTTTATAATTAAAACCGTGATATGAGGTGGTTGAATTGTTACTGTTTAATGTTTATAACGTTTTAATCCCAATAATAAATATAATATTCGGTAAAAAATCCTGTTTTGTAAATATTATTGTAGTTTATATACTAACAGCTTGAAAGTGTTTGGTAAAGCTTTTTTGCTATTCGGCGCAGTATCAGCAACACTTAAGTAAATTTTATGTGTCCTGGTATCTAAAGCCATGGTACGCGCCCTGTTTTGGGTTTTTAAAGTTTGAATAACCGAATAACTATCCGCGCTTAGTTGTTTAATAATAGTAACCGTGCCATCACCGCATGAGCAAAATATCAATTTAGTTTCCGGGTCGTAAGCAACGGCATCAACACCAGCACCTATCGGCACGGTGGTAACTACTTTGCCTGTGTAAATATTTACTACACTCATGCCTTTGTTTGTACGGCAACCGCTAAATGTGCGGCCATCTTTTATATCTATAGCCAAACCTGTGGGCCCACCACTTGGTGCAAGTGGGTAATTCGCTATCACTTTAAGGGTTTTTACGTTAATTACGTTTAAACTGTTTTTATCTTCGAGGTTATTATAAACTAATCCTTTGCCATCAGCAACCGCAAATTCGGGGCCACCGCCAAGGTCAACAGTGCCAACTTGTTTTAAGGTATTTGGATTAATAACCGATGAATTATCGCTATCGCCGTTAAAAGTAAAAACCTGGTCGCTGTATGGGTCATACATAATACAATCCGGGTCTTTACCGGTAATGGAGATAGTTGTAACGGTGGCCAGTGTTTTCAGATCGAACACTACAACCGCGTTTGCTTTACCATCGCTTATGAAACCGAGGTTTGCCTTATTATCAATAGCGATGCCGTGGATACCGGTTAAGTTGCCGATCACACCCGCAGGCTGATCTGTCGCCAAATCAACAACGTTTACCGAGTTGCCATGCGATACATACAAACGGCTACTTACTTTATCAACCGAAAGATAATCCCAGCCGCCGTCGCCGGTTAAAGGGATGGTTTTATCAAGCGTATAGCTTTGAGCACGTGATACCAATGGCATTAAACCGGCAATTAATAAGGGAAGCAGAAATGATTTTTTCATAGGGGGATAATTTTCGTTTTATAATATTAAATATCTGGTGTAATTCTGAAGAAAGTTTGTACTTACAGTTTTTGCACGGTTTGCTGTGCCGGGTTTACAAAGCCGTTTTTGTACAGGATTCGCATCATACTTGGCAGTACAATTAATAATAGGGGTAGCGCCGCCAAAAAACCGCCGATAACCGCTATGGCTAAAGGCTGGTGTAGCTGCGCGCCTGCGCCAATGCCTAATGCCAGCGGGGTTAAGGCTATTATTGCCCCTAAAGCTGTCATTAATTTAGGCCGAAGCCGGGTGGAGATGGAATAAATGATGGCATTATCAACCGTACCTTCGAGCGCGCTTTCCTTAAATTGCAGGAAGGTGAAAATGGAGTTTTCGCCGATGATACCAACAATCATAATTAACCCGGTATAGCTGCCTACGTTTAACGGGGTATTGGTAATGAATAATGCCAGCAAGCCACCTGCTGCGCCAAGTAAGGATATAATGAGTATCAAAAATGCGATCCTGAATTGTTTAAACAGGAACAGGATTACCCCGAAAACCAGCAGGCACGCAGTTATCAGGATGTATAAAAGTTCCTTAAAAGTTTGCTGCTGCTGGGCATAATCGCCACCGTATTCAATGTGATAACCTTCGGGCAATACCACATTTTTAGCAACTGCTTTTTTAATGCCCGACATTACCGTACCTAAATCAGTATTCTCCATACGGGCGGTAATTACACCCATAGATTGCAGGTTTTCGCGGTTAATCTCGGCGCTGCCGGAATCGACTGCTACTGTTGCCAGTTGGTTGATGGGTATCAACTGCCCTTTCGCTAAAAATATATTCATATTCTTAACATCGTTGATGCTTAATGATCTGTTGCCTGGATATACCATGCGGATAGGCGAGAGCTGGTTCTTTTCGATCATGCTGCCCACAACATTGCCTTCCAAAGCAACCTGTGTTTGCGATTGCAGCTCTAACGGACTAACACCATATTGCGCCAACTGGTTAAAATTGGGAACGATAGAAATTGAAGGCCCGGCAATAACTATCCCGTCAAAAACATCGGCTGTCCCTTTTACGGTGCCTACCGTGGTGGCTATTTGTTTAGATAGCAACTGCAATTTTTGCACATCATCGCCATAAACCTTTATCTCAATTGGTTGTGCCGATTCCATCAGATCGCCCAGCATATCTGTAATTACCTGGCCGAAATCTATCGTTAGTTCTGGTTGAGTTGATGCAATTTTCTGCCGAAGATCACTAATTACTTCTTCAGTAGTTTTTTTATGGTTCTTTTTCAGCTGGATAAGGTAATCTCCGGTATTGGGCTCAGTAATATAAAAACCCATTTGTGTGCCTGTACGGCGAGAATAAGCCTCAACTTCAGGTTCTTTTACAATAATCTTTTCTACTTCGCGCAAAATGCGGTCAGTTTCCTCGAGCGATGTTCCCGGCGGCGAAGTATAATCTAAAACGATGCTTCCTTCATCCATATCAGGCAAAAAGCCAGTCTTTAATAATGGCGGTATAATTACCATTATCAATATCAGTCCGGCAACAATAAGCAGCGCCAGCCAAGGGCGAAGGATAAAGTACGATACCCATTTCTGACTTTTTACATGCCCGGATTTGTGTTTTACTTTTAACTCCTGCGAAGTTTTTGGTCGCGTAAGCAACAAATAAATTACCGGCAAACCTATCCAGGTAACAAAAAATGAGCATACCAGCGTGATGATCATGGTATTAGTCAACACGCTGAAATAAGCGCCGGCCACACCCGTCATAAACAAGAATGGAATGAAAATAACGATAGTACTAATCGATGACCCGATCATCGCCGGGAAAAGATAATCAATGGCTTTCTTAAGCAGGTTACGTGTAAGCTCGTCGGGATATTCCTCGTGCATGCGGTGGATCTGCTCCACAACCACAATCGCATCATCAATAATCAAACCGATGGAGGCGGCAAGCGCGCCCAAAGTCATGATGTTGAAGGTGTAACCTAAGGCATAAAGCACAATCAGCGTTAAACAAAGCGTAACCGGGATGGTAATTAAAATGGTAAAGCTCGCTTTAACCGATCGCAGAAAAATAATGGCTACAATGATGGCTAATAGTAAGCCAATCCATAAGCTGTCGCTTACGCTTTTTACGGCATCGTTAACAAAGTCGGCTTGTACATAGTAGGGCTTAATAGTAACGTCGGCAGGGAGTAGTTTCTTAAGGTCTTCAACCTTTTGATCCATATCGGCAGATACCGAAATAAGGTTAGCATTGGGTTGTTTAATAACAGCCACTAAAACACCTGCCTGCCCGTTGGCATTGATCTTAGTATAATCAATACCTTCATTTATTTGCACCTGGGCAACATCTTTTAATTGGGTAATGCGCTTGCGATCATTACTGATCACCATATCTTCCAATTGTTGTTTGGTGCCGATGGTAGCATTGGTTATGGTGAGGTACATGCGCTTATAATCCGACAAATAACCGCCTGACTTTACAAAATTGGTTTGCGCCAATGCATTGCTGATGATATCCGGTGTTATGCCGAGCGCGCTCATTTTTTGGGTATTGAGGATGAGCCAGTATTCCTTTACCTTACCGCCGATCACCCTGATTTCGGATACGCCATCAACCTGCGACAGGAATGGCTTTACGGTATAAGTTGCCAATTGCTGCAATTCAATCGGTGAGCGACTATGGCTCTCCAGCGTATAGCCACTTACCGGCAAAATGGATGGGTTCATCTTCTCCACCGTGATGTTTACATCAGGCGGAAGATCGTTTTTTATCTGGTCGATGCTTGATTGGATACGCTGCTGGCTTAGGTCGATATCCGCGCCCCAATTCATGTAAGCCGAGATTTCACAGCTACCGCGACTGGTAGTGCTACGAACCGTTTGCAGATCGGGTACTTGCTTAATCACATTTTCCAACGGTTTAGTAACCGTTAGCATCATTTTGTTTACGGGTTGCAGGCCCTCATCGGCAATGATCTTGATCTTTGGAAAAGTAACATCCGGGAAAAGCGATGTTTGCAGCTTTGAATAAGCAAACATCCCACCCAAAAGGGTAAGGAACAGCACCAATGCAATTGGCTTTTTGTGCGATATAAAATAATCTCTTACAGGTACCATTATTGCACAATTTTAACTTTAGCGGTATCTGTTAAGCCGTAATTGCCGGTTACAACAATTTTATCGTCTTTAGAGAATTTAGGGGACATGATCTCGATGCGGTCGCCAACTTCAAGGCCGGTTTTTACCGGTACTTTAACCGCGGTGGTTGAGTTGATGAGTTTCATCACCCAAAAATCAGTCTGCGTTTCGTTGCTTAATACTGCCGATTTGGGTAATGAGATGGCATTTTGCTTTTGCGTACGCACTACTCTTGCCTTCGCTATCAAATTTTCAGGTATCTGTTTATTGCTGTTAATTTTGATAACTACCCCCTGCGTTTGCGAAGCGGTATCCACATTAGGCATAAAGGATGTTACTGTACCGTTTACGATTTCGCCGCCGGGCAGGGTGAGTTGTACACCTTGATTAAGTTTAACGGTTCCCTGCATTTCGTAAGGCAGTTGCATAATAAACGCGAAACTGCTGCGGTCACTTATTACGGCAAGTTGTTCGCCATCCTGCACGTAGTCGCCAACCTGGTGGTTTAGCTGGGTAATGTAGCCATGTTCAGGTGCTTTAATTTTGTTTACGCCCGAAAATTTGAAGGTGGTATCCAAAACATTAATGCTGTTGCCAATGCTCTGCGCTTCTTTGGTTTTTACGGTGAAAATGGTTTCGCCTTTATCAACAAAATGACCTATCTGCGTATTTACTTTCTGGATATAGCCGTTGGTGTTTGATTTTACATAATTTTTTTGCTGGAACGATGATGAAGCGTTCAGCACGGTATAATCAACCATATCGCTGTCGCTTACGCTGGTTACGGTAACAGGTACTTGCGCGTTTACGGCTTTGTCGTCATCGCCGCTGTCGCTATCTTTTTTCTGGCCGCAGGCCGAAAGGAATAGTACAATCGCCATCATCAAAAATAAAGGCTGCTTTAAAATATAGGTGAGGTGTAGTTTCTTCATGTTACTTGTTCCAATAATTCAATTGGTTAATGAGTTGTAGGCGGCTGATAACGGTTTGGGTCATCAGGTTTTTAATGGAGAGATAGTTATTGACGGCCAGCACCAGATCGGAAATATGCAGATCGCCGGTTTGTAACAATTGGGTATCTACCTTAATTAAACTCTCTGTATATTTAGTTTGATCTTTTATTTGGGCGATGAGTGTTTCGTTTTCGCTTATCTGCTGGTTCAATTGCGCTATCTGCTGGCGATACTGCACATTGAAGAATGCTTTGTAATTCTGGCGGGTTTCTTCCTGTAAAAACAGCTTGCGGTATTGCAGTTTTCTCTGCCCACCGTCATAAATTGGTATAGTTAGGCCAAAACCTACACTTGCTCCAAAATTTTTCCAGGATTGACCCATAAAATCGCTGTTGTAACCGGCATCGGCCAGTACGTTAGCTTTTGGTTTGTAAGCGTAATCTATCAGTTGCTTGCTGTTGATGAGTTTTAAACTATCCAGCTTATATTCCTGGAAATAGATGCTCGAGGTTACATCAGGTCTTATCGTTCTTTGTAAAATGGGTTCATCCAAATCGCGGGTGGTGGTATCGGCAACGCCGGCTAAATAGTTAAGCGTGGCGAAATCGTTTTGAAATTGCAGCCTTGCCTGGGTTAAAGCTAATTCCTGCTGTTTTAGGGTGACTAAAAAAGTAAGGTAATCGCTTTGGCGGTATACATTGGAGCGGGTGAGCTTTTCTAGGATATCGTTTTCGCGCGAGAGTAAACTCACCACATCCTGCGTAAACTTATACTGCTGCATATCGCCATAGGCAGTAATGTACTGGGTGGTGATGGATTTTTTAAGATCCTGCTCAGATATTTTGGTTGAGTTATTAAGCGACTGCGTTTGCAGCGATATGGTTTGTAGCTGGGTGTTAACATTATTACGACCAACAATGGTTTTACTGGCCTGCATTAATCCGTTAAGGGTATGCTCGTTTGTGATTGCTTCGGAATAGCCGTAGCCGTTGATAATTGGAGCATAAAGGCCGCCGCTATTTGCGTTTACCTGGGTTTTTAGTCCGGCGCGCAGGCGTAGGCTATCAACTTGATTAGATAGGATTTGGTTTTGCAGGTCTTTTAAAAGCGGGCTGTTGGTTTTAGCAAGTTGCAGGTAATCATCAAGCGAATGGATTTGCGCTTGTGAAACCGAGTAAGAGAATAGGCATATTAGAATGCTGAGAAGCCACTTCATTAAGTATAAATATATGATATTTGGTGAGCTAAAACTATGTTGCAATTATGTATTTATTCTGAATTTTAAACTGGTGTAATTAAACTTAATATTAAATTTATGTGGTGGATATATGCATTATTGTCGGCCGTGTTTGCGGCCTTAACCGCCATCTTTGCCAAGATAGGTATAAAAGGAGTTGATACTGACCTTGCTACAGGTATCCGTACTGTAATAATTTTAGTACTTGCGTGGGTGCTGGTGTTTTATAAAGGCTCGCAAAACGGCTTAGGGAGTTTAACTAAAATTAACTGGATTTTCCTGATCCTGTCGGGCTGCGCTACCGGGTTTTCGTGGATCTGCTATTTTAAGGCGTTGCAATTGGGCGAAGTTTCGCAGGTTGCACCGGTTGATAAGCTGAGCGTTGCCATCGCTATTGTTTTAGCGGCCATATTTTTGGGCGAACCGCTTACATTTAAAACCATACTGGCCGCATCGTTGATTATGGCGGGTACTTTTGTGATGATATTTTTTAAATAGAGATTTACCTGCTAAGGTACGGAACTTTAAAGTGGGAGGTGCTGACATAGATGTGTCAGCACTTTACTTTCATGTTGTAAAAACACACCCCTGCAGCCGTACATTCTTCGCGCCCCCTCTCCAATAGGGGAGCTGGGAAAAATCCAGCATTTTGAATCTGAATTTTAAAACAATTTCAGCTATAAAACGTTATTTTATCATAAGCATTCATCCTATGAAAACTGCTGAAAAACGCTATAGATTCATCAACAGCGAAACCGGTTATGTGATTTACTACCATACCCAAAACTGCGACCTGCCAGAAGACAAACTAAAAGAAGAGTTGGATGGTGTTAAAGCAAAAGTGGCTATAAAGAATAATATTTTTGTGGGGACGGTGTATTGGGAAGTGATGAAGGATGGGGAGTGATTAGTTATCTTTCTTGATAGTAATATCTTCTGATATTAACTTCAGTAATTTTATCTCTTTATTAACCCAATAATGGGTATTATCCGTATCACGGAAATTCGTTTTTTCAGACTCAGCCATCGAAACATATTGTTTTTTCCTGTTGATAATTATTTCAGCATCTTCAAAACCGCCATCAGAAATGGAAGAGTGTGGAAATAAGTTTTTTTTCCGTTGATCTTTAAAGAACCTATCCTGTGCTTTTAAAGCCGGAATAATGGTAAGGAAATATGGTAATGATTCGCAATTAATCAATTGCCTCTTTGAGCCCGAATTATAGCAATCAAAAATTAGAACATAGAATTTACCGTGTTGCTGATAAATAATTAAATTGTCATCTAAGATATAGCCTGATTTGAAATAACAATTATGCGTGTTGCCTTTAATCTCACATTCGCCACAATAGGAGTCATAATAAAGCAAGGTGTCGACGTGGATATGTTGTAATGAATCAATTTTGTGTACAGTTAATTTTTCTATGCCTTTTTGTGCGTAGGAATGATTATTGCAAAAGAAAATTAATAATACAAGTAAATATTTTTTCATCAATTATATCCCCAAAACTCCCTTAAGCTTCACATAACCGCTTTTACTTACGGGTATTTTAGCGCCGGATTTTAGGATGGCGAGGTGGCTGTCTTTTTCGTATGGATCGATACGGGTGATTTGTTGTATGGCGATGATGTAGGAGCGGTGCACACGAACAAAATAGCGCGGATCAAGCATTTGCTCGAAGAAGTTCATGGTTTTGTTTTTGAGGAATGAACCATCCTGGGTGAAAACGCTTACATAGTCATCGTCGGCTTGCAGGTATTGTACATCCTGCACCGGGATGATCTTAACCTTAGTGCCTGTTTTTACCACAATACGCTCGTGCTGGGCAGGAGATGAGGCAACAGCTTCTAAAAGGTCTTCTGTTTTTTTGGTTTGCTGTGCAGGGGCAGGGGACTGCGCCAGATATTTTTCGATGGCTTTATTAAAACGGTCTTTGCTGAATGGCTTTAACAAATAATCAACTGCATGTGCTTCGAAAGCCTTGATGGCATATTCATCAAACGCGGTAGTGAAAATTACTGATGGTGGTTGCTCTACCAGCTCCAACATCTCAAAACCATTGATCTTTGGCATTTGCACGTCCAGAAAGATCAAGTCAGGTTGGTGTTGTTGGATGGCCTTTAGTCCTTCAAAACCATCATTACATTCCTGCAAAACCTCAATCTGGTCGCCGAAATGCTGCAAATATTCGAGCACTACCATGCGTGCTAATGGTTCATCGTCAATAACTAAGGCGCGTTTCATACCTGCGGAATTTTTATTATGGTTGTAAATATATTATCATTTTGATGGGTTTCCATCAAATCATTTCGCGCAAATAATAAATATAACCGCCGTTGTACGCCGCGTAAGCCAAAACCTGTTCCTTTAGGGCGTGAGGTTTGCGGGTCATATGGGTTTTGTACCATTACCACCAGGTTGTTGCCATCAATTTCGCCACGGATGCTTACGGTTACTTTTTCGGTAGTATCATACAAGCCAAATTTGATGGCATTCTCCACCAAAGGCTGCAACAACATGGATGGCAGCAAGGCTTCGCCACAATGCTTATCGCAGCTGATCTCCGTATCTAAGCGGTGACCAAAACGTACCTTTTCAATATCTAAATACAAATTCAAATGCTGCAGCTCATCGCTCAAAGGCACTAAAAGCTGATCGTCTTTTTTCAAAGTCCCGCGTAAAAAGTCGGATAGCTGGTGAATCATCCTGCGGGCTTCGTCGGGTTTAAAACCGATCAGTGCGTTTATAGAATTAAGACTGTTGAATAAAAAGTGCGGTTGTAATTGCTGTCTTAAGTTGTATAACTCCGCGTCGCGGGCCAGCTTTTCGGCTTCGGAGCGGCGTTTCTCGGTTTGCTTATGGTCGAGTTGCGAATACCACAGCATGCTGATCATCGCCATCCAGCCGATTGCTAAAAAGTCGGTGCAAAAGCGTATGGTGATGGAGTTGGTTAAAAAGGTCATGTACACCGCACTCGAGCTTAGGTAGGGGATAATCCAGCGGCAACCTGCGGTACAAACACCGGCCAAAGCCAGGCACCAGATGAGCAGGTTAATGTAGCTGCCTTTGCCCGGTTGATAATAACGCAGGTTATTGTTAATGAGCCAGCAAGCGGCGGCTAATAGTATGGTATTTACTAAACCATCGGTTATGGCTATGTACCAAATAAAACCAAAACTATGTACAATGTAAGTTAATAGCCCGGCCCATATAAGGCCGCAGGCTATAAACAAACTGTATAATCTTGATGATATTAATTGTGGTGTAGCCAAAGCTTATCGTTTAATTTTAATTAGTAACTGCGTACATCAACCCCGGCGAAGATGGATACGCCTTTCAGCACCAATATCTTGTCGCCATCAATATTTGACATGGTGCGTTTAATGCGCTTATCATCCACACTGGCAAATACTGCTGCCAAATCAGATACTACCTGCCAGTTTGATGGTACGATGATTTTGGTACCACCGAATATCTGGGTAATGTCAATCACTACACGGCCCTGGATATCTGCCTGGGTAAAATCCAGTTCGGCACCGCCAAACACGTTTACAATTTCACCACCACGGAAATTTTTGGATAGGATGGTTTTATTAACCCCACCAAAAATAGAAACCGCATCCAGGTAATCATCACCCCTAAACTGTGATTGGTTAGTTGAATTACCAACCGGCGGAATATTAGTTGAAGTTGAATTTGTACTGCTGGTTGTTTCATCAGCTAGAGACTCAACAGGTGTTACCGGGGTGATTATTGGTTCAGTAGGTTTGCCTGCATATTGCTGTTTAAGCCAATCTTCATCAAATTTGTTTCCCCATTTTTTGTCCCACTTCTTTCCCCATTTGTCTTCTTTAAATGTATCTTGTTGTTTGCGACGGGTAATAAGCCATATACCGAAAGCTATCAGGGCTATTGGCCAAACCAGGTTGTGGATCTGATAGTCGGGGAAGATTTCGTTAAGCAGCCACGCGCTGCCTACCAATACCATAATCATCCAAAAGGAGTTGCGAAAATTTTGCTTCGCACCCATGTACAATCCCCACACGATAAGCCACATTGGCGGCGAGAACAACCAGTGAGGGATAAAAAAGAAGTCTAATTGATCAAACAAAAAGCCAACACCCAAAACAAGTAGTAGTAAACCTACTATTACCTTGCCGTTGCCTGGTTTTTTATTTTGATTTTCTATATCGATACTCATGATCTATATCTTATTAAATATTGTTGTACTAAATTATGAAATTGACTGTTCGCTACGTTTTTCCCAGTTTTGGCCGTTCCATTTTTGGTTGTGCCTTGCCAGCATATTTATGCCGATAGCAACAAACAATAGCGGCCATAACCCGGCTATACCCAACGAAGGTATAATATTAGGCAATAAAAACAGAACGCCAATGCCTGTGATAAAAATCCAGCTTGATTTTGTGAAATTATGTTTGGAACCGATGTATAAGCCTACACCAATCATCAGGATTGGCCAGCTGAATATCCAATGCGGAAATAAAAATAAGCCTGCACGGCGCAGCAATATTGCCAAACCCATTACCAGCAAACCAAAACCTAACGTTGTGTTTTTATTGTATTTATGTGGAGTGTTATTTATTTGATTTTCCATGATCTGTATTAATTAAAATGATACATCAAATGTACAGCGGTAAATTATGCTGGCCTAGGCTTAATAGGTAGCCTGATTAAACAAGTCGGTGAATGGGGGAGGTAAGTCGGTGAAAAATTGGGCGGGTGTTTTTTGGGATGTTGGAGATATTGGATTTTTTCTATATTTAGAGATTAATTATTGCCCAAACTATGTCACGAGAAACAAATTTAGAACTCAATACAGATGATAATGATAAACCTTCCGCATTTGTAAAAAATGTAACTGCAGCTTACAATATTGTTGGAGTAATGTTAAGTCTGTATATTTTATTTAGTGAAGGAAAAAATAATATTATAGTACTGTTACCTTATCCATTAATTGCCATTGTTCTTGTATTAATTAGTAAAAGAGCAGTCAAATTAATTTCTGATAACAATAATAGGATTTACGGCTCATTAACTTTTGGATTTCTTTTCTCAACATTAATCATACTTTTCAAATCTTGGGACTATACAATTTTTAAAAACGAAAATGTTTGGCTTCCGGTTATTATTACATGCGTAGTTATTTTTATTCTACTTTATAAGATTGGAATTAATCCTCTTAATGGCCGAAAAATATTTGAAACAATACTTACTTATATTATTGTAGTAATATATGCCTATGGAGTTATAAGAGAAGCTAATAGTATATTTGATAAGTCAAATCCTCAAATTTACCGTGTAGTAGTCTTAGATAAAAGAGCGCACCACGGAAGTAAAAGTGATTCTTATCATTTTACTTTGAGCACATGGGGGCCAATGCAAACAATAAAAGAAGAAGAAGTGGACGGTTACCTGTTTGATCACACTAAAATTGGAGATACAATAAATGTAAATTTTAGTCAAGGTCTTTTGGATATTCCCTGGTATGCAATATCCAAATAACCTACACCGCCGGTTCCTGCTGGCTTAAGCAATGGAAACTGCCTAAGCCCCAGATAATATCGGTTGAATCAATACCTACAACTTTCCTGTCGGGGAAGCATTGTTGTAGTATCTCCAGCGCTTTTTCGTCTTTATCGCAACGATAGGTTGGTACAATAACCGCCGAGTTCGCGATATAGAAATTAGCATAAGATGCCGGTAAACGCTGATCGTCGTAAACAACCGGATCAGGCATTGGCAGCTCAATAATATTTAGCGGTTTACCGTTAAGCAGGCGCATGGTTTTTAAGATTTCCAGGTTTTCTTGCAGGATGTGGTAGTTCTCGTCTTCGGGATTGTCTTCAACAACGGTAACAACGGTATCCTCGTTTACAAAACGGGTAATGTCATCAATATGGCCATCGGTATCATCACCAACAATACCATCGTTTAGCCACAAAATTTGTTCGGCTCCGTAAAAGTTTTTTAGGTAGTCTTCTATTTGTTCTTTGGTGAGATGTGGGTTGCGGTTTTTGTTCAGCAGGCAGGCAGTAGAAGTTAATATTGTTCCTTTACCATTAAAATCAACCGAACCACCTTCCATCACAATACCTGGATGGAAAACTTTATAGCCTAATTTCTCACCTATTTTGGTTGGGATAACATCATCCAAATCAAACGGCGGATACTTGCCGCCCCATGCGTTATAACCCCAATCAACAATTACTTTTTCTTTTGTGTCCGCATTGATCAAAAACGCCGGACCGTGATCTCGGCACCAAGCATCATTGGTAGGGAAGTAGTAGAACTCAATTTTACTCAAATCTGCACCAACAGCAATTAGCTGTTCTTTGGCAAAAGCTGCCATTTGTTCATCTTTTACATTGATGCGCACCAACTCACCTTCAGCAACTATCTTGATAAATTCTGCGTAGGGTTTGTATACCATATCAATCTTACCCGGCCATGATTCTTCCTTGTGAGGCCAGCTCAGCCAGGTAGCGGTATGCGGTGCCCATTCTGCGGGAAAGTGGAAGCCTTTTGTAGTCTGAACCATGATTTGCTTGATTTGAGGATTGCTTGATTGTTGTCTGAACCGTGATTTGCTTGGTTCAGGGATTTCTTGATTTTATAAATTAAATGCTTTGTTATTGTGAACGCGTTTAAATTGTAAACTTTTGGAACCGAAATTGATTAGCAACCCAATTTCCATTCTATAAGCTTCAACGTAATTCATGGCTTGTGCAAGATGAACATCTTCTAGTGTTATTATAGCTTTTAATTCAACCATTATTATGTTTTCAACAAAAAAGTCTACTCGTCTTGTACCGATATCTTCGCCTTCGTAGAAAATAGTCATTTCCATTTCCCGGGCATAACCCAAACCTGATTTTCTAAATTCTATTTCCAGCGCGCGTTGATAAATCACTTCCTGGAAGCCATTGCCTAAAGTATTATGAATTTTTATAGCGCAGCCGATTATTTTTTCAGTTAATTCTTTATGCTTCATATCAGGAAATCAAATAATCAGGCGAATCAAGGTTCAGACTAGTCCTCGTCTATTAAACGTTTTGTGATCGGTTGATATGAGTCAATCCTCCGGTCACGTAAAAACGGCCAGTGACTACGGTAGTAATCCGATTTATTTAAATCCAGATCCTGTATAATGATCTCTTCTTCGTTGTGTGATGCCTGGTAAAGCAGTTTACCAAATGGGTTGGCAACAAATGATCCACCCCAGAAATCAACACCAGCTTCGTGACCAACACGGTTTACACTCACCACGTGTATGCCATTGGCAACCGCGTGTGAGCGTTGGATGGTTTGCCAGGCGTTGTATTGGTCAACGTTGGTTTCGTTGTCCTGCGTGGTTGCCCAGCCGATAGCGGTTGGGTAAAATAATATCTCGGCACCCATTAACGCGGTAATACGGGCAGCCTCAGGGTACCATTGGTCCCAGCAGATCAGTACTCCTATTGTAGCATATTTGGTTTTGAAAACTTTATAGCCCAAATCGCCGGGAGTAAAGTAAAATTTTTCGTAAAAACCCGGGTCATCCGGAATGTGCATCTTGCGGTATTTACCTAAGTAAGCGCCGTCAGCATCTAAAACAGCAGTTGTATTATGGTAAACTCCCATCGCACGTTTTTCGAACAACGAAGCGATAATTACTACGTTTAATTCGGCTGCTAAGGCAGAAAGTGTATCTGTTGATGGGCCGGGAACAGCTTCGGCTAAAGCGAAATTGTCGTAATTTTCTTCATCACAAAAATATAACGAAGTGAACAACTCCTGCAAACAAACAATCTGCGCGCCTTGCTGTGCCGCCTCGCGAACTTTGGCTATAGCTTTTTGTAAATTCTGCTCTTTGTTGGCAGTGCAGCTCATTTGCACTAGGCCTACTTTTACATTACTCATGCCGCAAAATTAATATTATTGAATGGATTACGCCGATTTTAGTTTTTGATTTCACAGAGTGGTGACATAGATTTAATTTTGCAGGCGATATTGTTCTTCGCAAATCTTATAATACATTTGTTTTCATAATTCACATCACCATAACATTTATGATATCTGCTCATCACTTTATCAAAACCATCAGCGCGAAAGTTTTAATGCTGCTTACTTTATCAGTTCTTGCCCCGGCTTTTTCTTTCGCCCAGTCCGGGAACGATTTCGGAAACAGCAGTTATAATGGAAAAGCACTAACTGTTAGCACAAATGGCGGATATATTGTGATAACACCATATACACCCGATGTTATCAATATAACTTACAAAAACAAACTGAGCGAGGCTGTAAAAAGCTACTCTACCATAGCGCGGCCGGGTATTGTTAAAGCAACTTATATCAACAATAAGAGCTTTACAGGTTTGCAAACTTCAGCATTGAAAGTATTGGTTGATAAGCATGACCTATCAGTTAGCTTTATCGATAATAAAAATCATTTGCTATCAAAAGCATTCGCTTATGCTAAAACTGCAGATAGCTCAGCCATTAATTTTGAATCAGATGGTAAAGAAGCTTTTTATGGTGGCGGATCAAAAGCGATCTACCTGAACAGGCGGGGCAATGTTTTGCAGAATATCAACCAGGCGCATTATGATTATCATTTTGGGCAAACGGATATCAACATCACCATCCCATTTATGGTATCGAGCCGTGGTTATGGGTTGTACCTGGATAACGCTGCCGAAGGCAGTTTTGATGTCGGTAAAACTGATGCGAAAGTGCTGGGTTACAAAACTACTTCGGGTTTGGTAAACTTCTTTTTTGTGGGTGGAGAGAATATGGACGCGGTGCTGGCTAATTACACGTTTTTAACCGGTCGCCAGCCTTTGCCGCCACGCTGGGCAATGGGGTATATCTCCTCAAGGTATGGTTATAAATCAGAACGCGAGGTTACCGATGTGGTGAATAAAACCCGTGCGGCAGGTATCCCAATTGATGCCGTTGTGTTCGACTTGTATTGGTATAAGGCAGCTGCGTTTATGGGCAACTATAATTGGGCACCCGATAGTTTCCCAGATCCCAAACGTATGCTGGCAAATTTATTGAAGAATAATATCAAGGTGGTTACCATCAGCGAAACTTATATCACCAAAAAATCGGAGAATTTTAAGGCCGCGGTTGATCAGCATTTGTTCGCGACAAACAAAACGAATGGCCAACCCTATATTTTTGAGAAATTCTGGGCCGGATCATCGGGTTTGCTGGATGTGTTTAAACCATCAACGCAGCAATTTTACTGGAATTTTTATAAAGCCCGTATTAAAGATGGCACGGCAGGCTGGTGGTTTGATTTGGGCGAGCCCGAAGTAAACAACGATAGCTTACAATATGCGGATGGTAACAACAAACAGGTGCACAATGCCTATGCTTTAATCTGGGCCAAATTTGCCTTTGATGGTTACCGCAAGGATTTCCCGGATAGCAGGATTTTACTGTTACCGCGCTCAGGTTTTGCGGGGATGCAGCGTTATTCCACATTTCCATGGTCGGGTGATATTGATAGATCATTTGAAGGCTTAAAAGCGCAAATCCCGATCATTATCAGCATGGGTTTAGATGGCGTAGGTTATATGCACTCGGATGCAGGCGGTTTTACAGGCCATGGCGAGGATGCACAGAAGAACCCGGAGCTATACTCGCGCTGGTTAGAATTTGCCGCGTTTTGCCCGGTAATGCGCACCCATGCCGCCGCGCATAAATACTCACCCGAGCCAATTTACTGGGATGATACCACCCGTTTACGGGTTACTAAATACATTAAACTGCGCTATGCGTTATTGCCTTATAATTATACCCTGGCCTATAAAAATACCACCACAGGCAGGCCTTTGGTTTTAGGTGTGAATTATTTTGAACCAGAAAATAAACGCCTTGAAAATGTTAACGACGAATATTTATGGGGCGATAAAATGCTGGTTGCCCCGGTAATTGTAAAAGGGCAAACCACCAAAAAAGTACTGTTCCCTAAGGGCGAATGGATCGGGTTTAATGATCATAAATCTTATAAGGATTCTGCCGCGGTTTATGCTCCTATCGATAGTTTGCCGTTGTTTGTTAAAGCCGGTAGCATCATTCCGATGGCTGGCCCGTATACGCATACTGAGCAGTATGACGGCAGATCGATCATACTGAAATATTATGTGGGTAATACATCTGCTACCACCGCTTCACAATGGTTTTATGATGATGGTAAAGATCCCAACTCGTTAAAAACAGGTAAATATGACCTGGTAACTTTCACAAGCAGCGGCAGAGGTAAAAGTCATAACATCGTTATCGCACCAAAACAATTTACAGGTAAAACAAAAAGCTTTAGGTTGATAGTGGCCGATAAACAACTCCAATCGGTAACATTTTCAACCAATACAGCCTATAAAATTGTAGTTGATGCCAGTGGAAACAAAGAAGTAGATTTTAGCTGGAACGGTAAACCGTTGAGCCTGAATATTAAGTCGCTTTAGCGCCAGAAAAAGCATCATCATATTGCAATATGCCGGTTTGGTAAAACAAATCGGCACTAATTGATATTATAGTTTGATTATAATTGCAAATTATTACTGATGATGAAACCCCTACAATTACGTGTTCTTTTTATAATATTGTTTAGTTTTTCAGGGTTACACACGCTTTACGCCCAAAGCTATAAAGACCAGTTTAGCTTAGAATTAGATAATGATCAATATATTGATCCCAATCACGACAGGTATTATACTGCCGGTACTTTTTTTACGCTTACGCACGCCATGCATCATGCAGATACCGGTAAGCTGGTGAAAAAGATAATTGAATATCAGTTAGGCC
>Ga0302312_10000728_pt1 | contig 22364 bp, 19 predicted proteins | sample III_Palsa_N2_1_FD_200529 | JGI IMG/M metagenome (GOLD analysis project Ga0302312, IMG submission 200529) | Peat permafrost microbial communities from Stordalen Mire near Abisko, Sweden - III_Palsa_N2_1 | ecosystem: Environmental > Terrestrial > Soil > Palsa > Peat permafrost | place: Sweden... | reverse complement strand
CCTACACGCGGAATTCCTTGGGCTTCAGCCGGGTATGCTTCTTAAAAAAGTTATTAAAATGGGCGGGCTCCTCAAAACCCAGCCCATAGGCGACTTCTGAAATATTCCAATCCGTGTGTTTCAGGAGCGCCTTGGCCTCCTGCAAAACACGCTCTGCGATCAGCACGGTGGTTGTCTTTCCCGTCACTTCCTTGAGCGCCCTGTTTAAATGATTCACGTGAATCGAAAGCTGGCCCGCAAAATCGGAAGCTTTCCGCAGCTTCACCTGCCGGGAGGGAGATTCAACCGGGAACTGTCTTTCCAATAACTCTACGAACAAGGTAGATATCCGCGTAGAAGCATTGGCGTGCTGATAAACAGTGGTAACGGAAGTCAGTTTCTGGGCACTATGGATGAGCTCGAATACATAATTGCGCAAAGCGTCATATTTGTATATATACTCCGAGCCTATCTCTGCGATCATCCGGTTAAATATTTCCTTCACTTTTTCAACTCCATCATCGTCCAGTATAAAAATGGGCTGTCCCCCCGGTTTAAAAACAGGAAAGTCCTGTAAACGGGCGCTGCTATTCTGATTAATGAAGGCTTCGGTAAAAATGCAGAAAAAACCGGACTGCTCGTCTTCCAGGTTTTCACATTGATAGGGAACCAGTGGATTGGAAAATACGAGGGCATTCTTTTCGATTTCAACGCTCTTGTCGGCATAATGAAAATGGTTTTTACCGATAATCAGGCTGATCTTGTAGAAGTCCCTGCGGCTGTAGGGAAGGGGCTTCGCTTTGCTCCCCGCAAACTCTTCCCTTCTGAAAATATTAAAATGCCCCATTTCCCGTTGAAGGTTCTCGGGGATCCAGGACATCTTTTGTTGGTAAAACGACTCCAGTGATTGCGTTGTTGGCATCCTCTAAATTACGAAATTCAAATAATATCCCGGCATCGGGTATAATTCCGTAATTTTTGGTCTAAAGCTGCCACATGTCCAAACCATTTTCAATCGCCGGCGTTGCCATTATCTGCGTTACCCTTGCTATGAATGTACAAGCCCAAAAACCCCATTTCGATCACACCACCATATATGTGACCGACCTTCAGAGAGCGTCCGATTTCTACAGGACCGTGATGTTACTCGATAGCATTTCAGAACCCTTTAAAGACGGTAAGCACACCTGGTTCCGTATAGGAGATCATAATCAGTTGCACGTCGTCGCCGGCGCTAAAGCGGATATACCCCATGATATCAATATCCACCTGGCGTTCAGTGTTCCCGACCTCGCCATATTCACCCGGCACCTGGACCGGATGCAAGTGAAGTACGGCAATTGGGCGCAGGATACCAAGGAACCTCAACTGCGACCCGATGGCATCAAGCAGGTTTACCTGCAGGATCCGGACGGGTACTGGATTGAAGTAAATGACAGCAGGTTTTAATATTTGTTCGGTTTAACCGGCACCGAATAATGATTGTCCGACAGCCAGTCCGCCATGCGTTGAGGCCATCCGTTGATAGAATGCAGGGAAGAACGATATCCCATATTGAACCCGTGGTCTCCCTGGGTGAACAGGTGGGCCTCGACCGGTACTTTAGCATTGCGGTAAGCCTGCAGCAGACGGATGATGGAGCCTGAGCAGCAGGTGTCATTATCGGCCGCCACCAAAAAGGTGGGTGGCGCATCTGCAGGTACGGCATCCGGGATGCCGAGAGGGCCCGGATAAACCAGCATCTGAAAATCAGGCCTGGCATTTTCCCGGTCTATGGGATCCGGCGCCTGCGGGTCTCCCCGACCCGGGCCATAGGCTACCAACGCGGCTACTTCACCCCCTGCGGAGAAACCCAGTATCCCCAGGCGGCTGGTATCAATATTCCATTCGGCCGCCCTGCTTCGCACCAGCCGCATAGCCCGGTAAACGTCTGCCCGAACTTCCTTTTGCAGGGAATACACAGAATCCTCTCTGAAAAGGCGGTATTTCAGCACAAACGCCGCCACCCCAATGCTGTTCAGGTACAGGGCCGCATCCCGGCCTTCGGAATTATAGACCAGCAGGCGGTGGCCCCCACCGGGACAAACGAGCACGGCGGCGCCGGTCGCCTTTTCTTTCGAAGGGAGGTAAACAGTGATGGAAGGGTTGTGTATGTTTTTAACATAGTAATCTTTCGCGAGTTCCGGCTCATCCTTCCGGTCTTCAAAACCGGGTGCACCTCCGGGCCAAAGGGCAATCTTCCGGGACGCCTCCCGGGCCCATATTTCCATATATTTATGGTACAGGTCTATAGCCGTGGCCACAGGGTCACCAGAGGCCCGGTCAGGGTAGGCCTCATGTCCATTCACCCATTGCCATTCCCAGCCCGAGATCCTCTCTTCAAAGCCTTTAAAGTCCATTGCTTTATGCTGTGCCATGGAATCGCTGACTTCTGCAAAGAATTTCTCCCAACGAGGTCTATAAAAACCATCGATCAGCCCCGACCATTGCTTACAGGCATACTCGTGCAAGGGAGACGTTTTACCTCCCCAAAGGGTGACCAGATCTCTGGCGTTTTTTTCATAGAGGTCCAATTCAGTTTGATTGGTACCCCATGCTTTGGCATCGTTCAGCCATTTTCCCAGGAGAAAGTCCTTCCTCGTAGCCAGCAGCCTGTCCATATCCTCCAACAATTCCAGAAATGCGTCACTCCTCGATTTAAAAAGGATAGGGTCTTTTTCCTTATAGGCAGCGGCGCATTCCTGTTGTAAGGAATCCGCATAGTCGGCAAGGACCTGCCGGGTGAGGTCCACCAGGTCATACTGAAAACCGTCGCTGCCTTTCAGTTCTTCCGACGCCTTCACCATATCCGTCCAGGCAGGCCAGAGGTCCGCCGGCTTATAGGATGAACCGTTGGTATAGGTCCAATCAGCGGTCCTGTCAAAAGTGGGTCGCCCTGTGACAATCGACTCCGGGGCGCCCTGGAGTTTATTCCCGTTATACACGGTACGTTGCAATATATCCCAGGCTTTGTCCGCCTCTTCATTCGCATTTCCGTACCTGCGAAGGGCATATCCTTTCAGCCAGCTCCCCAGGTCGATGGAATCGGTTCTCCAGGTATTGTCCAGCATCAATTCGTACAGGACCGGATTCTGCTCTGTACCTTCCGGAGTCAGGCCAATGCCTACCATATTTCCTGCTTTGGGGTTATGCAGGGCGGCTGCCGGACCGGAGGCCACGGTGCCCATCCTTCCGAACATACCTATGTTGCCTCCAAAATTGTGGAGCATACACCATATCCAGGGCTTTCCGTAATAGGCATCAGTCTGTTCCCAGACAGGCCTGGTTTCCGACCATAGGTCCAGGATGATCATCTTGTTGTTCGGCACCGCGTTCAGAAGGGCCTTGATTTGGGTAGGCTTCCAAAAAGAAGCATCGTTCACGAACAACCAACCCTGCATGACCCATGTGGCCTTGGGATCCACCGCCGCCATAGCATGATAGACCTTCTTACTGACTTCATTCAAAAAAGTGGAATCGTTGCTGGGGGGTACATTTTCGTTAAAGGTATCGGCTGAATAAAGATGATCTGTTCCGTATAATTTCATTTCTTCCCTGAGAAACCGGCTCCCGATCTCCGTAAACATCGGATCGTTGGGGTCCAGTATGTATACATCTCCAAAGCCGGCGTCCCAATTCGTCTTACGAAGCTTAGCCTTTGGAAAACGTTGTACGAAGGCGGGCGGGACGTGCCCCGTGAACGCCGGCAATACGGGTGTCATTCCCAGCTCCCTTTCCCTTTTCAATATCTGCTGCTGCAGGGCCTCATGGCTTTCCATCCAGCTTTGGGGCAGGGGTCCTCCCCATCCGTCCAGGTTGCCCATCCAGAACCAGTTAAAGTAGGCCGGCCCGCTAAAGAATCCCTCCAGGTCATGGTCCGTGAAGCCGAGGCTCTTATACACATGCTGCCATATGATGTTCTGTCCTGTCAGCGCCAACGGCATATTGATGCCGTTGAGGGCCATCCAGTCGATCTCCCATTGCCACCGATCCCACTGCCACCAACTCATGGTATAATTAAACGTACAATAGTTCAGGTAATAGCGGTAGTTGTAAGGTGTTTCCTTACGCACCTTCTCAGGTACAAGGGGAAGCACGGCAGGCAGGTTCAGGTTGGTGCCGTTCCAACTGATATCACAGTGAGCATAATTTTTCAAGTAGTAATTCAGCGCGCTGGCAATGGCGACCCCTGTACTTCCTTTCAACAGGATCTTGCCCCGGGTGCTTTCCACTTCAAACACGTCCTTTCCCCCTGCCTTGGGAATGAATCCGATCTCAAAGTCTGTGGCATGTGCCGGTATAACCCGTCGGATCAGATCGTAGATAGCGGCTGCTTTTGGCGAGGCCGCGGGAGAAGCCGTTCGGGAAGATCCCGCAGTTTGGGCCCGCACGAAAGCGGCTTCAAACAAGAGAACCAGGACGAGGCTACAACCAAGGACGCGTAGATTGATCTTTCTCATGACAATAAAAGTAACAACATCGGGTATCCCGCAAAAGCTTTTTTTGCGCTATCGATTGCCCAATCCTACATTTACAGGCAGATGACTACTGCAAACGACCCCGGAACAACGGAACAACCAGCGCTGGTAAGGACCCTCTCCCTTGCCCAGGGGACGGCGATCAATATCATTGACATGGTTGGGATAGGCCCGTTCATTACGGTCTCTTTTGTTGTAGGCGCCATGCAGGGTCCGGCCTGTATATTGGCCTGGGTACTTGGCGCCTTGCTGGCCTACACAGATGGCATGGTATGGTCGGAACTGGGGGCCAAATGGCCCGAAGCGGGCGGCAGTTATGTATTCCTGCACAAACTATACGGCAATGGAATGCTCAGCCGGCTGATGCCGTTCCTGTTTGTCTGGCAGACTATCATCCAGGCGCCCTTGTCTATGGCCTCTGCGTCCATCGGCTTTTCCCATTACTTAAACTATCTGCTTCCCATGGGACCCTATGCCCAGAAAGCGGTAAGTGGGTCTTTAGTGGTGCTTGTGATTATTATCCTCTACCGGAATATTCAAACAGTAGGTAAGATTTCCATGGTTTTCGGTATCATCACCATCGCCACCCTTGCCTGGATCATCGGATCGGGCATGATCCATTTTAATACCGACCAGGCCTTTCATTGGGACTTTTCGATGTTCAGCACCCATTCCTTCTTGTACGCCGCCATGGGAAATGCCACGTTGCAGGCTGTGTATTCCTACCTGGGCTATTACAATATCGTTCACCTTGGCGCGGAGATCAAGAACCCGGAGAAAAATATTCCCCGGAGCATCTTCCTTTCAGTCATTGTCATAGCCGTCTGTTATGTTGGGATGCAACTGGCATTGCTGGGCAACCTCAGCTGGCAAAAGATCGCGGGGTCAGATTTTATCATCAGCACCTACTTTGAGACCATCTATAATAGCAGGGTGGCCAATATAGCCACCATCCTCATATTGGTCATCGCGTCTTCCTCCTTGTTTGCCCTCACCCTGGGTTATTCCAGGGTTCCCTATGCGGCGGCAAAGAACGGCGACTTCTTTCCTATCTTCGGAAGGCTCCACAAAAAGCAGCGGTTCCCACACATATCATTGCTGGCCCTGGGAATATTAGGATTTATTTTCAGCCTCCTGTTTAAAATGAAGCACGTAGTCATTGCCATTATCACGATGCGCATCCTCATTCAGTTTATCGGGCAGTCTGTGGGGTTGTTGCGCTGGCATCTCACCCGGCCGGATGACCCCAGGCCCTATAAAATGCCGTTTTTCCCCCTGCCCGCCCTCATTTCCATGAGTATCTGGCTATTCATCCTCTTCTGCAGCGACTGGCAATACATTGTCTTTGCTATAGGCATCATTGTTCTCGGACTGGGATTGTTCTATCTGAAGGAACGGCTTAGCAAAAAAACACCGACTTAAAAGATTTTTTTGCAATCCATGGTGTTTTTGGGGAGTGTCTTACGTCTCATATGTGAAAACCAGCTATTCCAAACCCGAAAACTACATGTTATGCAGAACAGTATGATCTTAGAAGTCGCCGCAGGCATCGTTACCTTTCTTAGCATTGCTTTTTTTGTCGCTTACCAGGTGGTTCATTTCAACAAACATTTGGGTGACAATATGAACACGAAATAGGGCTAAACATGTGATATAAAGAGGCTGTCTCAAAGTTTGAGACAGCCTTTTATTTTTTTTAACGTTCAGGGATGTTACTTTTTAATGTGTAGCGCGTCCTACATGCATAAAACCTTAAAGTTATGCACAACAGTATGATTCCCGAAGTGGCCGCAGGCATTGTTACATCTGTTGGCATTATCCTTTTTGTAGCTTACCAGGTAGTTCATTTTAACAACCACTTGAAAGACAGGATAAATGCCCAATAAATGTTAAAACATCCAATATTATTTGAATGTCCATAGAGACCGCCGCGGAAAAACCTGCAGCGGTTTTTTATTAGATGCAGGCAATGATCACGCGCCGGTTACCGGATCAGATTCCTCGATGCCGGAAAGCTGTATCCCTGTTTTGGTAAAGACGATCTTGCGCTGCTTATACAAAGCTCCCGTTGTCATCTTAAACGTCTTTTTACTCATCCCGAAGGCCTGGTAGATTTCTTCGGGATCAGACTTATCGTGAAAGGGCAGGTAGCCGCCTCCTTCCGCCAGGAGGCGAAGGATCTTACCGGCCTCGTCTTCCACCCTTTCATACCCCCGTTTTCCCGCCACCACGTCAATTTTATTATCAGGCCGTATTTTGCGGATGAATCCCGTCAGGACATCCCCGGGCTTGAAGTCCTGGAAGACTTCGTTCGTATATAGTACCCCTGTGTGAACCCCATTGATAATGACTACATACCCGATATCGCTGCTCCGGTACACGATCAGGGAGACTTCATCCAATTCTTTGACAGTCAGCTCTTCGTTGCTCAGAAAATGGTCTATTTTTTCCGTGGCGGCTACCCTGCCGGTTTGCTTGTCGATGTACAATTTCACCAGGTACTCCCCTCCCTGCCGCATGTAGGAAAATTGCTGGGACTTGGGGACCAGCAGGTCCTTCATCAGCCCCCAATCCAGGAATGCGCCATGGTCTGACACAGCCACTACCTTCATCAGGGCAATATCGCCCACCATCGCCCTGGGCTCCATGGTAGTCGCTATCAGTCGGTTATCGGAATCGTGGTAAATAAAAACCTTCACTTCATCACCCGTTCTGGCGCCGGGGGGAACAAAACGCTTTGGCAGGAGGATGCCTTCGCCACCGTCTTCCAGGTAAACGCCAGGCGTCGCTTTGCGAATTATCTTTAGTGTATTGTACTCCCCGACTTTGATCATTTGTGTTTCCTTTGACGCAAAATTAACTTATATTACTACTTATGAACCTGATATTATTAAGGACCATTGTCCCGCTTTTAACCTTTATTGGCCTTACCCTTCATACTGGTGCCCAGGTTCAGGACTCTTTATTCCCACCCGCCAGGACGCTGGCCCCCGATCCGACGATCCATTCTCCCTTTAAATCCATTGTCCTGCTGCACCCAGTCGCCATTGGTCATAAGACTTCCGGGATCGTGGATATCGCCTTCACGGTCGGCAATCAGTCCACCCAGATAGCCGCGCTCATTTTTTCCACCAATCCTTCCTTATCAAAAGCCAGCGATGACCTGGACAGCCTCCACACGATCAGCCAGGTCCGCCTTGGAACGACCAAAAGGGACTCCGACATTCCTATTACCGTCGAACTCCATCCCGACCAAACCCTCCATTGTGGCATATACGTCAGCGACGTCTCCCTGGGTGCCCAATATATCCGCAAGCTAGTTCTCCTCACCAGCCTGACACTGGACGATGTCTCCAGCGGCGAAGACAATATTATCTTTACCAATATCAGGATCGACTGGAAGTAGTACGGTAGGATTCCAATAATTATTATCTTTGGATATGCGCTTAAGACAACTACCCTTTCTCCTATTACTAATATCTTCCCGATACGCCATGTGCCAATCCTATGATACAAAAATTGAACATGCGGCAGGATTTCTTGAGAAAAAGGACTATCCTTCGGCATTAAATGCTTTCAAAGACGCATTCAAGGACACTGCGACGTCCACCCCCTACGATTTTTACTTTGGGGCGATAGCGGCTGTCGGGTGTAATGAGATCCCGCAAGCATTCGAATGGCTGAATACCGCTCAAAGGAGAGGGTTAGGTCTTAAAAAGTCAGATATTGAAGGGCTGAAGAAAGATTCCAGCCTGGCCATACTTCATTCTTATGCCCAGTGGGATGTGCTCATCTCTTCCATGGAACGGGCGAGTGATGAAAAGCTGGCGATGGATAAAAAAAGAATGGATGATTGGCTTTCCTCTGTTAGGCAAAACCGGGTAGGCCAGAAAGAGAAGGGCAAGTACCTTCCTGCCGGGAAAGGCTTCGCCCTTTATTATTCACAGGCGGATACCCTAAAAGTACCTTTCCTGGTATATGTTCCGGATTCATATACATCAACGCGTCCAATGCAGACTATTGTTTTTCTTCATGGAGGCGTGGAAAGCAGGGCGAATTTCAATGACAAGGATCCGGATATCGGCAGGGAGCCCATCTTTTCGACAGGAGATTCTTTGAACGCCATTATTATTTACCCTTTTGCCAAAAAGGACTTTGGATGGGTCAATCAACAGGCCGCTTTCGAGCAGGTCCTGCTGATAATAAAAGAGGCGGAACTGGTTTACAATATCGATCGAAATCGCCTCTTCCTGGCGGGTATGTCTAACGGAGGCTCAGCCAGTTTTTGGTTTGCCTCCCAGCACCCGAATCCCTTCAAGGGATTTCTGGCCATTTCAGCTCTCCCCGCCTTAAAAATCGGGAATATTGATTTCAGCCATCTAAGCCCGGAGAAGCCCTTTTATAGCGTCCATGCAAAAGATGATGAAGTCTTTCCTTATGACTCAGTCCGTCATACATATGACACCGAACAAGGCATCGCCAAAGGCTGGCATTTTGAAACGCTGCCCCAGGGCGGTCATGGCTTCATATACGGGCCCACCGGGCGGGAGATACTCGTCCACTACCTGAAAAAACTAATGGAAGACTAAGGCCGGCCGGCCGCGTCGAGGATATGCCGGGTCTTATAATGCTTTTCCAGCATTTTATACATTAGCCACTCGTGTTTCCTGGGTTGAGCCAGCAAATGCCTGTTTAAAAACATATGAATAATGCTGACGGCCAATGCCTGGATATCCATTTCCAATTTACCCTTTAGGTGCATGTCCAGTATTTGCCTGTAAAGCGGCGCTGCCCCTTTTCGCCATTGTACCAATATACCTGCCAAAGGTTTAAATGCTTCAAAAAGGTGGTATTCCTCCTGTAAAACCGTCGATACAAGGGCTTTGTTATCTGCGTATTTCTTATTGAACAGGGTATTGACGCTTTTGTCCGCCTGGAATTCCTTGTCGAAATTGTCTTTTACGGAAGTCACAATGGCTATTTTTTCTAACAGTGAAAACCGGAGTGAATTCAATATCTCATCAATTGCTTTCACCCCCCATAGCCAACGAAACTCTTCCCTTTGGTCTCCTGAACAGGAACTCAGAAACTTTAACACTGCCTGGCTATCATAGTAGAACAGTTGCTCCACCATATGAATGGTGTTACTTCCATATCTTTCAATCTCCCGGTCGTAGGTGTCGATCTGTACTTTCCAGATAATACCCGCCTTTTCAAATTTCCGGACCCTCTGGCGCATGTCAGCCATGATCTCATACAACAGGTGAATGCTGCTCACATGGAACCTCAGCCTGAGATGATAATCCGGATCATTGTACCGGGTGAAAAAGAATGCGTCAACCGCACCCCTCCGTTTTTGAGCAGCAAGGAAAGGTTTAACGACTGTCAACAAAATATTATCGGCGAACTGAATACCACAATAAAACTTGTAATACAACCATTCCGTTCCCGGGATAAAGGTCCGCTGAACTTCCTTTTTCCGGATACCCAAAGGTGAAATAAGGGCCGGTTTTTTATCCTGGAATAAAATACTAGCGACAAATTGGTTGGCGTACCGCTCCCCTTCCTTATTTCTAATGCCAGGATGAGTATAGTTCAGAAACTCCTTTATCAGAATGCCCCCTTTTTTTTTCAACTGGCTTATGAAGGACAGGACTGTGATCGGACTCCCCATGTCAACCAGTAATTCATGATCCCCCTCGACAAGGACGATAACGGAAGGCATTTTCCATTTCTCCCTGAAGGCCGTCCAGGCTCCCGGCATACTTTCGTCTGTTTCCCGCAGCAGAGACTCATAATCAGCACGCTCCAGTGTCCATTGAGCGGGAGACAGGACGATATTCTTGTAGTACACCCTGGGCAAAAATTTGTTTGTATCCGACAATGCCTTCCAACTGAATCCAAGGGATGTTCTGCATCGCCGGGACTGTAGATCGCAAAGAAACTGATACAAGTCCAGGGTGCCCCTGGTGTAATTGTGGGCGGTACTCAGCCGGGGAATGACTTCCTGTTGCGTCTTTTCCCAGAAAAGGCATACCTGTCCGTCAACAATACGCACCCATAGCTCCTTCAGAGAGATCCGGCCGGCGCTAGTCCCCGAAGAGCCGGAAAGTATAGGAATACGGTATTCCCGGAAGGAGGGCCTTCGAAGGATATTGCCAGTCCGGTCATCCGGCAAATGGTCTATTTCCGCAATAATGGCATCCGGGTGGCGCAAGCTTTCATGGGAAGCTATACCGGTCACTAACTGATGAATGTCTTCATTTCCATAACAAAACCGGCCCAGTAAATTCGCGCCGCTGGACCCGCTAAATCCTTCCACAAAAAGGTTTTGGCGTTCTGAGGATATTAACCTGAACATGACGGACATAGTAGGCGGCAAATCACTAAGCTCAAATGGTAATGATTGAAGATCCTTGTCGCTGATTTCCACGGAGTATAAGCCGGATGCGATTGCCTTCTCCAGTAAAGCTCTTAAAAAAGAAAGTACCTTGCCTTCCGAAAGTAAGGATCCCGCATCCTGTTGCCTGCGGGGCGCCGAAGGAGAGGGAACACCTTCTATGAGTGGGGCGGGGATATCCACTTCGAAATTATCATATCCGATACCACTCTCCGCATCTATGACCTGGAGCAAAGGCATAGGCCTGTCACCAAAACGATCTCTGAACCGGGAATTAAAGGAATGAAGCCGGGGATTAGGAATATACGGGTTCAACCTATTGAAAATAGAAAATGCAGTGGTCAGATCAGCCTGTATTTGCTTATCCAGCAAGCATTGACCGGGCGCTTCAAAAGCGTCCACCTGAAATACCTTGTTTTCTTCAAAAGAGATTTGAAGCGAAGTGATCTTTTCCACTATGACCTGGGAAAGCCGAACCAGGTCAGCCTCCGGATATTGGATTTCGCCCAACAAGTCCCTAATATCCCAAAGTGTCCGGATAAAAGCCCCCTCCTGTTCACCCAGGTCATCCCCCAACCTGGAGGCGACTTCCAGTAGCGTGTCCCAGTAATCATTTCCTACAACGGAAGGCTCCAGTTCAGATAATAAAATGCCAGCATCAACGAGGCTTCCCAGGTAACCGGAGGTATCCTCTTCCGAAAATCCACTATTCCTGACATATGCGTCAAATTCCCTGAGGAAAGCGCCGCTCCGGCTCAATTCAAGGATATGCTGCAAGTACCTGGAATGACCGACGGAGCTTACCTGGAAATGGCGGTGGTGTTCCCGGCTGGTGTATTCAATGTAGCGCCATTCATTCCCGATACGGTACAAACTATCGTTGGCATAATATCTCGTGATAGTCCTTACAGATGGCCATTCCCTTAACTTTTCACCCATGGCGCACAAAATCTGCATGTCCAGCCTGATAGCCCTCTCCTTCTTGTGTAACAGGATCCCCGTGTGATCTGACCACCGGACAGGGCTGCAACCCGCCAGCAGGCCGAAAGGAGTGCATCGGGTATGCATCCTGCTCATATACCTGGAAAGGGTGATCATGAGCTTTGCCGGCAACTCACCGGCGCCATTTTCCGAACTTATCCATTTATAGCATTGATCGTATAACTGGGGGGACGAAACATAGATCGACTCCAGGAAGTCCTTATCCGTGAGGGAGGCCTTCATTGTCTCACCGTTGCAGTCAAACCGGCTAAAGGGTCTTGCGGGCGTCCTTAATACAAGGGTCTCCGAAAATTCAAAGGGGCTGAGTGCCTGCGCCATATCTACTTATCGCTTTTAATCTTCAGTGCTTCCAGGACATAACTCTTATAAGTAATTCCTATGGGAATTTTCGCCTTGTAGTTTTTAATGGCGATCTGATTCCCTTCGAGCATGAGAATTCTGTCAATGGGGACTATAAATGAGTTATTTACCCTGATGAACCGGCTTTTCGGCAGCAACTCTTCCATGAATTTCATATTCATCAGCGCCAGCACCTTTTCGTTGTTCCGGTGGATAGCAATATAGTTCTTCATCCCTTCGATCAATTCAATCTCATCCATATTGATCTTTATCATTTTCCCCTTGTGCTCCGATTTAACGAAGAAATAGTCCTGCTGAACTTCAGCAGCCGGAATGACCGCTTCTTTATTCTTTGACAATAGCTGGGGCAGCCTGTTCACACTTTTGGAAAAACGCGAAAACGTAATGGGCTTCAACAAGTAATCAATTACTTCGAGCTCGAATCCTTCAATAGCAAATTCACTATAAGCCGTTGTTAAAATAACATTGGGTTTCCCGCTTAAACTCTTTAGGAACTCAATGCCGGACATTTCCGGCATTTGTATGTCCAGGAACATCAGGTCAACACTTTCCCCGGAATTTAAGTACTGTATGGCCTCCCTGACGCTGGTGCTGGCATAGGCCAGTTTTAGGAAGGGGACCATATTAATATGGCTAATCAATAGATCGATGGCGTGTTGCTCATCATCTATTATCATACATTTTATCATGGAATTAATAATAAAATTTCGACCGTAAAAAAATGATCTTCGTCCTTGATATTGAACTTATAATGATCCCCGTACACGAATTTCAACCTGCTCCTGATATTATTTAACCCTATATTGGTTGACAATTCCCTGACTCCGCTCCGCTTTTTATTGTGCACAGAGAAAGCGATATGCCTTGCGTCTATGTCAAGACAAATGGTGACCGGATGTTCGTTATCCAGCATATCCCCATGTTTAAAGGCATTCTCCACTAAAGTGATCAGCAAATGAGGCATGATCCTGAAGCCCTCCATAGAACCATTGACAGAAAACTGGATAGCCAGCCGGTTGCTATAACGTAACTGATTGATTTTAATAAGGTTATTAAGTTGATCAACCTCCTTTTCAATGGAAACAAACCCCTCTTTATCGGTGCTGAATTCCAATGAATACCGCATCATATCAGTTAAGGAAGCAATTCCGTCAGCCACTTCTTCATCGTGGGGAAGGATCTTTGAATAAAAATAGCTTAAGGTATTATAAAGGAAATGGGGGTTGATCTGGGCTTTCAGGTATTTGATTTCAATCAGTAGTTTCTCCTCTTCCACCCGCCTTTTTTCCACCTGTTTATGCATAAATCTAATGGCGAACCAATAGCCCAGCGCGTAAATGAAATATTCATTGAAAACAAGGATGCGTCTCAATATCTCAGTCCTGTAGGTACTAATGGAGAATGTGCTGATAGTATGTTGATTCAGCCCCTCCTTTAACAGCCATCCGACGGCAAAAAACAAGGTAAAGGCAATAGGTATTAACAAAACACCCAGTATGATGTTCTTTTTAGCATTGAAATTGGGTAATACTACCAAATACAGAAAATAAAACAGGGCCACGGCCAATATATGGTTCCTGACCAGGACGGGAAAATTAAAGGTGGCCGGTGAAATGAAGTAGGTCAATGATATGGCGTAAAAAACAAAAACGAACCAGAACAATAAATGAGAAAAGAAAGGCTTAGAATAGGAGAATACTTTTTTTTCCATTGCGATTTGGTCACTAAGGTAAACAGGATCGATAGGCTTCCCACCAAATATAATAATATTATCAAACATGCCTATTTTTTTTTAATGAAGCACTCCTATTCTAAACCCTGCTGTTAAAGGACACTGGTTTGCGTGGTTATCGTCGTCAGTGTGTCATCCGTCGTTGTCACCGTCGTTTCAAATAATTTGTTAAGGTGTTCGCCCTTACCCTCTGCGGACCTTAGGCCCCCGTACAGGTTGATTCTCATAACAGTTCTTTTGTTCAATGTCAGGCCTTTTTTGTTCGTCGGTTTCAGATCGTTTGCGTGTTTCATAAATAGGAGGTTAAGTTGTTTTTATTTGATATACCGAAATTATTAAACGGAGGGAGACATTGAAAGAATGATACACGGATTGAAGGATGATAGGGACGGATCGGGCCTGCAGTCCCATATGATGAAAAAAGGGCGCCCTTAGCGCCCTCCGTATAATAAACTTAATAGCCTTTTTTGTTGTGTGCTGATAACCGCCTCTCCCTCAAGGCCTCGCTTCAGCGGCAAGGCTTTTCCGGGGTCATCCCCCAAAACTATCCTGACGTGTACGGAACGGTCAGCGGCTACGCTGTCGTCAACAGACGAGACCGTTCCTTTTATCCATCCGTAACGGCCAGAGGGATAAGCCAGCAGGGAGATCTTTACCGGCTGACCCGGATGCACATCCGGCAATTGCGACTGGGAGATCCGCATAGTGGCAAAATAACACCCGGCTGGACCCTTTTCAGTCACCCGGTCAATGACGAGGGGCTGTTTAACCTCCATAGGATAGTTAATCGTATAGAGTATGGCCAGTATGACCAGCACTATGGTCGAACAGATGGAATTTCCATGGAGGATAATCCAGCGGGGCTTTTTTTGAAGAAGTTCTTCTATTGAATCTGTCCGGTGATCGAAAAGATAATTTACGTGCTCCATATGTTTTAATTTCCGAGTTCCAGTTGATTTTTAACTAAATGAAAGTAAGCACCCCTTTCTGCGATCAATGTATCATGCGTTCCAGTCTCAATCAACTTCCCCTTATCCATCACCACAATCTGGTCTGCATTTCTGACGGTGCTTAAACGGTGGGCAACGACCACAACAGTCCTACCCTTAAAGAAATCACCCAGACCCTCGAGGATGATCCTCTCATTATTGGCATCCAGGGCATTGGTTGCTTCATCAAACAGGATCAGGTTAGGGTCCTTATAAATAGACCTCGCGATGAGTATTCTCTGGCGTTGCCCCTGGCTGATCCCGTTTCCATCCGGTCCGATCTTTGTGTTCAGCCCCAAAGGCAATTGGGCAATAAAGTCAGACAGGTTGGCCATCTGTATGGCGTGATGAAGCTTTTCCTGGTCAATATCTTCCGGATGGACCGCTATATTGTTCAAAATCGAATCCGAAAAAATAAACCCATCCTGCATTACGACCCCGCATTGGGTCCTCCAGGCCGAATGGCTCAGGTGTTTTATATCGGTGTTTTGGAGCCTGATAGCCCCCTTGTCAGGATCGTAAAACTTCATCAGCAGTTTAAGCAGCGTCGTCTTTCCGCTTCCGCTCATACCCACGATGGCAGTTGTTTTTCCCTTGGGTATGACCAGGTTGATATCGGAAAGGACTTCCTGGCTGCCCGCTCCCGGATACGAAAAAGTAATATGGTCCAGAAAAATCGAGTCATTGATCACAAAGCCCGTCTGCAAGTTATCCTGGGGCCTTTCTTCATCGGCCTCTTCATGAATTTCACTTAACCTGTTCAAACTGAGTAATGCATCCTGGGCCGTCTTGATAAATTGCATGAGGTGTTCAACCGGAACGCTCAACTGCCCGATGATATACTGAATGGCTAGCATTTCGCCGAGGGAAAGGGTTCCTTCAATCACGAACTTGGCCGCCAGGAAAGAAATAAAGAGGTTTTTCCCTTCTGATATGAAGTAAGTGCCGGCCTGCTGAAGCTGGCTAATAGCCAGGCTCCGGTTATTGCAATGAAAAAGGACGGCCTGTACCTTTTCCCAGTCTCCCCTTTTCTTAAACTCTGCATTATTCAGCTTGATATCCTGCATCCCGTTCACAATTTGAAGGATTGCAGATTGATTCCGGGAAGAGGCTTCAAACCGCTTGTAATCCAAAACCTTTCTTTTAGAAAGGAACAGGGTGACCCATAAGGCGTACAAAAGACTGGAGCCAAAGAAAATAAAAAAAATGGTATGATTATAGATGGCCAGGACAATAGAGAAAATGACAATCGTGACAGCAGAAAAAAGGAAATTGACCAGGGATTCCGTTAAAAAGACTTCAATCCTCTGATGATCTGCCAACCGCTGCAGTATATCGCCGGTAATCTTCGATTCGAAAAAACGTACGGGAAGCCGCATCAATTTATGTAGAAAATCCCCCAGGAGGGAAATAAATACCTTCGTATTAATATGTAGTAAAAGCCAGCCGCGGATAAATTCCACCACTGTTTTTCCAGTGAACAGCATGATCTGTGCGAACAGGATCAGGTAGATAAAATGAATGTTTTTTTGTGCAATTCCAACATCTACAATTGCCTGGGTAAGAAAAGGGAGGGTCAGTTGCAGGAAACCGATCAGCAAAATGCCGACAAAGACCTGCCTGATCTCTTTTTTATAGTTCTTCAAGTAACGGAATAACGGTTCGAAGCCGCCTGACCTGTAGGTATCCGGCATGGCCTCTTCACTGGCTACAAATCCGGCAATAGGCTCCAGCAATAGCACAACGCCGTCCTCCTGCCCCTGCGCGTTTTTGGTTGCCCATTTCTTCTTGAAGTCGGTAAGCGTGTACTTTACTTTCCCCTGGGCAGGATCTGCGACATACACATGCTTACCTGTTATCCTGTAAATAACTATAAAATGGTTCTGGTTCCAATAACCGATACAGGGCAACTGAATATCCCTGGCGATGTTATCCAGCGTGACCCTGGCTCCTATCGCATTCAATCCAATCCTCGCAGCCGCATTCCTGATACCCAGGAGATTCACCCCATCTTTGCGCCGGCCGCTGTCTTCTCTCAGCTCGTGAATATTAAACGGCAACCTGTAATGGGTTGCAATCATCTTTAAGCAGGTGGGACCGCAATCGGAGCTGTCAGATTGCAGGAACGAAGGGAATCTTTGTAATAGCGATGTCATAAAAAATACTTATTAGATTAACCTTTCCAATCGCCGTCATTTATTTTTCAACCTATACCCGTTGTCTGTCTTTTCTATCGGTTCCATACTCATCATGGAATATCTCAGCGCCGAGTCCTTCAACTCCTCAATTTTATCATTGGACGCGTGCCATAATTCCTGGAAACTGCGGGAAGAGACGGCATCTTTGATCTTATTATCCTTTACGTTTCCATAAGAAGGCCTTGTCATCATAGAGTTGTGTATAAATCCGCTCTTATCAATGGCTATTTTCTGGTTATAAAAAGGATTAAAATGCAGCGATTCAATAAAAAACTTCAGATTGATGCAGAGTTCCTCACTGGGCCTGTCGAATTTAGCCGTCATCTCTTCCAGTGAATCTTGTTTTTGAATGATCAGGTTCCTTTTGTCAACGTAGTGAGCAGGAGAATCATAGATCAGAATAAAATTCACCTTATGGCACTTTTCTTTAAACCGGATAAGGTCTTCCATGGGCCGGGCCTCATCAAAGGGGATGACCATGTCAAATGATTTGACGAGGCTTTCATTGAACTTTTCCAGGACGCCTTGCAATGCATTCAGCTCAAATCCCGGGTGCAGCCAAATCTCGAAGTGATAGCAATTCAGGTCTTCCAGTTGAGAGATAATATCGGCATAGTCGTACTCCACCAGGTCTGAAATTTCCAAAATGGCGTTGTTTAGAACGCCCGGAGACCTCCAGGTCAGGTTAATAGGAGGGTATTGCTCTGGATTATCTGTAAAAAAACCGAATTTGTCGTTTTCAAGGTGCTCCAGGTAGGACAATATATGTCCCTGATCATCCTTGTACAGGTCGACAATTTCAGATACCGGGAGGTCCAGGTATTCGAACAGGATCTCTCGCAGGAATGGAGGGATCTTGATATAACGGGTGCGTTGCAGATCGAGCACAATGGAGAAGTCCCTGCCTTCAATGGTCCTGCAATAGCTGTAAAGGGTAAAGAATTTATTTTTCATCTTTTGTAATATGTTCTGATATGATTAATCCCGATATGGGTTTTGCGCTTCCGATTGTCTTGTAGGCAATAGAGCGGTATTTCAGGCAATAATTGCTCTTGCCCTCCCCCTGCTCGATGGCCATTATGGTCCTCTCCGGGAATGAATGAAGGAACCTGTTGTACAAGGGTGATATCTTCAGGTGTTCCTCCGACATGAGCCCTTCTTTTTTAATCTCCATAAAAATTGACGTTTTGGATTTGTAATGATGATTGCCTTAGGTATTGCTCCTCCACTTTGGTATCGTTACTGATCAGCCAATCTGCCACCACCTCTGCCAGATTGTAATTCACGGGGTTGGAATAGCCTATGAACTGACCGATGGGGTTGACTTCCAGGAAATAAAAATCGTCATTGATATCCTTAATAACATCAATTGACCCTGCGTTCAGGTCAAGCTCCAGCATTAACCTATGTAGTTTCTCCTCCAGGGATTCCGGCAGCCGGAATGGGATCATGTTGACTTCCATCCCCTTAAATCCAACACTCAGCTTGATGTCCACGGTAGTGGAATTCATAATGGCAGTAGCATAAAACTTCCCATCCAGGTAATATATCCTGATCTCATGTTTTGCCTTCACGCGTTGCTGAACCATAGAAGAGAAGAAATGCTCAGGCAGGTCCCTTATGATATCCAGTGTAAGAACTTCCGTAAATGTTTTAAAATGGGTGCCCTCCCCATCCACGTACACCGGAGGATCCGCGATGGGCTTGGTGATGATTCCACCGGGATGGTCCCTGTAAAAATCAAGCAATACTGATTTTTGAGTGGCAACAATGGTGTCCGGGACTTTGATCCCCAATTTCCTGGCTAAAAAAAGCGTATACAATTTATTATGAAACCGGGTCGTAAAAGGGTGGGAAAGCCATTTCCGGTCACCGAGAAGTTTAAAAAAGAAGTTACTCATTTCCGTGGCTTCATTTCTCAATTCCTGCCGGAGCTGCCTGCCAACCCAGGTTCCGTCCGGAGGAGGTATGTTGCTGTAGTTATACCATCTCCTGTACCATACCACGTTAACAGCAGACAGGTCAATTTTTTGGCCACCCAGCCATGTAAACTTGCCGCTCAGGTTCATCAGATTATTCAAATCCACCTGGGTCATGTCTTCGCTATTGAGCCGGATAAAGTCCTTATGCTTGTATATAAGCCACTCTATGACCATGTCGGTGGTCGGCTCGTAGGCGTTTGATAGTATTAAGATCATAAAAAACAGTTTTTTAGATACTTTCCGGTAAATCCTGAAGGTTAATATCAGCCCCCACGAGGGGGGCTGATAATTAACTGTATTGATCCAAGGTCAGCTCTCTTATTAATCTGCAGCAGGCAAGTCAATATCGCTGGTCACTGAGCAGAAAGAACCTGCATCAACGTCACTGGAAATAGAGGTAAAGTAGGCGGCTGCTTCGGTACCGCTGATCACTTGTAATTCAGATTCGTTGAGGGCAACAAAATTTTGGTTGCTGATGGCTTCTGTTTGGAATTTAGGCTGGTTCATTTTTGTGTTTTTGATTGGTGTTTGATTGGTGTTTGATTAACTGAATGATCCTGATTTTCTGCTTAGTCAGCAGCGGGCAAATCGATGTCGCTTGTTACTGAGCAGAATGACCCGAAATCGACGTCGCTGGAAATAGAAGTAAAAGAGGCAGCTGCTTCAGTGCCGCTGATCACCTGCAATTCAGATTCGTTCAGCATAACAAAATTCCGGTTGCTGATGGCTTCTGTTTGAAATTTAGGCTGTTTCATTTTTTTTGTTTGATTGATGATGAATGATGGTTTTAGTTTCGGAATGACGTATGGCCATTACTCATTCCATGTATTGTGCACAAATTCTTATGTACTAATGAACGGTTCCGTACTTGGCGTGGTCCATTTCCAGGCGCATTTTGTCTGCGTCAGATCCCAATTGCCGTTGACGGGCCCCTGATACAGTCGACTTTCCGAAGCTGTACCTGAACGCCAGGCGAAAAATCCTGGTGTCTAACTTCTGGTCAAACGTATTCACATTGGTAAGGTATTCAGTAGTCCCTTTTGCGGCATAGGTATTGAATACATCATTTACCTGGAAGGACAGCGTCCCCTTGTTATTAAGGATGCTCCTGCTGAGTGCCATATCCACCGTTGTATACCCATCCACGTAATTTTGATTGATCCGCTGGTTGGAGGTACCGGAAGCCGTTATGACAAATGACATTTTATAAGGCAGCTTAATAGTCGAATAGAGCGTCGTGTTTACAGAAAGGGGTCCTTTATTGACATTGGGGTAGATCGAATCAGGATAATCGCTGTAGTGCAGGTAATACATGAAAGAATTAATATTCAGGGACCACCACTTGTTGATCGTCACAGGCACAAACAAGGCCACGTAGGTTCCCGACAGTCTTCCAAGGTTACTGTAGGTTATTTTCGTAATATCCTGATTATCGGGGTCCTTCTGGTAAGTTTGTATGATGGCGTTCGTCACCAGGTTATATCCTACCGTGACCATATAGCGGGACTTGAACACGTCACTGATCTCAGCGGTATAGTTACCCGCCGGCTGCAGGTTTGGATTACCCTGGAAGTAGGTGAACTGGTCTGAATATTGAACAAAAGGGTTGAGTTGGTCGTACCAGGGCCTGGAGGCCTTTTTATTAAGCGACAAGGATAGCTGGTGGTCCTTCAGGCCATACTGGGCTGAGAAACTGGGGAACAATTGCAGGTAATGGTTATCGAATGAAACCATATCGCTGTCCTGCTTCCCGGTTGAAGTCGTATATTCCAGGCGGGTCCCGGCCACCAGGGTCAGTCGATGGAGCACCTTTGTGATATTGATATAGGTCCCGGCCACGTTCTCGTTGTAAAGCAGGGAAATGTCATGGTCGTACCATTTGGTATTGCCCCCGATCAGGGAATCCAGTGCAGTGTTATTCTGGATGGATGTCTTCGAGTCCTTGATCCCCGTTTCCAGCACCCAGGTTTTGGAGAGGGGAAGCCTGTAATCTATTTTACCGGTTAATAAGTCTGTATTGGGATGCAGGTCATTGCGCAGCAGGTAATTACTGAAGATCTCATTCTGATCGGATGTCTGGTTGAAAAGGTCCTGGTAATCCTGCATCTTCTTTATATAAGTGAAGTCCCCCTCCAGTGTTTCCCCGGGCTTTTTAAAACTTTGTTTGTAATTCACGTTGGCCGTGTAATCCTGGTTCTTAACCTGCCGGTTTTCATCCATCAACCCACTCCCGATCAGTGCTCCGTTTTGATAAAAAGATAGATCGGTGGCAGAAGTCATGGGAAGGGAGGACCAACCTCCGGATAATAACACGCCCAGCACGCTATTTTTGGACAATTTCCAATCCGCTCCTATGCGGCTATCAATTTGATTCGTCTTAGGATTGCTCGTTTGGTTACTGGAAAACAGGGCTTGCTGACTTGTCCAGTCCTGAGTTACTTCATTGAAAGACCGGGTCTTGTTATTGGTCAGGTCAACGCCTCCGTAAAGATTAAAATTGCCTTTCCGGTAGTTAAAGCTTCCTCCCTCTTTTAGCCTATAGCTGTATTGCCCGGCCCCGGTGGTCAGTCTCAATGTTCCATTCAAGCCTTCGGCGGGGTTCCTCTTAGTGACGATATTGATAACGCCGCCTGTGGCATTACCGTCGTATTTGGCGGAGGGATTGCTGATTATTTCAAGGCGGCTGATCTGGTCCGCCGGCATGTTCTTGATATACCTTATGGCGTCATCAGTATTGATAAACTGCTGTTTTCCATCGATCAGGACCAGGACATTGCTTTTCCCATTGAGTTTAAGAAATGTTTCTTTGTCGGTGCTCAGGCCTGGGGCAAAGGGCATGATCTCCAAAGCGCTCAATCCATTGGTCTGGATATTCTTTTCCACATTAAAGATCATTTTCTCGCCGTTCCTCTGTATGAGTGGGTTGGGGGAATTAATCAGGATATCCTTTAATTCCAGGCTCTTTGTTTGCAGGAGAATGACCAGGCCTCCGGCGCCGGGATGGGCAGCCAGATCCCAGTGAATATATTCGGTACTATATCCCGAATGAGTGGACCTGAGGATATATACCGCATCCCCGGGCCGGTGGAAATGGAACGTTCCCAGGGAATCCGTCGCTGCCACTTCAACGGCGCTGGAATCTTTCGGGTTGAGGAGGGAAACGGTAACCCCAGGCATTGCCTTGCCGGACACCTTGTCCTTAACG
>Ga0302312_10000725_pt1 | contig 22448 bp, 21 predicted proteins | sample III_Palsa_N2_1_FD_200529 | JGI IMG/M metagenome (GOLD analysis project Ga0302312, IMG submission 200529) | Peat permafrost microbial communities from Stordalen Mire near Abisko, Sweden - III_Palsa_N2_1 | ecosystem: Environmental > Terrestrial > Soil > Palsa > Peat permafrost | place: Sweden... | reverse complement strand
GAGCCTTTCAATTAACCTGATGGCCTCTTTAAACTTATACGCCGCACCAAAAAATAACGGGCCGGTAATTTCAAATACCTGAACATTCCTCGGAATGGTATACTGCTCAAGGGATTCACTATCGTTAACTTCCCTCTCATTATCGGTCAGCAAGGGTAACAGGCTTACATTGCTGAATTTAATCATCCTTCTCATAAACAGGAAGGAGGCCAGCACCATCCCGATTTCAATGGCCACGGTCAAGTCAACTAAGACAGTCAGCAAGAAAGTAGTCAATAGAACAACCACATCTCCCCCGGGCCCTTTAGTCACAAATAGGAAATTCTTCCACTCGCTCATATTATAGGCGACCACTACTAATATGCCAGCCAGGGTGGGCATCGGTATGAGAGCGGTCCATTTACCAACGACCAGCATGATCAGCAAAAGCGTAAGGGCGTGAACTATTCCGGCTACCGGGGTCCGTCCGCCGTTTTTAATATTGGTGGCCGTGCGCGCAATGGCTCCTGTGACAGGAATCCCTCCAAAAAGAGCAGAAAAGATATTCCCCGTTCCCTGAGCCACCAGTTCCATATTGGACCTGTGATTTCCTCCTATCATCCCATCGGCTACCACAGCCGACAATAAAGACTCAATCCCCCCCAATACGGCAATGGTAAACGCCGGGCGTATCAAACTTTTTATGGTATGTAGGTTCACCTCCGGAATTGCAGCCGCGGGAAAGGAAAAGGAGAGGCGTCCGAACCGGCTGCCAATGGTTTCCACAGGTAAATGCAAAAGTTGAACAGCCGCGGTGGTAACCAAAATGGCGACCAGCGAACCGGGGATCTTATGTGTAACTTTCGGCCACCATGCAATAATAGCCACGGTAATGGTCGCCAGCAGGATCGCATAGGGATTCACCGATTGAAAATGGGTAAAATAGCCGGCCCATTTGTCTAAAAAATCAGCAGGTACACTGCCCATCTTCAGACCTAAAAAGTCTTTGATCTGGGAGGAGAAAATAATGAGGGCAATGCCGCTGGTAAACCCCACGATCAATGGATGGGGGATGAATTTTATAACGCTTCCCAAGCGGGCAAATCCCATGATGATGAGCATAATCCCGGCCATGAAAGTCGCTATGATCAATCCATTTATACCGAACTGCTGGACAATGCCGTAGACGATCACGATAAACGCGCCTGTGGGGCCCCCGATCTGAACCTTGCTGCCACCCAGGGCGGAGATAATAAACCCTCCTATGACAGCCGTCAATAATCCTTTTTCCGGAGAGACGCCCGAGGCAATGGCAAAAGCAATCGCAAGTGGTAATGCCACGATGCCTACGATTAATCCGGCCATTATATCCCTGGCAAACTGCTCGCGACTGTAGTTTTTTAACGTATCGAACAGCTTAGGTCTATACATAACCATCAATTTTCCCCGGGCGAGCCTCCCCCGAACTTTCGATTAAGCTTGATTTCATTGAGGTGTATACGGGCTATTCTAATATTACCCGATTGCCGCTTGGAATTGTCGGTCTGGTCACGGTACCCTAAATCATGGATCATCAAATCAATGAACTGCGAAACCTGTGTTACACTGATTTTGTGTTCATCCAAATCCATCATCGCAACATCAATAAACCGTTTGGTTTCTTGTTGTGAGGCTGATCCGGCAATGTCCTTAAGAAGCTTGTAGCGATAATCATCAATAGTTACTGACATATCAAAGGGTTAAGAATTCAAGCTTTCATCCAGAATTTTAATTCGCCCTCAAGGTCCGCATCCACCACTTTAAAACAAGAAGGTACTTCATCTTCCAAACTATGAAAAGTAGCCAGTTTGGTGCCTGAAGGCGTTTGCTCCAACTGTTTATAGAGATAACGATTGTAATAATCGAATAATTCCCCCGAGTATACAATGTTGTTATCAATGGTGGTAGAGGCATCCGCCAGGTTCTCGAAAAATGAATTATAGAAGTAGAAATGATTGAACTGCCGCAAATCCAACGATGTAAAATTGCCATGTATAAAAGATACGTTTCCCAATTGGAGAAGGTCCTTTGCCCGTTCCGCATGACCTATCATATTTTTCCGCTGCTCAACCCCATAATAAAACGCCTCTGGCCTATAATAGGCGCCTACCAGGCAGAACTTCCCTACCCCACTCCCTATGTCCAATATCTTAGCATCCTTTTCGGTTGCCAGAAACTGGGCTGCTTTCCAGGCCACCTGCAAAGGGGTCCAATGCCTTTGAGCCAGGGCTTCAATACCTTGCGGATACAATTGATTAAATTGTGCGTCGGAACTAAACCACTGATCTAAAGGCTCAAAAGAGGAAGTGGCTTTAATGGGCATATGGTATTTTGTACCACAAAGGTACTTTAGTTATCCATCTATTACGGTGAATCTCATCACGCCAAAAAGTGATTAATATCAGTTTTTAAACGGTATTTTGCAACCTATTATGAGTATCCATGGAATTTTCCCCATAGATAAGTGGGACTTTAAAAGCAAATCCATTCTGGAAGGTTTGCCCCCCGACGACTTAGCCCTGCTGATGGCTAACAAAACCGAACAACAATATAAAAAGGGAGAAATCATCTTCCGAGAGGGCGGATATCCCTCGGGCATTTTTTATATTACCGAAGGAAAAGTAAAAAAATACAAGTTAAACCAGGGAGGAAGAGAACAAATCATTTATGTGGCTAATGCCGGGGAATTATTGGGGTACCACGCCATTCTGTCGGAAGACCGTTACCCGGATTCGGCCGCCGCGCTGGAATACAGCCTGGTCGCCTTTATAGCAAAGGAAGACTTTGTGAAGGCCCTGGAATATTCCCCCATTTTGAGCCACAGACTCTTAAAGAACCTGAGCCACGAGTTTGCCGTATTGATCAATAGCCTCACCCTGTTTGCCCAACGTTCCGTGCGGGACCGGCTGGCTCTTCAATTGGTCGTACTTAGGGAAAAATATAAAGTGAATTTCCAACCGGGGATGCCCGTTGAAATCAATATGTCCCGGGAAGACCTGGCCAATCTCGTAGGTACGGCCAGGGAAAACGTGGTCAGAATACTGTCTGACTTCAAAAAAGAAGGTATCCTGCAGACCAAAGGCAGGGTGATTTTTGTCACGGACGTGAAAAAACTGATTGAAATTGCCAATTATAAGTGACCCGCGGCCGTGTTATAAATCTGCACCGAGCAACCTGCACCGTGCAAACTCACCGTGCGCGCTACTGTTTTCCACCCTTTTCCACTGCCTGGCGTACGCTGCCATATTTCAACAGCAGTGATTTAGCCTCATCATAGCTAACGCCGGTCAACTGCTCCAGCACCATTTTCGTTCCCCTGTCTACCAGCTTGTCATTGGACAGGTTCATGTCCACCATCTTATTATCCTTGACCCTGCCCAACCGGATCATCACAGCCGTGGAGATCATGTTCAGGACCAGCTTCTGGGCCGTCCCGCTTTTCATCCGGGTGCTCCCTGTGACAAACTCGGGGCCTACGGCCACTTCTATGGGGAAATCGCTGACTGATACAAGCGGAGAACCGGGATTATTGGTAATACAACCCGTCACAATACCGTCCCGCCGGCAGGCCTCGAGCGCTCCAATCACATAAGGTGTTGTGCCGCTGGCCGCTATACCCACCACCGTATCCCGGACGCTCAATTCATGTTGCTGCAGGTCTTTCCACCCCCTGTCCCGATCATCCTCCGCAAATTCAACTGCCTGGGTGATGGCCTTTGCGCCCCCGGCAATAATGCCTGTGACCAACCCATAAGGAACGCCAAAAGTGGGGGGACATTCACTGGCATCCACCACACCCAGGCGCCCGCTGGTTCCGGCTCCTATATAAAACAGGCGTCCGCCTGCCAGCATTCTGTCACTGATCGCCCCGACCAGCCTTTCAATTTGAGGGATGGCTTTTTCGACCGCAAAAGGCACCCCCTGATCTTCTTTATTAATATTGGAGAGAAGGTCATGAATGGACATCTTTTCCAAGTCATGATACCGGGAAGGCGACTCTGTGATCTTTTCAAATGACATACATTAGGTTTATGGGAGGTTAAATCCCCGCCGAAAAGCGCTCCTGTCGGCCGAAGACGCCCCTTCGAAAGGCGCCTATCGATGGAAAGCCACCAGGCCATCCATGGGCTCCTTCAGGATCTTTCCAATTTCAAACTCATAGGAGCGCCCCAATTCTTTCAGCACATCCCGGAAAGCATGGGCCACTCCCCCGATAAAATGAATGGGATTGCTCCAACTTTCCCTGTATTTGCAGAGATGCTGGAAGAAAAAGTCATTCAGACCGTCTTCTATGATATTTTCCGCCATATAGTGCCCCCTGTTCTCAGAAAGGAAAACCGAAAAGGAAGCCAGGTAGCGGTTGGGGAGCTGCTTCTTGTAGACTGAATCAAGGATCTCTTCAGGCCGGGTCGTATACTGATTCTCAAACTTAGCCTTCAATTCTTCATCGAAGGTCCCATAGAGGTAATATTGCAGGACCCTTTTGCCCAGGTAAGCCCCACTGCCTTCATCTCCCAGTACATATCCCAGCCCGGGACTGTTCTTGGTGATGGATTTTCCGTTGTAATAACCGGAATTTGATCCTGTTCCAAGTATGCAGGTGATCCCTTTGTCATTTCCACACAAGGCTCGGGCCGCACCCATCAGGTCATGGCGCACTTCGACCGTCGCTCCGGGGAATACCTTGGAGAGCATGCGCTTCACCATACGCGCGTTCTCCGGGTTGGCGCAGCCTGTCCCGTAGAAATACACGACGTCAATGGATTCCTTTGCTATGGAGGGAATGAGTTCGGCACGCAGAATGGCGTCCATTTCTGAGGCCCCCAGGAAGTAGGGACTAAGGCCTTGGGTGTATACGGTTTTACTCCGTTTTTGCCTCAGCAGGCGCCACTCTGTCTTAGTGGATCCGCTGTCAGCGATGAGGATTGTGGACATATCGGTCAATCAACCAGGATGATTTGCCAAATTTTATTGAAATTCGCACTTTCGTTCGCAAAGTACACCATTCATGAGCAATAATAAAAGAATACAAGTTTGGTTACCGCTGTTGTTTGCATTTACCATGATCGTGGGCATGTGGATAGGCTTTTCACTGAGTAGTAGCATGGGCAATCCGGGGAATGGCCTCTTCAGCCGTTCAGCCTCCAGCACTTCCTTACAGGAGATCCTGGACCTGGTCCGGAAGCGATACGTCGATACGGTGAACGTGCCGGCCATTACCGACAGCGCCATTGAAGGGGTACTTGATCAATTGGACCCGCATTCCGCCTATATCCCCGCCAGCGAACTGGCAGAAGTCAATGAAGACCTGGAAGGCAATTTCCAGGGAATCGGCATTGAATTCAATGTCTTGGACGATACCTTAAATGTGGTCAATGTGTTACCGGGGGGGCCTTCCGAAAAAGCCGGGCTGATGGTGGGGGACCAATTACTAAAAGTGGGAGATTCCCTGATCGTGGGTAAAAAGATCGCTAACGAGCGGGTCAGAAAACTCCTTAAGGGCCCGGAAGGCAGTCAGGTCACTATTACGATTTTACGGGACGGACACCAAAAACAGGTCACCATCACCCGGGGTCTTATTCCCCTCAACAGCCTGGATGCCTCCTATATGCTGGATCCAAAGACGGGCTATATCAAGCTAAACAAGTTCTCTGCTACCACTTACCAGGAATTCATGAAAGCCATGGATTCCCTCAAAGTGAAAGGCATGGATAAACTCGTACTGGATCTCAGGGACAACGGGGGCGGCTATATTGAACAGGCCGTTGAAATCGCCGATGAATTCCTGGATGATAATAAACTTATCGTCTATACCCAGGGGATCAACAGTCCCAAAAAGGAATACAGGGCTGAACATCCTGGCCTGTTTGAAAAAGGTAAATTAGTAGTCCTGATCGATGAAGGCACTGCCTCTGCCAGTGAGATCCTCACCGGTTCCCTCCAGGATTGGGATAGGGCGACCATTATAGGACGCAGGAGCTTCGGCAAAGGATTGGTCCAGGAGCAATATTCCTTAAGCGACGGCGCGGCGCTGCGCCTCACCATTGCCAGGTATTACACGCCCCTTGGCCGCTGCATCCAAAAGTCCTATGCCAAAGGCATCAGGGTCTATGAAAACGACTTATTCAACAGGATCCACGACGGAGAGTTGCTCAACGCGGATAGTAACAAAGTGGCGCTGGGTAAACCTTATACCACCCCCTTGGGCAAAAAGGTATACGGAGGAGGGGGCATTATGCCCGACGTCTTCGTTCCATTCGATACGTCCGAATATAGCCCTGTCATTTCCCGGTTGTACAAACACAATACCCTTTCTGATTTTGTTTACCGGTATTATATTTCCAACAAGTCTACCCTGGACGCCTACCATACGCCGGAAAATTTCGCTGAGCAATTCCATCCTGACGAATCCCTCTGGGGGTCGTTCACGCGGTTTGCCGAACGGGACAGCGTGCGCTTACAATACGTGCCTTCCCGCGATAAGCAAATGCTGCTGCTGCGTATAAAAAGCTTGTTGGCCCATCAGGTATGGCAGTTAGAAGGGTTCTATATGGTGTATAATCAGGATGACGCTATGGTGAAGAAGGCCCTGGAAATATTGAAATAGCCGGGTCCCCACCCGTCCCTGGCAGGGGCGGTTCCTGAAATTTGGAGATCAAAACCCTACCTTTATAGTCAAGTAATCACTCAAATTCTATGTGGAAGAAGAACATCCTGGAGACCATTGGCAACACCCCCATGATCCAACTCAATAAAATCACAAGGGATCTGCCCTGCACGGTGCTGGCCAAAGTGGAATATTTCAATCCCGGTAACTCCATCAAAGACCGAATGGCATTAAAAATGTTGGAAGTAGCGGAGCAGGAAGGCAAGATCGGGCCGGGCGGGACCATCATTGAATGTACCAGCGGCAATACAGGGATGGGATTAGCCCTGGCAGCCTGCGTCAAGGGATATAAGTGCATCTTTACCACGACCGATAAACAGTCAAAGGAAAAATTTGACATCTTGAAAGCCGTGGGCGCCGAAGTCATTGTCTGCCCGACCAACGTGGAACCCGATGACCCGCGCTCCTATTATTCCGTTGCCCGGCGCCTCGCCAAAGAGATCCCTAATTCATTCCACATTAACCAATACGACAACCTGGCCAACCGGGATGCCCATTACGAAACGACCGGTCCAGAGATATGGGAACAAACCGAAGGGAAGATCACCCACCTGGTCGTGGCCACAGGCACAGGTGGAACCGTGGTAGGAACGGGCAAATACCTGAAAGAAAAGAATCCCGGCATCCAGGTGTGGGCGGTAGACCCGTTCGGCTCCTTACTCAAAAAATTCCATGACTCAGGGGAACTGGATATGAGCGAAGTCTATCCTTATATCTCCGAAGGCATCGGGGAGGACTTTATCCCCCAGAACTATGATATGAGCGTGATTGATCATTTTGAAAAGGTGACGGATAAGGATGCCGCTATTATGGCCCGCCGCATTTCAAAGGAAGAAGGAATCTTTGTCGGCTACAGCGCCGGGAACGCCTTAAAAGGCCTCTTGCAGCTGAAGGACCGCCTTACTAAGGACGACCTGGTGGTGGTGATCTTCCATGATCATGGCAGCCGTTATGTGGGCAAGGTCTATAATGACCAGTGGATGATGGAACGTGGATTCATGGATGTCAAAACCTTTAAGGACATCATCACCGGCAGAGGTAATGGACAACGGCTGGTAACGATCTCTCCCCAGCAAACGGTGGGGGAAGCCATTGCCTTCATGAAGAAGTACGATATTGAAAATATCCCTGTCCTGAACGGAGAGAACCCTGTTGGTTCCATTTCCGAAAGCGGGCTGTTCTTCAAATTGATACAACAACCGGACATACGTAATCACACGATTGCGGCGGTCATGGAGCCTCCTTATCCCGTGGTTGCCTTCGATACGCCTGTGGAAAGGCTGAGCACCCTGATCTCCAAGGACAATGGAGCTGTGCTGAGCAAAGATGACAGCGGCGCTTATCATATCGTTACGAAGTATGATGTGATACAGAGTTTGAGTAAATGATCCTCCCTCAACGCATTATCTCATTAGTCCCGTCCCAGACGGAACTGCTCTATGACCTCGGCCTGGAAGACGAAGTCGTGGGCATCACCAAATTCTGTGTACATCCTGATCGCTGGTACCGAAGCAAGGTTCGCGTGGGAGGTACTAAGAATGTCAACCCTGAGATCATCCGGAAGTTACAACCGGACCTTATCATTGCTAACAAAGAAGAGAATGTCAAAGAACAGGTGGAGGCCCTCATGGAGCTGGCGCCGGTGTATGTGAGTGACATATCTGACTTGCGGAGCGCCCTTGACATGATTAGGCAGGTTGGACAGCTTACTGGCCGTGAAGAGAAGGCGGGGGTGCTGATGGGGGCCATTGAACATGGATTTGAAGAACTGGCTAAGGATTTGGCGGCCACCGGTCCTTTAAGCTGCGCCTATTTTATCTGGAAAAACCCCTGGATGGTAGCCGGCGGGGATACATTCATCAATGACATGTTGGAAAGAGCCGGTTTTATGAATGTCTTCGGGGATAAGAACCGATATCCTACTGTTGACTTAGGCGAACTCGCGACTTCCGGATGCAAGCATGTATTCCTGTCTTCAGAACCCTACCCTTTCAAGGATAAGCACATGGCCGAGATACAAGCCGTCCTTCCCGAGGCCCGAATATCCCTGGTGGATGGGGAAATGTTCAGTTGGTACGGCAGCCGCCTGCAATATGCACCTGCCTATTTCAGGCAGGTGCGGCAAAACAGCGTCAATGCCTGAGCCTCCGGCCGGAAAGTGCTATTTTCGATATAAATCCCGAACTGCTTCATGCACTTTACCGACTTACCCTCCGCGTATCTCAACCAGGAAGCCAATAAGCCCTCCCGCAAGAAGCCCTTCTTCCAGGTACAGGCTCAACTGAGGGCATACCTGAAAAAACATGGAAGGGAGTCGAAATTACCCGTGGCATACAGTGATCTCCTGCACTTTAGGGCAAGTGTGTCTCTAAAAGACAAAAAGGGGAAGGACACGCTTTGGGAAACCTGCTCTTATGACTTAAGGGAATGGGAATACCTCAAAGAAAAACTGGTTTTCATCTACGCTATCCTGAAAACAGAAGGGGACATGTCGTTCACCAAACACCTGGATATTGCCAGGATCGATTTTTGCCGGTTTGGGAATTCCCAGCCTTTCAGGATCCGGGTGGTCAATAAGTATAATGACAATTATGACCACTACTATATTAAAGTGGCCGATGCTTCCCGCATTTACGGCCTTGAACTGGAGCACCTCCTTTCTCCCAACAGAATCACGTTCCTGACTTCAAATTCCACGCTGGTGGAGGAACATATTCCCGGTATACCGGGTGATGTCTTCATACAGCAATACCTGGACGACCCGGTTACCAATAAGATCCGCTTTGCCAAAGAGTTTGTAAAATTCAATGAGCGCTGTTTTGTACGATTGCTGGGAGATATGCGTTCCTACAACTTTGTTGTCAATATCACGCCGGATATTGAAGACTTCCAATACCGGATCAGGGCGATCGATTTCGACCAGCAATCCTATGAAGGCAGGATGCATCTTTACCTGCCCCAGTTCTTTAAGGAGAATTATCCCCTGGTGGATATGGTGATCAAACACCTGGACAAGGACTCTATCGATCAATACCAAACGGAAGAGCGGACCATTATGGCTTTCCGGGTGGCTGCCTCCCGGTTTCGCCTGATGGAATTATTCAATATCATGTCCCACGACCTGATCTCCACACCCGACAAACTTTCTGAATTGCGCACCCAATTATCCGGGTATTTCAATGCGCCCGTTTTCCTGAAATGTACTTCCATGGGCCAATTGGTCAAACGCCAGTTGAAGCAAACCCTGCAGAAGAACCTGTTCTTTATACAAAAACAAACCGGGAATTTCAACGATTAGGCCGTGCAGGCTCCGTTAAAATTCCCGGTTAAATGTCGTGCAACGGCCCGGAGGCTTTGCTGCGCCTGCGGCTCCCGTGCCCGCATGGCGGGCCCGGGACATTAGAGGAAAAAAAAAGCGGCGCGAACTTCGTTCGTCGCGCCGCTTTTTTTTATACGTTACGCCCGATGCAATTCAAATCCGTAAAAGCCTCTTCCAGGCGTTTCACGAAATTTTCCTCGCCCTTGCGCAACCAGACGCGGGGATCATAATATTTTTTATTGGGCTTTTCAGGTCCGCCCGGGTTACCGAGCTGACCTTGCAGGTAGGCTTCGTTTTCTTTGTAGAAATGTAAGATGCCTTCCCAGAAAGCCCACTGCATATCGGTGTCAATATTCATTTTGATCACCCCGTAATTCAGTGTTTCAGCGATCTGTTCTTTGGGTGATCCACTGCCTCCATGAAATACGAAATATACTGGCTTTTCTGCGGTACCATATTTTTCCTGGATGTATACCTGGCTATTCCGCAGGATATCAGGGCGTAGTTCCACATTTCCCGGGCTATATACTCCGTGCACATTCCCGAACGAGGCGGCTACGGTGAACAGGTTCCCGATCTTGCTCAGGGCTTCATATGCCTCAGCTACTTCTTCAGGCTGCGTGTACAGTTTGCTGTTTTCAACACCGCTGTTGTCCACCCCGTCTTCTTCACCGCCCGTAACCCCTAATTCTATTTCCAGGCTCATGCCCAGTGCATTGATCCGTTTGAAGAATTCGGTAGAAATTTCAATATTCTCGTGCAGGGGCTCTTCGCTCAGGTCCAGCATATGGGAACTGAATAAAGGCTGTCCGTTCTTTTGCTTGTAATCTTCACCGGCTTTCAGCAGTCCATCGATCCACGGCAGCCATTTCTTGGCGGCGTGGTCGGTATGCAGTACGACAGGGACGCCGTAGTACCGGGCTACATTGTGTATATGCAGTGCGCCACTGATGGCCCCGCTGATATTAGCCTGCAGGTGATCGTTGGGCATTCCTTTGCCGGCCACGAACTGGGCTCCTCCGTTACTGAATTGTATAATGACGGGAGATTTGACCTTAGCAGCCGTCTCCAATACCGCATTGATCGTATTGGTATTAATCACATTCACTGCGGGCAGTGCGAACTTGTTTTCTTTTGCATCCTGATACAATGCGCTCAATTCATCGCCGAATAATACGCCGGCTCGGTACTTTCCCATTTTGTATGAAGGGTTTAATTGGATAAAAAAATGCGTCGCTAAGATACAGCATACGCACGGGAATTGTCCAGGAAAGTCCCGATTAATTTAACGCTTTGTCCGTTATCATACAAAACTAACATTCGTTGAGACTCACTATATTTGGCCCCAAACACCAAATTATGTCTTCCTCAAAAATTGCCGAATTATTGGGTGAAAAGGCCGCCTATCTCCTGGATCACACTTGTACAGCCATTCCAAAAGAGGGATTGCATTTTCCCAGCCCGGATATGGTAGAAAAGATCTGGGTCAATAGTAATCGAAATAATCGCACCTTAGGGAGTCTCCAGACATTGGTAGGCCATGGTCGCCTGGGAGACACGGGCTACATGTCTATCCTTCCCGTAGACCAGGGAGTGGAACACAGCGGGGGATCTGCATTTGCGCCGAATCCCATGTTCTTCGACCCGGAAAATATTGTTCGCCTGGCCATAGAGGCAAATTGCAACGCGGTGGCCTCTACTTTTGGCGTGTTGGGTATCATGAGTCGGAAGTATGCCCACCGGATTCCCTTCATTGTAAAGATCAATCATAACCAATTGCTCACCTACCCCAACGCCTTTGACGAGACCCTCTACGGGACGGTAAAGAGCGCCTGGAACATGGGAGCTGTGGCTGTAGGAGCCACCATTTATTGGGGCAGCGAGGAGAGCGACCGGCAACTGAAAGAAATAGCAGAGGCCTTTGAACAAGCCCATGAATTAGGGATGGCCACCATCCTTTGGTGTTATACCCGCAATAATGCTTTCAAAGTAGACGGGGTGGATTACCACACTTCGGCCGACCTTACCGGGCAGGCCAATCACCTTGGCGTTACCATACAGGCAGACATCATTAAACAGAAGCTGCCCACTAATAATGGAGGCTACCTGGCTTTAAAGTTCGGCAAGACATCCCCCCTGGTCTATGAAAAGCTCACCACCGACCACCCCATCGACCTCTGCCGTTACCAGGTGCTCAATTGCTACAGCGGACGGGTAGGATTAATTAATTCCGGAGGCGAAAGCAAGGGGGCCTCCGACATGGCGGACTCCGTATATACCGCTATTGTGAACAAAAGGGCCGGCGGAATGGGGCTGATCATGGGGCGCAAAGCCTTTCAGCATCCTTTCAACGAAGGGGTTGGACTCATCCACACCGTGCAGGACGTATACCTGGATAAAAAGGTTACAATCGCCTAAGAGTCAATTTGAAGTGGTTGGTAACGAAATTCTTACGATATTAGCGGTTTAAAAACTCGAAGAAATGTCCCAACACGAGGAGGATTTTGAAATGAACCTTACCGGGGAAGAAGGCCAGTCAGAAGAATCAAAGACCCGATGGTTTAAAAGGATCAAGAAGGGTATTCAAACGAGCACTGCTGAAAAGAAGGAAGTCCCGGAAGGATTGTGGACAAAATGTCCCCAGTGCAAGTATACCTGCACGATGCTGGAACTCCGGGAAAACTGGTTTGTATGTCCCCAATGCCATTACCATCATAGGATCGGAAGCGCAGAATATTTTGATTTCCTCTTTGATAACAAGGAGTATAAGGAGCTGTTTGCGGATATCCGGTCCAAGGACTTCCTGGGCTTCACTGACTTAAAACCTTACGGAAAGCGCCTGGAAGAAGTTTGGAAGAAGACTGACCTGCAAGACTCTATTCGCTTTGCTACCGGCAAGGTCAGCGGCGATGACCTGGTGGTAGGGTGCATGGACTTCGAATTTATCGGGGGATCGCTGGGCAGTGTTATGGGAGAAAAGATCTCCCGCGCCGTGGACTATTGCCTCCAGCATAAGACTCCCTTGCTCATTATTTCCAAATCCGGCGGAGCCCGTATGATGGAAAGCGCCTTTTCCCTCATGCAACTGGCAAAGACCCTCGGCAAACTGACCCTCCTGGCCAACGCCAAAATACCATATATCTCCCTCATGACGGACCCCACATTCGGGGGCGTCACCGCTTCCTTTGCAATGATGGGAGACTTGAATATTGCAGAGCCCGGCGCCCTGATCGGATTTGCGGGTCCTCGTGTCATCAAGGAGACCATCCGCAAAGAATTACCCGAAGGCTTTCAACGCAGTGAGTTCCAACTGGAGCATGGCTTCCTGGATTTCATTGTGAACAGAAAAGTATTGAAGGAAAAAATTAGTCAGGTCCTCACCCTGTTTGCGCACTAGACTTACGGCCAAAAATCACGACCTTTGCAGCGATGAGTATTGTAAACCGGAGTGCATATCACGACTATTATGTGGAAGATACCTATTCGGCAGGCATGGTCCTGTTGGGTACGGAAATCAAGTCTATGCGGGAAGGCAAGGTGAGTTTTAACGACAGTTACTGCCTGTTCCACAAGGGAGAGTTATGGATCAAAAGCCTCTACATTGGAGAATATTCCCATGGTACAGACAATAACCATATTGCCACCAGGGACCGTAAGCTATTGCTGAACAAACGGGAAATGGAAAAGATCCAGGCTAAGATCAAAGAAAAGGGGTATACCCTGATCCCACTGAAAATTTTCTTCAACGATAAGAGCCTCGCAAAAATGGAGATCGGCCTCGGTAAAGGGAAGAAGGTCCACGACAAACGCGAAACGCTCAAAGAAAAAGACAGCCAGCGCGAGATGCAGCGCTACCTTAAGCGATAGCCCTCCCGCGCTGGGTCTTGCTTTGTTCCCCCGGCTTAAAACAATTCCGCCTGCCCGTCTCCGCCCTTCCTGGCCTTTACTTCCCAGGACAGGGTCACGGCCTTTTTGTCTAGCAGTTTATTGCCGGCGGCCCTCCAGCCCATGACATCCACAAAATCGGCCACCTTGATCTTTTGAATAGAAGGATCGGATTTCTTGCCGGTCTGGATTAACAGAATAGGCTTATCATCCGTAGTGACGGCCTCCACAAAATTGCCATCCCCTTCTTTGATAAAAAGGAATTTGTTGTGTAATGTAGTTGTCTCCACCTTAAAGCGCTTGACGCTGTACTGGTTTTTATCGGCGTCCAGGTAGACGGCGGTAATGACAGCGTCCGGCCTGAATTTTTCGATCAGCAGCACTTTTTCAGGGTCAAAGCGCTGGGTGGGTTCCTGGTCTGCAATCTCGTAATTGCCGTCACTGTATATGACCAGTATTTTATCATCTGCCGCAAAACTGCCGAGGTACTGCCCTTTTTCTTCTGTGCTGAGGCGCCCGAAAGTATCGTCATACCAAAATTTACGCGCCTCCAGGGTGGACTTGCCCGCTTCCTGGAATTTGACGCTTTTTACAGCGTATTTGGTCACCTGGTTGCCCATGACGGCCCTGCCTTTGATCTCCAGTTCTTCAAAGTAGAAGTCCAGCACTTTATTCCTGGCAGGCGAATTGGGACTAAGCAACACTGTTACTATTTCGGCTTCTCCGTTGGGATTGGCTGAAAAATACAGCACTTTGGATTTGGGATCTCCCTTGGTAAGGTCATATTCCTTGTCCCGGGTGACTCCGGTTACATTGAAACGCTTGGCGTACGTTAATGCGCTGCTCCCATCCGCATAGATCATATTGTAGGTGGTGCGCTCATCGTTTTTCTGGAAAACAGCGACATGCAGGATGTCCTTGCCGATGAATACTTTATCCGCCAGCTTGACCACTTTCATCTTTCCGGCCTTGGTAAAAACAATAATATCGTCCAGGTCGGAACAATCGGTGATAAACTCATCCTTTTTCAAACCGGACCCAATAAATCCTTCCGCCCGGTTGACGTATAATTTTGCATTGGCAATGGCCACGTGTTTAGCCTGGATGGCTTCAAAGGGGCGGACCTCCGTTAACCTTTCCCTTCCCTTACCGTATTTTTTTAATAACCCTTCGAAATAGGCTACGGCATAATCCACCAGGTTAGCCAGGTCGTGCTTGACCTGTTTGATTTCTGCCGTTATGCCTTTGAGTTGCTCGTTGAGTTCGTCAATGTCCAGCTTGTAGATGCGGCGTACAGGCTTCTCGGTCAGCTTCAACACGTCTTCACGGGTAACGCCCCGTTTCAGTTTCACAATAAAGGGCGCGAAGGCCTTTTCTATGGCCACCAGCACCTTGTCCCAGGTGTCGTGTTTCTTTTCAAGTTCCTTATAGATCTTTTCTTCAAAGAAGATCTTTTCCAAAGAAGTAAAATGCCATTTCTCTTCCAGTTCCCTAAGCTTGATCTCCAGCTCCAGTTTCAGCAGGTCTTTGGTATGATCGGCCGAGGCTCTCAAGAGTTCGTGCACGCCCATGAACCGGGGCTTGTCATTTTCGATCACACAAGCATTGGGAGAAATACTGACTTCGCAGTCGGTAAAGGCGTAGAGGGCATCTGTCGTAATATCCGGCGAAATGCCCGGGGCCAATTCCACCTGGATCTCTACTTCAGCCGCCGTATTGTCCCTCACCTTCTTGATCTTGATCTTGCCCTGATCGTTGGCCTTCAGGATGGAATCAATCAGTTGGGAGGTGGTCACGTTATACGGAACATCCTTGATGAGCAGGGTTTTCTTGTCACCCTCTTCAATCCGGCTGCGGACCCGTACTTTCCCTCCCCTCTTGCCTTCGTTATAATTGGAGACGTCAATCATGCCCGCCGTCAGGAAATCAGGATATAGTTCAAATTTACGCCCTCTCAGGTATTTGATAGAGGCGTCAATCAATTCGCAAAAGTTGTGAGGCAGAATTTTTGTGGACAAACCAACGGCGATTCCTTCCGCGCCCTGGGCTAAAAGCAGGGGGAACTTAACCGGAAGGGTAACAGGCTCCTGCTTGCGCCCGTCGTAACTTAACTGCCAGGCAGTGGTCTTATTATTAAATGCGATATCCAGTGCAAACTTGCTGAGACGGGCTTCAATATAACGGGAAGCCGCCGCATCATCTCCTGTGCGCACATCTCCCCAGTTACCCTGGGTATCGATCATCAGATCCTTCTGCCCCATATTCACCAAAGCATCCCCTATACTGGCATCACCATGCGGATGGTACTGCATGCTTTGACCAATGATATTGGCCACCTTGTTGAAACGGCCGTCATCCATTTCCTTCATGGAGTGGAGGATCCGGCGCTGCACAGGCTTCAGCCCGTCACCCATGGCGGGTACAGCGCGTTCCAGGATGACGTATGAGGCGTAATCCAGGAACCAGTTTTCATATAATCCTTTTACTCCGATCTCCCGAAAACCGTCTGCCGGTTGTTCATTTGTTGGCTGTTCATTGTCCATCGTCCGTTGCTTATTTTGTTCCCGGCGTCTGCCGGGTATGTATTTCTTTAAAGTTTGTACGTATCTCCCTGCCCATCGGCCAGCGCATTCAGCTCCAGCATTACAAAATCGGTCACCGCCATGACTTCATGCCAAACACCCGCCGGGATGACGACCAGGGCGGGTCCCGAGCCGGTGATGCTGCCGGTCTCCTGCGCTCCTTCACGGAGCGCGCCTTCTATATTCCGCCAGTTCACTTCAATGGTCCCCTGCATCAGGATGAGCTTTTCGGGGTTTTTGTTGGGCGATACCCCTTTGTGATAGTGGCGGCCGCTGGCGCTGCCGGCTTTCCGGTGCGCTACGATGAACTGGCCGTGACGATCGTTATCGAATACGAAGGTAGCGCCCCGTTCATCTTCTCCGACCTGCTCTATTGGAGTAATGGTTATCATGGTTCATACAATTCGAGTGGTAATCCATCAGGGTCTGAAAAAAATACAAACCGCTTTCCCGTTAATTCATCTATCCTAACCGGCTCGACTTCAATCCCTTTGGCCATCAATTCCCGCGCTGCCTCATTCACATCTTCTACTACGAAGGCCAGGTGCCTCAAGCCCCTGGCTTCCGGATAAGACGGTCTTTCGGGCGCCTCCGGGAAAGTGAAGAGTTCGATGGTATAGAGCCCGTTCAGCGACAGGTCCAGTTTATAAGAATCCCTTTCCGGCCGGTACGTTTCCCTGATTATTTCAAATCCAAGCACATTAATGTAAAAAGCCCTGCTTGCCTCGTAATGCCCCGTGATAATCGCGATATGGTGGATGCCTTGTAATTGCATATTATGCTTCATTTGCGGCTTCAGCGCCCGTGCGCGCGGGAGTCGCGTCGACGGCGGCGCCCGGTAATTTCACTTCGCAACCGCCCCACCCTTTAGCGAGGTCTCCGTTCAATTCCACCTTCCCTTCCGAGATCAATTCCCTGAGCCTCCATGCCAGGAAGACATCCCCCGTTTTTACCTTCATCCTGTTTACGGTATTGTGAATAAGCCGACTAAACTTCTGCCAGTTGGGCGTTAGATTTCCGAACAGGTCCTTATCATAAAAATCAATCTCTTTTCCGGTTATCTTTTTTCCTCCTTCCAGTATCCTGACGCCTGCATTTTCCTGGCACAGTCGCGTCCATTCGTCAGGGTCTATTTCGAATTCGCTCAGGGTAATGGGCCTGGCCAGTTTCTTGGCTTTCCTGAACTCCGACGGTTGGATCTCATACAAGGAATGAGGGTAAAAGATATTCCCTTTTTCATTCAAAAAGGGCAGATTATTCAGGTATAATAGCTGGACCCTTCCCTGGTAGTTCTGTAATTGGCTGACCAGCCAATAATACCCGCATACGTCATGCTGATTCTGAGCCATCCATATCCACGCTTCTTCGGTCTCATTTTCATCCAGGCGCCCAAGCAGCCCATGAACGGTCAGCTTGTCATCGACCATATCCAGAGAGTCCATATACGGGGAATAGGTCAATGCCTGTTTCCACCAATCCCGGCGGCCCTGCCAGCCTTCGGGTGCATTCAAGGGCCCCAGGGGGCCCACGGCATAATCATCCTTGATCTGGATGATATTTCCGGCCAGGCTATCGTCTAGGTCTATGGCCTTTTGCAGTACTTCGATATCCGCTTCCTGGAAAACGATATGGATCATCTCTTCAAATAAATTTATGCCTGTTGTTCCGTCAAGTCCAACTCAACCCGCAGGTTATTAATAATAAACTCCTGTCTTTCCATGGTGTTCTTTCCCATGTAGTATTCCAGCAGGGTCTGAATGTGGTCCCCATTTTCCAACAGGACCGGTTGTACTTTCATATCCGCTCCAATGAAGCGTCCGAATTCCTGGGGCGAAATTTCTCCCAGTCCTTTAAAACGGGTGATTTCGGGTTTGGCGCCCAGCTTTTTGATGGCGGCCTGCTTCTCGGTTTCGTCATAGCAATAAATAGTCTCCTGTTTATTGCGTACCCTGAACAAAGGCGTTTCCAATATATATACGTGCCCCCGTTTAACCAGGTCCGGAAAGAACTGAAGGAAAAATGTCATCATCAGGAGCCGGATATGCATCCCGTCGACGTCAGCATCGGTGGAAATAACGATCCGGTTATAGCGCAATCCATCCAATCCTTCTTCTATATTGAGCGCGTGTTGGAGCAGATTGAATTCTTCATTTTCATACACCACCTTCTTAGTAAGGCTGAAACAATTCAGGGGCTTTCCACGAAGGGAGAATACGGCCTGGAATTCAACATCCCTTGACTTTGTGATGGAACCGCTGGCAGAATCACCCTCCGTAATGAAAATGGTGGTCTGCAGTCGCTTTTCTACAAATTCCTGGGGGTTGCGGGCGGGAGGCTCTTCATCCAGGTGTACCCGGCAATCCCTTAGCTTCTTGTTATGCAGGTTGGCCTTTTTGGCCCTCTCATTGGCCAGCTTCTTGATCCCCGCGAGTTCCTTCCTTTCCCTTTCGCTCTGTTCAATCCGCTTCTTAAGGGCTTCCGCCGTAGAAGGGTTCTTGTGCAGGTAATCGTCCAGGGCTTTGGACATGAATTCACTCAGGAATGCCTTCATGCTGGGGCCATTTTCGAAGACATTGAGGGATCCCAGCTTGGTTTTAGTCTGGGACTCAAACACCGGCTCCTGAACCCTAACCGAAATAGCGGCAACAATACTTTGGCGAATATCCTGGGCATCGTAGTCTTTCTTATAGAAGTCCCGGATCGTTTTAACGAAAGCTTCCCTGAACGCCTGCTGATGGGTCCCCCCCTGGGTAGTATACTGACCATTGACGAAGGAATAAATGTCTTCCCCGTAATCATTGTTATGGGTCAGCGCCATTTCAATATCTGTCCCTTTCAAGTGGATAATGGGATAGCGTACTTCATCCGGGTTGGTCTTCCGTTGCAACAGGTCCAATAACCCGTTCTTGCTCACGTATTTCTTCCCGTTAAACTGGATCACCAACCCTGCGTTCAGGAAACAATAGTTCCACAATTGGTTTTCCAGGTATTCCTGTACAAAATGAAAGCTTTTGAATACGGTTTCGTCCGCTATAAAGGTGACCAGGGTTCCATTGGGCTCGTCCGTCTTTCCTTCCTTGTGGTCCTTTATTAGTACCCCCCGCTCAAATTCGGCCACCTTGCTCTTCCCTTCCCGCACGCTCTGTACCTTGAAATAGCTACTAAGGGCATTCACCGCTTTTGTACCTACTCCATTGAGGCCCACTGACTTCTGGAACGCCTGACTATCATATTTGGCGCCTGTATTGATCTTGCTTACGACATCTACCACCTTTCCAAGGGGGATACCTCTTCCGAAGTCCCTGATAGTCACCACCTTATTTTCAATGACGAGATCCACCTGCTTGCCATATCCCATGGTATGTTCGTCAATACAGTTATCCAGGACTTCCTTCACTAATACATAAATTCCGTCGTCAGGACTGGATCCATCTCCCAACTTACCGATATACATCCCCGGTCTTAAACGGATGTGTTCCCTCCAATCCAGCGACCGAATGGAGTCTTCCGTATAATTAAAAAGATCTTTGTTATCTGCCATATCTATATCTGTCTTGTCTGATCTATGGGTTAATGCGCAATATTCTGCTAAAATATTTAGTATTTAGGTCCGGAGCAAATATAATAAAAGGCGGGTAAGAGGGCACTTTTTATTGATTGACGTGCGGAAAAGCGCAATAGTAGTTAGTAAAAGCACGGTATTAGCCCATAATGATCAATAAAAGAGTAGTTATACGGGTAAAAATCTAAAGATTGTTAATAAAAAGTTATGCAAAAGCGTCCAGATTTGATTTTTTTGCGTACATTCAATTAACGGTCACTTAACCAAATATCCTTATCCATTCACTTAAAAGAAGAACCGTATGAAACCGTCCACTACCTTATACGAAAACAGCAAAAGGTTTCTTGCAGAAACGTTCGGTTTTCTTGCGCTGCTCCCCCTGGGACTCCTTATATACCGCTATATTCCATCTTTGCAGATTAACCACATGCCTGTGGCCCTGATCTTTTCCTTCCTGATTGCACTCGTTGTTATCAGGATCATGATGGATCTTTGTCGCCCCGTAGTAGTTCCTGCGACATTGTTATTGTTCTCTGTATTGATTTACAACCAATTATCTAAGGGATACACGCTGGTAAACGCCGCGCACGATTACCGCAACTGGGTAACCGGCAGCTGGGATAACAGGGACCAAAAGCAAATGGACGCCCTTAACGTAATGCCCGACGTTTGGGGAGATAGTCGCACACGCCTGGCTGATACCCTGCGCTCCAAGGCTAATTACCAGGATTCAGTGGTGCGGAATTTTGCCGTAAAGCATTCCCTGGAATCTTTTGACGCCTCCTGGTCTAAATATCAATTGGTTAGCCGTGAATTGTCCCTGTTCAAATATATCAATCAGCACTTCAAATACGTTCCCGATCCCCGGAACAACGAATACTACGCTACACCCAAAGAAACCATTCTGAATGGTTTAGGTGGGGATTGCGATGACCACTCTCTGTTGATGGGTTCCTGCATGGAAGCCATTGGCGCACAAGCCCGTTTAGTGGTAGTAAAGGGACATATGTACCCCGAATTGTTCGTGGGAGACAAGGCCGCTTTCAAGACCTTCCAGGCAGCCGTCCGCGAACTTTTTGCCGACCAGAACGTGGACAGGATCTTCTACCATGAGCATAACGGAGAATACTGGGTGAACCTGGATTATTCTGCGGCTCATCCCGGTGGTCCCTACCTGAATAACGAAGTTTATCTGGTCGCTTCCTTAAGTATGTAATCAGTTAAAAGTATGTTATAAAAAAGGCTCTTTCAAACCTCTCCGTGCATTAGGCGTCTAACCTGTTGTACGCTAAAATGGAGATTTATGAAGAAGACCTGGATGATAGCACTCGTATTTCTTTCGGCTTGCAACAGCACTCATATTACATCTTCCTGGAGAAACGAACACGTCGCCCCTGCTTCTTACGGAAGAATCATGGTAGCGGCTATGATACCGGATAACCAACGCAATATCCAGCAGGCAATGGAACGAAGCATGGTGGATCAATTAAGGCGCAAGGGTTACCAGGCGGTATCTGCCTTCCAGGAGTTCGGACCGAAAGCCTTCCAGGGCTTGAATGAAAATGCCGTCATGGCCAAAGTGAGGGGGAACAATGCAGACGCCCTGATCACGATTTCCCAGACAGACCATTCCCGAAGCCGTAGCTATGTTCCCGGATCCATCTATCCCAGTCCCTGGGGTTGGGGTTGGGGAGGCGGTTATTACAGCCCCGGTTATGTGAGGAATAATACCCGCTACGCCTGGGAAACCAATTTCTATGATATGGCCTCCAATAAAATGGTGTACTCCGTACAAAGTCAATCCTTCGACCCCAGTTCCGCCAATGACCTGGCCGAAGACTACAGCCGGCAGATCGTTCGCGATATGAAGGACAAGGGTGTCCTGGTAAAGCCCCAGAAAAGTAAGGACCTGGCTGAAAAATGATCGGGGCCCCTTCCCGGTCAATCGATCTATAGTCTTACATTTAGGTCCACAATCTCTCATTCATAGTGATAACTTACCTGCTACGCGCAACCTTTCGCTTCGTTTTCTGTTGCTCGATCGGATGTATATTACTATTATTTACAGATAACTCTGCCTCGGCTCAGGCCACGCGGCCCAGGATAGGTGTCACACTCAGCGGAGGTGGCGCCAAAGGACTGGCCCATATCGGGATCCTGAAAGCCATTGATTCTGCAGGCATCAAGGTCTTCGCCATTACGGGCACCAGTATGGGTAGTATCATCGGAGGACTTTATGCAGCAGGATATTCCGCCGATACCCTGGAGAAGATATCCAAGCTGATCGATTGGGGTAGTCTCCTAAGTAACCAAACGCCTTTGACCGACCTTAAAATGGAAGAAAAAGACGAGTATGGGAAATACGCGGTAGAGCTGCCCTGGATCAACCACAATTTTAAATTGCCCTCCGGCCTC
>Ga0302312_10000721_pt1 | contig 22525 bp, 19 predicted proteins | sample III_Palsa_N2_1_FD_200529 | JGI IMG/M metagenome (GOLD analysis project Ga0302312, IMG submission 200529) | Peat permafrost microbial communities from Stordalen Mire near Abisko, Sweden - III_Palsa_N2_1 | ecosystem: Environmental > Terrestrial > Soil > Palsa > Peat permafrost | place: Sweden... | reverse complement strand
CCCCACGCCGAAAACAAGGGTCCGCAGCTAGACAACTGCGGACCCAACTCCTGCTAATTAAAACCAATGAATGCAAACTTAACCCTCGAGACTTGAAACTATATGATGAGCCTTAACCAAAAAAGACATAGCAAAAGTAAAGTCCTCTCCCCACAAACATTGTCAATATTCATTCAAAAAGTTGTATTCTCTCGTCAATTGCCAATTCCTTGACAAAGATCGATCTTGTAAGCGTCGGCGGGATTCCAAACTTATCCTTATAACACTTAGAGAAATAAGATACGGAACTGAAACCCGTCTCATAGGCAACTTCTTTCACGCGCCCGTAGTTTTGCGCCATGAGCCGGGCGGCCCTGGACAAGCGCAGATTATAAATAAATTTCATGGGGGATACCCCGTACGTCTTGTAACACCATCGTCCCAGCGTAGACACGCTCAGGTTCAATTGGGCGGCGATGTGGCCCACTTTCAGCGAAGGGTTGGACGCCATTTCAGACACGGCGTGCTCAAACTGCTGTTGTAACCCATTATCGAATCCAAACCCGATATTACTTCGAAGCAGCACTTCCACTTCCTTTAAAACGGCCGCAATATCAATCCGTCTTTCTGGTTCAGGCAACAGGATATTAGTTATAACCAAATTATCTCCTACGATCAGGACTTGCCTCTTATTGCTTTTCATGGTATCCTCTCCTTTGAGCAATGTAGCCACTTTCAACCACCCACTCATTAAACCCGTTTAATAAATTGGGCAGGACACTAGGAACGGGACAATCGCTTCCGGATCTTGCTGAGGCCTACCGGAGTCAGGCTCAGGTAAGAAGCGATCAGGTATTGGGGAACGCGCTGGGACAAGGCGGGCCGCTGTATCAGTAATTTACGATACATCACTTCCGGGCTGTCATTCTTATAGGACATCAGGTTAATCATTAATCTTATGCAAATACGCTCTGTCAATATTCGTCCAATGCGGTCCAATCCTGGCACCACATCATACAAGTGCTGAATATCATCGTAGCCCAGGCACTCTAGTTCCGTATCTTCCAACGCCTTTACAAATTGATTGGAAGGTCTTTTGGTCAGGAAGCTAAAATGATCACACATTAAATCACCCTCAAAAAAGAATTGAGAAACGATCTCCTTTCCACCTTCCAGGATATACATAAAACAGCCCCCCTTCTTTACATAATACATGTCTTTGAAGACAGCGCCCGCTCTGAATAATAAGTCATTCCTGGAAAGGCTTTTCCTGGCAACAAAAGGTCTCATAAGCTCCACGTGTATCTTATACTCCGGGACCACTTCACCGATAAAATCTATAAAGTCGATCATATGATAAAAAAAACGGCCCACCGGTATTTTAAACCGTGGGCCGGAAAAATCAATTCAACAGACAATAATTAAGCAAAACGCCTCATTCCAGTTCAAAAGTATCCCTACTTATGACGGGAAGGTGTCACTTTTTAGGCAAAAAGTTATACGAAAACATCATACTTCCATCCGGCTGTCTCTTGAAGACGTACCCGCCAGGCTGGGAGATTTACCGAATTTGGCCTTGTAGCACTTGGAGAAATAAGAGAGAGAACTGAATCCTGTTTCGTAGGCGACGTCCTTGATCCTGCCGTAATTCTGCTCCAGCAATATCGAAGCCTTCAGCAATCTCAAATGCAGGATATATTTCATGGGAGTCATGCTATAGGTCTTGTCGCACCACCTTTCCAGAGTGGATACGCTGCAATTCATGCGGTCGGCAATATCACTCACTTTCAATAGGGAATCATACGCCATTTCTGCTATGACCTGTTCAAACATGGCCCTGAATTTCAGGTCGAAGTTATTTTCGACGATGCTGGGGGCTTTCTTTTCAAAGGTCAGTTTGTTTGCCTGCTGAATAGACGTATGGTTCACGATCGCCAGCAGGTTCTCCACCTTGAATTTAAGGGTTTGAAGACTAATGGGTTTGGTGATAAAATCATTGGCGCCAAACTGCAGGGCCGTAAGTACTTTGTCCTCATCCTGCAATCCCGATATGGTAAGAATGGGTACGTGGAGGTATCCGGGGCTCCGTCTCAGGAAACGGATGATATCAAACCCGCTTTCCCCGCCGGGAAGAAGAATATCGGTAATAACCAGGTCAGGGACCTGTTTCTCAAACTGGGCGATTCCTTCTTTAAAATTGCGGGCGAGCGATACCCCGTATCCTTTGCTAAAAAATACGGCCAATTGTTCTCCCAGTACGAAATCATCTTCAATTATAATAATGCGCGGCTCTTTGTCACCCATATCCCACTCCTGTTTGTTTCCTACCTTAAATTTAAGGAATCGCTTCTAAATAAGGCCGGCTGACGAAAAAATGCAACAAGATGAATAAAATATGCAACTGTGCCCTCTTGCGCCCTATTACCTTTGCCCTGTCGTCGTTTTTCGAGTTAAGACAGGAAAGCTAACTTATGAATTCACACCCAACCGCAAGCGTCCCGGCCAGCCGGGACGCTTTTTTTCCCCTAAATTTGATTAACTATTTCTAAATTTTCTCATGAAAAGCTCTGCCAATCTGGTTCCCATCCTAACGCATGACATGAACAATCATTTATCCGCTACCCAATCTTACCTGGAACTATTTCTCTCCGGCACACTTGATGAAGCACAAAATATCAGCCTGGCCAAAAACTTATTTGACCTTACCAAGAATACTTCGATCATGCTCGCCAACCTGATGTGCTGGTCAAAGATCCTGTCCAAAGAATCCCTGTGCCGCTCCCAGCATTTGATGTTAGCCGACATTCTTTCTCAGATAGTCGCCGACCAGCAATCGATTGCACAAAATAAAAAAATCCGCCTTGACCTGAAGCTGAGGGATGACATTTCTGTCCTGGGAGACAGTATTTACCTACCATTGGTGCTTAGGAACCTGGTCAACAACGCGATAAAATTCACCCCTGAATATGGAATGGTATTGATCACGACAACCCCTGCCGAAGGAGAGATCCACCTCCACATACAGGATACAGGAATAGGTATCTCGATGGAGCGGCAAAAACAACTTTTTTCCCTGGAATGGGAAACAACCTATGGAACCAGAAACGAAAAAGGCCTGGGGCTGGGGCTCTGGTTATGTAAAGAGCTCCTTGACAGGCAAAAAGGGAGGATCTGGTGTCAAAGCGTCATAGGCGAAGGCACTACGTTCGGGGTAGCTATTCCCCTGCCTTGATGCCGTTCTGCCAAACAGAAAGGATCGAGGCCGTCCCCTTGATATCGGTAACGGGATTTTTACTCAATACCATAAAATCTGCTCTCTTCCCCGGCTCCAGGGTGCCCGTCTGTTCGCTGATCCTTAGCAACCTGGCACCATTCCGGGTAGCTACCGTAATGGCCTCCAGGGGCGTAAGCCCTGCTTTCACCAGCAGTTCGAGTTCATGATGCTCGGAAAATCCCTGCGCCCTTACGGGCTGTGCGCCTGAGTCAGTGCCCAAGACTACCGGAATGCCGGCGTCATACACCCTTTTTACATTCAGCAGCACCGTCTCAAATGCTTTCCTCTTTATTGCCAGCGATGGGTCCTTACGGAGACGAAGAATATAGGCCGGGCTGGTCAGTGTATCCCATACGCCCGGCTCCAATGATTGCTTAAAAAACGGATCATTGATCCAGTCAGGGTGGTCTCCATACACAAATTGGAATTGATCCAGGGATAAAGTAGGTATATAGGTGACTCTTCCCACCTTCATGGCCGCAAGCAATGGTTCATCAATGAGGGAATCCCGGACGCTATGGGCCAAAATATCAATCCCATCAGCCACTAATCTGCGGGCATCTGCTAAATAGTACACATGGGCCGCCACCCTGATCCCCTGGCGGTGGGCTTCCCTGATGATAGCGGCGTATACAGCCGGGTCCATTTTAGCCAGCTTCCCGCCAAAATCGTCCAACCACAGCTTTATCACGTCCGGATGCAGGGGCGCCAGTTGTTGCACATCCCTGATGGCTTCTTCGGGACTGACTGGCCGATATACCTTGTCCATTCCAATGCTCGAAGGAGGAGCTCCTGTAGGCACGCCAAAGCCGAATCCCGCAGAATATATCCGGGCGCCGGGGATCAGTCCCGCGTGAGAGGAGTCCCTGAGACCAAAGATCAAATCATGGTCCGAACCCAGGGATAAAACCTCACCTACTCCATAATGTTCATATTTGATCAATTGGCGCAGGATATTTTCCCGGGTATAATTAGCGGCGGACATCGAGGTTCCTTTTAGCAATCCAAGGTGTTCATGGCAGCCAATCAATTCCGGCATCAGGGTCTCTCCCCTGCCGTCCAGGACGATAGCGTCCGGGGCGATGGTGTCTTTTCCCGTTTCTATGATGTAAGAAATGCTATCCCCCTGGATAACCATATCCATGTGCTCCCTGGGAGCCGATCCTGTCCCGTCAACCAGGGTGATATCCCTGAAGACCGATATTTGCTGATGCGCTCCCGGAGGTGCCTGCCTGCATCCTCCCAGCGCCCAAAGGAGGCAACCCGCCATACCCATCGTCCGATATCTGCCCATATGAATTTAGTTTTGCTTTGAATAACAAATATAGCAAAGCCGGGGCTCCCGAAGAATGGGAGCCGGCCAAATACAAAAAGCCCGGGGAAACCCCGGGCTTTTGACAAATGAAAAATAGGCCTATTACTGCACCCGCAATGGCGTTTTGTTAGAGATTCAGACCCCCTCCCAGTAATCCACTGCCACTGCCGCCCAATAAGCCACCACCCAACAAGCCGCCACCCAGGAGCCCACCACTACCGGTCGCTGCATCCAGATTGGTAAGGAGGTCGGTCAATGTCTTGCTCAGGGTAGCGGACAAAGCAACTGTGGTCAGGCTTAAGTCAGCAAAAAGGCCTGCAATGGTAGGGTTCAGGGTACTCAATCCCGAACCTCCATTCACTGCCACTAATTCATCATTGGTAAGATTTTCAAAATTTGCGTGTTGGAGTGTTTTCATACAATGTTTCTTTTTTAATTTAATAAGGTGTTTAGAATTCCTGACCAAATTATTCAATATATTCAACCTTGCCTAGAACCGCCAGCTATACAAAATAGCCTTTGGGGGTAAAAAAGCCCCGGTGATCCCAGGGCCTTTTTCTTTTGAGGAAAGCTGCAACTACAAACCTCCCAACAGGGATCCCGCCGCGCCCGTTCCACCGCCCAATCCAAGACTGCCAAGCCCCAGGCTGCTACCAAGCGTCAGGTTGTTCAGAAGGTCTGTCACGGTCTTCAGGACATCCCCCACCGCATCACTCGCTGTTTTTTCAACGTCGGAAATAAGGCCGCTCAAAGCGCTGGAAATACCGGCGCCGCCATTAACGGCCAACAGCTCATTCTGGGAAAGGTCACTAAAACTTCCATACTGAAATGTGTTCATAACGATTAGCATTTGATCTTCCATAAAGATATCGGCAAGAGATCAGCTATCCTAAACAAATAGATTATACATAATAGCCTCCGGGAGTAACGCTCTCCGCTCCCTCGTCTTTCAACCCAAATGAGGGATGTGTAATAATTCTGCCTCCAATAACCTTGCAGGGGTGACATGCAGCAACTCTGCGATCTTAAAGAACCTGTCGAGTGTCAGCGGTGTTTTGCCGGACTCCAGCTTGCTATAGGCATTTTGGGATATGTTCAGTTTATAGGCCATAAAATCCTGGGAATACTCCTTACTCCGGCGCAGGCCATGAATGTTCTCCAGTACGAGCCGGGTGCAAACGGGGATAGTGTTCATATGGTTCATAAATTGGATGATTACGTATGAGACGAATGAAGTAATGCGCTTCCCTGATGGCGCTCCCACAAGCGGGCATATACAGGGCTGGCCTGCAGCAATTCCCGGTGTGTTCCCTCCCCGATCAACCGGCCGTCCTGCAATACCACTATCTTGTCGGCATGCATCACCGTACTCAGCCGGTGGGCAATGACCAGGATAGTTTTGCCTGCTTCCCGCAGGGACCGGACGGCATCCTGTACCAACTGATCGCTCACGGAGTCCAGGGACGCGGTGGCTTCATCCAGTACCAAAATCTCCGGGTCGCGGTAGAGCGCCCTCGCAATAGCAATCCGCTGCCGCTGTCCCCCGGACAGGTTGACGCCGTGTTCCCCGAGCATGGTTTGAAACCCCATGGGCAGCTTTTCAATAAAGTCCGTAATTCCCAGCAGACGGGTAATCCGGAGCACCACTTTAAGATCGGGATCAAATTCCCCTACCGCAATATTTTCAAGGATGGTTCCCGCAAAAAGGTCTATTTGCTGGGGCACCACGCCTATGCGTCTTCTGAGTGATTGAATATCCGCATAGCGGATATCCAGGTCTCCGATACTAATATGGCCTTCCTGCAAAGGGTACAGGTTCTGCAACAAAGCCATCAGCGTTGTTTTTCCCGAACCGCTTTCACCGACAATCGCAGTGATCTTCCCCTTTTCCACATGCAGGTTGAAATCTCTGAATACATTCACACGACTCCCGTACCGGAAAGAGACATTTCTGAAAGCAATATCCCCCACCATATCGGACGTCATCTGGAAAGTGTCCGCCGTCGATTCCTGTTCCACGTCCAGGATTTCAAACAGTCGGTCAGCTGCGATCAGGGCATTCTGGATACTCAGGTTAGCCCCGATAAGACTCAGGACAGGGCCCGTAAAATATCCCAGCAATGCGTAAAAAGACAATAACTCCCCGGGACTGAGTTGCCTGTCCAACACCGAGAGGGAACCCACCCACAATAATATCACCGTAAAGCCACTGGTAAAAAAAGAGGCGGCAGTGCCGATATAGAGATTCCCAACCGAGGCCTGGAAGATCGTCTTTAACAATTGTACAAAGCGCGTCTCTGTTTTGTTGTTAGCGTACCCTTCCAACCCAAAGCTCTTGATCGTAGATACCGAATTCAGAGACTCCACAAGGTGGCTGTTCAGTTCCGCGCTGTTCTCCATCAAACGCCTTTGCAATTTCTTATTCAGTCGGTCACTTAGCTTATACACAATCCCGTACACAGGAAGAATGGCCAGCATCAGCAATGCCAGTTTCCAATAATACAGGAACATCAGGGTGAACGAGAACAACACGACAAACACGTTCACTGCTATTCCAATAGCCACTTCATTTATGAAGGTGCGGATCTTTACCGCATCATTGATCCTGGAAGTGATCTCCCCGACGCGCATCGTATCAAAGAACCGTTGAGGCAGTTGTAGGACGTGTTTATAGTATCCCAGGATCAGCTGCGCATCAATTTGCTGCCCGGTCTTAAGGGCGAACAAACTTTTAGTATTCCCTATCAGGGCCTGGAGTAAAAGAATCGCCAGCATCCCTGCGCTGAGTATAGTCAACAATCCCCTATTGCCATCCACCAGCACATTGTCCACGATCTTCTGCACATATATGGAGGTGGATAGCCCTAGGATAGTATACGCCATAGCTCCTACCAATGCCTGCAGGCTGACAGAACGGTGAGGACGGAGCAGGAACCAGAATCGTTGCAGGTGAGACACCTTCTCGTTCCCTGGTTTAAAGTCTGTTCCGGGCAGCAACAGCACTGCAACCCCGGTCCAGACCTGCCGGAACGTTTCATGGGTCATTCGGTGGTAGGCGCCGTCCGCAGGATCCATGACCACTACGAAAGCCTTATGCACCCTATATAATACGAAAAAGTGTTGCAGGCTCCCATTTACTATAACGTGCACAATGGCGGGCACCGGAATACTAAATAGTCCTTCAAAGGTTCCTTTCACCCCTTTCGCCTGGAATCCTATCTTCTCCGCGGCTTCTACCAGACCCAGGACATTCGTTCCCTTTGTATCAGTGGAAGCAAACTGGCGCACTCTTGCAACAGGTAATTGCAACTTATACCAGGCGGCTACAGAAACCAGGCAGGCGGCTCCACAGTCTGTAATATCCCGTTGGCGGACAATGGCCCTCTTTTTATACCGGAATGAAGAGAAAAGGTATCGCATAGGTCACAAGGTTTGCATTAAGTAGAAGACCCCGGGCTCCCCGGCCTCAGCCAATTGCTGGTCTTGTCATAGAGTAATTGAAATAAGGTGCGCCGGGTCAGCAGGAAACGGGCCTGTAATGTCATTCCCTTTTTAAGGTAGCCCCTGATGCCATTGTTCATTTGCAGGTAGGTGTTGGAAAAGCTGCACCGGACTTTAAAAACAGGCAAGTTATCCTGTATGATAAAATCATTCCCTATGGACGTCACTTTCCCTTGTACGACCCCCCATTCGTTATAATTAAAGGCGTCCACCTGGAACCGTACATTCATACCTCGTTTCAGGTACCCTATATCCCTGGGTGACACATAGCATTCCGCGATCAGGTTGGAGTCCGGAGAAATTATGCAGAGGATCTCGCCCGCCTGGACATATCCGCCCGGTGACTTTCCCTCAAATTGCTGAAGGGTGCCACTGACCGGGGCCCGGATCTGAGCGCCTTCTTTTTCCTGCTTGAGCTCGTTGACATCTGCGTGAAGGCCGCTGCTCTCCAACCGCAGCCGGTCTAATTGATCCTGCCAGTCACTGCGTTGCTGGTCGATGGCAGACTGGTACACAGCCATGGCCTTTTGGTATTCATATTGTTTATCCTGGAATTCCTGGGAGGCAATTACCTTTTCCGCAAGAAGTACCTTGTCCCTGGCCAGGTCAGTCCTCAGTTTACTAAGGGTCGTTCGCTGTTCTCCCAATTGGGATTGAAAGCGGGTATATTGTTGCCGGTACGTAGAGGAAGAGAGCCCGTCCCCAGACCCTCCTTCCGCAAGAATAGCCAGGTCGTGTATGTAAGCAGCATGCTCGCCCAGGTTATAGTCCGTCTGGGCCAGTTTGCTATCGGGGATCTCCTCCTTCAAGCGAATGAGTAATTGTCCCTGCTGAACAGCAGCGCCATCCGTCACCAGTACCGCGGCGATCGTTCCGCTGGATGAGCTGCGGACTTCATTTTTCTCCGTCAGGGGGCGGACCAATCCCTGAGAAGTCAGTGTGATGTCAACACTGATATAAAAAAGTGAAATAAGACCACAGGCGATAGCGCTCAGGAGGATAGAATATATCAACTGCCCCCTGACAGTCACCTTGGGCAGCCAGGCATGAGTGGAGTTTTCTAAAATGGCAACGGGAAACAATTGAGCCATAATCCATGAATCGGTAGAGGAACGAAGAAGGAGCGCTCAAGTCACCGGATCTGCATTAAACTGAATAAAATGAACTGAAAAATGGTATCTTTATTACAAGCATCGCACCTATTATTAAATACCTGACCATGGGCCCCCATTCCCTTACTCCTACCCAGCGTTTCTCAGACAGGGTAGACAATTATGCAAAATATCGCCCCACCTATCCCCCGGCGATCGTTTCTTATCTCAGGGAAACGATTCACCTCCACCGAAAACATACCATCGCAGACATAGGATCGGGAACCGGTATTTTTTCGGAACTATTCCTCCGGCACGGATATTCGGTCATTGGCGTTGAACCTAATGAAGCCATGCGCCAGGCGGGGGAAACCCATCTTGGGCACAATGCCCACTTTTCCAGCCGGGAAGGGACAGCCGAAGCCACCGGCCTTACCGGCAAGAGCATTGACCTTATTACAGTAGCCCAGGCATTTCACTGGATGCAGCCCGAACCTACCAAAATAGAGTTTAACCGCATCCTTAAGGAAGATGGTCATACGCTTCTGGTTTGGAATCTTCGACTCACAGATACCCCCTTCTTAAAAGGGCTGGACGATTTGAAAAGTGAAATCGGTCAGCATTACGAAGCCATTCGCGGGAGCCACGCCGATGAAGCCGTCATACGCCCCTTCTTTTCCCCGAAGGCGGTCACTATAAAATCTTTTAGACATGCACAAATACTTGATTTTGAAGGGTTAAAAGGACAACTCTTGTCTTCCTCGTATATGCCCCTGGAAGGCGCCCCCGGCTATGAAGAAATGATCAGCCGCCTAGAAGATTTATTCCAACGATACAACGAGAACGGACAGGTTAATATGGAGTACGAAACAAAACTGTTCCTTGGGTAAATTTCTATTAATCCTCTCTCTGTTTTGGGCGTCAGTTGTCTGCTCCTGTCACATATCCCCCTTGGAAAATGCACAACATCCGGGCTATTTCAACAGGGTCTTTGATAGCGCAGATATTATTATTCCCCAGCACCCTGGCCGGGCTTTTTTTTACCTGGACTCCGCTTTCTCCACTTATCCTCATCCAGGCTTTATAGACCTTATGAGAAAATATAATTTTAAAAGGCAATACTTCGTCAACGTAGAAAGAGACTATGGAAGGGCTTTAGTATATGCGGACAGCGAAGTGGCCGTTTTTAATGATAACGGTAAGAGAAGGGCCTATTCAGAGGAGTACGGAAGTACCTTGTTCCTCAAAGGGGATGTGCTCATGGCCCAAAGAAAGTACGGTGAGGCATACCAGTATTTCTACCGGGGCAAGATAGTGATGGAAGAGACCAATGACACCTGCGCCTTTTTCGAATGCAGCCAACGCCTGGGGCAAGCCTGTTACCGGCAGGCGCTCTATAAAGAAGCCATTCCCTATTTTGAAGAGGCTTTTAAAGACTTGGAGCATTGCGGAGAAGAAAATATCGACAGCCGCTTCACCTGGCAACAAAACAGCCTGGATAATATGGCGTTGTGCTACACGAAGAGCGGGAAACTGGACAGCGCCTTTTATTTTTACGACAGCGCACTCGCCTATATCCGTAAACATGAAAATAGGTTCGCCACGAGTGCCCCCCATCGTCATTTTGTGGAATCGGCCCTCGCGGTGATCTATGGAAATGAAGGAGATGCCCGGTTCAGAATGGGAGACACGGCTTCCGCGGAAGCCCTGTACAAAAAAAGCATCATCGTTGACCTGGAGCCGGACCATGCCAGGGGCGATGCCCAATTCATCATGGCCAAATTAGCAAAACTGTATCTGGCATCCCATCGCTTACCCGAAGCCTGGCTGGTGCTGGCCAATTTAAAAAGATCATTGGATTCCCTCCCCGGCAAAGACGCCGAAATGTACTACCAGGAGCAACAATGGCACTATTATGATCAACGTGGGCAGGTGGACAGCGCCTATCTCTCTTTAAAGGCCTTCCGTTACATCAAAGACTCCCTGGACCCCTTAAGCAAGCCTGCTCAGGGGATGGATATGAACCGGCAATTACAACATATTTCCGGAGAATACGAGTTGAATTTCCTGCAGAAAGAGGACCAGTTGAAAACCGTTTACCTGTTCATCGCCATTTTCTTCTCTCTCATGGCGGTAGTGATCATATGGATGATCGCACAATACGGGAAGCGGTCGAGGAAAAATATCGCCCAATTAACCCAACTCAATCAGACCATCTCTCATCAAAACGATCACATGGTGAATACACTGGGTGCCCTCGAACAAAGCCAACAGGATAACGCGCGTATCACAAAATTGCTGGCCCATGACCTGAGAAACCCCATAGGCGCCACCGCCGGCATGGTCAACCTATTACTGCAAGATCAGCACGCATCCGAAGAACAAAGGCAGATGCTTGAACTCATCCGCAGGGCCGGCGAAAATGCCCTGGAGTTGATCCAGGATCTGACACAACTGAATCCGCTGCAAAGCGACATGAAAAAAGAACCGGTAGACATACAATCCATATTGCATTATTGTGTCGATCTGCTACGTTTCAAGGCCCAGCAAAAAGATCAGCAACTGGAATTACAGATAGATCCCCAATCGGACCTGCTCTCCCTCTCGGTCAACAAGGAAAAGATCTGGCGGGTAATCAGTAACCTGATCACGAACGCCATTAAGTTCAGCCCCCGGGGATCCTTCATCCTCGTCGAAACCGCCCAGGAAAATGGCTACGTAATCATCTCCGTCCGGGATCAGGGGATCGGCATTCCTGAAGACATGAAAGACAAACTATTCCTCCTGACAGCTGAAACAAAAAGAAACGGGACCGCCGGTGAAGAATCCTTTGGCATGGGACTGGGTATTTCCCGGCAGATCGTGGAAGCGCACGGAGGGAGGATATGGTTTGATAGCGACGAGCATAAAGGGTCCACTTTTTACGTCATCCTGCCAACCATTTAAACCAGGAAGGAAATGCCGGAAACTATGCAGAGAAGATTGATATATATACTGCTCACGGCATTTCTTGCCTCTTGCCATTCAGGTGGCACGGAGGACGAGGGGCCCCATTCCTATTTTGACGCCATTTTCAGCCGGGCGGACAGCTTGGGCTCGGACCGCGCCACAGAGGCTTTTTCGCTCCTGGATTCCGCCTTCCACGTATTCCCTCATTCCGGTCTCAAAGACCTGTACCGGAAATACGGGTATAAGCTCCAGTATTACTATGAGAAAAAAAATTATCCCAAGGCTCTTCTGTATGTAGACAGCCAATTATATATCATCCGGGATAAAACAGACCAGCGAGACTACGGACCTTATTATTACAAGGCCCTTTTTGACAAGGGAGACATATATCTAAATGAAAAGAACTATCCGGACGCCTTCCAGTATTATTTCAAGGGAAAACAGGCCATTGAAAAAACGGGGGACACCTGCGGGTTCAATATCTATAGCAGCCGGCTGGGACAAGTTTGCTTCCTACAGGGCAAGTACCGGGACGCTATTCTGTACTTTACACAGAACTTTGAAGAACTGACCCATTGCCGCCAGGAGGATGCCTTCACCCGGTTCGTCAATACGCAGGGATCCCTGGATAATATTGCGCTCAGCTATGGAGGCGCAGGCATGGAGGACAGTGCGTTATTTTACTACGATAGTGCGGCGCATTTCATTCAAGCCAATCAAAATGCTTTTTCCGGCACACTCAGCAATAAACGTTTTGTGGAAACAGCCTTGGGAGTCGTCCTTGGAAATGAAGGCGACCTGTGGTACCGAAAGGGAAATAATGCCAGGGCGGAGGCAATGTTATTGAAAAGCATCGCGTTGAACAGGCAAAAAGAGCACGCCTTCGAAGACGCTCAGATCAACAGCGGAAAGCTTGCCGGGGTATATCTGGCGGACAACAAGCCCGATCTTGCAAAGTCCGTATTACAGGACCTCCGGCACACCCTGGACAGCGTTCCCAGCCAGAGCGCCGAGTTACGTTGGAGCAAAATGCAGTGGCAGTACTATGAAAAAACCGGCAAGGTGGCCGAGGCTTACCGATATATGCAAGACTATATCCGGCTAAAGGATCTATCAGGAAACCAGGGTGACCTGGCAGGAATGGACATAGAAGGCCAGATCAGGCATATGGCCCTCGGATATCAGTTGACCTTGTTGAAAAAAGAAGACGAGTTGAAGACCGTCTGCCTGGTGATTGTCCTCCTCTTTATCGCCATGTCAACCGGGATTATATTACTGGTCTGGAAAAATGGTAAAAGATCACGCCAACACCTGATCCAATTGACCGGGCTGAACCAGCGGATCTCCGTCCAGCATGAGCACATGCAAAAGACCCTTAGCGCATTGGAGCAAAGTCAACGGGAAAATGCCCGCCTGATCAAGATCATGGCCCATGACTTGCGTAACCCGATCGGAGCCGGCAGCAGTATTGCCACCCTTCTGTTAGAGGAACCGGACATTACCGGAGAACAAAGGCAAATGCTGGAACTCATTCGAAATTCCAGCTCCCATTCCCTGGAAATGATCACGGACCTGCTGCACGCCAATACTACCATCGAAGGAATGAAAAAGGAATCTATCGACCTTCCCTCCTTATTGCAATATTGCCTGGACGAGCTCCGCTTCAAGGCGGACGAAAAGCAACAACAGATCCATCTGCAGGCAGAACCGATCATCCTGCTCGTCAACAGGGAAAAAATATGGCGGGTGTTAAGCAATCTGATCACCAATGCCATTAAATTCTCTCCGCCTGATAAGGTTATCACCATCGATCTCCATCAGGAGGGAAGCACGGTCCTCCTATCCATAAAAGACCAGGGAATAGGAATACCGCCCGAGCTTGGGGAGCAGGTCTTCGACCTCTTCTCCGAATCAAAAAGACCGGGCACCTCCGGGGAGGAATCCTTCGGCCTGGGGCTTTATATTTCAAAACAAATCGTGGAAGCCCACGGGGGCAAAATATGGTTTATCAGCGTAGCAGGCCGGGGCACGACTTTTTATGTAGCCCTTCCCACGGATTGATGTGCCAGCCGATCATTCAGCGTTTACTCCCGCTTTATTTCAGCAATGCTTTTCTTTATTTCAGCAATGCCTTTGCCTTCAAAATCACGTTCTCCACGGAGAAACCATACTCCTTCAAGACTTCTTCCCCGGGCGCCGATTCACCGTATTTGGTAATGCCGATGACTTCTCCGTCTTCCGTCGTGTATTTCAGCCAACCGAGGGGGGAACCGGCCTCCACCGCCAATCTTTTTCGTATAGCCGGAGGAAGTACGCTCTCCCTGTAAGCAGCCTCTTGCCGGTCAAACAATTCCCACGACGGCATACTGACCACCCTTGTTGGAATGCCTTCGGCCTGCAGTTTTTCCTGGGCCGCCACCAGCAACTGTACTTCGGAACCCGTTCCAATCAAAATGAGGCGGGCGTCGCCGTTTGCTTCACTCAGGACATAGGCCCCTTTCGCCAGTCCAGTAGCCTTACCGAACTTCTCCTGGTCAATGACGGGTAATCCCTGTCTTGTCAAGACCAATAATACGGGCCCGTCTTTATGCAGGAGCGCCGTTTTCCAGGCCTGTGCCGTTTCGTTGGCGTCAGCAGGGCGGATCAGGGTTATGTTGGGAATGGACCTCAGCGAAACCAGTTGCTCCACCGGCTGGTGGGTAGTGCCGTCTTCTCCCAACCCGATACTGTCGTGGGTATAAATAATAATCGGTCTGAGTTTCATGATGGCGGCCAGCCTGATGGGGGGGCGCATATATTCAGAAAATATCAAAAAAGTAGCCCCGTAAGGAATGAGGCCCCGGGTCAGCGCCATCCCGTTCAATATGGCTCCCATGGCATGTTCCCTGATACCAAAGTGAAAATTACGTCCTCCCCTGTTGTCCGCGCTGAAAGAATCATATCCTTCCAGGTGCGTATCGGTAGAAGGTGACAGGTCGGCAGATCCTCCTAACAGGGTGGGCAGATCGGCGGCTATCGCATTCAATACCTTACCGGAAGCTTTGCGCGTGGCGACGGATTCCTTCCCAGCTTTAAATACGGGTAATTTCTTTTCCCATCCTTCGGGCAGGCCCCCCGCTTTCAATGTCTCATATTCTGCGGCCAGATCCGAATACTTCTCTTTATAGGATTGAAAAAGGTTCTCCCAATCTTTGTCCTTTTGCACGCCCCTGGACCCCGATTCCCGGTAATACTTCTCCACTTCCCCAGGGACTACAAAAGACTGGTCCGGATCAAATCCGAATCCCTCCTTGACCAGCCTGACTTCCGCTTCTCCTAAAGGAGACCCATGCGCCCCTGCCGTATTCACCTTGTTTGGGCTCCCATAAGCTATATGCGTACGGACCTTGATAAGGGAAGGACGTCCGGTTTCCGCTTTGGCGTTCTTCACGGCGGCGGAAAGAGCATTGACGTCATTCCCATCATTGACTACCTGCACGTGCCAGCCATACGCTTCAAAGCGCTCTCCTACATCTTCGTTAAAGGTGATGGCTGTATCTCCTTCAATGGAAATATGATTATCGTCGTACAAGTAGACGAGATTGCCCAGCTTTAACGAGCCGGCAATGGAAGCCGCCTCCGAGCTGATGCCTTCCATCATATCTCCATCACTGCAAATGGCGTATATCGTGTAGTCGAATAAAGGAAATCCAGGACGGTTATACCTGGAGGCCAGGCAATCCCGGCCGATGGCCATCCCCACTCCGTTGGCAAATCCCTGCCCCAGGGGGCCAGTGGTGACTTCAATCCCTGGAAGCAACCCATACTCCGGATGTCCCGCCGTCCTGGAATGCAATTGCCGGAAGCGCTTGAGATCATCCATAGAAACGTCATAGCCCGTCAAATAGAGGTAAATATATTGCAGCAGGCAACCGTGCCCAGCAGACAGCACAAACCGGTCCCGGTTGGGCCAATCCGGATTGTGTGGATTATAGTTCATACTTTCCGACCATAGGACATGCCCCATGGGAGCGGCGCCCATAGGCATACCCGGGTGTCCTGAATTCGCGCGCTGGACGGCGTCTGCCGCCAGGACGCGCACTGTATCAATACCCAATTGTACGATGTCTTTCAAAGGTGTAGCCATGAGGTTTACGTTTTTGGAGGAAACAGGCCCAAAAGATATACCAAATTTTATTTCCAGAAGCCCTGGGCCTTGATGCCATCCGGGTTCACCCCCTTTGCTTTCAGCAATTTCCGAACGGCCTGCACCATGTGTGCATTACCCGCCAGGTAAAAGAGGGTATCATCCAACGGGAATGACGCCCCGGCTATCCAATCCTGCAAAGCGGGCAATGTGCCGTTATGTCCGCTCAACGGCTCCAGGGGAAGGCGTAGGAAATCCGTAAAGTTATCCTGGTGGGCCCTTTCGGAAAAGGCGATCGCTCCGGACACCGAAGACGTACGGGGAAGAAGTTGATACAAGGCCAGGAAATGGCCTATACTGCTCTCATCGCCCAGGAATATCAGGCTGGACAAAGGCTGGGGCGGATAAGGCGTATGCCCGATGCCCGCGTACCCAAATTTTTCACCGGGTTGCACGGATTTTGCCCAGGCGCTTCCCGGGCCCGTGTGTCTTGCATCCACATACAAGGTGCAGGTACGGGTCTCCCAGTCCCATCCGGCGGGTGAATAATCCCGATAGGTCAGCGGTCCCACCCGGCATTTCACGTGCTGAGCATGGTCCCATCCTGACATATCCACTCCGGGCAGGTGCAGATCGATCTCCACAAAGCTCGCCGGCTCCCAATACCTCACACCCAATACCTTCCCGGTCTTGAGGAGGCTGTTCTCCAATAATCCTATGGCTGTTTGTCTAAGCCCTTTCATAGTTGCAATTTAATTAAGGATACAAAGCAACAACAAGCTCGTCAGCCGAAAAGAGACAAAACCCGGTAATTGTTGGACTATCCGCGGAAATGCTGATTTTTTACAACAATCTGACCAAAAAACACAACTCAATAATACCTTCGCTTCCTAACTTCGCGCCGTCATAACGATAGTTAATGACTACAACCAACGTCGTACTTCTTGATTATTGATCTGGCTAACCTCTTTTATATTCTAACCCGCGGGAATCTCTGTTTATATGCTTAAAAGAGGAAAACATTTATCTAGATCCACCTTACTGGCCATTTGCATCTGCCTGGTAACATTACTCGCTTTCTTTTCCCTTAGTTATCTTGACCTGAAAAGCATCTCTGTCATTCAACGCTCTTCTGCAGACCTGTCTAAAGACGATACGGCTGTTACTTTACTGAGAAAAAGCAATGAGAGTCTGGACAAGGCGGAAAATCATTACCGGATATATCTCAATTCATCCGATACGACATACCGTTGGTTATTCCTTTCTGATATTGTTGAAGCCATCAATGACCTGGATGCCATTCGCAGCCTCGACACCGGGTTCACTAAAAAGATATTACAAAATGTCAATAATAAAATAAGCTATTACAATGCGATTGAAGGCTTAAAAAAAGTAGCGGACTCTATTATCCATCAGCCTGAAGCCAATCAAAGGGGGGATACATTGACTCAATCCCAATCCACAAAGCTCAGGAATTTGCAAACCAGCTTTTTGGAAAGATACATTACCAATGCTACAGACACTGTCCGGATCGTCCCCATCAGAAGAAAAGGGTTTATAGAAAAGCTGAGCCGGCTATTTTCGAATGAAGACAGTCTTCCGGTAAAAAGAGAATACGTGAAAGGAAGACGCTCCGGAAGGAAGGTCGCAGGCAGTCACCAATCCGAATCAGACACCGTCACAGGCAATCTGGCTAACCATATATTGGCCCAATACCAAAATACGGTCAATCATCAATTGTATATACAAAATGAATTAAGAAACAAGGAAAGAGGGCTAGCCGAAACTAACCTATCCATTGTTTCAGACATTAATGACAAAATAAAGGACCTCATCCAAAAAACGACCATTGAAAATCGGACGGAAAAGGCCGAGGCCATATCCAAGATTGACGGAGCAGGATCTTCGATCAGAAAAATAAGGACCGTTTCATTAATCGTCATCGTGATTTTAATCGGGTTGTTGATCTACAATATCTACAGAACCAACAAGTATGAGGAAGCCATCGTTTCAGCAAGGATCAGCGCTGAGAAAGTATCACAGTTGAAGAGCCGCTTTCTGAGTAACATAAGCCACGAAATCCGTTCCCCCCTGGGTGGGATCATGGGTTTTACAGAGCAGATCCTCCACGGAGAAAATAATGAACAGAATATTAAATATCTCAACGCGATCAAGGTTTCTTCAGACCATTTGTTGAATACCGTAGATGACCTTCTTGATTTCTCCAAGCTGGAAGCAGGAAAGCTCCGCCTGATCAAGGAACCTTTTCTCCTTAAAAAAGCCATTGAGGAAGTGATCTTCTCGTTCAGCCTTCAGGCAAATAAAAAGAACATCTACCTGAGAACGAGCGGAGACGTAGAAGAAAGTCTTTCTCTTTCAGGGGACGCCCACCGTTTTAAGCAGATATTATATAATCTGATCGGCAACGCCATAAAATTTACCGACGACGGGGGAGTAGAATTGGCAGTCAGGATGCTTCCAATCGGGCAAGACCGGGTAATGGCTTCCTTTGCCGTGAAGGATACCGGGGCGGGAATCTCCCCTAAACAACTGGACTTCATCTTCGAAGAATTCACCCAGGTGTACAACGATAATATTAAAGGGTATTCAAGGGCCATCCAGGGAACAGGGTTGGGATTACCCATTTGTAAAATGCTGGTTGAGCTGCAGGAAGGGACTATCGGAGTCAAGAGTACCGTAAAGAAAGGATCGGTTTTTTCATTCCAGATCCCCTATTCAATAGCGAAGGTGCCCCCTCCCCAAAAAGTCGAAACTCAGATAGCGCCGCCTAAGCCTATCCTTAAAAAGAGTACGGCCCGGAATATACTCGTAGTAGAGGACGATGAATTCAATATCATGCTCCTTTCCATTCTGTTGAAACGAACGAAATATCCTTTTGATATCGCTGCGGACGGCGATACTGCGTTAAACTTATTCAGGACTGGAAACTACGGATTAGTCATCACCGATATCAATGTTCCAAAGTTGACGGGCCTGGAACTGGCCGAATTGATCCGCAAAGATGACGATACCCTAAAGGCCGCGACGCCCATTATTGCCTTAACCGCCGATATTGTTGGCAATGAATTCGACCTGTATTACAAGGAAGGTATCAGCCGGATCATCACTAAACCATTTAAAGAAGAGACCCTCCGGAACCTGGTGGAGGAGTATCTATCTGTGGAGTGAGCTCTCCATGGAAAAGTTGCCGGAAACGCGCCGGGGACAGGTCCACTACATTTTTGAATGCCCTGGAAAAATAAGTCGGATCCTCATACCCCACTGCGTAAGCCACTTCCTTAATGCTAAGTTCACTGTGACACAGCAAGCGCCTCGCTTCAAGCATGATTTCATATTGTATCCAGTGACCGACGGGGAAGCCCGTGGTTTCCTTCACCATTTCATTGAGATAGGACAAAGACAGGTTCAGGGATGCCGCATAGGCAGCAGGGCGCTTTTCCGTAGTGAACTGTCTCACCGCAAGCGCCCGGAACTGGCGGGTGATTTGCAGGGCCCTTGAATCTTGCGGGAAAGTTGACTGCCGGTGCCTCGCATATTTTTCAGCGATCATTCCCGTCAGCGTGGACAAGAGGGAATGCAGGATAGGCTTTGCAAACAACAGGTCTTTTGCCGCCTTTTCTTTTTGCCAGATCAGTTCGAAGCAACCTACCAGGTCCTGCCCTTTATCTGCATCCAGAAACAACCACTTGTCCCGGCCCAACACGTCCTCAAATACCGGGCGATATACGTCTGAGATCAACAGAGGATCCACTGCCAGGAACCAACCTTGAACTTCCCGTACATCCAATACCTGGTGTACCTGGCCGGGTGAAATAAATGAAAGACCCCTTCCCTGGAAATTACATTCTTCAAAATCAATCATATACCTACCGCAACCGCTATGTTGAAAAAGAAAAATATAATGATCGTCCCTGTGCACTCCCATGGCCTTCATTTGATCATGCATATCCTCCACTTCACCATCCTCTTCCCAAGGTACACGGTGTATCGCCAGACCCAGGTCGGATGATTCACTGAGCTTATGTACGGGGATAGGCGTCTGTTTCTTGGAATAGGTCATGGAGCAAAGTTACCTTTTATGCGACAGCCTTCTGCCCTGCACCATTAATTTCCGGGTGGTGCGCGGCGAATGAAACTCCTGCTTCCTGCCTTTTTGCTCCCAGTAATATTTCATCAGGGAGCCGGCCGTAATCGTACCAATAACCTGCGTGTCTTCCTCGTCCTTTAGTACAGTGAGTGTATCCACACCTAACCGCCCCATCAGGCCGGCGGCGGTAGCCAGTTGATCTCCCGCGTAGACCACGTGATTATTGGCAGCCGCGAGCGGATGGCCATCCGAGGGCGTATACAACGCGCTCACCTTTTTACCCCGGAGGACGTCGGGTTCATAGGAATCCGAGACATCAACGCCCCGTCGCAGTATCTTTTCGGTCATAATACTGCCCTTCATGAAGAAGAACGAAACAAAATAGGAAGTCGTGCAAGCCCCGATCAAAGGCAGTAAGCCGTTTAACTGCCCTGTCGTTTCCAATGAAAAGACAATGGCGGTCAACAGCGCCCTCGAGGTGCCGGCAAAGAGAGCGGCCATCCCAATGAGGGCCGTCGTTTCCAGGTTGATGCCCGCCTCCGGGAAATAGCGCACCAGGAGCGTTCCGAGGAGCAGGCCCAGGGCGCCTCCTATGGTAAACAAAGGAGCCAGTGTACCTCCTGAGGTTCCGCTTCCCAGGGAGATCACCCAGGAGATATATTTTAGAAAACAAAGCGCCAATATGAGGGTCAGGGGAACATGGCCCGATAACAACTGGCGGATATTGTCATACCCTACTCCCATGGTATAAGGCGCAAAGTAACCGACCACTCCCACTGCAATAGCACCAAAGGCCGGCCACCACATCCAATGGATAGGTAGTCTTTCAAAAAGGTCCTCCACCGCGTACACTGACCAGGTAATACCGCCGGCGACGAGGCCGATCAATAATCCGGTCAGCGTGTAGACTACTAATGCCGTTCCTGAAGGAACCGGAATAGGGGGCATGCTGAATACCGGGACCGTACCGAACAGCCAAAGGTGCATCCCCGCACCCATGACACAGGCGAGGGCCACCGGGATAATGGACTTGGGAGAAAATTCAAACAGCAATAATTCAATAGCCAGCAATACCGCTGCAAGTGGGCTGCCGAAGATGGCTGCCATACCGGCGCAGGCGCCCGCCGCCAGGAGTACCTTCCGCTCATCGGAAGAAATATGGGCGACCTGTCCTGTTACCGAGCCCAATGCGCCGCCGGTGGCGATAATGGGGCCTTCCGCCCCGAATGGGCCGCCGGTCCCAATGGATATGGCCGCCGAGAGTGGTTTCAGAAAAGTGATGATCCAAGGGATCTTGCTGTCATCCAAAATGATCTTCTCCATGGCTTCCGGGATACCATGCCCCCGGATAGCGGAAGATCCGAACCTCGCCATTACGCCCACAATAAGGCTGCCGATGATGGGTACGGCTATGACCATCCATCCTAAGTGGTGATTTGCCGGACTGGCCGCGGTGAAGGAAAATCGCCCGTAAAAAGACAGGTTGGTGATCAGGTCAATCAGATAGACCAGCGCCTTCGCCACAAAGCCAATGACCACCGCGTTCACCATCGCCTGGATACTCAAATAGAAAATGCGTTTGTTATTAAAAGGAAGCCGGCGTTGATTTGTTAATGACATTGTGCGATTCAAATATTGAGGGTACAAATATCTTCAAAATTTGGTTTATAAGCATAAAAAGCATTGTTAAAGGTCATAAAACATTGCATAAACAATGTTTTATGACTTATTAGAAATGACGTAATATTGGCCCATGAACGGAGATTCCTGCGACCTGACCAGGTGCTTTTTATGTACTTATTGCATGCCGGAGTGGAAGAAGGCCATCGCCACCGCCAAACTTACCATCTCCTACAAAAAAGGGCAATCCGTTTTTAAAGAAGGAGAACCGGTAACCGGGATACATTTCATATACAGTGGCGCAGTCAAGGTCCACCAATCCTGGGGGAAGGAGAAGGAACTGATCCTTAGATTTGCGGGCCCGGGAGACGTGCTGGGCTATAGGGGCCAGGTAGGTCAGGAAACCTACCCGATTTCTGCGACCACCCTGGACCGGACGACTACTTGTTTTATTTCAAAAGAATTCCTGGAAGCCTCCCTGAAAACCAACCCGGGTTTTCTCTACAGGATGATGCAATTATATGCCGGGGAATTACAAAAGGCAGAAAGACGGATGCGCAAC
>Ga0302312_10000719_pt1 | contig 22547 bp, 17 predicted proteins | sample III_Palsa_N2_1_FD_200529 | JGI IMG/M metagenome (GOLD analysis project Ga0302312, IMG submission 200529) | Peat permafrost microbial communities from Stordalen Mire near Abisko, Sweden - III_Palsa_N2_1 | ecosystem: Environmental > Terrestrial > Soil > Palsa > Peat permafrost | place: Sweden... | reverse complement strand
TGGCTCTTGGGCTGTTCCCCACCGGTCTGCATCCAGCGCTTCAGGAAGTCTTCCGGGAATTCAATCTTCGTATGATCCAGCAACACATGATACAGCGAATGCTGCAGCTGGTTGCGGCTTTGACCATCCCAGTAGGCCTGGATATCTTCCTTCACAGCATCCCTGAACGCTTCTGCCGTCGTGATTTCTTTGGTTGGATAAACGGTTTTGAAAAAAGCCTCATCCAGTTCAGCCTTTTCGATCAACCCTACCTTGGTGATGGTTGCCTTGAAATATTTGTCGGCGGCAGCGGCATCGTCTTTGGCCAGACCTAAATCGTTCAACACCCATTCTCTTTCCTTCGCTTCAAACGCAGTGGAAGGCTGTACTATGATGGAGTCATCCTTTTTCAAGCCAATCCATTTCGGCCGGGTAGCTTCATTAAAATATTTAACCAGCAGGGAATTGTCTTTTTCGATACCGCCTTCCAGCACCGTACCGGCTGCGTCGGTTTCCGTAAAATGCAGGTTGAGGACATTGTCGTCGGTGGCTACCGTCTCTGGTTCCGTCATTTTGCCATTACGGGTCTGGTGGCGCTCGATTTCTTCGTCGATCATTTCCGGGGTGACGTCTACCTTATGAAAGGTCAACGGGGCGGTCCCGAGATCTGCCAGGCTGAAGGCGGGTTTCAACCCGACCTCGAAAGCAAAGGAATAATCCGAAGGATTGCTGACATCGATTTGCCGGGCGTCGTTCTCCGGTAAAGGCAGCGGTTGGGCAAAAATTTCGAGTTTCTCATTGGACATGTAGGTGGTCAACTCTTTTTCTACCGTTCTCAGCACCTCGTCAGTGAAGACCGAACTGCCGTACATTTTTTTGATAAGACCGGCAGGTACCATGCCTTTCCGGAAACCCGGGATATTCGCCTGTTTGCCATATTGTTTTAAGGATTTTTCAAAAGACGGCAGATAATCGCCTTTTGCAATATTGACGACGATCTTGTCCGTCAAAAGCCCAATATTCTCCCTTGTTACTGTTGCCATATTGATATAATAGTTTAAATCGGGGGGCAAAGGTAGGTATTTTTTGGCTTCCGGAGCAATGCGGATTGCCAATGCGAGTTGGGGTGATAAGTCAATTAATGAATTGGCAAAATTCATAGAAAGAAATCATCCGGATCTAAAGAGCTATAACCGTAGTGGCCTTTACCGGATGAAGCAATTCTATGAGACCTATTGTAATACTCTAATTGTCGTGCCACTGGTGCGACAATTACAAACGACTGAAAATCAAATAAATACAATTGTGTCACCACTGGTGACACAATTGACCGATATCAGGAATACGATCCTGGCTCAGATAAGCTGGACTCACCATCTGATCATTTTTGCCCGTACCAAATCAGAAAAAGAAAGAGAATTTTACATCCGCCTGTGTATTCGGGAAAGGTATAGTAAAAGGGAACTGGACCGGCAAATCTCCAGCGGTCTTTCAAGCCCGAACATCTCGGCCAGCTGAATTTCTACCTCGAAGCCCTCGACCGCGATGTGAAAAAGGAACATGAAAACCCAAGCATCGGCATCCTCTTATGCAAGGGCCATGACGCCGAAGTCGTCAAATACGCCCTTAACCGTACGTTATCCCCGGCATTGGTCGCATCTTATCAGACCCAACTGCCAGACAAACGGATCCTGCAGCAAAAGTGGCAACAACTCTTCGAACAGGAAGAAGAAACATCAAAATAAAAAAACCTCTCCATCCGGGAGGTCTGTGCGAGTGATAGGACTCGAACCTACACGCCTTGCGGCTCCAGATCCTAAGTCTGGTGCGTCTGCCAATTTCGCCACACTCGCGTTATCAAAATCCTGCGCCATAAGGTCATCAACATATCTTCCTGATTCCCAGGAATATCGACTCTGGGCTAACCTCCCTGGCCGAAGAAGGTAAAGCGTGCAAAACTAGGCTTTTTTTTGTAAATTCGTAGAGTATGGACATGGAAACAGTAGCTGCAATACCGAAATACAATCTTACGGAAGACCAGGAAAAGAGACTCATTCTAAGGGAATACCGTGCTTTGCTCCGTTCCCTCAAGGGCAAACTCAAACTCGGAGATAAGGAGTTGATCCGATCCGCCTTTGAAATGGCCGCAGATGCCCACAAGACCATGCGGCGCAAGAGCGGAGAACCCTATATCCTGCACCCCCTGGCCGTGGCCAGGATCTGTTCGGAAGAGATAGGGCTGGGCGTGAGATCCTCCATCTGCGCCCTCCTCCACGATACCGTCGAAGATACTGACATCACCCTCGAAGATATCGAAAGAGAATTCAGCAGCGAGATCGCCCGCATCGTCGACGGCTTGACAAAGATCTCTAATGTAGTGGATGTCAACGCCTCCCGTCAGGCGGAAAACTTCAAGAAGATCCTACTCACCCTGACCGACGATCCGCGTGTCATCCTGATCAAACTGGCCGACCGCCTGCACAATATGCGGACGCTGGACAGCATGAAAAGAGAAAAACAGCTCAAGATCGCTTCGGAGACGGTCTATATCTACGCTCCGCTGGCTCATCGCATGGGATTGTATACCATAAAAACCGAGCTGGAAGACCTGGCGATGAAATACCTCGAGCCGGAAGAATATCGCGAAATAGCCCGCAAACTGTCCGAAACCAAACGCGAGCGGTCCCGTTATATCAACGAATTTGTCAAGCCCCTGAAAGACAAATTGGATAGAGGCGGATTCAACTTCGATATTTATGGCCGGCCCAAGAGCATTCACTCCATCTGGAATAAGATGCGCAAAAAAGGCGTCGCTTTCGAAGAAGTCTATGATCTCTTCGCGATCCGGGTGATCCTCGACTCGCCGCTTGAAAAAGAAAAAGAAGATTGCTGGAAAGTATATTCCATGATCACCGATGAGTACAATCCTTCTCCTGAAAGACTCCGTGACTGGCTGAGCAATCCTAAATCCAACGGTTACGAAGCCTTGCATACCACAGTAATGGGCCCCCAGGGCAAATGGGTGGAGGTACAGATCAGGTCGAAACGAATGAACGAAATAGCGGAAAAAGGCCTTGCCGCCCACTGGAAATACAAGGAAGGCGCCTCCGATGAGAGCCGTTTTGACAAATGGTTCCAGCAGATCCGGGAAGTGCTCAACACCGAGGACAACGACTCCATCGATTTCCTGCAGGATTTCAAGACCAGCTTCCTGGCCGAAGAAATCTACGTCTATACGCCCAAGGGGGATGTGAAAATGCTGCCGGTAGGGTCCACAGCTCTCGACTTCGCCTTTTCCATCCATAGCGCCATCGGCGTGCAATGTATCGGCGCCAAAGTCAATCACAAGCTGGTGCCCATCAGTCACAAACTGCGCAGCGGCGACCAGGTAGAGATCATCACCTCTTCCAAACAGAAACCCAAGGAAGACTGGCTGGGTATCGTTGTGACGGCTAAGGCAAAGACCAAGATCAAGGACGCACTCAAGGAAGAAAAAAGAAAGATAGCCGATGAAGGAAAATACATGGTACAGCGCAAGCTGGAAAACTTCGGCGCTGCCTACAATCAGCACAATATAGACGTGCTGACCACCTTCTATAAATTAAGCTCCTCCCTGGATTTTTTCTACCAGGTCTCCGTCCATAATATCGACTTGAAAGAATTGCAGGAATTCCACCTGCTTGGTGACAGGCTGGAACCGCCCAGGCCACCCAAACCCGTGGTCGATCTGCGGTTGGGCGATACCGTAACATCTCCCGCCGTTCCCCGAAAAGACACCGAGCTCATCATCTTTGGCGAGAGCAGCGACCGCATCGTCTATACCCTTGCCAACTGTTGCAAGCCTATCCCGGGCGATGATGTCTTCGGCTTTGTCTCCGTCGGTAAGGGCCTGACTATTCATCGGACAAATTGTCCGAACGCGGCGAAGCTGATGGCTAATTATGGCCACAGGGTCGTCAAGACCAAATGGGCGAAAAACAAGGAGATATCGTTCCTCACCGGGGTCCGGATCGTGGGAATGGATGATGTCGGTGTCATCAACAAGATCACCAATCTTATTTCCGGGGAGCTGAAGCTTAATATCAATGCACTGACTATCGAGGCGAAAGAGGGCCTTTTCGAAGGCAATATCCGGATCTATGTACATGACAAGGAAGAACTCGAAGAACTGGTAACGAGGCTGCTGCAGCTCAATGGCATCCAGTCCGTCATCCGGTACGACACCGAGAACGCATAATAGCCCATGGGGTCCCGGGGCTTTCGCCCGGCCCTGCCACGAAGTCTTTTTTTTAAGACGCGCAGTTCACCTATTTTTGCCGCCTCAAAATGTCTATTGAATGGTTGATGTAATTTTAGGCCTCCAGTGGGGGGATGAAGGAAAAGGAAAGATAGTGGATTTTTTTGCTCCCCGCTATGATCTGATCGCCAGGTTCCAGGGCGGTCCCAATGCAGGTCATACCTTATACGTTAAAGATAAAAAGATCGTGCTCCACCAGATCCCTTCCGGTATCTTCCACGAAGGGACAGTCAATCTGATCGGCAACGGCGTGGTGCTCGATCCCATCACCCTGAAAAAAGAATGTGAATCCGTGGCGGCTTTCGGGGTGGATTTCCGCAAAAATCTTTATATCGCGCAACGCACCCATCTCATCCTGCCGACCCACCGGGCGCTCGACAAGGCTTCGGAAATGTTGAAAGGAGAGGGAAAGATCGGCAGTACCCTCAAAGGCATCGCCCCGGCCTACATGGATAAAACGGGCAGAAATGGCCTTAGGGTAGGGGACCTGCTGGACAAAACCTTTACCACCCAATATATTAAATTGCGGCTCAAGCACCAGAAATTGCTGGATAGTATTAACTTTCAGGAAGACTTGACCGAATGGGAAGAGGAGTTCTTCGAGGCGCTGGATTTTATGCGGCAGTTCAAGATCATCAATGGTGAATATTTCATCAATGATAAGCTCTCACAGGGAAAGACCGTGCTGGCAGAAGGGGCCCAGGGCAGCATGCTGGATGTAGACTTCGGTACTTTCCCTTATGTCACCTCGTCCAACACTATTTCTGCCGGGGTTTGTACGGGCCTGGGCGTTGCCCCTCAGCAGATCCGGGACGTCATCGGTGTCAGCAAAGCCTATTGCACCAGGGTAGGCAGAGGGCCTTTCCCCACTGAACTGGATGACGCTGTAGGGGAAGATTTACGCAAGAAGGGCAATGAATTCGGGTCCACTACCGGACGACCGCGTCGTTGCGGCTGGATCGACGGGGTCGCGCTGAAATTTGCCTGCATGATCAACGGGGTCACTAAAATCGTCATGACAAAAGCGGATGTATTGGATACCTTTGAAGAATTGAAGGTCTGCACCGAATATTCCATCAATGGACAAATTACCAATGAGATCCCCTTCCAGATGGACAGGATGCAAATTGAACCGGTGTTGCAAACTTTCAAAGGCTGGAATACAGATATTACGGCGGCCAAAAAGTTCGGAGATTTGCCGGAAAAAATGAAGGAATATATTCAGTTTGTTAATAAATACCTGGGCGTTAAAATAACGTATATTTCCAATGGGCCCGGCAGGGATCAGTTGATAGAAAATGAGTAAATTGGCAGGGCGGCGGAGTCGCCAAAGAATAAAAAATTTTATCTAAAAAAAATTTGGCGGATTAAAAACTTCGCCGAAAATTTACATAACAATCTTATTGGACATGGCACCAAAATCTGATAAGGAGGGAAAGGGTTCAAAGAAATCCGCGCCTCAGGCACCAAAGGATACGCCGGAGAAGCCGTCATCTAAATCCAAGAAACCATTGGATGACGATGATGACGCCGACCTGGATGCGGATGATGATACCCCCAAAGCCTCCGCTGCTAAATCTTCTTCCAAGGCCTCGCCGAAAAGTAAAAAAGCTGACGACGAGGAAGAAGACGATGACGAAGATATCGAAGAAGTGGACGAATGGGAAAAAGTCGAAGAGGAAGAGGAGTGGGATCCCGATTTCGACGAATTTGATATTCCCAAATCAAAGACCAAAAAGAGCACGGGCGGCAATACTTCGAAAAAGACAGCCAAAGGCGCCGATGAGGATGACCTTGGCATAGACGAAGATTTTAAAGATCTCGACCTTTTTAATGAGAGCGGGTTCGACGAAGAAGAAGATGATTTCTGATCCCTGCCCGCCAGGGGAAAGGAGCTTCATTTCATTCTCCATCCCGAATTTTCAATGCGTTAAACGACAGATGCTGACATGGGCCTCCCGCGTCGGCATTTGCTGTTTTTTAGACAACCATGGCTATCGGGCAGAGGCAGGCATTCCTGCCACTTTCGAATGTCTGCTGGCAGTAGGCGCCATCGATACACTGGAGTGCTCTGTGGGGGATGCCTTTTCCTCCCTGAAAGCCTGGTCAGCCACCCGCCGGGAATGGCTATTCGGCCATTTCAGCTACGATCTCGCCAGGGAGACCGAACCTATAGAGCCGGTCGACTCTGCCCGCCCCCGGACCCCCGCCTCCGACCCTATCGGTTTCTCGGACCTGTTCTTCTTTATCCCCGAAATCCTCATCGAACTCCATCCCGGCCATATTCGCATCGGCAGCTTCCAAAACGACCACGAGGCCATCTGGTGCCAGATCCGCGACACAGCAGTCCCGGAATACCCGCTAACCCCTATCCCCCCTTTCACCCCCCGCTTTACCCGGGAAGAATACCTGGACACTGTGAGAGGCCTGCAGCGCCATATTCTCCGCGGCGATTGTTATGAAATCAATTTCTGCCAGGAATTCTTCTCATACCCGGCCTGTCCTGACCCACTGGCTACCTGGTGGTCCCTTAGCCAGGCTTCTCCTAACCCTTTCGCAGCCTTTTACCGGCTCGGCGAACGATATCTCCTTTGCGCCAGCCCGGAACGTTATTTGAAAAAGACGGGCAATACGCTGATCTCTCAGCCTATTAAGGGGACCTCCCCCCGTTACCAAAACGATCCGCCCTCCGATAAGGCCAGCGGTCACCAACTATTCCACAGCCGGAAAGACCGGTCGGAGAACGTCATGATCGTCGACCTGGTCCGTAATGACCTGTCGAAGATTTGTCTGCCCGGTTCCGTCAGCGTCAACGAACTGTATGGCATTTATCCTTTTCCCCAGGTATTTCAGATGATCTCGACCATCACAGGCGAAGCAGCCCCGGACGAGCATTGGACAGATATGATCAGGGCGACTTTCCCCATGGGATCCATGACCGGGGCCCCCAAACATAGAGTGGTGGAGTTGATCGGGCAGTACGAACGGTCGCGGCGGGGTATTTTTTCCGGCGCCGTCGGTTACGTCGCCCCCAACGGCAATTTTGATTTTAATGTCGTGATCAGGAGCCTGTTGCTCAACCGTGACCACCAATATCTCTCTTACCTGGTGGGTTCGGGCATCACTTTTTACAGCGATCCCCAGGCAGAATATGAAGAATGCCTCATCAAGGCGGAAGGCATCAGGAAGGCACTTGACCAAAAATAAAGAGACCGGCGGAACTCATCCGGCCGGCCTCGTATCGTACTGAAAAAACTTTCTTATTTAACGGCTACTCCCTGGCCTTCGGCGCGCGCATTGGCCTGGTCGGCCAACTGCTGTACGGATTCTTTAAGGATCTCGTATTTATTGGCCTCGAACAACCCCATTTTGTCCGAAGGCAGTTTCAGGTCATAGCTGTTGTTATTGCTGGCCATGATCTTGTCAAAGTCCGGATTGTACCGGGAAAAAGTTGCATCGTCTATTAACGTATACCGGGCAATGACCGAACTGAGGAATTTACCGGAAATAGCGGTGGTTTTGGCGTCATTCAACTCGGCCTCATTCAACTGGCGGTGAAAGACATACATGGCCGAACCGGACAGCTGTTCAGTAGCCTCATCGCGGGTCAGTGTGGTGACACTGCCTTGACCCTCAAAAACATATTGCGTACCGATAAATTTCTTGACATGATTCCGCGATTCCATCGGCAGGTAATATTGCAGATCCCAGAAGTTGCGGCTTCCGCTGCGATGGATGGCATGAAGCACATTAGCGGTCCCGGAATTATAGGCTGCGATAACTAACAGCCAGTCCCCCAGTTGGTTATAAAGGTCGCGTAGATAGAGAGCGGCCGCACGGGTGCTTTTGGTGTAATTCCGTCTTTCATCCACATTCCGGTTGACCTTCAGACCCAGATCGCGGGCCGTCTGCGGCATCAACTGCCAGGGCCCTGCCGCGCCCACCCTCGAGAGTGCCGACGATTTTAAATCGGATTCGATAACCGCCAGGTATTTCATCTCCTTGGGAAGGTCATATTGTACCAGGATGTTTTCGATCAGGTTGAAATAGGCCGCTCCGGTGCTGCGGACCAGCTGTAGCTCTTCCCAATTTTCCTTAATATAACCCTCGACGAAATTCAACGCCTTGGGATTCAGCCTTGCACCATTGGTTCCACCAATAGAGGTAGCCAGGAATAACTCGGAAAAAAGATAATTCTGTGTATTGATGTTTTCCACGCAGGCGGCGCGAGCATTTGCCGTAACGACCCTTCCGGTATCGGCCAGGGACTGGGAAATAGTAGTTCTTTCCCCGGTAGGAACGCCAGCCGTAGTGACGGGCACCCACGATGATCCTATAATGGTGACGCTCAACAATAAAAGCCTTCTGTTGTACATGTTGTCCAACGCTTTAAAGATGGTAAACAACCCATATTGGCGTTTACGATCTTTCATAGGAACGGAAGGAAAGCTTCACATCTCTCAGTCACATAGAGTAGGATTTTCGCAGGACTTTATTGTTGCATCATCTGATGCGAGAACTGAAGCAAAGATAATTCATTAAATCGACTTGTCATGGCTTGAACACCAAAAGGCATGCCATTTGTGTGGGTAAAAAGCGGGAGGGAAATACCGGGAATACCGGTCAGATTTGCGTAAACAGTATATATATCAGCGAGATACATAGCAATAGGATCACTCATCTTTTCCCCGATGGGAAAGGCGGTGGTTGGGGAAGTCGGGAGGACAAGGATATCGAAGTCATTGAATATCAGGTCTGTATGCTCTACCAGCAATCTTCTCACCTGCTGGGCCTTGGTAAAGTACGCATCATAATAACCGGCACTTAACACAAAGGTACCCAATAAGATACGTCGCTTAACCTCTCGTCCGAACCCCTCCGAACGGGTTCGTTTGTAAAACTCTGTTAATTCAAGGTCTTTGCTGGCCGTCCGATAGCCATAACGGACACCGTCGAACCGGGCCAGGTTAGAAGAGGCTTCCGCTGTCGTCAATACGTAATAGGCGGGGACAATATAATCAAATAGTTTAAAATCAATGGCTTGTATAGTGTGGCCAGCTGACGCCCACTGTCTCAGGCGCTCCAGGATGGCCTCCCGCATCTCCGGGTCAAGCCCCGGATGGTCCAGGCCTTCCTTAAAATAGGCGATCCGGTATTTTCGGTTGTGGCCATCTTTCCCCGGCTGGTTCATGGCTCCCTTCCCATCCCTGGAAGGATCTCCGCCCTGAGTCCCATCCCCGGTCACCCCGCCTGCGCCGGCGGCAGACCTTGCCACTGTACTGTCGAATGCATCGGGCCCCGAGATCACCTCGAGCACCCGGGCCACATCCGGCACGGTCCGCCCAAAGATCCCTATCTGGTCGAACGAACTGGCATAGGCGATCAACCCATAGCGAGATATCCGCCCATAACCGGGCTTCAGGCCTATAATGCCGCAGAAATCGGCCGGCTGACGGACAGACCCGCCTGTATCGCTGCCAAGGCTGACCATGCAAAGATCGGCCTGTACCGCCACTGCCGATCCGCCGGAAGACCCCCCCGGCACCCGCGTCTGATCCCGGGCATTGAGCACCTTCCCATAAGCCGAGTTCTCATTGGTGGACCCCATGGCGAATTCGTCGCAATTATTCCTTCCAATGATGATCGCCCCTTCTTCAAGCAGCTTTTCGACGACGGTGGCATGATAGATAGCCTTGAAACCCGACAGGATCCGCGAACCTGCCGTCAATGTATGATCCTTGTAAGAGATAACGTCCTTCAGGGCAATGACAACCCCATGCAGCTTTCCTATCGCGACACCCGATCTCCTTTCCTCATCGAGCGACTGGGCCCGCTCTAAGGCTTCTGTGGCAAATACCTCCAGGTAGGCGTTGAGCTGAGAATGCGCTTCGATCCGGGATAGATAATATCGGACAGCCATGCTGCATCCATCGGCATTTGAAGCCAAAAAGTGATGGTAATCCTGTATCGAAGTAAACTTTTCCATTGTTCGGTATCGGCTTTATTGCCATTCGCGGATTTCATCCCGTTTCTGCCGCTTTTCTTCCTTCACACAAAGCAGGATGCTGATCTCGTATAAAAACATCAAAGGAATGGAACAAACGACAGTGCTCAGCATATCAGGCGGAGTGAAGATACTCGCTACAATCACTATGACCAGGATGGCGTACTTACGCACCCTGCGTAGATAGCTTGCGCTGACCACCCCGATTTTCGCCAGGAAATACATCACCAGCGGTAGCTGAAAAGCAAGACCCGCACCCAATATGAGAGGAACGATCGTATTGAAATAATTGCTGATCATCCAGATATTTTTGATTTTGGGATCGAGCGAAAAGTTGGAGAAAAAGTTGACGGTATATGGCACAACGATAAAGTACCCGAAAAGAATGCCGATGAAAAACAGCAGAGAGACCCAAAAGATCACCCCCCGCGTATTCTTCAATTCCTTCGCCGTCAGCGCAGGCTTGGCAAATTTCCAGAACTGCCAGAACACATAAGGAAAGGCCAGTATAAAGCCGCCGATCAATATCACATTGAAGTAGATGTTGAATTGGCCCGCTACCTCGGTATTCTGCATATTGACATGGATCTCGGACATGCAAAGCGCGCCGTGGAGACCCAGCTGCTGGCTGATCTTGCAAAGATAAACATAGGTGGCAAAATCGCTGTTCGTTGGGCCCATCAATACCCGCTCTACAATAAACTTATTGTATATCGCCATGACGATAGCCCCGGCAGCTATGGCAACAGCCGATCTGAAAAGATGCGATCTTAATACGTCCAGGTGCTCGACGAAAGACATCTCTTCGGCCGATCCATCCTTCTGACGTCTCCTCAAAATTTTCGTGAAAGAAGATAAAACACTCATCGGGGTATAAAAGTATTGCAAATATATGTGCCGGAAATGCACTTTCCGTAAAATTAGCGCATTCCCGGCAAAGCGCTAATTTCTGTCCTTCGGACAAGCCGCGTCCCGCGGCTTTAAAAGAAAAACCCCGCAAAAAACGTGTTGCGGGGTTCTCTACTCTGTACGAGTAATATCTTAATTATTTACGGAAGAACCGGACGATACAGGTTTGTTAGTTGATGTCGGAGTAGACGAAGTTGTATTGACTTTATGGTCGTCTTTCATGCCGTCTTCCAATTCCCTTTGTACGTTATCCTTTGCATCTTTAAATTCACGGATGCCTCTGCCAAGACCACGCATCAGTTCAGGAATTTTTTTACCGCCGAATAAAAGAAGAACAACTGCCAGGATGAGGATAATGTGCGGCCCACTGAATAAGTCTCCCATAACACAAAATTTTATGACATAAAGATACGAGAAAATCGATAACCAGGATTTAATTTAACATTCGGTACCCATATAGGGTCAATATTCCGCCACTTAGGCACTAAATGCTGAAAACATCCCACGAAAATCAAACTCACGAAAATCAAACTATTCCGTTGCCTGTCTCTTTTCCTTGATACGGGCACTCTTACCGCTCCGTTCGCGTTGGAAATACAGCTTGGCGCGCCGTACCCTGCCGACCTTGTTCAGTTCGATGGACTCGATATTCGGGGAGAAAAGGGGGAAAGTCCTTTCTACGCCTACGCCGTCGGAAATCTTCCGTACGGTAAAGGTGGCGGTATGTCCTTCGCCCTGACGCTTGAGGACGTCGCCTTTGAAGCTCTGGATACGCTCCTTATTGCCTTCAAGGATCTTATAGTTGACGGTGACATTATCACCGGCTTTGAACTTCGGAAACTCTTTTTTTCCCGTCAGTTGCTCGTGTACAAAAGCTACAGCAGCGTTCATAACTTCATTTTTTAAGGATGGCAAAGGTACCAAGATCCTGTGTATAATCCAAACTTTTTTCCCAACCGGCACGGTTTCCGGCCACTATTTTCCCGGCGGCCGCGGATTATCTCGCCACGTTCACAGCCCGCTTTTCCCGGATGACCGTCACCTTGATCTGGCCCGGATAGGTCATTTCCGTCTGGATCTTCTGGGCAATCTCAAAGCTCAGCTTGTCGCTGTCCATGTCGGTCACCTTATCGGCCTCCACGATCACCCGCAGTTCGCGGCCCGCCTGGATAGCATAGGCCTTCTCTACGCCTGGATACGCCAGGGCCAGGTTTTCGAGGTCTTTGATACGCTGCAGGTATTGCTGCATGATCTCCCGCCGGGCGCCGGGCCGGGCGCCGCTGATGGCGTCACAGGCCTGGATGATGGGGGCAATCACATACTGCATTTCCACCTCGTCATGGTGGGCGCCGATGGCATTCACCACCGCGGGGTTCTCACCGTATTTTTCGGCCAGTTTCATACCCAGCAGGGCATGGCTCAGCTCGGTTTCCTCATCCGGCACCTTGCCGATATCGTGCAATAAGCCCGCCCTTTTGGCCAACTTGGGGTTCATCCCTAATTCGGCAGCCATGATTCCGCAAAGATTGGCTACTTCCCGGCTATGCATCAGGAGGTTCTGCCCGTAGGACGAACGAAACCGCATTTTGCCTACAATTCGCACCAGTTCCTTGTGCAATCCATGGATACCCAGTTCGATCACGGTACGCTCGCCAATCTCCATGACCTGCTCCTCGATCTGCTTGCGCGTTTTCTCTACGATCTCCTCGATACGGGCAGGATGGATACGGCCATCGGTCACCAGCCTTTGCAGGGATAACCGGGCGATCTCGCGTCTGAGGGGGTCAAAAGAGGACAGGACGATCGCTTCCGGAGTGTCATCGACGATCAGGTCTACGCCCGTAGCGGCTTCGATAGCCCGGATATTACGCCCTTCACGGCCGATGATCTGCCCCTTGATCTCGTCACTTTCCAGGTTGAATACGGTAATGGAATTCTCGATGGCCTGTTCCGCGGCGGTCCGCTGGATGCTTTGTATGATGATCTTCCGGGCCTCTTTATTGGCCTTTTGCTTGGCGTCGTCGATGATCTCCTGCTGCATGGCCAGGGCCCGCGTCTGCGTTTCCTGCCGGAGGCTTTCTATCAATTGGCTCCTGGCCTCTTCGGCTGTCAGGGCGGCAATCTTTTCAAGGCGGCGGATATGCTCTTCCTGGTGCTTTTCCAGCTCGGTCCGCTTCAGGTTGACGACCTCTATCTGCCGGGTCAGGTTCTCCTTGATGGTATCATTGTCCTTGGCCTGCTTGTCGAGATTTTCCAGCTTCTGATTGATACCCTGCTCTTTCTGCTTGATCCTGGACTCCCCGTCGTTCACCCTCCTGTTCTTTTCCAGCACCTCCTTGTCATGTTCAGACTTCAGTTGGACAAATTTTTCCTTGGCTTCCAGCAATTTTTCCTTTTTCAGGTTTTCTGCGGTGATCTGGGCATCACTCACAATCTTTTTGGCTTGCTGCTCTGCGTCTTCAACCTTTTTTGTCGTGTTTTTTGCAAATAGGAACTTCCCGGCGATAATTCCCACCACCAGGGCAATTGCCCCTGCTATAATAGCCTCCATTGAATCTTGAGTTTAAAGCGTTCACAATCATGTAATTATAAATCGGGTTCCCATTCGCATCCGTAAATGGCGCCTCCGGGCTTTCAGACTTTAAGCAGCCCTCGGCGCCATTGTGCAAAAATGGACCTCCGATCAACGAACCATAAGTCCGTTTTTATGTTAGTTGGCGAAGATAGGAAAATTAACCTTTATATCACCTTATCCAATTGTTGCTCCATCCGGCTGAGCGCCTCCATGGCGGCTGTACCAAGCCTTCCCGCCCGGTCTCCTCCCGATGAAGCCTGGGTTGCATACCACAATAGCACCATGGCAATATAGTCCTGCATATCCCGGCCCGCAAACTGGGTCTTATATTCAATAATTTTATCATTGATGGTCCGTAAAGTGCGCCGGACTACCTCCTCATCCCGCTGTTCTATCTTAATCCGGTAGGTGCGATCACCTATCACAACATTAATTGTCATTAATTCTTGCATAACTCAAATAGTTGTTTTAAATTTATCCACACCTTATACACAGGAGATTGTGACGAGGACAAGGTTAACCGGCTCTTGATCATTTTATGCTAATCCAGTACCTAATATAAATCTAACTTTTGCACACCAATACCCTATCTAAAAACTACACCAGCCATGTTCTTAAAAGTCAAATCCCCTGTTTTTATCGACCACCTGACATTTCAGGTTGGCGAACCACAAAAAGCTATGCTGCGCGCCGTCCTAAGGGATGATTGCGGAATCGTTTGCAGCGCTCTCGAGACCGAGGTAGAAAAAGACCAGCAAGAGCTGGACTGGAATGGCCTCAACGATCTGCCTTATGGTGTATATACACTGGAAATATCCCGTGGGCAGGACGAAATGAAAATGCGGTTGGTCAAGAGAGTCTGATCGGTTTCATTCTCCCAACAGTGCAATGCACCGGTCAATTTCCCGGATGTACTGGCCAAGCCTTTTTTCTAACTCCTTTTTTTCCCCTTCACTCATAGCCGCTTTCGTTACGCCTAATATCTCTACCTGCTGCTGTAATTGCTCTAACCGTCTGGCTTTATCGGAATGCTCTTCCCGCGACTTGCGCAGCTCATCTTTCAATTTCCCATTTTCCTTCAACAGAAGGTCACGCTGTTTCAGCAATAGCTGCAGCTTATCCGATATTCTCCTGATCTGCCCTTCCACTTCCGTCCCCTCGCCATCCGGGGCGACAGGCGGGCGACCTGCCTCATGCATATCTTCACTCATACCAATTATTTCCTGATCTCCGCCTGCACTTCTTTTTCCAGGGCTCCCATGATCCGGCTCATCATTCCGTCAATCTCCTTATCCGTCAGCGTCTTTTCCTCATCCAGGAACGTCAGGCTCAGGGCCAGCGATTTCTTGCCTGGTCCCAGCTTCTCACTTTCAAATATATCGAAAAGCTTTACTTCCCGCAACTTATCGAGCCTGGTCCCACGTACGGCTCTTTCCACTTCATGATAGGGCAACGATTGGCCCACGATAACCGCCAGGTCCCTGTTGACCGGCAATTGCCGGGCCAATTCCCTGAATTCGATCGGGCGGCCTGCTGCCAGCTCCATCAGGTGATCCCATTGAAAGTCGGCAAAGAAAACATCTTGCCGGCAGTCGAATGGCTTCAGCAGGGCAGGGCTTACCGCTCCGGCTTCCAGTACGGTCCGGCCATTGGCCACCATGGCCATCCCCAATGATAACTTGGGATGCTGCAGCGTGCTCCAGTCGGGCACTGTCAGTCCTACGATCGGCAGCAACCTTTCACACAACCCTTTCAGGTAATAGAAATCTACCGGCGCCCCTTCACCCTTCCATGAATCTTCCCGCAGCGGCCCTGTGAGATACAAACAAAGATGGTTGGTCTCCGTATATTGACCCACGCCGGAAGTACTATAGCTTTTACCAAACTCGAAGAACCGCAGCTGGCTGCTCTTGCGATTGAGGTTGTAGGCAATCGGCTCAAGGCCGGTCTCCAGCAGGGAAGGCCGCAGGATATTCAACTCTGCACTGAGGTTGTTAATCATTTTGACAGCCGTCTCCAACTCCTTGTCATTGAAGTAGGCGCTGTTCGTAATGGAATTGGTCAGGATCTCATTGAAACCCTGCCCCACCAGCCAGCTGGCTACGGCGGATTTCCAAGCTGCCTGCGAAGGATTGTTCTCGACTGAAGGAGAGATCATAATGGCAGCCGGGATCTGGATATTGTCCAATCCATCTATTCGCATGATCTCTTCCACGATATCCGCCGGCAGGGAGATGTCAGGCTTATGCCAGGGTACAGCCACATGAATGGCATCGATCCCTTCCTTGATGATCTCGAATCCCAGGCTCAGCAGGATATTTTTCACCGAATCCTGGTGATAATTCTTCCCGCTCAGCTTCTTCAGGTAATGATGCTTTAATATGACCTGGGTCTTATTCTTCGGATCGGGATATACATCCACGATCTCAGAAGCGATCTCGCCTCCTGCCAGTTCTTTGATCAGCAGGGCAGCCCTCTTCAGGGCATTCACCGTCCCCGAAATATCCATCCCCTTCTCGAAATGCGTAGCAGCATCCGTACGCAGCCCATGACGGAACGAAGTCTTGCGGATATCGATAGGGTTGAACCACGCGCTTTCCAGGAAAATATCTTTGGTGGAATCGCCGATCCCGCTGTGCAGCCCACCGAATATACCCGCAATAGCCATCCCTTCCTCCGGATTGCAAATCATCAGGTCTTCCGCCGATAACAGTCTTTCCTTTCCGTCCAGCGTTACAAAGGGAGTTCCTTCCGGCAAATTTTTCACTATGATCTTATACCCTTTGATAGCGTCGAGATCAAAAGCATGTAACGGCTGTCCCATTTCATGGAGAACGAAATTGGTGATGTCGACGATATTGTTGATCGACCGGATTCCGATCGCCTTTAACTTATCCTGCATCCACCGTGGAGATTCCCGGATAGTAATGCCTTTGATGGTAATGCCGGAATAACGCTCGCACGACTTTGTATTCTGTATGCTGACCGCTACCGGCAGACTGTTATTGTCCACCCTGAAGGCATTCAGCGAAGGCTGCTTCGGACGATATTCTTTGTTTTCATGATGCGACAACCACGCACAGACATCCCGCGCAACTCCCCAGTGGCTCATGGCATCCATATGGTTCGGCGTCAAACCGATCTCTATCCGGTAGTCTTCATACAGATCCGACTGAAACCAGGTCGCCGCCGGCGTTCCCACCTTTGCCTTGTCAGGTAGTACCATGATACCGGCATGGCTCTCCCCCAGACCGATCTCATCTTCAGCACAGATCATCCCATGACTCTCCACCCCCCTGATCTTCGCCACCTTCAGCATGATCGGATCTCCCTTTACCGGATAAATCGTCGTGCCCGGGAGCGCTACGATGACCTTCTGGCCCGCCGCCACATTCGCCGCACCACAGACGATGGATAAAGGTTCTTGATCTCCCACAGCCACCCGTGTAATCTTCAGCTTGTCCGCATTGGGATGCGGACTGCATTCCAGCACTTCCCCGATTACCAGCCCCTTCAATCCCCCTTTTACAGATTCGTATTTTTCCATGCCTTCCACCTCCAGCCCGACAGACGTCAGGATTTTGGAAAGCCGCTCCGGCTCGATCTTTACCGGCAAATAATCACTCAGCCAACGATAACTAATGGTCATGACAAGAATTCCTGGGTTTTAAATTTATATACACGTCCTGAAAGGGACCTAAATCGCAAAGATAACTGTTCCGCCCAACAATATTTACCAGCCACCCCGTTGGCCTCAATGGCGGGCGCTTTCTATATTTTAACGGTTCAGATTTTTAATAATCAATTGTTAATATGTTAAGAAGAGTGATAATTTGCACGGATAATGCTAGAGTAACAGATAAGACTTAAGAACCTACTACTATCTAAAAACCTCCTAAAAATTGTTGTATGCGTAAACTTATTATTTATGCAGGGATTGCCTTTGCCTCCCTTTTCCTGAATGCCTGTGGCCCCACCCATGTCGTGGTAGAAACAGCCCCTCAGGCGCCGCCCCCTCCACCTCCTCCCGCCCCCGAAGTATCCTATCAATCTTTTTACGACGCCCTGAGCCCCTATGGCCAGTGGATCGATTATCCGCAATACGGCTACGTGTGGATGCCCAATGTCGGACCCGATTTCAAACCCTATGCCACCAACGGCAACTGGGTGTATACTGACGGCGGCTGGACCTGGGCTTCTAATTATCCCTGGGGATGGGCCACCTTCCACTATGGCCGCTGGTTCTTTGAAGACGGTTATGGCTGGATGTGGATCCCGGGAAATGAATGGGCGCCGGCCTGGGTCAGCTGGCGGCAAAGCTCCGACTATTATGGCTGGGCGCCGCTTGGTCCCAGCGTCAGCATCAGCGTGTCCTCCGGTGGCGGCTATAACCCCCCCGCTCATTACTGGTGCTTCGTTCCCCAGCAATATGTGACCAGCCCGCATGTCAACAACTACTATGTCAGCGAACAGCAGAATGTGACCATTATCAACAACACCACCGTCATCCACAACACGACCATTGTGAACAATACGGTCAATAATACCACCATTGTCAACAACAATGTGACCAACAACCACGTCACGGTCAATAATTATGCGGGCGGCCCCGATCCCGCTGAAGTGTCCAGGGTTACCGGTACTCCGTTGAGGCCAGTGCCATTGAGAGAGAGCAGTACACCGGGCGAAAGCACGGCTGGCGGCGGACTGACGATTTACCGTCCCAAAGTCAATGCGGCTCAGCAGGGCAACAGCGCATCCGCCGCCAAGCCCATACCTCCGCATGTTCAGGCCCTTACCAATGTAAGACCGGTGAATACGATGGTCTACAATCACCCGAATAACCCGACGCCGAACAGCACAACGCCCAACAACAATAACAACCGCAACGAGAACCCAACCAACCCCACAAACAACAATGTCAACAATAGGACGGTTGTAACTCCATCTAATACAACGCCTTCTGGCAATGCCGGACAACCGGCCGGGACCGGCAGGCCGAACCCGCCTGCACAAGGCAATACCGGCACGGCGCCGGTTCTGCAGACTGCACCCAAGCCACCCGCCACAACCGCCAGCGCCCCGCAGGGCCAGAATTTCAACCGCCCTGCCGCCACCACAGCCGGACATCCGGCCCAACCGCTAACCAGGAACACTCCGCCGAAACCCGCATCCAAAAAGGTTCCGCCGAAGAAAAAGCCTATTCCGAAAAATGACAACCCGCAACAGTAAGACAGGGACGCCTCCATCACCATAATTTCATCAGATAGGCATCGGAACAGGCCGGCGATAGGCTAAAAAGCAGCGCCGGCCTGCTTTTTTTGCATCAAAATTCCCACCAAACGCTGCCAAATGGCATTCTGTAGTTTCACTATCCTGGCAAAATATTTATCCCTAAATCTTTGTGCACAGACGGTGTGAATTTAAACCGGGAAAAAGCTGAAAACTTTTTTAAATTGTGGATAGCTCGGCAGGTAGTGTGTGAAAACTGGCAAAAACTGTGAATAACCTCGTGGATTTCTATAGAATAAATATTGAAAAAGAAAAATCAGTATGGTGAAGATCGCTAGCTTTATATTCGCCCTCCTGACTCAAAGGGGTAACATTCTGTTCATGTTGAAGTAACAATATCTTAATAAAAGCATAGCCAGCATAGCCGAAAACTAACCCGATGAGCCCAGTCCCCGCAACGGGACATTTGAATACTCGACAACCCTATTTTTTAATTGTTTTTCTGGACGGTTTACTCATATGGATCTTACTAACCTGAATTTGAATAAGGACCGCAGCAAAGTAAGGCGCAAGCCTTCAGTGGACCTTAGCACCATGGTATACGGCAAAGTCCCTCCCCAGGCCAAGGAACTGGAAGAGGCTGTTTTAGGAGCTATAATGTTGGAAAAGAGTGCGTTCGACACTGTGGTCGAAATCCTCAAGCCGGAATGTTTCTACGTGGAAGGGCACCAGCGCATCTACCGCGCCATGCAGGGCCTGGCCCAGAAAAGCCAGCCGATCGACATCCTCACCGTCGTGGAAGAATTGAAATTCAGACAGGAGTTAGAGATCATCGGCGGTCCCTATTACGTGACCAAACTCACGAATGCCGTCGTCTCTTCCGCCAATATCGAGACGCACTCCCGCATCATCCTGCAGAAATTCATTCAGCGCGAACTGATCCGCATCAGCGGCGAGATCATCGGCGACGCCTACGAAGACAGCACCGACGTGTTCGACCTGCTGGATGACGCGGAAAGCAAGCTTTTCGAGATTACCAATAATCACCTTCGCAAGAACTTTGACAGCATCGACACCGTCCTGGTCAAGACTATCGCAAGGATCGAAGACCTCCGGCATAAACAGGACGAGATCACCGGCGTACCCAGCGGCTTTCCCAGCCTGGACAAAATCACCTATGGCTGGCAACCTACCGATCTGGTTATCCTTGCAGCCCGGCCCGCCGTCGGTAAAACGGCCTTCGCGCTCAACCTGGCCCGGAATGCCGCCCTTCATCCGACCAAGCCCACTCCTGTCGCCTTCTTCAGCTTGGAAATGGGCTCCGCTCAGCTTGTCCAGCGTATCCTCAGCGCCGAGAGCGAGATCTTAATGGAAAAGATCGCCCGGGGCAGGCTGGAAGAACATGAAATGAAACAATTGTACAAGAAGGGGATCGACAGGCTGGCTAAAGCCCCGATCTTCATCGACGATACCCCGGCGCTCAATATCTTCGAGTTGCGTGCCAAATGCCGGAGGTTGAAGAACAAACACAATGTCGGTTTTATCATTATTGACTATCTGCAGCTGATGAGCGGCGCCGGCGATAACAAAAACGGCAACCGCGAGCAGGAGATCAGCCGCATTTCGCGCGATCTCAAAGGGCTCGCTAAGGAACTGCAGGTGCCTATTATCGCTCTTTCCCAGCTCTCCCGTGCCGTGGAATCCAGGAAGGAAGGGGAGAAGATCCCCCAACTGAGTGACCTTCGGGAATCGGGTGCTATCGAACAGGACGCCGATATGGTCATGTTCCTGTACCGCCCGGAATACTATGGTATCACCGCCAACGAGATGGGCGAAAGCAATAAAGGCGAGACGCACGTCAAGATCGCCAAGCACCGTAATGGCTCTCTTGAAACCATCAAGCTCAGGGCCCTCCTCCATATCCAGAAATTCACCGAATATGGCGACGACGACTTCGGCGGTATCGGTATGCCGACCGGCGGTAGTTGGAAGCCCGTACAGGATAATGAAGGCGGCGCTGGCGGGGGAAAGCTATACATCCAGGCCGGCAGCCGGATGAAAGACCTGCCGATGGACGACGATGAAACGCCGTTCTGATCCGTATAATCAGTCGATGTCCGGGATCGCCAGCTTATGATAAGCCGCCTCGGTATGCCTGACCATGACGCTGCCCGATACCAGGTCATGAATCGCCCTTCTCTCCGTGTTGCGGGTGATGGTCAGGAAGGAGATCCAGCCCAGTAAAGTTTTCAGCACATAACGGATGAAGGAGGCAAAAAAATTGATCCGGCGATTGGGATTGTCATGGCTCTTAACACGGATTCCTTTGAGATACTGGCCCACGGTACAGCCAATCGAGACGCACAGGGGTTCATAGAGGCCCCAGATCCCCAAAAATAAGGCCCCTCGGACCCAGTCGGGCGGACTGTCGAATTTATCCAGGACCGCGGAAAAAATAAACATCAGCGTGACGATGAAGACAACGTCGATCAGGATGGATTGGACCCTGTCTAGCAGGGAAGGGTAGGTGTTTTTCATTCAGACAAATTAATAAACTAAATGGTAATTTGCAAGCCCTCATGACAGCCCCCCTTTTTTATATCACTACATACAGTACTGAACAGCAAGAAGTTGTGTTAGATGAAGACAACTCCCGCCATGCCATCCAGGTCCTGCGGATGAAAATCGGTGATCCGCTGCAGTTAACCGACGGAAAAGGAGCCCTGCTGGCGGCGGCGGTCCTGCACGACCATAAAAAGAAATGTGTCGTCAAAATCCAATCGGTATCCACCCTTCCGCCCAAAAGTCAAAAAGTTTCCATTGCCATTTCGCCACTGAAGAACGCTTCCCGCTTTGAATGGTTCCTGGAGAAAGCAACGGAGATCGGCGTCACCGAGATCATCCCCCTGATCTGCGAACGTACCGAACGTCAGCACACCCGCCAGGATCGCCTGCAGCATATCCTGGTCAGCGCCCTGCTGCAATCTCAGCAAACCTGGCTACCGGTCCTCCGGGCGCCAACCCCCTTCGTTCAATGGCTCGGTGCGGTTGATTATACCCACCGCCTGATCGCCCATTGCCTGGAAGAACCCCGCCCGACCGAAGACCTGGCTGCCTGGCGCCGCCGTCAAATAACCCTCGCCGACCTACCCACCGGTGCGCCCACGCCATCGCCCGCCATGTCATCATTGATCCTCATCGGGCCCGAAGGAGATTTTTCCCCTGCGGAAATAGCGTCAGCCTTGAAAGAAGGATTTGTACCGGTAACATTGGGAGAAAACCGCCTGCGGACGGAGACGGCCGGAGTAGTAGCCGCCACTCTGCTTTGCATCGGGTGATGAGGTGACCTACTTCTTCTCATACTTCCAGTTCCTGGATTTTCCTTCCGTCAGCCATTCCAGCGTGGTAGCGATACGCTTGTTTTGCGTCTCATCCGTCTTCGCTTCCGTGATCCATTCGATATATTCGCGTCGGTGGGAAGGCGGAAAGGCTGCAAAGGTTTCGCCTGCCTTTTTGTTTTTCTTCAGCGCTGACGCTAAAGCAGGGGGTAC
>Ga0302312_10000707_pt1 | contig 22797 bp, 15 predicted proteins | sample III_Palsa_N2_1_FD_200529 | JGI IMG/M metagenome (GOLD analysis project Ga0302312, IMG submission 200529) | Peat permafrost microbial communities from Stordalen Mire near Abisko, Sweden - III_Palsa_N2_1 | ecosystem: Environmental > Terrestrial > Soil > Palsa > Peat permafrost | place: Sweden... | reverse complement strand
TCTTCATGTTGGCGGCCTTCGCCGGCTGGGTGATCATCGGCCACGTGCCGGCTATCCTGCACACGCCGCTCATGTCCGGCTCCAACTTCGTCCACGGCATCGTCGTGGTCGGCGGCCTCTACGCGCTGCTGAACGCCTCGACGGTGCAGGAGCAGGTGATCGGCTTCGTCGCTGTCCTGCTCGGCGCCGGCAACGCCGCCGGCGGGTTCGCGGTCACCCAGCGGATGCTGGCCATGTTCCAGACCAGCGAGCCCGCGCCCGCCCACGCGCATTCGCACGCCCATACCCACGCCCGGGTCCATCACCTCAAGAAGAAGAGCTGAGACCCGTCATGCTCGCCAACCTTCCCCAACTGATCATCGGCCTTGCCGATCTGGCCGCCGCCTTCCTGTTCCTCTACGGGCTGCAGCGCATGTCGTCGCCGGCGACGGCGCCCTCCGGCATCCTGGTGGCTGGCTTCGGCATGGTGGCCGCGGTCCTGGCCAGCTTCCTCTATGTCTTCAGCGTCAGCGCGGCGGCCCAGCCGCACCTGGGCGTCAATATCGGCCTGGCGCTCATCGCCCTGGTCATCGGCGGGGGCCTCGCCTGGCTCAGTGGCAAGCGGGTCGCCATGACGGCCATGCCGCAGATGGTGGCCCTCTATAACGGCATGGGCGGCGGCGCTGCGGGCGCCATCGCGGCCGTCGAGCTGTTCGGGAACAAGACCCAAGGTGCGACCCAGCTTCTGGTCACCCTGCTCGGCGCCCTGATCGGCGCGGTCTCCCTGTCCGGCTCGCTGATCGCCTGGGCCAAGCTGGACGGGGTGATCAAGAAGCCCGTGCGGATCAAAGGCCAGCAGGCGGTAAACGCCGTGGCGATGATCGCCGCGCTGGCCGTCGGCGGCGTGATCCTGTTTGTGACCCTTGGCGGCGCGCCGTTGCTGCTCGCGACCCCGACCTGGATCTACGTCTTCTTCGGTCTCGCCCTGCTGTTCGGCGTGCTGATGACCCTGCCGATTGGGGGCGCGGACATGCCGGTGGTGATCTCGATCTACAACGCCCTCACCGGCCTGGCCGTCGGCCTCGAAGGCTTCGTGCTGCAGAACCCCGCCCTGATGATCGCCGGCATGGTTGTGGGCGCGGCGGGCCTGTTGCTGACCCTGCTGATGGCCAAGGCGATGAACCGCTCTGTCGCCAATGTCGTCTTCACCAACTTCGGCGACGCGCCGAAACAGGTGCAGGGCGCGATCAAGGGAAGCTTGCGTCCCGTCGAGGCCTCCGACGCCGGCATCGCCATGCGCTATGCCAGCAAGGTCATCATCGTCCCCGGCTACGGCCTCGCCGCCGCCCAGGCGCAGCAGAAGCTCTATGAATTCGTCAAGCTGCTCCAGGCCGCCAGGGTCGAAGTCAAGTTCGCCGTCCATCCCGTCGCCGGCCGCATGCCCGGCCAGATGGACGTGCTGCTGGCCGAGGCCGGCGTGCCCTACGACCTGATCTTCCAGCTCGAGGACATCAACGACGACTTCGCCGCCGCCGACGTGGCCCTGGTGATCGGCGCCAACGACGTGGTCAACCCCGCCGCCCGCACCGAGAAAACCTCGCCCATCTTCGGCATGCCGATCCTCAACGCCGACAAGGCCAAGCAGGTTTATGTCGTCAAGCGCGGCGAGGGCAAAGGCTACGCCGGCATCCAGAACGCCCTGTTCTACGGCGACAACTGCAACATGGTCTACGGCGACGCCCAGGCCGTCCTGGTCAAGATGATCGAGGCGGTGAGGGGGCTTGGCGCGGCCGCGGCCTGATTTCCATTCGAGGCGATTTCGCCTGAACCCGAACCCCGGAAGGGGATCAACATGCCCAACACAATGCAAGCCGCCGTGGTCACCGCCTTCGGCAAGCCGCTGATGCTGCAGACCCTGGACATCCCGACGCCCGGCCCCGGCCAGATCCTGGTCAAGACCGAGGCCTGCGGCGTCTGCCACACCGACCTGCACGCCGCCAACGGCGACTGGCCGGTGAAGCCGACCCCGCCCTTCATCCCCGGCCACGAAGCCATAGGCATCGTTGTCGCGCTCGGCGCGGGCGTGACCTCGGTCAAGGAAGGCGATCGCGTCGGCGTACCCTGGCTCTATTCCGCCTGCGGCCACTGCGAATACTGCCTGCAAGCCTTCGAGACCGTCTGCGCCGAGGCGCAGTTCGGTGGCTATACCCAGAACGGCGGGTTCGCCGAATACTTGCTGGCCGACCCCGACTACGTCGCCCACATCCCCAAGGGCCTGGGCGCCCGTGAGGCCGCGCCGCTGATCTGCGCGGGGGTCACCACCTACAAGGGGATTAAGGAGACCGAGGCACGGCCCGGCGAATGGATCGCCATCTCCGGCTGCGGCGGCCTTGGCCACTTGGCGATCCAGTACGCCAAGGTCATGGGCCTGCAGGTCTGCGCCGTGGATATCGACGACGGCAAGCTCGCCCACGCCAAGCGGCTCGGCGCGGATCTCGTGATCAACGCCAAGCATGGCGATCCGGCCGCGGCGTTGAAGAAGGCCACCGGCGGCGGCGCCCACGGGGTGCTGATTACCGCGCCTTCGCTGCCTGCGTTCAAACAGGGCGTGGACATGACCCGAAAGCTCGGCACCTGCGTCCTGGTCGGCCTGCCGCCCGGGGAGTTTCCGCTGCCGCTGTTCAATGTGGTGGCCGACTGCATCACCGTGCGCGGCTCCTTCGTCGGCACCCGCAAGGACATGGCCGAATGCCTGGACTTCGCCGCCGACGGCAAGGTCAAGGCCGACATCGAGCTGCAGCCGCTATCGTCGATCAATCAGGTTTTCGAGCGCTTGGCGCATGGCGATGTGCCCTCGCGCGTAGTGCTCGATTTCGCGCCGGCAGAGGCGAAATCGCCCGTCCTTGAGCATGCCCTGGAAGCGAGCTGAACATGAACGCGCCCACCCAAACCGTCCTGGAGCTATCCCGGGACCGTGACGCCGCCTCCGGATCGCAAGGCCCCGCCTACAAGACCTTGATGGTCCACCTTGAGGTCGGCCATTCCAATCCCGCGCTTCTGCGTATCGCCAAGGACCTCGGTGACCGATTTCACGCCGGCGTGGTCGGGATCGCGGGCTGCCAGCCGATGCAGATACTCTACGGCGGTGAATACCTGACCGGGGACTTGGTCCAGCAGGATCGCGATACGATCGCGAGCGAGTTGAAGAACGCCGAGACAGAGTTCCGCAATGTCTTTTGGAATCATCCGGAAAAGGTCGAGTGGCGCAGTTGCGTGACCTTCCAGCCGCTGTCCGACTACATCGCGCGGGAGGCGCGGTGCGCCGATCTCCTCATCACCGGGGTCACCAAGGTGGCGGCGTTTAGCGAAACCCGCCACGTGAACGCTGGCGACCTGGTGATGCAGGCCGGCCGTCCAGTTCTCGTTGTGCCCGCCGGCGTGAAGCAGCTCGGCCTGAAACACACCATCGTCGCCTGGAAGGACACGCGCGAGGCCAGACGGGCGATTGCCGACGCCCTGCCGCTACTGAAGGCATCGGAGCATGTCACCGTGGTCGGGCTGGCCCGAGAGGAAGCGTTACCGCACGTTCTCGCCCACCTTGAGGATGTGGTCGGATGGCTGGCGAACCATGGTGTCCTCGCCAAACCGTTGACGGCGTCATGTGCCGGGGACGATGCGGACCGTCTCTATGAGGTTCTCAATGAAGAGGGCGCTGACCTGGTCGTCGCCGGCGCCTATGGACATAACCGCCTGCGGGAATGGGCGCTTGGCGGCGTCACCGGCGATCTGTTGCTGTGCGAAGATCGCTGCGCGTTTCTTTCTCACTGATCACGGACGACGCGGCGCTGTCGGGGTGTCAGCGATCAAACGAGACCTATGGCCTGCGCCAATCCGCAAGGCCTTCGGACACCGGGCCGTCGACCGGTTGCTGGATCAGATTCAGTCGAGCAGCGTCGCGCGGGCGCGCCAGGGCTCGCCAGATGGCTTGCTCAAGGTCGTTCTCGAAATAAGGCTTCTCCAGAACCACGGCCAGCGGCTTCAGCGCCCGAATCCTCGATGTGTCGCCGCTGACGAAGACATGCGGCATCGGGCCGTCCCGAAGCACGGTGTCCATCACGGCCAGGCCGCTTTCGCGGCCAAGGTGTTCGTCGACGATCATCAAGTCGGGCTTGCACCGCCTGGCCGCCGCGATCGCCCCCGCTTCGTCGCTCTCGACGCCGCAAACCTCGTAGCCCAGGCCGGCCAAAATCTCGCCGAGTAGAAACGCAACAATGCCGTCGTCTTCCACCACCAGTATTCTTAGTCGTTTCATCGGATTGCTCGCCCCCACAGCGATTGACCAAATGCAGGGCGAAGCGCCGCCCTCGCTGGCTGTCCGAAGCAGGGCGGCCTGCAATGAACGGCTAGTCTACGCATCAGATTCCGGAGGCGCAGACTCGGAATCTACGTAGTCTGTCGGGTTCGCGCGCGCCTGTGTCGATTTTGGCCGGACATCGCAACTTCACGGCGTTCAGAGCATTAAGGTAGCCTTCCCGACTGAGGGGAGGTTCTCCGAGACAATCAGATGCCGCAGCGCCGACAGGGTGCAGCTAACGCGGCAAAGCCGCGCTCCACTAGGCACGTGTCCGAACCGGTGGTGACTGGTGCGTTTCCTGTTGTGGCGGTCGGCGCGTCAGCCGGAGGCCTGGACACCTTCCGGCGGTTCCTGGACGCACTGCCCGCGGGCAGTGGCATGGCCTTCATCCTGGTCCAACACCTCGATCCGACCCACGACAGCCTGTTGGTGGAGCTGCTCACCGGCCATACCTCCCTGACCGTCGTTGAGGCGGCCGAAGGCATGATCCTCGAGCCTGAGCATCTCTACGTGATTCCCCCTGGCGTCTACCTGGGCGCTAAGGCCGGGGCGCTGCATCTGTCGCGGCCTCACGAGCGCCACGGCGCCCGTCTGCCCTTCGACTTCCTGCTGCACTCCCTGGCAGAGTCCTGCGGCGAGCGCGCGATCTGCGTCGTACTGTCCGGGACCGGCGCCGACGGCAGCCTTGGGCTCGCCTCGATCAGCGCGAGGGGCGGTTGGGTGATCGCCCAGGATCCGGACGATGCAGCCTTCGATGGTATGCCCCGCAGCGCCATCGCCACCGGACTGGTCGATCTTGTAATGGCCGCCGACAAGATTCCAGCAGCCCTTGTGGGTGGCGAGGGCAGGCCCGACGCGCGCAGCCGCCGCCTGTCCGACACCTCACGGCAGGAACACGATGTCCTGCCTGAGATCATCGAACTGCTGCGCACCAAGACGGCCCACGACTTTCGCCTCTACAAGACCGGCACGCTAAGGCGCCGCTTCGAACGACGCATGGCGATGGGCGCCATCGAGGCCGGCCGTATGGACCTCTACCTCGCGGCGCTCGAGGCCGATGAGCCCGAGCGGGACCTCCTGGCAAAGGACCTCTTGATCAACATCACCAGCTTTTTCCGCGATCCTGAGGTCTTCGATCTGCTGTCCCGCACCACGATCGCCGATTTGGTCGCTCGCCATCCGGTCGGCAAGCCGCTTCGCGTCTGGACTGCCGGCTGCAGTTCCGGAGAAGAGACCTATTCCCTGGCCATGCTGTTCCGGGAGGCGATCGCCAAGGCTAAACTCGACATCAAGCTTCAGCTATTCGCGTCCGACCTCGACCCTGACGCCGTGGCGGCCGCCCGGGAAGGACTCTATCCCGACACCATCGCGGACCAGGTTTCCGCCGCCCGTCTGGCGCGCTTCTTCACTAAGGAGGATCACGGCTACAGGGTCGTCGCCGACCTGCGCGCGGCGGTGGTCTTCACCGTCCAAGACGTGCTCGCCGACCCGCCATTCTCGCGCCTGGACATGATCTCCTGCCGAAATCTGCTGATCTATCTGAGCCCCGAGGCGCAGGTGCGAGTTCTGTCGCTGTTCCACTTCGCCCTGGTTCCGAACGCCCTTTTGCTGCTGGGCAACGCAGAGACTGTTGGGAGCGGCGCCGACCGTTTCGAAGTCGTGGCCAAGGCGGAGCGGCTCTATCGAAGGATCGGTAAGAGCCGGCCGGGCGATCTTGGATTTGCCACGGGAGCGGGCGAAACGGCTCGATCGCCTGCGCGATCCGAGCAGCGTTCGACACCCTCACGCCAGAACGCCTTGGCGGATCTCTGTCGCCGCCTTGTCATGGAGTCCTATGCGCCCGCCGCGGTGCTGATCAATCAGCGCCACGAATGCCTGTTCTCCCTCGGCCCCACCGACCGCTACCTTCGCGTGGCGCCGGGCCATCCCACCCAGGACCTGCTTTCCATGGCAAGGCCGGGCCTGCGCACTAAATTGCGGGCCGCGATCCAGTTGGCGGTCCAGAACCGGGCGAAGGTTGTCGTGCCCGGCGATCGCATGGACGAGGAGCATGTCGGCGAGGGCCAAAGCAGCAAGACTCTAGGCGCGGCCTTCAACATCTCGGTGCAGCCAGTGTCCAGCGACGGTGACGACCTGCTGCTGGTCTGTTTCATCGACGCCCAAGCGCAGCCGCGCGGCGCCGAACGCCCGACATCGCCGGGCGATCAGGCTCATGTCACGGAACTTGAGCACGAGCTGGCCGCCACCAAGACCGAACTCCAAAGCGCCATCCGCAACCTGGAAATCTCCAGCGAAGAGCAGAAGGCGATCAACGAGGAGGCGCTTTCGGTCAACGAGGAGTTCCAGTCGACCAACGAAGAGCTGCTGACCTCCAAGGAGGAGCTGCAGTCGCTCAACGAAGAGCTTACCGCCTTGAACACCCAGCTGCAGGAGACGCTGGAACGCCAGCGCACAACCTCGAGCGACCTTCAAAACGTGCTTTACAGCACCGATGTGGCGACCCTGTTCCTGGACGCCACCCTGAACATCCGCTTCTTCACCCCGGCAACCAAGGCGCTGTTCAACATACTTCAAGGCGACATCGGCCGCCCCCTTGCGGATCTGCACTCCTTGGCCGCCGACGACAAGCTGACGGAAGACGCCCGCGCCGTCATGAAGACCGCCGCGCCAATGGAACGAGAGATCGAGGCTCACGGCGGAGCCCACTTTTGCAGGCGGATATCGCCCTATCATGCCCACGATAACGACATCGAAGGCGTGGTGATCACCTTCACCGACATTACCGCGCGCAAGCGGGCAGCCAAGGCTCTGCAAGAGGCCAAGCTCGACGCCGACCTCGCCAATGTCGCCAAGTCCAGGTTTCTGGCCGCTGCCAGCCACGACTTGCGCCAACCGCTGCAGTCGCTGGCCTTCCTCCAGGGCCTGCTGGCAAAGGCGGTCCTGGGTGATCGCGAAAAGGAACTGGTCAAGCGCCTGGAGCAGACTCTGGGCGCTATGTCCGGCATGCTGAACACCTTGCTGGACATCAACCAGATCGAGGCGGGCATCGTTCGTCCCGAGGTGTCTGTCTTCTCAATAGGCGATCTGCTGAAGCGCTTGCGCGACGAATTCACCTACCACGCCCAAGCCAGCGGGCTTGAGCTGCACGTCGTGGCTTGCGACGTCTCGGTGAGAAGCGATCCGGCTCTGCTTGAGCAGATGGTCCGCAATCTTGTCTCCAACGCACTCAAACACACGCCAAAGGGCCGCATCCTCGTCGGATGCCGGCGGCGCAAGGGCCTCCTCAGCGTGGAAATCTGGGACACGGGGATCGGCGTCGCCGAAGAAGATCAACAGGCGATCTTCGCGGAGTATCATCAGGTCGGCAACGCCGCGCGGGAACGCAGCCGAGGCATGGGACTGGGGCTGTCCATTGTCCAGCGGTTGGGTGAGTTGCTCGGCCATCGCGTGCGCGTCCGCTCGTGGCCGGGCAAGGGCTCCGTCTTCTCCATCGAGGTTCCGATTCCCAAGGCGCACGCGGCGTCCAAACCTGAATCTGAGATCGTGATCGACCACGAAGTCGACAGCGGCCTTCACCGTAAGGGCAAGGTGTTGGTGATCGAGGACGATCCGGAGGTTCGCGATCTGCTGGTGCTGCTGCTACGGGATGAGGGCCATCGCGTCGCGGTAGCCACGGAGGCCGCCGGCGCCTTGGACTTCGTCGCCCGGGGAGGCCTGCGGCCCGACGTAATCCTCGCCGACTATAACCTGCCGGGCGGTATGACGGGCCTCGAAGTCATCGCCAAAATCCGCGAGCGCCTTCACGACCGCCTTCCCGCTATCATTCTCACTGGCGACATCTCTACCGAAACCCTGCGTATGGCTTCGTCGCAGGATTGTATCCAGCTCAACAAGCCGGTGAAGCTTCCCGACCTGGCCCGTCTGATCCAGAACCTGCTTCCGCCGCCCAGGCCGCGGACCGCGCCGCCAGCGGACGGATCAAAGCCGATCATCTTCGTTATCGACGACAACCCGCAGGTGCGTGAAGGCCTTTGCAGCGTGTTGGAGGAGGACGGCCGGCTTGCCCAGGGCTATGCCACAGCGGAAGCCTTTCTGGCGGCCTACGATCCATCCCGTGAGGGGTGTTTGCTGGTCGACGCCTACCTGCCGGGCATAAGCGGCATTGAGTTGCTGGAACGACTGCACGCGGAAGGGCGCCAGATTCCCGCCATCATGATCACCGCCAACAGCGACGTCACCATCGCGGTGCAGGCGATGAAGGCCGGCGCCCTGGACTTCATCGAAAAGCCAGCGGCGATGGACGATCTGCTGGCCCGGGTCGACATGGTCCTCGACCATTCGCGGGACGAGACCAAGCTGCACGCCTGGCGCGCCGACGCGGCCCACCTGGTGGCCGGCCTCACCCATCGCCAGCATCAGGTGATGGACATGGTCCTGGCCGGACATCCCAGCAAGAACATCGCCGCGGACCTGGGCATCAGCCAAAGGACCGTGGAAACCCACCGCGCATCGATCATGAAGAAGACCGGTTCAAAATCGCTGCCTGCGTTGGCCCGGATGGCGTTGGCGGCGGCAGCGAACGTCCCCGTCGAACCGCTCGTTCCGGGCGTGTGATCTCAAGCCCCACGGGTTTCCCAGCGTGGTGACCAGACCACCGGCGATGCCCTAAGAATCCTTTTGCCACAAAATAATATAAGCTTATTCAATGCGTTGTATCGGGTCTGGATTGCCACGGTCAGTCGCCACCCTACCTCTACTGGGACATCGAACTGGAGGCGTAGCGCCCAGCGGTCGATGAGTTTGTTCCGCGGACGGCTGACGCCCTACAGGCCTCGCTTAGCCGCCAGATGAGCGGTTAAGCAGAATTGTCGGATGCGACCTAGCTTGCCCGCAACCTTGCCGGGTCAATACATGGTCATCAAACCAGCTTCGATGAATCGGTAATTTCCGCTTCCAGGTCGCGGCGAAACTGGCCTGACGCTTCTGCTGCGACATCTTGGAAGTTCGAGGGCGTCGAGCCCAGCTTCCGACGCTGCTGCAACAATGCAGTGTAGATCGCACGAACCCCAAAAACCCGGCCAAGGCTCCGGCGCGAAGAGGCCCGCTCCAGGCCGGGAGGTAATGCCCGGCGACCAATAGACCGATGAACCCCGCCAGGCCGGCCAGCACAGTTACGGATCGGCACAGCGTCTTAGTTGAAGGGGTCATGGCGTCGGAGCTCGATCAAACACCACCGCAATCCCCGTGGCCTCAAAGCCGTGCCAGCACGGGCTTTTATTGTTGACGATCAATTCCGATTTCACATTGATCATGCCGTTCCCACCGGCGGCCAGGGCCTGCATCTTCAGCTGAGCGAGTGACGTTGCTTCGCCGGTCTTCAGGTCGAACCGGTAACCGCATGACACCGCCCGAACATGCTGGACGACTGAGATGATCCTTGGCTGCTGTGGCGCCATCGAAGCGGCGAACGCAGAGAGGGTGGCGGCCCGACTTGTAAACACGGGATCAGATGTGAGGGTGGCCGGCAGGACAGGATCGCATCCGCCGAGGGCGCTGAGCCCCAAGACCGATCCGCAGACGATCGCTAGTGGACAGGCCTTTAAGTCGAACACAGTGCGTCCTCTCTAATGATCCTGCGTGGGTGGGGGATCAGCCTCCGACTCGGGTGAAGACGGATGCCCATAATACGCAAAATTTCACCATAATGAGATATATGGACGCGACCGATCCGGCGATGGCCAAGGCATGCCTGATCGGCTCAAGTTTGATAAACGAACCATAAGCGCCATCGGCGGCGCTCCAACTCCCGGCAGATGCGTCGGCCGGTCGTACAAGAAATAATCTATAAAACAACCGCATAGGATGCATCGACCGTCTTGGGCGTGGCCCGCCCGCGGGACGGCTGCTTTCGCCTTTATGCTCCGTTTATAAAAATGCGCCGCCTCGCATATTGTGACGCAAATTGGCCAGCGCTACCCAACAAATGCCTACTATGAGCACAATATGCACAATGTGGGCATTGCATGTGGGCGCAATGGGTAGATGGGCGGGGCGCGATGATTTCTGGGTCGCCTCAGCCCTGAGCCCGCGTGAAGCAAATGCTGCGGAGCTCGCCGGGCGATCACGCTGACGAGGGCCCGAACGGGCCGGTTGTCCTCCGCGGGGGCAAGAGAACGAGCGTTAGATGTCAATAACTGCACTTGGATTATCCACTTCCCGCAGGCGCGCGAACCCGCGCCATCGGGCGAAGATGAGTTCAGCTGGGCCGGCGACGGCGGTGGGCTTATGTGTCGCCCTTTTAGGCTCGGCGGCGCTCGCCGATCCGGCGGCGCCCGCCGACCCGTTGGCCGTCCCGGATCAAGCCGTTGCGACTGCCGCCGCTGCGCCGGCCTCTCCGGAAGGCGCCTCGGCGAAGGCGACATCGGCGATCAAGCCCGCGACCGACGCCGGCGCCTATGCCGACGCGACCACGGCTTCGAGCTACACCGTCGATGCGGTGGATAAGGCGATCGGGACCAATCCGATCGAGCGTCTGGTCAAATACTACATGGCGGAGTGGGGCCAGGGCACGGGTCCGACCGACCCCAAGGCCCCGCCGTCCATACGCGACGGCTGGTCGCCTGTGCCACAAACGGCGCCGCCAATGCCGTTCACCGACTGGCCCTATGGCGGCGCGACCATGATCGGCGACAACCGGACGGCGTCGGTGGACAGTCCGCTGATGGTGGCGCTGCAACATACCGCGGTGGGCCAGGTCATGGCCGACACGGGTATCCAGGCTTATGGCTGGGTCGACTATGGCGGCAACATCAGCTCCAGCAAGTCGAAGTTCGGCAATGCTCCGGCTGGCTACGACTTCAATCCGAACAATATCCAGCTTGACCAGGCCGTCGTCTATGTCGAGCGCACCCCCGACACCGTCCAGACCGACCATGTGGATTGGGGCTTCCGCCTGTCGGCCATCTACGGCGAAGATTATCGCTACACGACCGCCTATGGCATCGCGAGCTACCAGCTGCTGAAGCATAACGACTTCTACGGCTATGACTTCCCGATGGTCTACGGCGAATTGTGGATCCCGAAGGTCATGGACGGCCTGATGATTCGGGTTGGCCGGTTTATCTCGATCCCCGATATCGAGGCTCAGCTGGCTCCGAACAACTATATGTACACTCACTCGATCAGCTACACCTTCGACAACTATACCAACGAGGGCGTCCAAACGACCCTCGCGATCAACAAGCAGTTGATGCTTCAGGTCGGGGTGGTGATGGGCACCGAGGCGGCGGTTTGGAATTACAATGTGAAGTTGCCGAACCTATTCGTACAAAACGGCCTCGGATCTGACCCGCTGTATTCCGGGAAAACCTTCCTGAAGGACCCGGGCGCCACACCCTCCCTGAGCATCTGTGGCCGGTATCATAGCCTCGACAGCAAGACAGACTTGAATATATGCGGCGACGCCATCAACCGTGGCCAATGGGGATACAACAATCTGCAATGGTGGGGATTTACCGCCTACCACACGTTCAACAAATACTGGCACATCTCGTGGGAAACCTATGAAGAGCACGAGGATGGCGTGCCGAACGAGTTGAATCCGGTGGCGCTGAACCTCTACAACAACGGCGGCACGCCCTTTTCGCCACAGTTCATTCAATTCAATCCGCCGGACCTCGCTCAGTGCAAGAGTGCAAAGGTTCTTCGCTGCCAGACCGACTCCATCGGCTCTATGTTCTATCTGAACTACTCCCCGAACGCGTTGAACAACTTCTCGCTTAGGCTGGAATACTATGACGACGCAGAAGGTCAGCGGACTGGCGTCCCGGCGATCTATCATGACGTCGGCATCGGATGGCAGGCCTGGCTGTCACCGCAAGTCGAGCTGCGCCCGGAATTCACCTACTATACCAGTTCCCGGCCAACCTTTGATCTGGCTACGAAGACCAGCGAGTCGGTCTTCGCGGGGGACGTCATCTGGCACTTCTAGGCCGAACTTGCTGACGTTCGACCGTGGCGCTTCGCCTCGGTCGAACGGTAGGTCGCCCTTCATCTTGCGCATTCTTCAAGGACCGCTCCACACCCAGGCAAACAGAATGGCTCGAGCTACGGCGGTTCTTAGAACAACTGAAATTGAGGACGCGGAAGCTTTGGCCATCACCTCCCTGGAAAGCGTGCTGCGCTCTCCGAAAGACCAACACCATGAGCCCGCATAGGCCCCGCGTTCTCGTTATCGACGATGACCCACAGCTTCACCGTTTCCTCGGACCGGCGCTAGACGCGGCAGGCTATCAGCCCGTTAGGGTGAATACTGGCCGCCAGGCGCTCAACACGATCGCGCTGCAGCCGCCCGACGCTGTTCTGCTGGACCTTGGCTTGCCCGATATCGACGGCAAAGCCGTGCTCGTCCAAGCCCGCACCTACTATTCGGGCCCAGTATTGATCCTGTCGGCCCGGGCGGGCGAGGGTGACAAGATCGATGCCCTGGACAGTGGGGCCAACGACTACATTACAAAGCCATTCAGCGTGGGCGAATTACTGGCGCGGATAGGCGCGGCATTGCGCGCCCACACGCGTTCGACCGAGGCGAGATCGGTCATCCTAGCCGGTGACCTGACAATCGATCTGAGGCTGCGGCTGGTGTCGCGATCGGGGCGTATCGTCCACCTATCTCCCAAAGAATACGACGTCCTGACCAGGTTGGCGGAGGCCGGTGGAAAGGTTATTACCCACACAGAGCTGCTGATGGCGATCTGGGGTCCTTCGCACAACGAGGACATCCAATATCTCAGAACGTTTATCAGTCAGATTCGACAAAAGATCGAGAATAGACCCGCTCAGCCCAAGCTTGTGATTACCGAACCTGGCGTGGGGTATCGGTTTGTATCCTCGCTATGACACTCTCGAATAGCCTCAAACCACGGGCGGTTCCGGACCTGAATCCACGGCGCGCATTGCCGCTTCTCATCGACATACCGATGCGCGCGATTCACGGGGCATCAGTTGGTCCTGTTCGAGCGATGTCCAGGCCATGACGGTGGCGGGCTGGGCAGAGATCCTGTTTCAGTACTTTCCGTCGATGGCGCTGGGGCCGATCGTCGAGCAAATTGAGATGAACGCGCGGATCGCCCAGCTGCAAACAGGCGCCGGTGCGGCGCCAAGGTCTACGAACCGGCTGATCTTGAGTAGAACTGCAGATTTTTGACGAGCTGATCTATGTCGGTCGCATAGTTGGCGAAGGCCTCGACCACGGCTTTGTCGAGAAGCGTTGAGAGGGGCACATAGATGTTTTTGTTATTTGGCAGCGTAGCCAGATAATTCATCTCGGTCAGCCGTTTGACCTTTCGCCTGACCGTCTCCCGAGGAATGCCCGAAGCTTCGCCGATCAGCAGGATCGGCAGGCCAATCGAGAGGGAATCCAGATAGGCCGACTCAAGGGTCACCCGGTCCGCCGTCGCGCCGCCCAAGGGAATGATGGATTGAAAACAGGATTCCACGACCACGAAAAAGATCATCACCATGTCGTAGTCGAACTCCAGGAGTTCGGCGAAGCGTCGCATCGTGCGGGTAAACTGGCGCACTGCGAAATAGAGCTCCAGCTTGGTGATCGTCGCGATATCCGATTGGCCGTCGCTCACAGCGTTGTTGGTCACGCTGTCTCCCCTCGGTTGCCGGGCCCGTGGTCGCACAGTCGCCTTCGAGGGGCCGTCACCATCCATCAAGCAGTTCGCCTCTGGCGCACGAATCCGATCCGCACCCGCGACCGCACGATATCAACTCCCGGAACGCCCAAGACGCGCCCCCCGCCAGCAAGTTGGGCGCGGCCAGCCCAACACGCAGAATCGACAATGAGTTAAACGCCTAAAAGGTTCGGGGGTCTAGCGCGCTTAGCCGAGCGCCGGTCGTTCGCGGAAAGTGATATCGACTATCGGGCTTTTGCGCTTTTGGGCGACATTCTGCTGGCGGCGCGGCCTCGCCGAGGCGCCCGACGTGGCGGCCGCTTCGTACAGAGCGCACAGCTGCTCAAAGTTTTGATCGATCTCATGCGGTCGCGTGAGGCGATCGGCCGCTTCGAGCGCGGTCGCGCCGCGCACCATGGCCCTGAGGCACCATCCCAGGGTGGCCGCGTGAGTTGCCGGCACGCCGTAGGTCTTCAGGATGTCCAGTTCCAGCGCCCCATAGGCTTCCATGGCCTCCAGCGCATCGGGAGTCAGGATCGTGATGCGCACGAGCGCGGCTTCGTGCATGTGGGGGTGGGCCTGGGCGTACAGTCGCTGTGTGCTGACGAAGGCCTCAAGGGCGTCACGTCCGGTAAGCCCATTGATCGCCTGAGCCAAATGTTCGGTGAGATCGCGCAAGGCGCGGACCGTAATCCAGTCGCGGAGCTGATAGATTCCACCGACAAGGTTCACGAGGGCCTGTTCGCGGACTTGGACCGCTCGGGCGACATTCGCGGCCGTCACCTCGGACAGGCCGCCCGCTCGCGTAAGACTGAGGCCAGCGCAGATGATGCGCTCCATCAGGTCGTCAGCCTGGTACTTTCGCCGTGACTGTTTGCGCGTCGACGCGGCTCTGACGGCCATTAGCCCCTCCGCGCTTCTACAGACGAGGGCGCGCTATCCGCGAAACGACCGTCACCGACCCGAACCGATCCACAGCCGCCGGGCGGCGTCGTTGCTGTGAATCGGGACAGGGACGGAGCCGTCATCAGAGTTGACCTTAGTAACGGTAGGTCAGATCGATGCCCGCGGTGAAGGGCTGGTTGGTCTCAATGCGAGTATACGGCGTATTGGGGAGATTTTCTTGGAACATTCCCTCGAGTGCGGCGTGTGTGTTGAACACGTTGTCCGCGAAAACCGTTGCGGTCCAAGTATCGCGAAATTTGATCCCCGCCCGGATATTGGTCAGATTGTACGCTGGCATTGGCGTGTAGACGCCGGTCGCCTCATTCTGGGTCGGGAAAGTCAACGAGTAGCGCTGGCCGGTGTAGGTGTCCTCCAGCCGAGCCGTGAACGTATAGGTGTCATTGAGTGGCCTGGAATAGGCCAGAACCACGGTTCCGTTGACCGGCGCGACCTCGGGCAGCACACCGGTCGGCTGGATGTCCCAGTGCGGGCCCCCGTTCAGGGTTTCTCGGAGGTAGCCGGCCGAGACGTCGAGATCAAATCCGGCCCCTAGAATGGCTCGAACATCGATGTCGGCTCCGGCGATATGGGCGTTGTTGCCGTTGATGATCATCGCCCAGTCGTCAGGGTAGGCCTCCAGTTGGATTTTGTTCCAATCCTCGTAATAGATGCTGGCGTTCACGGTCAGGCGACGATCGAAGAACCGCGCCTTTTCGCCGAGCTCGTAGCTCAAGACTGAGTCCTGCTTATAGGTGGCGGGCCACTGGCCGGTCGTATAGTTCATGTGGGCGAAGGCTGGCCCCCAGACCGGACCGGTGGTCGGATAGATGGCGTTGCCGCCGCCGGGGCGCGAGCCGCTCGCCACCGATCCATACACCATCAGGTCGGAGCTGAACGTGTAGGACAGATCGACCTTTGGATTGAAGGTGTAGGCCGATAGCGTGATGAGACCGGTGCACGATGGGGTCGCGGCCCCGAGGGCCGACCCCCAGCCGCTGATGCATGAAGAGAAGCGGTAGTCATAGTGATTGACGCGGGCGCCGACATCGAGCTTGAGCGCATCGGTCAGAGCATAGGTTGCGTCGCCGAAAGCCGCGATCTGTTTGAGCGTGGTCGGTGAATTGGCGTCGAACCAGTTGGGCGTAGTCGCCGGCGCCAGCGTGCCGAGATCCATGAACGTGGCAAAGTTGGGTGTGGTGCCATTGAAGTCCCACAGGGAATAGAAGTCACTATAAAAGAGCCCGGCTACCCAGTTTAGCCTTCCGCTACCCTTCGAAGTCAGTCGAAGTTCCTCGCTCCACTGATGGGAGGGATCGTCTTCAATGCCGTATTCCTCGCCTGACCCGGTCGGGCCATAATACCCGGGGTTCGGAAGGCCGTTGTTGGCCGCAAATGTTGCGCCTGTGACGGGACTATTGAAGGCCTCGCTGGATTCCTCTTCCTGAGACGACTTTCGGGTCCAGTACGCCGTGCTCGACGTCAGGTCGAAGTCCGGGAAGCTGTAATTCACTTTGAGGCTGTAGGCCGCGATCTGGTCGTTCAGCGGTTCTGCGATGTCGAAAGGTTGGTAATGGGCTTCGCCGAAGCCGGGGATGCCCGTGCCGTTGGAAACCGAGTCATAGGCGCTGATGCCGTTCTGATGGCTGATCGAGTAGAAGAAGGACGGCGTGATCGACAGATTATCCGTCGGCGTCCAGAGCAGGGTCGCGCGGGCGCCGTAGGTTTGATAGGCGTTCGAACCTGGATACTGCTTCTCGATTGGGGCGTCCTGCACGGCGCCGCGCTGGGTTCCACCGGCGCCGACCAGGGGAAATGGGTCCACGACGATGCGGTCGATCCAACCACTGGTGAAATTTTCGGAGCCGACGACCCGCAGGGTCAGCTTGTCGGCCACCAGCGGCATATTGATCATCAGATTGTCGGCGTGATTGAAGGATCCGCCTTCGGTGTCCGACAGGGTGCTCTGCACCGAGGCGTGGTATCCGCTGGGATCGGGCTGGTTGGTCAGCAGCCTGACCGTGCCGCCCATCGAACCCGACCCGAACAGCGTGCCCTGCGGCCCGCGCAGAATCTCAACGCGGTTGAGATCGTAAAGATCGGGATCGATCACCACGTGGCCGTTCTGGGCGCTCGCGGGTCCGGTCAAGGGGATGTCGTCGAGGTAGAAGCCGACGGTCGCGGAGTTGCCGCCGCTTGAGGTCATGCCCCGCATCTCGATTTCGGTCTGGCTTGGCCCTTCGCTCTTCAGCGAGACGCCAGGCGTTCCCTGGGCCAGGCTCGCCAAGCTGGTGATGCCGCGATTCTGCAGATCAACGCCGGTCACCGCCACGATGCTGGCGGTCGTCTTTTGAACTGTCGAAACATGCTTCTGCGCGGTGACGACGACCTCGGCGACAGTTGCAGCCGGCGCCGCTGCAGCCGGCGCCGCCGACTCGGCATGCGCCCGCGAGGCGAACGACATGGCGGTTGCGGCCATCAGGGCGGCGGCAAAGCTGGTGGCGGGAAGAATACGCGACAAACACGCAGGATTTGTCGCGCTTTTCTGCATCATCTGATCGATATAGTCGGTTGCCTTTACGGATGCATACGCAGATCCGTGCTTATAATTATTGTTTCCGCGCGAAAAAGTGCAGTATTTTGACATAAACCCCTCGTGTGTTGTCCGCTTTAGGGCAATCGGATCCGTTGAAGCCCTCGTTGATCTGGTCGCCCCGCGAATTTCACCGCGAGGGCTTCACCTGGGGGCGCCGGTTGGGCAGCGGGCAAATGGCCGCCGTTGACCATTCGTTAAGCTTTTCCGATTCTTGAGCCCATAATGGGTATTTAATGCCCATATGTGATGCTCGGAAAATATCGTGACGCGGGCGGGGGGCAATATGCAAGGAGCTCGATTTTCATAAGCGAGCCATAAAGGACGACGCTGTCATTTTATCGGGCGCGGCTAAATCCGGTGGTCAAAAGTCCGCATAAAGCGCTCATAGAATTAAGATAATTCCAGTCGTTCGGCCTTGGCCGGGGGCCACTGTCGCGGTTGCGCTTATGAGTCGTTTATCCTTGCGAGCGCAGCCGCCTATTTCTTGTTCATTCTAAAAACAAGTATGAGAGAGATACCCAATATGATGTGAATTGCATCTATATGGGCTGTTTACCGGCCGGAATAGGGCGGGCAATGCGCGCGCCTGCCGCTGCTGGCAGTCGAGAAGGAATGGAAGATGGTCAGCATCAGCAAGATGCTTGGTGGCTCCACGAGCCGGTCACTGATTGCGGGCGCGCTACTGCTGGGAGGGGACTTGCCGGCGATCGCGGTCGCGGCCGGGCCCGATGTTTCGGTGTTTGATGCAAACGCAACGCCGCCCGCGGTCACGCGGGTAATCGGCCCGGTCAAGAGCTACGCCTGCAGGGCCGCTCAAGGCTCCGATGGTCAACTGGAAGCGATCCAGCGTTTGAAACAGCGGGCGTCCTCCGAAGGCGCCACGGCCGTCGTCAATCTGAGCGTCAAGGTGCGGGTGAGCACCACCGCCTATCTGCGCGGAAGCGGATTTCCCAACCCGTGCCGGTTTGAAACCGACGTGAAGGGAACAGCTGTCGTCTTGACCGCCACGCAAACGGGGTGATTCCCGCGCCCTGGTGGTGGGGCAAGGTTCAGGGGCGCCGGCTTGTATCCCCTTGCCGGCGGCTCTGAAAGGTGCGGCGGGCTGCGGCCGGCTCGCCGCACCACGAACTCTCGATATCTATCGCCCGGCCGGCCGCGTCGCGGCGGCACTCTAAGTCAGGAGGCGTGAAGCGGCGCCTGCTGGCGCCGAGGGCTGGTATCAGCCGGCCTTGCGAGCCTTGGCCTTCGCGGGCGCCTTGGCCGGCTTGGACTTGGCGGTGGGTTTGGCGACCCCCTTCTCCTTCAGGCTGGCGCGAAGCGCAGCCATCAGGTCCACCACATTGGTGTCGTCGGGCTCGGCGACCTTGGCGGGCTTGTGGCCCTTCTTCTTGTCCTCGATCAACGCCTTCAGCGCTTCTTCATACCGATCGACGAACTGGCTGGGGTCGAACGGACCTTCCTGCTGCTCGATGATCTTCTCGGCGATGGAGATCATGCCCGCATCCGGCTTGGCGTCGCTGATGGCGCTGAAGATTTCGTCGGGCTGGCGAACCTCGGCGTCGGACCGGATGGTGTAGGCGAGGATGCCCTTGCCGCGCGGCTCCAGCGCCAGGATGCGTTCGCGGGTGGCCATGACGATGCGGCCAAGGGCGATCTGGCCGGATTTTTCCAGCGCCGTGCGGATGACGCCAAAGGCTTCCTGGGCCAGCTTGCCGTCCGGGGCGAGGTAGTAGGGGTTATCCCAGTAGATTCTGTCGATTTCATCCCCGGGCACGAACCGTTCGATGTCGATGGTCTTGGTGCTCTCCAGCTTGACCGATTTGATCTCCTCGTCCGTCAGCAGGATGTATTCGCCCTTGGAGACCTCGTAGCCTTTCACAAGATCGGACCGCTCGATCGGCCCGCTGTCCGGGTCGGTAGTGATCATCTTGATCCGGTTGTTGGTCTTCGGATTGATCAGGTTGAAGTGGACGTCGCCGCCCGAATTGGTCGCTGTGTAGAGAGCGACCGGGCAGGTGACGAGCGAGAGCTTCAGGTGGCCTTGCCAGCTCGGACGATACGCCATTGCAGGTTCCTCGAGAGGCGCCGACGGGCGCACCCGCAACCTCAACGGCTCGCTGGACGATTCGTTCGCGTCAGCCGCAGGGCGCGGCTTCGCCATTCTCCAGGTCGATCCGGAAGCAGTGTTCGCGGCCGCTGGCGACATCGCGCACGATCACGCTGATTTCAGCGTCATCGCCGAGCGCATGCAGGTCCTCGACATAGGCCACGGCGGCGGCTTCGAAGGTCTGCTCGGAGACGGTGCGCGCGTGGTGGCTGTCGAGGTGTCGGGCGTGGACGCTGAACAGACGGTCGTTGGCGGCTTCGGACATTGAGGACTCCTGGGGGTGAAACGCACGGGCGGCGAAAAGGATTCCGCACATCGACCCCGTCCGGCGCTCGCTCCGGATCGACACGCGGGCTGGGCCGTTATGGCTTGCGAATGGAGGGCTCGGATCATGGCGACCACGAAACTGGCCCGCTATCAGGAGATGCGGGATTTTGGCCAGACGGCGGAGCCGTCGGGCAAGGACGCCAAGGTTGTACCGTCGAAGGCGCTGCGCTTCGTCATCCAGAAACACGCCGCCAGCCACCTGCATTTCGATCTCCGCCTCGAATTCGAAGGGACTTTCCGCTCCTGGGCCGTGCCGAAGGGACCGTCGCTCGATCCGAAAGACCGCCGGATGGCGATGGAGGTCGAGGACCACCCGCTCGACTATGGCGACTTCGAAGGGACGATCCCCAAGGGCCAGTATGGCGGCGGCACGGTGATGCTGTGGGATCGGGGCTATTGGGCGCCGGAAAAGGGGTTCGAGAAGATCGGCGAGGCGCTTGCCAAGGGCGAGCTGAAGTTCGTCATGGAAGGCGGGCGCATGCACGGCTCCTGGGTGATCGTGCGCCTCAAGGGCGATGGCCGTGGCAAGCCGAAGAACGCCTGGCTGCTGATCAAGCATCGCGACGAGGGTGCGGTTGAAGACAATACGACGGGCCCGACGGACGACGATCGCTCGGTCGCCTCGGGCCGGACGATGACCGATATCGCCGCTGGTAGGGGCGAGGCGGCCGAGCCCTTCATGACGGCCGAAGGCGCCGACGCCGGGGCGGTCTGGCAGACCAAGCGCAACGACAATTCCACGGCCGCGGCCTCGCCGCCGATGGCCGCCGCTGCTAAGCCAAGGGCTTCAGCCGCCAAGGCCAAGCGCGTGTCGAGCCTTCCGCGTTTCATCGAACCCCAGCTGGCCCGGTCGCTCGAAAAGCCGCCGGCGGGTTCGGGCTGGGCCCACGAGATCAAGTTCGACGGCTATCGGATGCAGCTGCGCACCGTGGGCGGCAAGGCCAGCCTGCTGACCCGTAAGGGCCTCGACTGGTCTTCGAAATTTCCCGAGATCGTCGCGGCGGGGGCGGGCTTGGCCGACGGAATCATCGACGGCGAGGTGGTGGCGCTGGACCACGCCGGCGCGCCGAATTTCGCCGCGCTGCAGGCGTCGATCTCAGACGCCAAGACCAAGGATCTGGTCTTCTTCGTCTTCGACCAGCTGTTCGCGGATAGGGAGGACTTGCGTCCGCTGCCGCTCGCCGAGCGCAAGGTGCGTCTGCAGGCCAATGTCGCGGCGGCGCCTGCCGCCATCCGCTACGTCGATCATTTCGTCACCGCCGGCGATGCGGTGCTGCTGTCCGCCTGCCGCATGGACCTGGAAGGCATCGTCTCGAAACAGCTGGATGCGCCCTACCAGTCGGGCCGAAGTGAAACCTGGGGCAAGTCGAAATGCCGCCAGGGCCATGAGGTGGTGATCGGCGGCTGGACGACCACGGGCGACGCCTTTCGCTCGCTGATCGCCGGGGTCAACCGGAACGGCGAGCTGGTGCATGTCGGCCGGATCGGCACGGGGTTCGGCCGCGATGCGGTTGCTCGGATCATGCCGCGGCTGAAGGCGCTGGAAACCGACGAGAACCCGTTCAAGGGCAAGGGCGCACCGAAGAAGGCCGCCGGCGTCCATTGGGTGCGGCCGGAGCTGGTGGCGGAAATCCAGTATGCCGGCTTCACCGGCGACGGCTCCATCCGCCAGGCGTCGTTCAAGGGATTGCGCGAGGATAAGCCGGCAAAGGAGGTTGAGGCGGAGACGCCTGCGCCGGCCGCGACGACCGAGCTGAGCGAGCCCGCGCCGGCGACGATCCGCACCAAGACCGTGACGCCGCGCGGCTCTGTCCCGGTGATGGGGATCACCATCAGCCATGCCGACAAACCGCTCTGGCCCGACGCCAACGATGGCAAGCCCGTCACCAAGCTGGACCTCGCCCAGTACTATGAGGCCGTCGGCGCGTGGATGCTGCCGCACCTGAAAGGCCGGCCCTGTTCGATGATCCGCATGCCGGACGGCATCCACGGCGAGCAGAACTTCTTCCAGCGCCACAGTTCAAAAGGCCAATCCTCGCTGATCACCGAAGTCGAGGTTTGGGGCGACCGCAAGCCCTATATCCAGTTCGATCGAGTGGAGGCCCTGGTGGCCGCGGCCCAGACTGGCGCTGTCGAGCTGCACCCCTGGAACAATGAGCCCTTCCTGCCTGAGCAACCGGGCCGGCTGGTGTTCGACCTGGACCCGGCGCCGGACGTCGCCTTCGAGGTGGTGATCGACAGCGCCCGCGAGATCCGCGATCGGCTGGAGGAATTGGGTCTGGTCAGCTTCTGCAAGACCACCGGCGGCAAGGGCCTGCACGTCGTGACGCCGCTCAAAGCCAAGGGCGTCGACTGGTCCGCCGCCAAGGCCTTCGCCCGCGACGTCTGCAAGGTGATGGCCGCCGATGCGCCGGATCGCTACCTGATCAACATGGCCAAGAAGGAGCGCGCGGGCCGCATCTTCCTGGACTATCTACGCAACGACCGCATGGCCACGGCCGTGGCGCCGCTTTCGCCAAGGGGGCGTCCGGGCGCGCCGGTGTCGATGCCGGTGACCTGGAGCCAGGTGAAACAGGGCCTCGATCCCAGCAAGTACACCGTGCGCACCGTCCCGGCGCTCGTGAAAAAGCTCACCGCCTGGGAGGACTATTGCGATGGCGAGCGCCCCCTGGCGGGCGCCATCAAGCGTCTCGGCAAGGTCTAGGTCCGCGAGCAGCGCAAAGATGGCCGCGTGAAGATCGCGACGTTCAACATCAACAACGTCAACAGGCGGCTGCCCAACCTGCTCGACTGGCTGAAGATGGAACAGCCG
>Ga0302312_10000705_pt1 | contig 22849 bp, 16 predicted proteins | sample III_Palsa_N2_1_FD_200529 | JGI IMG/M metagenome (GOLD analysis project Ga0302312, IMG submission 200529) | Peat permafrost microbial communities from Stordalen Mire near Abisko, Sweden - III_Palsa_N2_1 | ecosystem: Environmental > Terrestrial > Soil > Palsa > Peat permafrost | place: Sweden... | reverse complement strand
GTTTGTCTGTCGATAGACGGCAGCTTGCTCTTTTTATCCAGCCGCGCGAAAGCAGCATCCGGAAATTGCAGATCATGTAGCATCAGCCGGTAAGCGACCATGCTCAAAACCTGCGGCGAAGTAAGGTTCTCTGTGAGATTATTAAATTTTACTTCAATTTGAGGAAGGTTGAAGTTTTCATTGGAAAGCCTCAGCTCCTGCGCCACCGTAAAACCTGTGGCCATCTGAGCGGTCGACTTGTACTGATTTTTCATTCCGATTGTTAACAAATACGCCGTAACCAGGGCCGCCGCCGTGCTGATCACAATAATCCATTTCCGGCGCGACAAGGCCCTTAACAGGAAAGTCAGTTCCATTTAGGTTTTCTTTTGATTTGTGGTATTCTTTTGGCAAAAATAAGGCCGGCGAATTGATTTTCCCGGCCTTATTCTGAGCAATCTATGAATTTTTCTTACAATATGTCACTACTGTTTGTTCTATGACCTTATTTAAGCTTTATGAGCGTGAAAACCCTGGGTTTATTGCCATCTGCACCAATCATTTCCAGCTTATATACCCCCGGCGGCACATTTGCGTCGATCTGCATGGTTTGCTGCCAGTTCCCGGCATAGATATCCGAGTATTGGTTCACCTGCAGCACACGCCCGCTCATATCGACCAGGAGCACTGCCAGTTTCGGTACATTTTGCTCGAAATTCGCCTGCAAGACCACCTGGCTCACGAATGGATTCGGATAAGCGCTCATGGCTCCGGCCGTAACAGTCGCCGTGGAATCCAGACTGGAAGAAGTGCCCCCTATCTCTGCATCCCCGGTACTTAAACCCCTCGTAGTCGCCAGGTAAGTGGCTATTCCACCCAGCCCGAGACTGTCGGCGGCGATTGAGCTCGGAAGCGTCATGCCCTGGATGATCACGGCATCGATGAACCCAAATCCTACCGACGAACCGATGTAAACCGTAATCGTGCCCGTAGCATCCGGTATGATGTTATATAACGTGGCGGTCTGCGAGGTATTGCTTACCGGGTTCAAAGTGGCTATCTGGCTGCCGTTGCGATACGTCGTGGTACCAGTATAGTTGACTTCACCCGCATAGAACGTTAAGTTGTACACAGAGGTCATTGACAATCCCGTGAGGGTAAAGGCCATGCTATCACCAAAGTTCGTGTAGTATATACCTTTTTTCATGACGGTATCAGGTACCACACCAGAATTATTACCCGTCGTAACACCGATACCCGAATTGTATCCATCCGTGTTGCGGATAAGATTGAAATTGATCCCGGTGTTCTGCCCGACGGTATTGGTCAGATTGGGCAGGGTAAACGGTACGCTGATTATCGTATTGAAATTATTCCACTGGCCGTTGTTCTCAGCGAAGCTGGCCGTTCCATTCCAGTTCAGGTTGGCCACATAGGCTACCGTCGAACCGCCTGCATAGGGGGTGAATGCGGAGTACAAGCTATCTTGCACCACTTCCCTGACCTCGTAGAAGTAGGTCGAATTCGGCGTCAGCGTGCTATCCACATAGCTGGTTGCATTAGCTGCTGGTGTCGCGATCCGGGTATAAGTGCCTACCGGAGAGGTGCTGCGCCAGACTTCGTAACCGGTCCGGATATCCGTAGATCCTGTCCAGTTCAGAGCGATCTTGCTCGAGCTCGTTCCGTAAGCCGACAGGTTGGTCGGGGGCAGCAACGTGGTCGTAGCGACGATTGCATCATAAGAGATGATCTGCAGCGCACCCAGCATATCGAAGGGCGATCCTGTGGGCTTGCCGCACGTGAAGGTGATCCTTCCGGTGCTGTCAGCAAGAAGACCGCTGATCTGCGCTACCTGCGAAGTGTTATTGGCAGCATTGAGGGTGACTGTCTGACCATTTGCGGTATAGGTGCAAAGCAATGGGCCTTGTGCAGCCAGCTGTGCAGCCGTCCACGGATAGCCGGCAAAGAAGACCAGCGAATATCTCTTGTTCGGCGTAAGACCCGTCAGATACATCTGGTAACCTGCCGCTGCCGTACCATAATAGAAAGTCAGCATCACATTGTCAGGGAAAATACCGCTGTTGTTGCCTGTCTGAGCTCCGGTGCGGTTCGCGCTCCACGGGCTGACATTCACTATACTTACGGTGGTGGTATTTCCATTGATATCCTTCAGGTTACTCACCGTCAGGCCCGCAGTTGGGTTGGCCGTGATATTGTTCCAGGGCGCACCTTGCGGGAATTGTGAGTTGATGTTCATGTCGATGATGTCCTGGTTGTTCCCCGTTACGTTAATGGGGACAGAATCGGTCACCGTACCACCGAAGTTGTCGGTGGCGGTCAGGGCAACCTTATAAGTACCCAGTTGAAAACCGGTGGGTTTCAGCGTGAGGGTCGCAGTGTTATTCGCACCGGCTGTCAGTGTAGCGAAAGCCGGCAGGTTGGACGACGCGAACGTTATCACTGTGCCGAAGTTGGAAGTGGCTGAGAGGTTAAACGTTTCGGTCGTATCATTATGCAGGCTGATGGGTCCAGGAACCGTCTCGATCACAGTGGACACCGGATTTGGCAATGTCGTATCGCCGATCTCATTGCTGTATCCCGAACTGCCGCCTTCATTGAGGGCGCTGACTTTGTAAAAGTACACGCTCGATTGGGTAAGGTTCGTGTCCAGATAAGAGCTGATCCCGTGGCCATTCAACGTCGTATCCAACAGGTAGTTGGCATCGGTAACAGGAGAACGCCATATTTGATATTTTATCGCATTGGTATCATTGACCGTCCAGGTGAGGCCGACCTTGTTGGACGTCACCACATAGCTGGACAGACCCGACGGAGCTGCAGGAATAGCAGGCGCAGCCAGCGTAGTCACACTAACCGGAAGCCCACCCAGCATGCTGGCCGGAATATTTTCCAGCGAAATTCCAGGTCCGGAGATCTGGGCGTTCACCGATTGACCGCCGCCGGCCTGGAAATATTGTACCTGTATCTTATGTGCACCCGCCGTCAGTGTCACGGTACTCGTAACCGTATTCACCCCATGTAACCCGTCGTTGTTAACCACCTGAACCCCGTCGATATACAACGCACTGCCATCATCACTGCTGGTATTGAAGGTCCATGAACCCGTTGTCGGGATGATAATATAGCCGGTAAAAGTAGCCGCCCAGTTAGTACCCGCATTCGTGAAGTTGATGGCGACAGTCGTATCCGTAAAGGTGCTGGTCGGAGTCAGCGTCGAGAAATTGGGGAGAACACTGGGCGCAGAGCTCAGAGCGTAATAGTTGACGGTCCAATTACCACCCCCTACACTATTATTATTGATATTGTAACTCGATGAACCGTAGTTGTTGATGGCATCCACCTGGTAGTAATAGGTCGTCGCCGCTGTCAACGTCGAATCGTTGAAAGTCGTCTTGCCGGCTACTACCGTGCCCACTGCTGCGAATGGCCCACCCGCGCTCGTCGAACGGAATATCTGGAATCCCGTCGCATTGGTGGCAGTATCCTGCCAGTTGAGGGTCACCTTCTTAGAACTGACTGCCGTAGCCGTCAGGTTGGTAGGCACAGCAGGCGCATTTCCCGCAGACGGGAAAGTCTGTACGAATTGACTGTTAGAAATGGCCGAGAAAGAACCGCCGCTCGAAGGCGTCGACCAGTTCAGGGCCATAGTATATCCGCCGCCGGCCTGGAAATAGCCGATAGCGATGGGATATACTCCCGCCTGCAGCGTCAGGGTGGCGCTGTTGGTATTTGTGGGGCCCTGCGGCTGATTGGCTTTCACGATCAGAGTGCTGGTGCCGGCGTAGCTATACGGAGAAGCCGTCTGGCCAAGACCACCCAGCCATACTTCACTGCCATCGTCCGAATAAGTCTGGAAGACATAGTTCCCGGTCACCGGTATATTGATATACCCGTTCCACAGATAAGCAAAATTCGTGGTATTCGGGGCATTGGCTACGTTCGGAACACCCATATTGCCGCTGCTGGTTGGTGTCAGTGTCGGGAAATTGGGCAGCACACTCGGTGTGGTAGAACCAAGATTATAATAAGTATAATTCAACCCGTTGAAGGCGGCAACCGCAGTCAGTTGGTTGCTGGACGGGCTGACATTTCCTGCCAGGTCTTTTGCCCTGACGACAAAGTTATAGGTATTGCCGTTCACCAGGTTATAGGCGGTGTAAGTCGTGTCAGGACTGCTGGCGCTATTCGGCTGCGAATAGAGCTTCAGGCCGTTCATATAAATATCGTACTCTACCACCCCGACATTATCAGTGGATTGGTTCCATACTAACGATATAGAGGAGGACGAAGTCGTTGCGAGACTTAACGATCCCGGCGCCGTCGGCGGCGTCACATCGGCTTGTGTCTGTGCACTGGCAGCAGCCGACACTGTGGCAGCGGCGGTACTGTTGATAGGCCTTACCTTATAATAATATATAGATTTAGGATTCAGCCCGGTGACCACGAAGCTATCCACCAGCGTCGGACTAAGTCCGATCAGTTTGTAAGGGCCGCCGATAGCAGTACTCTGATAAACTTCGAACTGAGTCTCGGGATAAGTCTGGCTGGAGCTTTCGTTCCAGTTCAGTTTAATTTGAGTCTGCGACAAAGCAGTCGCCAGCAAACCAGAAATGGGAGAAGGCGGGTTCGGGCCGTTGGCATTCTCAACAACGAAAGGAGCGGTGAAATTAGCCGAACAACCATATTGCCCCGTCACCTTCACCTCATAGGTCCCCGGCACGGCATTCGTTAATATATTCGTCGTACTGCTCAACGTGGCGGGAGAATCTATCCGCTGCCAGACATAAGCGGTATAATTGTTGGGCACCATCAGGCTGGTGGTCGTGCTGCCGTCCGGAGCCGGCTCGACATAACTAACCAGTCCGTTCACTGTTATCGTCGGCGGAGCACTGGCTACCAGATAGCTGATCGTATCCGGATGCGGCGAAAAGGCCGACCACGTAGTCCCCCTCTCGATACTACAATCGTAAATGCCGGTACTGGTGACTACCAGCGTATCGGCAGTGGCACCGGGAATGACGACGCCATTCTGTCTCCACTGATAACCTTGGAACCCGGCCATGACACCAATAGTTGCATTGATGCTGGTTCCCGGGCAGAATTGGTTCTGTCCGGTGAGCGTCCACGGATTCGCTTTATTGCCTGCATTGATAAAAGGAAAATATCCCGTCTCGTTCCACGAACTGTCCCAGGTATCATGTCCCTGTGTCGTCTCGATGGTATTGATCAGATCAGCGCCGGCTTTGGCGTAGACTGCGGCCATCTGATTGGAAGTATAAGGTGTGGGATCATTGTCCAGGCCGCCTGTGAACATCCAGATAGGCGTAAAACGCAACAGATTGGCGTAACTCTGGTCTAACACCGAAGACGAGCTCATGATCCATGCATCCGCACTTATCAGGGGATAGGTCTCAATAAACGTCCAGGCAGCATCACCCCCTCCCGAAAGACCGCTGACAGTGATCCTGTTCAGATCTACGTTAAGCTGTGGCGCAAAATAGTTTTGGATCAGCGTAGCACACGCAGTGAGGTCACCCGTACTCCATCCGCCGTTTGCAGTAGTATTTTGCGGATAAAACAAAAAGCCATTGTACGTGCCATTGTTTACCGCCGTTTGCATCATTTGGCCGCCATGGAACAACTGCTGCTCATTATCATAAAGGGTGGTGCCTTTTTCCCCTACACCATGAAAGAAAATATACAGGGGGTATGATTGGTTAGGGTTATAATTGGTGGGCCATTTTAAACGAAATGCCATTCCGTCAAAAAAGTAACATTTGAAATCAGTCGTAGAATAACTGAAATCGACTGTCCTGACCCACTTAACAAGAACGTTGTTAGCCGGAGTCTTTGGCGGACTCGCCGGATTATAAGTAAAGACAGTGTCATTGGGATTCAGCACTCCTGTCTGGCCAAGTGCCATCTGCGCACCCAAAAACATGGAGGCCAGGAATACGATCACTACGGGAAGGGTAAATTTACATTTCATATTTGGAGGGGTTAAAGACATGTCATAAATCCATAACAACACGAGTCACCGAAGTGACAATCAATCGGTAATCCTTAATATTGGATCCTTAATATTGGATGTAAAATAGGAGTAGGAGGCGATCCTTACAGGAAAGCGATTCTCAATGGAATATTGTTAACGGAGTGGAAATGGTATTCAGTGGATGGATGGAAAAAAGAAGTGGTTTTGTTAGGACGACAGCGCAGAGGAATAACACGGGTCTAAAAAGTAATGCAATGTACAACCCTGTTTTAACATATCATAATTTTCCCTGGGATTTTAACAAAAAATAATCGGAAATATCCCTACCATTCATCCAGATCTATACTCTCTTTTTAAGCTTCAAAATGGGCATTTCCACCTTTTTGTGGAAAAAATATACCACAGGCACAATGACCAAAAACGCCGCTACCAGACAGCAAAATTTACCCAGCATTTCATGATGGGTAAGTTGCTCGAAATAACCCAGGAAATTGTATTGTATCAGGCACAGTATCGGGTAATGGAAGATATAGATACAGTATGACATGACGCCTATCTGGCGCAAGACAGGATTATTCAGCATTTTTTTCATCCGGGGGAATTGATTCCGACAAAGGGTCAGGGTGATCATCCCCGCAAAGAAAACATCTAAAACCGTGTAAGTGATGCTGTAATGATAAGGCATCCAGAAGCGCGTCGATCCGGCCACAACGAACATCATCATCGCCAGGCCGGCCGCAAAGACGGTAACCGGGTAAGCGTATTTTTCCAGCAGGGCCTTATACCTATCGGACCTAAGCATGACGGCGACCATCGATCCCAGCGCAAGCCCTTCCATTCTGCCGAAAGTAGCCACATAAGTAAAAGGCTGGACAAACCCAAACTGCATGCCGACATTGCGGAAAATCACACTGAAAAAACACAGGAAAACGCAGGTCCGGATCAACCCCTTCGCACTGCACAACCATACGGCAAGCGGCCATAAAACATAGAACTGTTCTTCGATAGCCAATGACCAGAAATGATGCAGCGCCTTTTCCTTCGGCCAGCCATCGATAGAATACAGCCAGTTGTCCATATACAGCCAGAACCATGCCTGGTGGGAACGGTAATACGACATATCGTACCAGGAATGAGGCAGAAGAAAGAGAAGAATAATAAGACAGAGGTAATACAACGGGAAGATTCTCAATACTCTGCGTTCGATGAACCGCAAGTAATAGCGTTTTTTTGATTTGGAGTCTACCAATACTCCTGTAATGAAAAATCCACTGAGCACAAAGAACAATTCCATGCCGACCCAACCCACGGGAAAAAAATCCGGCGAAAAATGTATCAGCACGACCATCAGGATGGCAACCCCTCTCCACCCGTCGTATTCCTTTACAAACATCCCGGGGACATAATCGATCTCCATCACCCTGGGCTTGAAGATGCTCATTACAGGTTTGAAAATGCTCATCACGGTATTCATATGTTAGCAAGCATTGAAAAAATTAGTCGGTCCCTTGAAGGACCCTGGAATATACCTCCTCGATCTTTTTCACCATCCCGACAGCCTCGAATTGCGTCTGCACAGTCTCCACGGCAGCCTTGCTGAATTCCTTCCTTACTAATTCATTACCTGCCATTTTTACCAGCGCGTCGGACAACGCTGCTATATTTCCCGCTTCTATCAGTAATCCGTTAACCCCGTCTTGCACTACTTCCCTGGTCCCGTCTACATCCGTCGCAATAACAGCCTTTCCCATCGCCATCGCTTCCAATAGTCCTATGGGCAGACCCTCCCATAAAGAGGGCAGCACAAATACATCTGCAGCAGCCAGTACATCTGGCACATCCTGCCGGAAAGGCTGAAAATGAATTCTTTCATTCAATCCCGCAGCCTGCACCATGTCCAGGGCCTCGGCCTTCTGATCACCATCTCCCACCAACAGCAGGTGCATATCCGGCAAGTCATTCAATGCCGACCGGAAAGCCTTTATCAGGGTCAGCGGCTGTTTATGGGAAGTGAACCGTGCGATGAATACCACCAGAGTAGCATCCGCCGGTATGCCCAGTTCCTGCCGGATATCTTTGAAGGATCTGCCCGGATTGAATTTCTTCCTGTCGATGCCGTTGTTAATAACCAAAGAATCAAATCTCCGGATATGCTTAGTTCCGGTCTGGCGGTTGCTGGCAGAAACCGAAATGTTGACCGCGGCCCTGCCGGTCAGATATTGTTCACCCATCATCCGGATCTGACGCACCAGTGGCGACTGACCAGGGTGAAAAGACCACCCATGCACCGTATAGATCACCGGAAGGCCCAGGGATTGAGAAGCCCACATGACATTCGAACAGGCACGGGTGCCATGAGCATGCACTACCTCCACCTGCTCCTGCCGTAATAATTCCTTCACCTGCGACCACTTGCTGAAATCGAAAGGCCGCTCGGTATGAATAATATGCGTTTTTATCCCCATTTCCCTCAGCCGGGTCACCATCGGACCATCGGTAAAAGAAAGGACAACCGGCTCGAACCGGCTCCGGTCCATATTCTCGATCAGACTCAGCATGTGCGTCTCCCCACCGCCTACCTGGCCCTGGCGGATACATTCCATCACTTTTACTGGCTTCTGCATCGTCTACGAGATTGAATTAGGCAACCGTTTGCTTTTTGATTCCCCAGCCGTCAGGCAATTTTTCGGTGATCTCTATATTACTAAACTCCTGACTCTGCCGGGCTCCTACCTTCCTGGCCCAGGCAGCCATCTTAGCAATACCTTCCCGCAGATCGATACCGGTGGGCGCGCCAAAAGTGCCATGCGCCTTCGTATGATCGGAATAAGCATGCAACACTTCATTCCGGGCGCTCAGATGCGTGATCTTCGGCTCGACACCGAATTCTTCGCTGACGACAGTCGCCAGCTCATTTACCGTATAAGGCTTGTCGGCGCCGATATTGAATACCTGGTTGTAGGCTGCGGGAATATTCACCGAATTGGTGATGGGAATAGCCACATCATCGATATAGCTGAAGGCACGCGTCTGCTCACCGTCGCCGAAAATAGTCAGCGATTTGCCCTGCATGATCTGGTTCATGAAAATGCCAATGACGTTACGGTATTTATCCCCGATATTCTGGTTCTCACCATATACATTGTGCGGACGGAAGACCACGTAATTAAGTCCGAACATCTCATGGGCCGAACGCAGGTCCATCTCCACGGCATATTTCGACACGCCATAGGGGTCTTCAGGCTCCGGTTTCATTTCCTCGGTCATCGGCAACTGTCCCTTGCCATAGACGGCAATGGAAGAAGTGAAAACAAAACATTTCACCTTGTGCTTCACCGATTCATTGATCAGATTGATACTTCCTACCAGGTTAGTGTTATAATTGAACCGGCGGATGAAATGCGACAACCCTTCCGCTGCATAGGCAGCCAGATGATATACATAATCGAATTTGTGTTCCGCAAAAAGACTGGTCACCAGCTTGTGATCTACCACGCTTCCCTGCACGAATGTCGCACCCTCCGGAATATGGTCCTCGAATCCACCGCTCAGGTCATCCAGCACCACTACTTCATGCCCAAGGGCAAGAGCGTGCTTAACTACGTGAGAGCCAATAAATCCGGCTCCTCCTGTGACTAAAGATGTAGGCATTATTTTAACTTTTAAGATGAATTATACAGATGAATATTTTGATGTCGTCAGATTCCAGCAGGCCCCTTTTACAAACGACTGAAGATGCTTCCACTGCCTTTTGAACAAATAGGTTCCAACAGCTTTAGGGGCAGACAACAAGATAAAAAAACTTAAGAAAACGGCAAACTCCTGCGGTTTCGTATTTCGGCGCATATACAGGATGCGGTTGCGTGTGTGGTAATAGACTTTTATCGCACTCTGCTTGCCCATAGTAATGGACTCTTTATGGTAAATAAGCCCCTTCGCCTGGTAATAAATATGATACCCGGCTTTGATAATCCGGCTGCTCCAATCCCATTCTTCATAGTAAATGAAAAAAGTCTCGGGAAACATCCCTACCTCATCGATCACCTTCCTGCTGACCATCATCGCGCAACCATGCGCCCCATGAGTATACCCGGATATGTCATGCTGCCCCTCATCCTTTTCTTTGCTCCCTACCGATGTTACCCTTCCGGTATGCAGGTCCATAGGGTTGAATCCGGCGTATTGTATAACGTCCTTATGATGAAAAAACCGGATCTTGGGACAGGTAACGCCAATGGTCGGATCGCTATAAAAAGGCTCTATCAGTACATCCAGCAGATCGGGAGTAACTTCCGTATCGTTATTGACGATAAAGATATAATCTCCCTTCGCCTGCCGCATACCCCAGTTGTTCCCCCCCGTAAAGCCCAGGTTGGTTTCACTTCTTAAAACGGTAGTATTGGGATAATTGCCTCGCTTGATTTGCTCCGTCGGATCTATTTTGGAGCCCATGTCACATACGAGGATCTCGTAATTCTTATAAGTAAAGTTTCTGGTGGATTCCAGGAATTCACACGTGACATCTGTTTGGTTCCATGTCAGCGTGACAATGGAGATTAAGGGTTGTTGTTTCAACATACAAATAGTTTAGAGGTACAGGGATCAATCAAAGGATAAAGGCTTGACAAATAAATATAATAGGACTAAACGTTTTCTTTCTGAATAAGCGCGGAAGGGGTGCTCGCTATGATCCAGAAATCTGTCTTGAAGCTTACTTTGGATGCATAGTCGATGTCCATATTGATTCTTTCTTCCACGGACATATTTTTGTTCCCCCTCTTCTTCACCTGCCAAAGCCCGGTAATACCGGCTGGCGCCATGAACCGGGCCGCATATTCATCAGTAGTTAGGGTCCTGGCCTCGTATAAAGGCAAAGGTCTGTTGCCAACCAGGGACATATCCCCCAACAAAACATTGATCAGCTGAGGCAGCTCGTCCAGACTCGTATTCCGCAAAAAACCACCGATCCTCGTGATCCTCGGATCATTACTGATCTTGAAAAACACCGGTCCTTTGGCGTCGGGGCTATATTGGTTCAAATGAGTCAGTTCGTTGATCTTCTTATCGGCGTCCTGCTTCATGGTGCGGAACTTATAAAAATCAAATATCTTATATCCCCGGCCTGCCCGCTTGGAAATGTAAAACACGGAACCCCTGGATTCAATTTTGATGGCAATCGCTATCAGGAGGAACAACGGACTCAAAACCAACAACACCAGGCTGGCAAGCAGAATGTCGAAAACCCGCTTGGACATCAGCCCGAGATCAAGGTTCACCGGCTTGCTGCGTTCAATCTTGCTGCGCTCGATCTTGCCGGAAGTCCGGATAGGTGCATGCTGTTTTATCTTCCGCAGAAAATCCACTTTCCGGCAGAATTCAACCCCGCCGGTCTTCGCCATGGAAAGGATATCGTCAGGCCTGATTTTATTCTTATAAGTAAGATACTTATCGGCAGCAAGTACAGATCCTTCAATTAACAGGGGAATAGATGACAATAAGGGGTGCTTGCGGAGAAACCTGCAAAAAGTATTGATGACCTCCAGGTCGGCAACGGCCCCGATCAGAATGAATTGGGGAAGAATATTATCATTCTGTTCCACACTTCTCAGCAATTCCGATTTCGCATTACCGAAATCTTCAGTGGCAAATCCTCGCTGATAAAGATCCAGCAACATCTGGATATGACCGGCGTCCTTACCAATGTAGTAAAATCCGCTGTACACAGGGCAATAGGCATCTTTCACAGGGTAAGACCTAAAGGCAAAGCTCGCCTTCGCTTTTTTCTCGGTCTCAACAGTTTGGGGTAGAAATAATATTTCCATATAAACAGGGTTATGCTTCATAAATACGGTGGCTCAGAGATTGACAATTTCCCGGTAAGGAAAATTCTCTTATGGCAAACATTATCTTTCGTTTTCTTATCCGGCCAGAGCGGAAAGGCTTCTGTCGGACCTGTCCATAATCAGCAAACTATCAATACACTCAATGACTTCTACGGGATTGAACGGTTTCAAAAAATAACCCGCTACTCCGTACTCCGCACACCTGATTTCCGTTTCATTTTTATCAAGACCTGATAATATCAATAAAGGGATATTTCCGTACATACCGCTTCCCGATAACTGATGCACCAATTCCCAATCTTCCATATCCGGCAACTGAGGATCTGCAATGATCAGATCGGGCTGCTCCCGATGTGCCAGATAATACATGGCAGCATAACCGTCCGGCACCGTGATCACCTGATAATTCTTTCCCAAAACAGTCTGCAACAAAAATCGGATCGCCTTACTATCATCAATAGCCAAAATTCTCTTTTTCATTTTTCCAATGTTGTTTTAAGGGTTTAAGTAGACACTTAATCTTTCTAGGAAAAAATGGAAATGAAGCGGCTTACAAGAGGTATTGGCATCGATACTTCTTTTCAAGAAGCAGGCAATGTAGATATACGTGGATTTTTCGCTTAAGCTAAACTTGATCGTTTAGATCCGGGGATTTCAAGGATGAATGGGTCACCGATGCGTTACAGATAGAAAAAATTTCAGCCTATTATTCAGAGGATTTGAATATGGCAGGCTAAGTAGACGCCGTAAATATACTACTACTTTTGTATTCTTACAAACAATTTAGGTAATTTTTTTAGACCCCGGGGTTTCTCCCCAATCACCTTAATCTACTGCCCACAGCTATAACCGATAACCCGAACCTCTTCCCCGACAGCCGGTCAGCCAATTTCAACATCGGCACCAGGCCGTCATAAACGTACAGCGGACCGCTTTTGATCTCTTTCATCCTGCACAAATTGCCCGATATCCACCACCCCGGTACAGCAGCCGCATTGAAATACTGGGTATGCAAAACCTCAAAATGCTGGCCCGCTAACAATTCGGATAAATTCCTTCGGTTATACCTTCTGAAATGCCCCAGTTCTTTGTCCAGCGGATTGTAAAGCCACCGGTAAGCCGGCACCAAAACAACCACCTTTCCTCCCACTTTTAATAGCTTCCGGGCATTCCGGATAGCCTGTTCATGATCCTCAATATGCTCCACGACATTCAGCGCAATCACAGTATCGAATGCTCCCACCAGCTGGGGATAAACCCTCTCTATGTCTGGCACCGCCAGGTCTATAGGGTAAATACCCCTCAGCGAATGCAGGTCGCCGAATGTTTGTTCCAGCCTTCTGCAGTAGGCTGGCTTCACATCGCTTAACGTTACCTCTTCATGTTCCCTCAGTATAAAGTCCGAGATATTCCCGATGCCGCTGCCGATTTCCAGGATATGCCCCTTGCAAAAAGGAGCTATCTGATCGTACATCCAACGATTAAATTGACGGGTGCCGGAAAAAAGCTCCAGGACTCTCAATCCCACCGGGTCTGCCTCCGCTGAACAACTGTGCTCCCCTGGTTGAACATTCGTAATAACAGGATGATCCATGCTGATGTGTATAACCTGAAAGCGAAAATGATTAAGCAAATCCCGGGCCAACCCATCTCTCTATCCCGCATCCCGGCCCCCCTTAATACCTGCCCTTTACAATACCAGGGGGTTAAGGTCCGATGCTGCCAGCCTCCCCGGCGGCAGCCCGGTCAGCCAGTTGTTTAATTCATATACTTGCCCCTCATGAATAGGTTGCGCCACTCGCGCCCCATCCGCCATATACGTGATGCTCATCATCTCCCGCCGCCTGTCCGATTCATTGGCAGAAGTATGATGCACCGTATTGCCATAATGCCAACTCGAGTCACCGGCCCTCATACTCGCAGCACAAGTCAGCGGGAAATGCTGCTCACGGATATATTTCCGGTATAAACTATCGGGCTCGGAAGACAGCTTGGGGTCGATGATGGTGCCATTCTTGTGGGACCCTGTAGCAAAAACGAACATCCCCATCTCGATACTCTGATCCGTCAGCGCAATCGCCAGCGTTATCGTGTCGGCTGTATCCAATGGCCAGTAATACTGATCCTGGTGCCAGTACGTCGCTTTGCCACCCGCATCCTTGAAAAGAGCATGATCATGGTAGATCCGCACATTGGACACCCCCAGCAGGTCCGCCGCTACCTTCCCAAGCCTCTTGGAAAAGACGAACTGCCGTACCCCTTCGTCGCCCTGCCACAAATTCACCATCTGCCCAAAGGCCCTCCCGTAAATACCTCGCTCCGGCGACTTCCGCCGCTCCCGGCTTAGCCGCTTCACCGCATCCACCACGAGCTGACGATACACCCCGATCTCAGCGGAGCTCAGCAAGCCCCGCACCATCAAATGCCCATTGTCCCGGAATTCATCCCGCTGCGCCGTGGAGATCTCCTGGAAACCATCCAAAGCTGGTATCGTTTTAGAAAGAGCCATTCAAGCTGTAATGTAAGAAAACCTCCGCTTACCGCAATCCGGCCAGTAATTTTATAAGATTTTCACGCCTCGGCCCCTCAGGTATAACCCTTAAGGATGCGGGAATTACCCCAACCAGTTTTAGCGCAGTATTTTTTTCTCTTATCTTCCACTCCAATAAATCTTATCCTATGAGAAAAAGTTTTACTCTTCTCCCGCTAGGGGTATGTCTTTTCTTTTCCTTTCATGCCTTTGCACAGAATTCAGCATTAGAACTCAACGACACAAATTATGTCTTTTACATTGGGACCGATCCGGTCAATCCAAACGGTGATTTTACAGTAGAATTCTGGGCCTATGTGCCCAGCCTGATCCAGGATGGCCAGATGCATCAGTTCGTGTCCGAGGGTGATGCCTCCGTACAATACGCCTTCTACATGGGGTATGACGCCAGCGGTAACATCGTCGTGGGCAACCAATGGGATGATATTAATGGTAATCCGATCTCCACTGGCGTACCCATGCCGGTCGGCCAATGGTCCCACCTGGCCTTTACCTTTTCCGCCGAAACCGACAGCGCCATCATCTATGTCAACGGTATCCAGCGCGCAACGAACGCGAACGGTTATTTTTTTACCGACGGCCAGAATTTCCAGATAGGGATGCAGACGAACGGCACCCAGCCCATGATCGGCAGGATCGACGAGCTTAGAACATGGTACGAAGTCCGGACACCTGCACAGATCAGGACGGGCATGCTGGGGACCACCGACCTCTCCGATCCTAACCTCAACCTGTACATGAACTTCAACGAAGGTAGTGGCACTACGGTGGATAACCTTGCCACGAATTCACTTAATACCGGCTTTAACGGGTCCATCGAAGGAACCGGCGCAGCCAATTCCTGGCTGTCCTCACCGGTACAGTTCGGCGACAACGGGATAACCCTCAACGGAGTGACAGACCAGGTCAACATCCCGGCCAACAGTCTGTATGACCTTTCTTCCGGCACCATCGAATTCTGGGTCAACCCTACTTCTCTCTCCGGCACTTTCAGCACGGTCCTGGGTAACCGCGGTACCGGTGGCGTTCGATATGCTGTTGATCTGTCGTCTACCCAGATCGCTATCGACAACGGCTCCGGCATAGGTACGCTCGATTATAGCGTTCCGCTCGCCACCTGGACACACCTGGCATTCGTCAACGATGGTGCCCAGTCCACGGTATATATCAACGGCGTCCCCACCGGCACCATCCCGGGCGGCTTCGGCTCGGCCACCGGACAACCCTTGACAGTGGGCATCCGCAAAAACACTTCCGGCCCCGACGATGAACCTTTCGCCGGCGGCATCGACGAAGTGCGGATCTGGAACGCCCCGCAATCGGCCACAGCCATCCTCAACAATATGGACAGCACCCTACTGGGCAATGAACCAGGCCTGGTGGGCGAATTTACTTTCAATAACGGCAATGCAGGCGCAGACAACACCGGGATGACCAATGCTTTTGACAATACTGCTAATACGAATGATGGCGTGCTGACGAATTTGGCCATGACGGGCACTACCTCCAACCTGGTTTCGCATGCACTGACCGGCATACCTTTGCCGATCCTACTGACGGATTTCACTGCCGGCCGCCAGGATAAAGCTGCACTCCTGCAATGGCAGACGGCCCAGGAAGAAAATACCCGCGAATTTCTCGTTCAAAGAAGCCCGGATGGTACTGCCTTCAGCACCATCGGTACGGTCGCCGCCGCAGGTAACAGCTCCATCACGCTCGATTATTCTTTTGTAGACGGTTCACCGCTCGCCGGTAATAACTACTATCGCCTGGAAGAAGTGGACCAGGATGGCTATACTACCTATACCTCCGTCCGGCTGCTGAACTTCTCTTCATCCGCACAACAGCTGATCTGGTATGCAACAGGCTATAAAGCTGCAGAAGTCTGCCTCATACAGGGCAGCAATGAATGGTATAGCCTCACCGATGTCTCCGGCCAAACGCTTCGCCAGGGACAACTGTCAGGCGGGAAGACAGACATCTCCGGCCTGCCGGCCGGCTTGTATATCGTCAAGGTGCTGACGGCCACCGGGCAGGCCCTCACGACAAAAGTACTTTTACCGTAGATAAGACCAGCCTCATGGTGATGACAAAGGGGGTCGCGCTTGTGATCCCCTTTTATTTTTAGTCTCCCTCCGCATCCCCGGGCAGTCTCTAACCCTGCAGCACCTGGTCCCAATCCTTCCACACCGCCTCATAGCCTTGCCGCCTGATCATTTCCGCAATCATCGCCGGGCTCCGGTCATCGGAGATTTCAAATTGTTCTAACGACTCGGGATCGACGACATATCCCCCCGGATTGGTACGGGATCCGGCACTCATGGCCGTAATACCCAACCGGATCGCATGGTCCCGGAAAACCGGGCTCTCGCGCGTGGACAAAGACAATTCAATTTCCTCATCCAGCAACCGGTAGGCGCAAATCAGTTGGATCAGCTCCCGGTCGGTCATCTCCACTTTCGGCTGCAACCCATAAGGCCGGTCCGCTGCAGTCTCCTCGCCCGAAAAAGGCCGCAGCCGCGGAAAGGACAGCGAATATTTTGTCTTCCAATATGTACGTTCCAGGTATTGCAGGTGCAAAGCTGTAAACCAGCTGTCCGTCCGCCAGTCTTCCAGCCCGATCAAAACCCCCAGCCCTATTTTATGAATGCCCGCCCGCCCTAACCGGTCGGGCGTCTCCAGCCGGTAAGAAAAATTAGACTTCTTGCCTTTGGGGTGATGCAGTTTATAGTCTTCCTTGTGATACGTTTCCTGGTAAACCAGCACCGTATTCAGCCCATGCTCCATCAGCCGGGAATAGTCTTCCTGGTCCAGGGGCTGCACTTCCATGGAAACATGCGCAAAATGAGGCCGCACGGTCTCCAACGCTTTGATAAAGTAATCCACGCCTACGGTCTGATTAGCCTCACCGCTCACCAGCAACACGTGCTCATAGCCCATTTCCCTGATCGCCGCCACCTCCGTCAGCAACTCACCGGCTGTCAGCGTCCGTCGCCTTATCTTGTTGTCATAGCTGAATCCGCAATACGTACAGATATTCTGGCATTCATTCGACAGGTACAATGGGATATATAGCTGTATGACCTTACCGAAACGCTTTTGTGTCAACCGGTGGCTCAACTGTGCCATCTCTTCCAGGTAAGGGGCCGCCGCCGGCGAGATCAATGCCTTGAAATCTTCGAGGTCCCGGTGAGCCCGGCCGAGCGCCCTTTCCACATCGGCAGCCGTCTTGGCATAAATGCCCTGCTTCACAGCGCCCCATTCATGTTTATTAAAAAGTTCCGTGAACATAAGTCGTATTTACAAATTTTTAATCCCCCTGATCCAACAACGCACACCCATACTCTCAATCCAAAAATGCCGTCAACGGGCTGCTGGCCATCGCATGGTCGGACTCCACAGCCAGCTTGGCTTCAAAGGCCATCCGGCCACTCTCGACCGCCAGTTTGAAAGCCTGTGCCATCTTCACGGGATCGGCGCTCGCCGCGATAGCCGTATTCACCAACACCGCATCAGCACCCATCTCCATCGCCTTCGCCGCATCGGAAGGCGCACCGATACCCGCATCCACGACCACCGGCACCTTGCTCTGCGCAATGATGATCTCCAGGAAATCGAATGTCTTCAACCCTTTATTACTGCCGATGGGCGAACCCAAGGGCATCACCGCCGCCACCCCTACTTCCTCCAGCCGCTTGCATAGCACCGGATCGGCATGGATATAAGGCAACACGACGAAACCTCGTTTGACCAGTTCCTCCGCTGCCGCCAGGGTCTCGATAGGGTCCGGCAGCAACCACCGCGGGTCCGGATGGATCTCCAGCTTGAGCCAGTTCGTGCCCAACGCCTCCCGGGCCAGTTCGGCAGCAAATACCGCCTCCCGGGCATTCCGTACCCCGGACGTATTGGGCAGCAAATGCAGGCGCGGATGCCGTAGATGGTAGAGTATATCATCACCCTGCCCGCCGGCTTGCCAGGTGCCTCCCTGCCAGGCACCCGCCTGTCGCTGTACATCCACCCGCCGCAAAGCCACCGTCACCAATTCACTACCACTCGCTACAATGGCCTCCTCCATCAATACGGAAGAGCCGAATTTCCCCGTCCCGGTGAATAGCCGGGAATGAAAAGTCTTATCAGCAATTGTCAGCATAAAAAATATTTTTTCAGTTTTAATTCGCAGCCTTTGTCAGCACTTTCGCCACTCGCATCCCCCGCTCTCACTTAGCCTCGCCCCGCTTCCGCTCGTCCGGCCTCACCCTCCAGCGCCTCCACCAGCCCCTTCGGATCTGCCGCATGTACCAGCATCCCGGAAAAAGCAACCCCCGCAAGGCCCGCATCCAGCAACGCCGCCACATCCTCTACTCCGATCCCCCCAATCGCAACGACGGGTATATGGATCTGCTGCTGCCGTAGCTGGTTCATGATCTGTCGGTAACCTTCCAACCCCAGGATGGGGCTTAGCTTCTTTTTAGTCGTCGTGTACCGGTAAGGGCCGAGTCCGATATAATCAGCGCCCTGACGATAATGCTCCAGGATATCCTCCACGACATTGGCAGTTCCCCCAATAATCTTACCCTCGCCCAGCAGTCGCCGGGCCTCACCCACCGTCATGTCCTCCTTGCCGAGATGGACCCCGTCCGCACCGACGGCTGCCGCTACGGCTACCCGGTCATCAATGATCAATATGCACCCATAGGAAGCGCAAATCTTTTTGGCCGCCTGCGCTATGTCCCGGACCTCATCATCACTGGCCTGTTTCATCCGCAATTGTATCCACCGGATACCCGCCCGGCAAGCAGATTCGATCTGCTGCAGGTGATCGATCGGCGCATCGTCCATCGTAATAAAATACAGCCTCATCGTCGATGCCATCCTAATAAAGTTTTATTACTGCTCAAAAATTGTCGTGTATATTGTTTGGATCGCGCCGCTGCCACCGGTAAAGGACAGCCCAGCGCCAGGTTCGCCGCCAGCGCCGACGACAGCACACATCCGGATCCATGCTTCGCATACACCTCTCTGCCACCGGCTTCCGGCTCCAGCACCTGCATTCTACCGCCACCGAATAAATAATCCCTGCCGGGAAATTCCGGGTGATGCCCGCCTTTCAGGTAGACGTTACACCCCATGTCCCGTGTCAATTCCCGGCATCCTTCCAAAACATCCTCTCCGGGATAAAGTTGTCCGATCTCATTCCAGTTGGGCGTCAGCAGGTAGCACCGGGCCGCTACGGCCTTCCACTCCTCTCCTACGGATGTCCAGAACTCACTGCCGCTGCTCGCTCTGATCACCGGGTCCCACACGATACGCACCGCAGAGTTATGTCGGTGAAGATGATCGACGATTGCCCCCGCCATCCCTACGTCCGCAGTGATCCCCATCTTCACCCAGTCGAAAGCCGCTGCTGCATAGCATATATCGATCTGCTCGGCTATCTCTTCCCCGGAGAACCATTGGATGCGGCTGATAGTCCGCTCGTTCTGGAACGTGAACCCCGTGCATACCGCATAGCCATATACGCTATGGGCCTCCAGGGTCTTGACGTCCGACAAAACCCCGGCGCCGGCACTCTGATCGTACCCGGCGACGACAAGCACCCGGGGCCTTTCGCTCCCTTCCATGGCCACCAGCGCCTCCACCCCCGCATCCTGCGTCCGCTCACTGCTCATCGGTTATTTTTTTCAATCTTTCATATCGTCGTACCGCTTCCCGCGGCTCTTCCCAAATCCATCCCAGCACTGCCGCCCCTTTCCATCCCCGGCGCATCATTTCGCCGATCGTGTCTGCCCCGATGCCACCCAATCCGACGGGCAGACAGGGATAGTCGCCACCCGGTGGCTCCAACACAGCCCTATTCCCTCCATACCCCGGCTTGGAAATACTGTCGAACAAAGGACTGATAAACGCATAAGCCAGTCCCGCCGGTAATGCCTTCATCTCCTCCCAGGAATGCACCGAAGTGGACACTGCAAGCAGCCTTCCGAGCCTTCCGCTTCCCGCAGTCAGCCCTCCCCTCTCCGTCGGCGCCAGGTCTTCGGTCTCCACCGGCATCCCTCCCCCACTTTTACCCTTCCCACCAGTCAGTCCCACTGATCCGTGAACCTGCGGGATCCCATAGGACAGCGCCAGTTCCCTTTCGCCATGCCATACCAGTTGCCCTGCCCATCGCGCAGCCAGCCGCTCCAGCAACGCTATCTTTTCTTTCTCTCCCGCTCCCGGCTTCCGCAAATGCAGCTTTGTCAACCCCGCTTCCAGCAAACCCTCCAGGTAGTCGGCCTCCCCGGGAAAAATCTCGGGCTTGGTAATCACCGTCAGCAGAAACGCTCCGCAATCACCTCCCATCGTCCGACGCCCCTCGTTCGCTTCAACCCCCTTCATCACAAATAAATTTCCGATCCGGATTCTTTAAATGCCGTCGCCTTCTCCTGCATCCCTGCCTCCAGCGCTACTTCCTCTTCCAAACCTTTCTCTTGCGCAAACCGCCGCACTTCCTGCGTGATCTTCATCGAACAGAAATGCGGACCGCACATCGAACAGAAATGGGCAATCTTCGCCCCTTCGGCCGGCAACGTCTCGTCATGGAAAGACCTCGCCGTGTCAGGGTCCAATGAGAGGTTGAACTGATCCTGCCACCGGAACTCAAACCGCGCCTTGCTCAGGGCATTGTCCCGGTATTGCACGCCGGGATGGCCTTTGGCCAGGTCTGCCGCATGCGCCGCAATCTTATAAGTGATCACCCCATCCTTCACATCCTTCTTATTCGGCAACCCCAGGTGCTCCTTGGGTGTAACATAACACAGCATCGCCGTTCCAAACCAGCCGATCATAGCAGCCCCGATAGCTGAGGTGATATGGTCATAACCGGGAGCAATATCTGTCGTCAAAGGCCCCAGCGTATAGAAAGGTGCTTCCTCGCACTCCTTCAATTGTTTGTCCATATTCTCTTTGATCAGGTGCATCGGCACATGCCCTGGCCCTTCAATGATCACCTGGCAGTCATGCCGCCAGGCTATCTTCGTCAGTTCGCCCAATGTTTCCAGCTCGGCAAACTGCGCCTCATCGTTCGCATCGGCGATGGACCCCGGCCGGAGACCGTCACCCAACGAAAAAGACACGTCGTAGGCCTTCATGATCTCGCAGATCTCTTCAAAATGGGTATACAAAAAACTTTCCTTGTGATGTGCCAGGCACCATTTGGCCATGATCGAGCCGCCGCGGGATACAATCCCCGTCATCCGGTTCGCGGTCATGGGAATATAGCGCAACAATACGCCGGCATGGATGGTAAAGTAGTCCACTCCCTGCTCGGCTTGTTCGATTAAGGTATCCCGATAGATCTCCCAGGTCAGGTCCTCTGCCTTGCCATTCACTTTCTCCAGCGCCTGGTAAATCGGCACGGTACCCACCGGCACCGGCGAATTACGCAGTATCCATTCCCGTGTCTCATGAATGTTCTTCCCGGTCGAGAGGTCCATAATGGTATCCGCTCCCCACCGGCAGGCCCATACTGCCTTTTCTACTTCTTCTTCTATACTGCTGCTCACAGCCGAATTCCCGATATTGGCATTGATTTTCACCAGGAAATTGCGGCCGATGATCATCGGTTCCGATTCCGGATGGTTGATATTCGAAGGGATCACCGCCCGTCCCGCGGCCACTTCAGCCCGTACAAACTCCGGTGTGATCAGGTGCTTGGGTGTCAGCGCTCCAAAACTATGACCTGCATGCTGATGGTAAAGACTGCCAGGTGTAACCTTGCCAGCCGCAGCCTGCCCGTTGCCTGCCGCATGCCCATTAGCTCCTGCCCGCCCGTTACTCTTGCCGTTAGCCCCCGCCAACGCCGCATATTCCTCTAACCGCTGGTTTTCCCGGATGGCGATATACTCCATCTCCGGCGTAATGATCCCCTGACGGGCATAAGCCAGTTGCGTCACCGCCACCCCGGGCTTCGCCTTTCTCGGCGGCCGGATATGAGAAAATCGTAGTGCATCCAGCGACGCATCCTCCTGCCGGCGCCGACCATAAATGCTGCTGACCGCTTCCAACTGTTGCGTATCCCCACGACCTTCCACCCAGGGCTCACGCAGCCTCGGCAACCCCTCACGGACATCGATGTCCACGGCAGGGTCCGTATAGGGGCCGCTCGTATCATATACCGTCACCGAAGGGTTCGGGGTCACGGATTGTGTAAACGTATCTACCGTATCGCCTACGATGATTTCCCGCATGGCTACTCTGATAGGATGCAATTGCCCCGGCACATGGATCTTGCGTGAGGCAGGGAAAGGATCCCGACTGATCACATGCTGCCCTGGAATAATGTCTTTTTTCATATCTATAGTATTTAATTTGTCTCTACCCCCCCTGCGTAGCACGGATCACGAATACCCTGTCTTCCGCCCGCAAGACATGCCCCTCCCATTCCCCCCGGGGGATCACAATTTCATTCAATGCAATGGCTAT
>Ga0302312_10000704_pt1 | contig 22860 bp, 21 predicted proteins | sample III_Palsa_N2_1_FD_200529 | JGI IMG/M metagenome (GOLD analysis project Ga0302312, IMG submission 200529) | Peat permafrost microbial communities from Stordalen Mire near Abisko, Sweden - III_Palsa_N2_1 | ecosystem: Environmental > Terrestrial > Soil > Palsa > Peat permafrost | place: Sweden... | reverse complement strand
CGCTCAGAAGCATGAGCAGTAGACAAATTGATAAAATTGATTGCCGCGAGTAACAACAAAAACAGCGCGAGGATACTTAGGTTATGAACCACCATTGGATTAACAGACCCACCAAAATCCGGGTTTGTATGCACATCTGATAGTGCTTGCAGGCTATGTACAGCTTTTGACATGTTATCGCCTGTTGTATGTACCCTAAATATATCGCCGATTTCGCGATTTACAGTCGCAACCTGTACATTGGGCACTAACTTTACCAATACCTGGTTGTTAGAATTTGTGCTGCCCCATTGGTCGGCCTGGAAAACTTTTTTTAGCGAGGTTTGGTATATTGTATTTACTGAGATATAGCATTGGCTTTCAAAATCGCTGTTAGCAGCAAGATCACTCACAATGCCGGTTACGGTAGTTCTTACAGTATCACTAAAAATAACAGTTTTACCTATTAACTGGTCGGTTGCAACCCCGGGGAAATATACTTTTGCCCTGCTTTCACTCAATACCAGGTTGTAAGGGTTTTTTAAAGCTGATGCAGCGTGCCCCGCAAGCCAATGATGGGGGATGATTTTAAAATATCCTCCATCAGTAAAAGTGATCTGTTGCTGTTTTTTGAAGACTTTATCGGGCTTTCCCGAGGCTTCGGGAATAGCTACTTTGGCATTGTCATCGTTATAGTCAAACAATGCGGCTACCGTTTCAACGCCACTTATATTTTGTTTTAGGGCTTCGGCTAAAGGCACGGGAACGCCCTGGCTTTTCCACGTGTCGCCATTAGTAACCACACGGTATATTCGATCCGGGTTTGGTTCAAACCGGTCGAAGCTATAATCATATTTCACCATCATAAAAATGATCATAGCGGCGCTAATACCAATGGAAAGCCCCATGATATTAATTACTGCAGTTAGCTTGTTCCTGCTGATATATCTAAAAGCGGTGCGGAGGTAGTTTTTAAGCATGGCTGTGTCGGTTTGATTATTATTGATGAAGTTGCGCCAAGTAATGTGCCAAATTGTAAAGTATTAAATATCAGTTATTTGTAATTTTTAAATTAAAAAAGTGTACGAAACCGAACGTTTGCTGTGCGGAAACATACTGTTGAATAACAGCTTTTTAGTTCCTTATTTCAATAAGAATGTAATAAGGAGGTCAAGTCTGAAGTATTGGTGCGTTTACTTTTAATTTTTCCTACTTTTGAGTTATATGTTTGCTGAATTTGAGAAGTTTATCAGGGCGCAGGCGGAAATAACGGATGAGGATATTAAGCTTTTCCGTGATACCGCTATTGAAAAAACGTTGAGACGTAAAGAGTTCCTGTTGCAGGAGGGAGAAGTTTGCCGGTACAAAACATTTGTATCCAAAGGTTTTATGCGCACCTACCGCATCAGCAACGATGGCACCGAGCATGTGCTCCAGTTTTCACCCGAAAACAGCTGGACTACAGACCCCGAAAGCCTGGAAAATAATACGCCATCGTCAAATAACATTGTTGCCCTTGAACCCAGCGAGTTGGTAATGTGGACTAAAAAAGATTTCAACTATTTATTTGAGAAGATCCCGAATTTGAAGGACTATTCGCAAAAGCTGGTTTACCGTAACCTATATCTCAGCCGCCAACGTATTTATACCGCCATCAGCTCAACTGCCGAAGAAAAGTACGACGAATTTATACAGATGTACCCGGGCATTATCTCGCGTGTGCCCTTGCACATGGTGGCTTCATTTTTAGGCGTTTCCCGCGAAACCCTTAGTCGTATCAGGCACGTACAGGTTAAATAATAGTTTAAAACGGTGATCTATGTCCTCGTTTTAAGGTAATGCATTGCTGAACTTTGTGTTGTTAAAAGATCATATCATTTACCAAAAAAATTAAAACATGCGTGTATTTGTTACCGGCGCTACGGGCTTTATTGGCTCGGCCATTGTTAAAGAATTAATTGGAGCAGGCCACCAGGTGCTTGGCCTTACCCGCTCGGATGAAGGCGCTGAAGCGTTGATTGCCGCGGGTGCCGAAGTGCATCGTGGTACGCTTGAAGATTTGGAAAGCCTGAAAAGCGGTGCTGCTTCATGTGATGGGGTTATCCACACCGCCTTTATCCATGATTTTTCGAAATTTCAGGAAAGTTGCGCTACCGACAGGCTTGTTATCAATGCTATCGGCTCGGTGCTGGAAGGATCTGACCGCCCGCTGATCGTAACTTCGGGGACGGGAATGGGTATCCACGCGCCTGGACAGGTTGCCAGCGAGGACAGGGTAGCCACCGCTGAAACCGCGCACCATCCCCGTGTAGCATCCGAAGAAGGCGCTGCTGATGTAGCCGCCAAAGGTGTAAACGTATCTATCATGCGCCTGCCGCCTTCGGTACATGATAAAAATGATCATGGCTTTATACCAAGATTGATTGGCATCGCGAAGGAAAAAGGTAAATCAGCTTATATAGCTGATGGCGCAAACCGCTGGCCCGCAGTACACCGGCTGGATGCCGCGCATCTGTACCGTTTAGCATTAGAAAAAGGTGAATCCAGAACCTATAACGCTGTTGGCGATTTTGGCATACCAACCCGCGAAATTGCTGAAGTAATTGGTAAGCATTTAAACCTGCCTGTAGTAAGTTTATCACCAGAGGAAGCAGGTGCTCATTTTGGTTGGTTAGCAGGTTTTTTTGGTTCGGATGTTCCGGCTTCGGCGCAATTAACTGAAGAACGTACCGGTTGGAAACCAACTCATCTGGGTTTATTGGCTGATATAGCGCAGAATTACTTTTAAAGCTAAGTAATATTAAAACAGAAAGCCTTTCAACTTTATTGAAAGGCTTTCTGTTTTAGTGATAAGGTAAATGCTTAACTATCTAATAAATTAGTTTGAGTAAGTACTCCATTGTGCTACGCCTTTCGGGTCGGCACTTTTTACTTCTTTACTTTTTTCCTGACTCAATTTTTTGTCTAATTTTTCAGTAGCTGCTAATTCTTTATCCATGTTTTCCGGTTGTTCGGTTAACCCATTTGTTTCTTTAACATATGCAATTGGATCTTCCACATAAATAAAATCTTTACCCATTCCCGGTATTTCACCCTCGTTCCACGGCCCTCTAACTGAAGTTCCGTTCGACATGTTAAAAGCCAACTGGGTAAAGCGGGGATCAGCCTGTAACACACCCGGCGGAAAGTTACCTTGTATGCTATCCAAAGCCGCTTCAAACATTTTATAATGCGTTACTTCCCGAGTCATCAAAAATGAAAGTGTTTCATGGATGTATGGGTCATCAGTAAACTTCATCAAGTGTTCGTAAACCAGTTTTGCCCGTGATTCTGAGGCTAAATTAGTACGCAGATCCACGGTAAGATCGCCATTGGAGTTAACATAAGATGCACACCATGGAATTCCCTGGCTGTTTCTAAGCGTTGGGCCGCCGCCGGTAATAATAGCAAACTGCGGATTAGCTGTTAATGCCTCATGAATAATGCTTTCTTTTGCAGCCTTTCCATCCATTACCTGCATAAAATCAGTCTGGTCGGCTGCATCTTTTAACTCACCGTTAACGCCTTTTAATAACATTTGGATGGTTGCACCCACAATCTCAAGATGGCTTAATTCTTCGGTGGCGATATCCATCAGCATATCATATTTGTCGGGATAAGGATTTTTAGCGCCAAAGGCTTGTGTAAAATACTGCATTGAAGCAGCAAGCTCGCCATTTTCGCCGCCAAATTGCTCTAAAAGCAGGTTGGCAAAACGCGGATCAGGTTTAGAAACCCTCGCATTAAATTGTAGATCTTTTACATGATGAAACATAATAATTTAATTTAGTTGTTTATTTTTAGTGAATAATTTCTCTTATAAAGAAAATACTATAATAATTACAACTAAAAGGAGTGTAATGTTTTCCCTTAATTAAATAAAGTTTCGATTAAATTATCTTGTTGTCAATGTTACAAATAAACCCGCCATTTAATAACGAAGGCTTATTATAAACAAATGCTTCGCCGTCAGGCTGTGTCATAAACGCGCCGCTGTATATGGCAATGGCGTGCCCGGCGGCGGTATCCCATTCCATGGTAGGGCCATGGCGATAGTAGAGCTGGGCGCTACCTTCGGCTATCATGCAAAATTTGAGCGAACTACCGGCGGAGATCACTTTTGTTATGCCGAGCTTATGGAGTAAAGCAGCTTCTTCATCCGATGAATGCGTGCGGCTACCAGCCGCTGTCCATTCCGCAACATTTTTGGGTGGATTAAGTTGTTGAATATTGTTATCCAGAGTTATTTTCCAGCTTCCGATATTTTCCGCGCCATAGTACATGATATCGGTTACCGGCACGTATATCACCCCTAAAACCGGTGTGTTACGATATATCAGCGCGATGTTTACCGTAAACTCGCCGTTGCGTTTAATAAACTCTTTGGTGCCATCTAATGGGTCAACACACCAATAATATTCCCAGTCTTTTCGGTCTTCGTAGGGGATATCTTTTCCTTCTTCGGAGAGGAGGGGGATATTGGGTGTTAACACAGCCAGTTGCCCGGCAATAACCTGGTGTGCCGCCGAATCGGCCAAAGTAAGCGGCGACTGATCCTCTTTATAACTCACGCCCAAATCGCCCGATGCATCATTATAAACTTTTAAGATAGCTTCACCCGCTTGTTTGGCAATGGTTAGTACTTTTTCTATATCGAGTTGGGTGTTGTTGTTGAGTTTGAAGAGCATGAATGACAAGGCGGTGTAGTAAATTCTTATTTATCTTTTGAAACAGGCTTGGTAGTTAACAGTTTGTAAGTCCATTTGGCTTGTTTCCATTGCAGGTAGATGGCCCTTACGGCCAGGAAGAATAGATTTTTGCTTTCGCGCCAGCTGGCACGGTTGGCGGTGCTTGGCTCATCAGTGGTATTTACCTGCTCAAAAACAGTGTTGAATTTATCAAATATAATTGCTTTGCCTTTGTTTTTGATGAAGGCTATCGCCATGCCGAATTCCGCGATATCTACATTAACATTCGCGCGGTACCTGCCGAATTTCTCAAAAAAAGTGGTCCTGCGTAAATGCGGGTGATCGCTGTAAACATAAAACTTGATGTGGTTATTGGCAAACGGCGAAATGTTAAACAGCATTTGCGAAAAGCCTTTGCCATATGGTTTGGTATACGGGTACTTAAAATAAGCATAAAACCGAACCAAATCGAGGTCTTTATCGGTTTCCATAAAATTGAGCGCATCGGTAAAGTGGGTTAAAAAACCTTCCAGCGGCTCAAAATCTTCCTGAACATATAAAGTGTATGGCGTTTTTATAGCATCCTGCCCTTTGTTGATATTACCACCTAGCCCCTGGTTTTTTTCCGCGGTTATCAGTCTGAAATCATAGGTGCTTTGCAAGGCGCGAATGGCTTGTACATGTTCGGGCTTACTGCCATCGTCGGATACCACGATATCGCCGAAGGTAATTTCCTTTGCCTTAAATTTACTAAGCAGGTTATTTAATGATTTGCTGCGATTATAGGTAGTTACCAGTAATGTAATATCAGGAAAATGTGCCGCCACTGCTGTTGTTTTAATTTTCAAATTGATGAAGAAAAATCTTCATATCCTATACTAATACGATTATACGAAAAAAGCGGTACTTTGAGTTGTACCCCAAGAAATTTTATTAGCTATTGATGATCTGCATTATCCAAAGTGGAATCAGCTTTTTACGTTCAAGCATCAGGTGTTTAAATTCTTCAGCATTTAATTTGCCCGATTGCAGTATCTGCGGGCGGGTTAAAAACGGGAACATGATCATCCCCGAAATATTCCATAACAAATTAACCGGGTGAAAGCTGATCTCGCCATTTGTTTTAAGTGCTTTTAGCTGCTTTGCAAAACTTGAGTCCAGCAACGACTCGATGTTATTAATGATCGGTAGTTTAGTTGAACCCGACATTACTTCAGTTACCATAAAGGTTGGGAAATCAGGATTTTCAAGCACCTGCTCGATATAATAACCAACACAGGTTTCTATTTTTTGGTTTAGAGAAGTGCTATCATCATTTAGCACAGGCTCTACCTTATTAAATAACTTTTGGATGGTTTCTTCCATGATCAGGGCAAAAAGATTTTCCTTGCTCCGGAAGTAGTAGTTGATGGATGCCACATTAATATCAGCCTCGGCAGCAATATCCCTGATGGTGGTAGCCAGGAAACCTTTTTTGGTAAAGATCTTCCTGGCTGCATCCTTTATTTTTTCTTCGGTTGAGTCTACTGTTGTTATGGTCATAACTGATATTGTTCTTCAAATCTAATTATTGAATTACAATATCAGCTATATAATTTGGTATTAATGGGTATCGGCAACCGCTTTTTGTCCTTTTTTAAATGGTGCTAAAAACACAATTGGTATAGCGCAAAGCATTACAATACCCACTATCCAATACGCATCGTTATAGGTTAAAAGTAAACTCTGCCTGTTAACAGCGCCGTCAATAGCGGCATAGGCAGATCTTGATGCATCGGAAATAGTTTGGCCTTTGGCTACAAATGCCTGCACATAACTGTTATACCTGTCGGTAAAATAAGAGTTATACGGATTGATATTATCCAGCAGGTTATTGCGGTGCATAGCCTGGCGAATATGGATAAGCGTAGTTAAACCCGCTATACCAAATGAACCGCCTAATTGGCGCATCATGTTGTTTAAGCCTGCGCCCTGGCCAATTTCCTGTCCTTTTAAGCCCCCGATAGCCAGTGTGGTAAGCGGAACAAAAAGTAAGGCTAATCCCAATCCGCGTATCGCCAGAGGCCAAAAGAAATCGCTTGTTCCGGTAGCCAGTGTGGAGTGGCTCAGCATAGATGAAAAAATGTAGAACAGGATCATACCAACGGCCGCCATTAATTGCGCCGGTACGCCGCGGTTAAGCATAACACCTACAAAAGGCATCATCACCACAGTAAACATACCGCCGGGGAATAGCACTTCGCCGGTTTGCTGTGCCGAGAAACCCAGCAAACTTTGGCAAAAAACCGGGAACACGAATGTAGAACCATATAAGCCTACACCCAAAACAAAGGAGGTTACCATCCCCGCCGAAAAACTCCGGTGCCGCATGATCTTGAAATTTACGATCGGGTATTCGGTGCTTAATTCGCGCCAGATAAACAGGATGAGGCCTATTACCGCGGCAACGGTTAGCACCACAATGTAAGTTGCTGCAAACCAGTCGTCGTCTTCGCCTTTTTCTAAAATGGTTTGCAAACTACCTACCGATATGGCTAATAACGCAATTCCCCACCAGTCAATCGGTTTACCTTTACCGGTGATAGGTGTTTGCTTAACAAATAGATAGGTACAGGTAGCAGCTAAGCAACCAACTGGTATGTTTACATAAAATATCCAGCGCCATGCAGCGTGGTCGGTAATGTAACCGCCTATTGTTGGGCCGATGGTTGGGCCTACAATAGCACCCAAACCAAATAGGGCAGTGGCTGTGCCTACCTGTTCGGGCGGCCAGGTATCAAGCAAAATGGCTTGCGCGGTTGATATTAAACCACCACCAGCTATGCCCTGCAATATCCTGAAGCCGATTAACTCAGGTAAACTATGCGCATTACCGCAAAGAAACGACGCGATGGTAAATACGATGATGGATGTTAAAAAGTACTGTTTCCGCCCAAAGAAAGCGCCCAGCCAGCCAGTCATCGGTAAAATAATTACGTTGGCTACACTATAACCGGTAACCACCCAGGCGGCATCGGTTAAGGTTGCGCCTAAATTCCCCTGTATTTGGGGAAGGGAAACGTTTACAATGGTGGTATCTATCAGTTCAAGCAAGGATGCTGTGATTACCGTAATGGTGATGATCCATTTTTTCAGTCCTGTTTCGGCCATTTTAATATCTGTTATAAAAATTAAACAACGGGTCAAAATTAATCAATCGTTTGATTAAAACATGTGTTTGAATCTATTGATTAGTTTTTATGGCTTTTTTATGACATCCATACTTTCGGGCTTAGAATTATGGTTTTTTAAGAAATGACTATAATTATTTTTTATGAATTGATCCCGGAAAATCGCCATTCCGCACTGCTAAAACCTTTTTAATAAAAAAGAAAAAAATAATTTTTAATTAATGTGTACGAACACGCACAATAATTATATATATTTGATTTAAAGATATTAATTGCTGTATATCAGTTTGTTTAATACCTTTTAACTGACCTGATTAATTGCGTACTCGAACACATTAATTAACCTTATTTCTATTTACCTAAAAAACACTTATTATGAAAAATCTTTCTGTGTGCATTGTTTTAATGGCACTGCTTGGCAGTTGCACCAAATCTGTAGTAAAGCCCGATTCATCAACGTTAACTACAAAAGGATCGCCGGGAACTTCTTACCCCGGTGTAACTAACTTGTATGTAAACGGCTCTACCGGCAGTGATTCTAACTCCGGTACTACAACTTCAAGTCCGCTTAAAACCATCCAGGCGGCGCTAAACAAAACCACCAATGGGGTAGGCGAAACGATAAATGTTGTTGCCGGCACTTATTCCGAGCGTATTACTTTTCCTAACTCGGGCGCGTCGTCATCGGCACCCATCACCATCACAAATTATTCGGGCGGCGCGGTTTACCTGGATGGTACCAGCACCAACAGCGGTACCAATGCCAACATGGTAACCATTTCGAGCAAAAGCCATGTTCGGGTAAATGGTATTACTATTCAAAATGATATTATGTCATACGCTAATGGTATTGAAGTAATAGGATCGGGTACCGATGTGGAAATAAACGATTGTACGATAACCAAAGTGGGATGGACAACCAGCATGACGTCTGTGCCATCATCATCCAATAATGCCCATGCGCTTTTTGTGGAAGGCACAGGTGCAACAAGGGCATTATCTTACAGTGATGTATATATTGGCTACAATACCATTGATAACTGTGCTACCGGTTACAGCGAGGCCATGACCATGACGGGCAACGTAAACAATTTTTTAATAGAGCACAATGTAGTGCATGATATTACCAATATTGGCATTGATATGACGGGCCATTACAGTTATACCGGCGCGCCCGATAGTGTGAATTATGCTACCGGCGGCAATGTGAATTATAATACCGTTTATAACTGTGTATCGCAGGTAGCAACTTCGGGTGGTATTTATGTAGATGGCGGCGCCTATATTAATATACAGGGCAACACCTGCTATGGCAACGGCGCGGGTATGACTGTGGGTTGCGAAAACAATGGCTACACCGCTACCGAAATTAATGTGAGGGATAATTTTATCTACAACAATATAACGGCTGGCATCATTTACGGCTCAAACCAGGCAAGCAGCAAGGTAACTTACTCAACATTATCAGGTAATACGTTTTATGATAACTACTCACAAGGTGGTTATGGCGGCGAGGTTGAATACCAAAATACCGATCACCTGAATGTGTTTGATAACATCATCCAATCACGCAGTAATGTTGTGGTGATCGCGTTATCGGGCTATACCTCAACAAACCTTACGATGGATTATGATGATTATTATACCCTAAGCGCTTCATCAGGCACTATTACTTTTGATTGGGGCGGCATCAACTCATCGGGTTATTATTCTTTTGCAACATTCCAGTCGGGCACTGGTTATGAAACTAATGGGCTTTACAATATCCCGGGTTTTGTAACTGCCAGTTTGCCAACACCTAATTTACATTTAACCAGTACATCGGTTTGCGTAAACAGGGGCTTGCCAACATACGTAGCCGCAACCGGCGAACTTGATATTGACGGACAAGCACGCGTGCAAAATTCGAGAGTTGATATTGGTGCCGATGAAACGTCCTATTAGCACAACCGTAATTAATTGATCGACCCTGCATCTATGAATAACAAAGCCTTACTAAATTTAGTAAGGCTTTGTTATTTGGTTTGTATTAATTAAAAAGTAGTAGGTACACCATTGTGGGTGTAGTTTGTCCAGCATAAAAAGCTAATGTCGCCGCCGGGCAAGCCATCGCTATCGGGGCTGTACTGGCTGGCAATGTAATTGGTTTGGCTGGTGTTGTAATGGCGGTTGGCAACTTCGATGCCTGGCCATATTTCGGCAGTTGGGCTGCCTTTTGGCGTGCAAGGCGGCGAAACGGTACCCATCATCAATTCATATTGATAATCGTAACCGCTTAATAACCTGCTGCTGTTATTGGAGTAAATAGATAAGTCGCCCTGTATGCCACAGGTATTTGCAGCATAACTTAAGCCGGTAAGCGAATACTGAAAATGTACATAATCATCATGCGAGCCGCAAACCTCACCATTCATTGATCCATCGGAGGCTATATCCAACGGCAATACATTATCAATCACCGTAATGCCTGCCTGGTAAACTTCCTGATCGTCCTCAAAAATACCAATAGCAATTTTAGCCCAGCCTTCGGATATATTCCAGTTATTGTTATAGCCCGGGTTGGTGGCGTTGTTGATATAGTTATTCTTCATGGTATTTAGAAAGTTTACAAACTGGGTGTTTTCAGCAGTGGTCCAACCCGCAGCGGCTCCTGTAGTTGGGGTGTACCACTTGATAATTTCGGCAGCAGCGGTAAAAGTAGGCGCCGCCCATGATGCTTCCAGGTAAGCCTGGTAAGGGTTATCGCCGGTAACACTAAAGTTTTGGAACGCGTTTGCCCAGCCATCCAGCATTTGCTTTACGGTTGTAGCATAGGCGGCATCGCCGGTTTTAGCCCAACGTAAAGCAAGCGCGTAACACAAGAGCGCATCACCTTTAAAGCTGATCTCATCGGGTGTGGTAACCCCGCCTGCCACATTAACGGTAGCTTTATAATTACCGCTTGGGCTATGGGTATTACAATAATTTAATACATACTGGTAAGCTGCCAAACGGCTGGCATCGCCAGAATTGGCCTGGCTGGCAACGTAATCCAGTGTTTGCTGGGTATTTAATATACCTGGGTGAATAAAGCCGCTCGCCGACGCTGCCCTGATAGGTGTACCTGTTGAATTAAGCTTTTCTGTGTTGCCTGTAACTGTTTTGTCGGATTTTGTGCAGCCGTAAAATACCAGGCCGAGCACTAAAGTTAGGGCAATAGCAAGCCCCATACCATTTTTTTTGATTTTCATAGTGGTTAATATTATTGGTTTATAAAGTTTATTACCTGCTAACAAATACGCGCGGCCGCCGGTACCTGTAAGCAATGCTGCATTGTGCAGCTGTAATTGGTTTAGTACTAAAATACAGCATGTTAAGGTTGTAAACCTACATGCAGACCAATAAAATTTACGATAACGTTTGCGTAATAATTAATGTTGCGGGGGCATGGTACCTGTTACGCAAACAATAAATGCAATTAAATACTTATATAAGGTATTAGTTACCCCAACAAGGTTTTTAGGTTATGAAGATTAAACACCAGGCAAAATACTTTGATAAACAATGGGACGATATGAAGTCCGCGCTGAAAGCATTTTTAAAAAACGGCGATCAGGAAGATCTGCATATGTTTAGGGTTCAGGTTAAAAAGCTGCGCTCATTTATTGTTTTGGCTGATAGCGATACGCACGAAGTTAAACTAGCCAAACATTTTAAGCCGGTAAAGCAAATATTTAAACAGGCCGGGATCATCAGGGATGCTTATAATGCCCTCGGGTTGGCAAAAGCGCATCAAATGGAACAGGATGACTTTGTGCTCGATCAGCAAAAAATAATGGAAGATGCCGCGAGCGATTTTAAATTAAACGGCGATAAATATCTTAAAAAATTAAAATCGACCCACGAGGAGATCATTGAACATATTAAACCGGTAAGCGACCTGCATATCAATTTATTTTACGAAACCCAACTGCACCATATCGCTAATAGCTTAACCGAAGTTAAATTTGACGAAAGCCTGCACGAAGCACGTACCCGGATGAAGGTATTGATCTACAATTATAAATTAGTGCAGCCTGTTTTGGATGCAGGATTTAACGAAGATTACCTGCAGGATGTGCAAAGCGCAATAGGTGATTGGCATGATAACGATGTGGCTATTCAGTTGTTTTCGGGCAATGGTTCGGTAGATAAGGATGCCGTTAGCCGGTTAAAAAAGAAACATGCCAAACTAAAGAATAATATTAGTAGCCTTGTTGCTGATTTTTATGAGCAGGCAACCACGGTTACTGAGGTGCCTGTTGAACAAGTAAGTTAAGTTATGGGTATAGAAATTGAGCGCAAGTTTTTGGTTGATCATGATGCGTGGGATGCTTTAAGCAAACCCGCCGGTGTACAGTACAAGCAAGGCTACATCTTAAGTGACGAAACCCGCACGGTAAGGGTACGTGTTACCGAGCATCATGGCTATATTACCCTCAAGGGCCCAGGCGGGGCCAACCGGATGAGTCGTGCCGAATATGAATACGAGATCCCCATTGCCGAGGCTGAGCAAATTTTAGCCGGTTTTACCACCAATGGCACCCAAAAAATCCGTTACCGTATTCCGGCAGGTAATTTTACCTGGGAAGTTGATGTTTTTTCGGGTGATAACAATGGGTTGATCGTAGCTGAAATAGAGTTAACCAGCGAAGAAGACGAGTTTGAAATACCAGCCTGGATAACCGAAGAAGTTACTGCTGATGGCAGGTACGCCAATTCTAGCCTGGCCATTCACCCGTTTAAACATTGGGCAAAACAAAATCACTCATAAAACGTATTGGTATCGGGTTTATACAAAGCCAATTAGCAAGCTCAATTTATGTCGGTAAAACAATATCCTTTTTATTTAAAGGCCACCATTATACTCATCGGTTTATTTTACCTGGTGAATATTTTAAGTTTATTAAGCGGTATTTTGGTCCCGTTTGCGTTTGCTGTGCTGTTTGCAATTTTATTAAACCCGCTTTATAAGCTGTTTTTGGGTTTTAAAATGCCAAAACCGTTGGCTGTTTTACTTACTTTAATGGCAGGCATTGGTTTTACAGCCTTAGTTGTTTACCTGTTATCCAGCCAGATGATACAGTTTGGGCAGTCGTTTCCCATCTTAAAGGTAAAGTTTGGGCAGATGATCGATAACCTGGAGCAATATATCAGTGTGCAATTTGGCGTATCAACCCAAAAACAAGTGGTATTTATAAAAAACGCGCTCAACAGCAGCGAGGCCGCTATCGGCAGTTTGATAGGCACCATATTCGGCACCTTAAGTATCATGCTGCTGATCCCGATCTATATTTTTATGCTGCTGCTTTACAAAACGCTTATCCTGAATTTTTTATACGAAGTTTTCTCCGAAAAGCATTCTAAAAGAGTAGGCGAGGTGCTGGCACAAACCAAAACCGCCATCCAAAGCTATATTGTAGGTTTGCTGATCGAGATGATTATCGTATCCAGCTTAAATTCAATCGCACTGATTATATTGGGGGTAAAATATGCCATACTGCTGGGTGTTATCGGCGGCATTATTAATATATTGCCCTACATCGGTGGCTTTGTGGCCATATTACTGCCTGTGCTGATTGCTACCATCACCAAAGATGGCTACTCAACGCAAGTAGAAATTATTGTGGCTTATTTACTGATCCAGTTTGTGGATAGTAATGTTATTTTCCCCCGATTTGTATCGGTAAAAGTGCAGATCAATGCGCTGATATCGCTAATGGCCGTGTTTTTGGGTAATGCCATGTGGGGAATAGCAGGCATGTTTTTAATGCTACCCATGGTAGCGGTAATGAAGATAATCTTCGACAGGGTAGAAGAACTACAACCCTGGGGCAAATTATTGGGCGATGAAGTACCGGTGTACCACATGGGCCAGGTTTGGGGCATGCGCAAAGGTAGGGGCGCGGCTAAAAAAACAATCCAATTAAAAGAGGTATTAGAATAGTTACTTTGTAACGATACTGAGATTTAAAGCCTCATTATAAAAAATTACAGCTAGTTAGTTATTTTAGCCCCATGAATAAGTCTCAATCAATATGGTCACGCCGTGATTTTCTTACCGCTATTGGTATCGCGGGTGCAGGCACCGCGCTAATGTTTAACCCGCTATCTGGCTGGGCCATCGGCGAAATTGATCCACGGGTAGCCGCTATTGTAGCCGGTACCATTGGTATCGATACGCATAACCATATTGATGTACCGCTTCTGACAGCCGAAGTCCCCGGCCCTTTTATTGATCTTTCGGGCGAAATGAAACGCTCTGGCTTGTCAGCCATCTGTATGACCTTCGCGCTCGATTATCAAAAGCTTGATAAACCCGGCGAAGCTTATGAACGATTTTTAAACGGACTTACATCTTACGATGCGCAGTTGAAAAATAATGGTATGCGCCGCTCATTAAACCTGGCCGACATCCGCGAAGCGCATAAAAATCATCAGCCCACTGTTATTCAATCTGTTGAGGGTGGCCATTTTTTAGAGGGGCATGTAGACCGCGTTAAGGTAGCTTATGACCGCGGATTGCGCCACCTGGGGCTGCTGCATGATAGTGATGCATCGGTTCCATTGGGCGATGTTTATACCAATACACCGCGCTGGGGCGGGCTTACCGCTTTCGGCGCTGATGTGATCAGGGAATGTAACCGCTTAGGTATTTTGGTGGATTTGGCACATGCCAATACCCAAACAACCGCAGCTGCGCTTAAAGTGAGTACTAACCCGGTTATTATTTCGCATACCGGCCTTGATACCCAGTTAGGGCAAGATGCGAATATGGCACGAATGATGCGCCCGAGGCTTATCAGCAAAGAGCAGGCTAAAATGGTGGCTGATGCAGGCGGCATAATTGGTGTATGGACACATTTGGCCGATACACCATTGGAGTATGCCCAAAATATAAGGGCTTTGGTTGATGTGATTGGGGTTGACCATGTTGGCATAGGTACCGATACCAAGCTAACCCCATCCTACGGCGCTCACGATGGATTTGGTCCAAGGCCCGGTGCTCCCGGCCCTCAACCCGGTGGTCCCGGTTCGCAACCTCATGATGGCGGCGATCAGCACGATGGCCCGCCAATGGGCAAACCGCATGACGGCCCCGGCCAGCCAAGAATAGGCGAACGCACCAACCTGGCATGGAAAGATCAAAAAACTGGATTTTACTACGCCGTAGTTGATGCCATGCTAAAAACTGGTTTTACTGAAGCAGAGATCGGCAAAATAGGCGGTGGCAACTTCTGCCGCGTGTTTGATGCTGCTACATCGGGGCATTCATAAAATCCGTACTGATTTTTTAACCGTTTAGCAGGTCGTTTACATATAAGCGTACTGCCGGGAAATGCTTTGCCAATGTTTTGTAACTAAAATGGAATATCCAGATTAGTAAGCCTATTAGCGCGGCAATAATCAGCGCTATAATAAAGCCTGCTTTAAACGCATCTTCCATTAAGCCGCAGCCCGATAATGAAACGGTTAAAAATAAGCATACGATGGGTAATATTAATTTTTTCATAGTTGGTGTTTTAGATCATTTGTAGCTTGATAATAAACCACATCTGCTTGATTTTGTTGTAATTAATGTATGATTTTTATGCTTTGCATGTGATGTTTAATTCTTAAGCCTGAACTATATATGGAAATGATATAACAAGCAAAATGTTAGGTTTTAAACAGAAAGAGGTAACTTTATAAATAGATGAGTGTACTTCGTTCCGAAATAAAGAAAATCAGTTTTTTACAAGATACAAGCCTGGTTCCTGTCATCAGGAATTATTATGAGAATTGGTCTATCAGGGCTTTTCATCTTGAACACTCGGGTGCGAAAAACTATCTTTCGCCAAACAGGAGGGATTATTATAAGGTATTAATGATAACAGATGCTATAGGCACTTATACCCTGGGCACCCAAACCTATTATATCGAAAAGCCGACAATCTTCTTTATCCCTCCCTCCGAAATTATATCATGGAAAAGCTTGGCTGATCATTTTATCGCGGATTTTTGTCTGTTTAAAAAGTCGTTTGTCAATCAACACCCGATGTTGAAACAGGCGATAGATAAATATCGCCTGTTTGCTGATGCCGGTAAGCATGTTGTGCGCTTAAGTTTAACAGATGTAGCAGCGTTAAAAGCATTGTTCCAAAAAATGCAGGACACAGGCAGTAACGATACCGTACTGGCTGAAGATGGCATGCAAGCCTATCTGCAGTTGATTATGATAGAAAGCATAAAAGCTGCTGATTTTCCTAAACCCGATTTACTTACCGAAGATTACAGTTACATTCATCATTTTTTTAGTTTATTGGAGAAAGAAACGGCCGGGATAAATTACTTAAGCCCTGTGCGTATTAAAACGGCTAAAGAGTTTGCTGATGATTTGGCTTTATCGCCTAATTACCTAAATGCATTGTTGAAAAAACATACCGGGCAAAATGTAAGTGCGCATATAAAAAGCCGTTTGCTTGACGAAAGCAAGGCTTTGTTATTACAAACCGACTGGACATTACAGGATATAGGTTATGCCATTGGTTTTGCAGAACAACCTAACTTTAGTGCTTTCTTTAAAAAATACACAGGGCTTACCCCAGCCGATTTTCGTAAACAAAACCATAGTTGATTTTCATATAAATGGGATTGTTATTGCTACAATAATGTTTATTGTTTTGGGAGACATTTGTGTTATAAATAACAACAAATGGAAAACTCAAATAAAACAGTTTTAATAACCGGTGCTTCATCTGGTTTTGGTAAAGCAGCTACTAAACTATTTGCAGCCCGTGGCTGGAATGTAATTGCAACCATGCGCTCGCCCGAAAAGGAAGAAGAGCTTGGTACATTAAGTAATGTATTGCTAACCCGGATGGATGTGCAGGATTTTGCTTCGATACAACAAGCCATACAAGCCGGGATAAGCCGTTTTGGTAAAATTGATGTGCTGGTAAACAATGCGGGATATGGCGCTATTGGCGTTTTTGAATCGGCTACGAGAGAGCAGATGAGGCGGCAGTATGATGTAAATGTATTTGGATTGATGGATGTAACCCAAGCGGTATTACCTCATTTGCGGGCTAATGGCGGTGGTGTAATTATTAATATATCATCATTTGGCGGTGTTGTTGCGTTGCCGTTCGCCAGCTTGTATAATAGCTCTAAATGGGCTGTTGAAGGTTTCTCTGAAGCATTATCACATGAAGTATCGACCCAAAACATAGCGGTAAAAATTATTGAACCCGGGGGCGTGGCCACTAACTTTAGTAAAGGACTGGATATTATAAAAAATGATATTGAAGCATATAACCCAAGTTTTTCTGCATATTTTGGCCGCTATGCCAAGCCAACTGAACATTTAACAAGGGCAAATGCAGAAGACGTTGCCGCCACTATTTACCAGGCTGCTACTGACGAAAAGGAGCAATTAAGGTACGTTGTTGGCGAGGATGCTCAATTTTATATCGACACCAAGTTTAAAAACACCGACAACGATTATATTAAGTTGATACGTAATTACTTTATAAATTAAACTATAGCGTAGTAGTTATTTCGGCAATAACATACAATGTTACACCAATAAATTATAGACTATTATGGGTATTTTTTAAGTATTTTATAACTAAAATATATATTACCTATTGCTTCTGTTTCTTTAGAGTATTGATTAACTATCTCAAGGTTCATTGTTTTTTGTGTCGCAGTATTAAAATAATAAATAACAATTCTTATATAAAAAACATATTTTCCAAGGTTTATTTTCTTCATATCAGATTCAGAAATATCATCCAATGGTGCATCGAAAGCAATAAACTTACCATCTGTTGCTGGCTGTATCAAAACATTGAAGTTGTAAGGAGCTCTTTTTACAATCGGGATCCAATTAAACAATTCAGCCCAATTTTTAAACTTTCTATTTGGAGTATCTGCCTTTATAAACACGTCCTGCTCACGTATGTTAGCCATTTGAGTACCCTGGTTTTCAAGATATATTTTTATTTTGTTATCAGTAGTCAGTTCGTATTTAACTACTGTAATATAAGGACTATGGCTTATTATAAATTGATTTTGAGTCTCTTTAATTGCGCTTATCTGGCTGTCAATACCAGCTTCTTGTTTATTAATAAAATCCGTATCTCTGCCAAGTTTTTTTGCATTAGCAATATCAGTTTTGGTTTGGATTATCTTTTGGGCTTTGGCAATGCTGTCCGCATAGCGCCTACTTTCTCTAAGAGAACTATCTGCTATTTTAACAGACTGAACAGAAGATTTAGCTTGTATAATGGAAGAAACTATTACCAAAAGGGTAAAAAAAGCCAATACACCGTTAACTATAACAGAGATTTTGGATATTCTATTTGCTTCTCGTGCTATCCTATTGGCTTCAATACCTTCAATTACGTCAATCTTTGGTATTTTAATAATGTTTACAAAATGTTTCTTGTCTTTGTGATGGCTGCTTCGAGTTCTACTATCGCATCCTATTTGTTCTTCACTGCTATTTGGGGGGCTATTGTTAGCGGAGATATTCTGACTGTCAGAAGCAGGATAAACAGAATGTTCTTCTTTGTGATCTTCGGGATTATCAGGTGGCATTTAAGCAATCTTTTTCTAAAGATACTTTTTGACAATGAATATTAAGCATTATTTTACACTAAAAATATAATTTATTTTAGTCTTGCCTAAAATATTTTTTAGGTATATATAAATTATAATTAACTACGTGTTTTGTTAAAACCAAAATACCAAATTATAATAGATACAATCAATCCTATAATCGTATATTTAATATAATCATTTAGCATTATCATGCATAATATACTCCACAACTTCTTCAATAGTGTTGTTCCTGCATGGGCTTTTTTAATGGCAGGCACAATTGGGGTATTGTTTGGTGTTTGGGGAGGCAAAAGACCTAAGTCAACTTGATTTTTAATTCCTTGTATTAATGATTTCACTCCAATTGTATTATCAATATCAGGTATGGGCTTATAAATGTAAGCGTTAGGTGAAACCGATGCCAGTTGCAAATAATCTGTGTATTCTGTAATACCTATATACGAGTTTTGCTTTCCCATGACAAAGTGATACAATTCTCCCGTATCTGTTATTTGAAGTAGAGTATAATTTTCTTTTGCAGTTTGGCTATTCCAATCTTTTATGGGTATTATATACTCTTTGTGCGTGTGCTTATGTACAATTCTTACAGGCATATAACAGTCTTTGGGTTTAGCCTATCAATATCAGAATAAAAATGTACTTTTAGCTATATGGTGTAAAATAGTATGTTATTGCCGTTATTTCATCATGTTAGCGTGTCGCCGGTTTTTCCGGCGCCCGCTCATAATTGCACCATCATCCGCCTAAAAGTTAAATTAACCCTTGATGTGGTTATCCTTTTGCTTTTAGGCAATGAGTGCAGCCAGTTGGTTTGTGTAGCACCCTTCATAATCAGCAGGCTGCCATGTTCAAGCAATACGGTATGTCCCTCTTTGCTTACGCGATGTTTCAGGCTGAATTTGCGTTCGGCACCAAGGCTTAGGGAGGCAATGGGTGAGTCTTTGCCTAAAGTTTTTTCATCGTCGCTATGCCAGGCCATGCCTTCGTCGCCGTTATGATACAAGTTTAGCAGGCAGGAGTTAAATTGTTCGCCGGTGATTTGTTCTGTAAGTTGTTTCAGTTGCAGCAGTTCGGGTGTCCAGGGCAATGCCTGTTTGGTAGTGCCGGAGTATTTGTAGGCATAGCCATTATCGCCATACCAGGCCACTTTGCGTTTGGTGATGATGTGCCTGCCGAAGATTTTCGCCTCATCGTTCTTCCATTCAATCGTGCTGAGTAAATTTTCAAGATAGGTGTCCGCATTGAGCTGATCCATCACTTTTCCGTAATATATTACTAAGCCATCGTTGTTTATGATCTCCATAAGCACAAAGGTAAAACAGTAATTTGGGTGCGAAAACCCGTTTCTTGCGGTTATTGTACCGGCGAGGGACTAAAGCTGTTTCATAACCCTGAAACAGCGCTTTTGCATAATATTGCAAATCAATGATTTATGAGGTGTCAGCGTTTCAGTCCTGAAACAAAGATGTTTATTTAAAGTGTTAATTATCAGTGGCTTTTGTGTTTAGGTGTGTTTCGGTTTGTACCGGCTTGTTTCGGTGTGTTTAGGGGTGTTTAGGTCTGTTTCGGCACTGTTTAGGCTGGTTTAAGGGGGCTTTAAAAACAGGTATTTTAATGTATTCATAAAAATCATAACATTTGCGGTTTGGGTATGTTACCCTGAATGTTTGATTTATGAGACAACGAATTCCCTTTATATTATTGATTTGGCTTATAGCCGATGTTTATTTTTTTCACGCGGTTAAAATCCTAACCGATAATTCGGCCATTGCCACCTGGATTTATTGGATGATAGATGCCTTGTTAATTGGCGGCGTTATATTTTTTATGCTTGTGCGCCAGGTAGGCCGTACCCCAGGTGTAATATCTATCTTAATGGCAGGTTTGCTGCTTTCGGCCGTGCCGAAAATTTTGGCTTTGCCGGTTTTATTGGTTGAGGATATTGTAAGGCTGTTCCTGAATTTCCCACCAAGACAGGTTTGGGTTAGCGCGCTGGCTGTAGCCATTGCCGCAGTACCGTTTTTTAGTTTGCTGTATGGGTTGATCGGTGGCCGCCACCGTTATAAAGTGCATCGGGTTACCCTGCCGTTTGCTGATTTGCCTAAAGAATTTGATGGGTTTACCATCACCCAATTGTCGGATATACACGCGGGTAGTTTCACCAGCAAAAAAGGCGTTGAAAAAGGCATCAGCATGGTAAACGCACAAAACAGCGACCTGCTGTTATTCACCGGCGACCTGGTGAATAACCTTGCTTCTGAAATGGATCCATGGATCGAATCATTTGCTAAACTGAGGGCCAAAGTTGGTAAATATTCGGTATTAGGAAACCACGATTACGGGAGCTATGCCCAATGGCCATCTAAAAAGGATCAGGAAAATAATCTCGCGAAGCTTATAAAAGTTCATCAAGAGATTGGCTTTAATATATTGCTTAACGAATCGGTACAAATTGAAAAAAACGGCAATAAAATTGCCTTGATAGGGGTAGAGAACTGGGGTAAGGGCGGTTTCCAGAAATTTGGTGACCTGGATAAAGCGATGAATAAAATTGATAACAGCGAGTTCAAGATCCTTATGTCGCATGATCCGTCGCACTGGGAAGCAAAAACCCTGGAGCACGAAAAGCATATCGACCTTACATTGGCAGGCCATACCCATGGCATGCAATTTGGTATCGAGCTGTTTGGTTTTAAATGGAGCCCGGTAAAATACGTTTACGAGCAATGGGCAGGGCTTTACAAGCGCGGCGAAAAATATTTGTATGTAAACCGTGGTTTCGGGTTTATCGGCTTTAAAGGTAGGGTAGGTATTTGGCCCGAAATAACGGTGATTACTTTAAAAAGCGCCTAAACTTAACAGCAGCAATCATAATACTCAAACCGGTTTGACTGATGTTTTCTTGTTGGAGTAAAGAAATTGATTGCCTTAAAAATTATTATGATCATAATGCAGCAAAACTAATGCGGCAACGTTAAGCAAGTATTAACTTACGCGTGTATTATTAGTCAATTTATAGCTATTTTGAGTAGAAAATAAATAGCAATTAAATAAAATGTAGATATTCATTTTTTCGTTTATGAAACATCATAAACATTTTTAACTTTGTAGCATAATACTACTTAATAGCATATGAAAAAAGCAGGCATAACAATAATGGTAATCATGGCAATCGCCATTATCGCATTTACAGTTATACAAGTACACCCGGTAACCGATAACGTGGTTGATTCAGGTGGTTTTTGGGCATATATGTATGGCAAATTCTCTGTACCATGGCCTACTTTTGCTGCCGGCACTGTATTTTTAATGGGCTTAACCATGTACATGTCGTCATGGGAGCAAAAAGCGCAACGTCATTAATAGTTAATAACTCAATATAGATTTTTTAAGAGCCGCATTTATGCGGCTTTTTTGTTTACAGGGTGATGGTTGCTTTATAAAGGAAAAGCATCCGGCATTTTATCTGGTCCACAAAATAAATTTCTTCTTTTGTGCAACGCTTTGGTAAAAGCGATAGTCTATTAGGTTAAATTAAAGACTATGAAAAAAATATTTATCTTATTTATTATCGCTGCCTGCCAAAGTGTTGCTGTATTTGCGCAGGATAACCAAACACCTTATCTAACCAAATCGCTATCAGCTGACGCCATCAGCAGCGTTGTGGTAAATACTACTGCCGGTGGGATACAGGTAAGTGGCGAAAGCGGGCAGTCGCCAAGAATAGAAGTATATATCAGGGGTAACCACAATCGCGAACTTTCAAAAGAAGAGATCAAAAAGCGCCTTGATGAAGATTACGATATGAATATTACTGTAAGCGGCCACGAACTGAACGCTACCGTAAAAAACAAACATCGTAACGGTAACTGGGACGATAATATTAGCATTTCTTTTAAAATTTATGTACCCGAAAACGTATCAACCGACTTACATACCAGCGGTGGCGGCATAAGCCTTGATCATTTAAAAGGTAATGAGACTTTTAACACCAGCGGCGGGGGTTTAGCAATTAATGCATTAAGCGGCGTTATACGCGGCAAAACCTCGGGTGGTGGTATAGAGGTGTCAAACTCTTCAGAAGACATCGACCTGCGCACCAGTGGCGGCGGCATTGAGGCCAAAAACTGTAGCGGTACCATATTTTTAGAAACCTCAGGCGGTGGATTAAAGCTTGAAGACTTGAAAGGAAAAATTAATGCCCATACCAGTGGTGGTGGCATTGAAGGCAGACGCATTGATGGTGAATTAATTACCGGCACCTCGGCTGGAGGAATCTCTATTAGAGAAATGGATGGTTCGTTGGAAGCCACAACCAGCGCAGGCGGTTTAGATGTTGAAATGAACCATGTAAGTAA